>Ga0182747_1002568_pt1 | contig 12692 bp, 8 predicted proteins | sample eDN3rd30CBELigBY_FD_128526 | JGI IMG/M metagenome (GOLD analysis project Ga0182747, IMG submission 128526) | Enriched backyard soil microbial communities from Emeryville, California, USA - eDNA 3rd pass 30_C BE-Lig BY (version 2) (version 2) | ecosystem: Environmental > Terrestrial > Soil >...
ATCGATAATTTATATGATTTAGAACACCAAACACTGTACCATTATGTCATTCAAGCTGTCAGAGCCCATGTCATGTTTGAACGTGATGTTGATTACATTGTGAAGGATGACAAAATCCAATTAGTAGATATGTTCACAGGTCGTATTATGGATGGTCGTTCTCTGTCAGACGGCTTACATCAAGCAATTGAAGCAAAAGAAGATGTGACAATAACGGAAGAAAATAAAGCACAAGCACAAATTACCATTCAAAATTACTTCCGTATGTACCCAAAACTGTCAGGTATGACTGGTACTGGTAAAACTCAAGAACAAGAATTTAAAGAAGTTTACGGAATGAGCGTTATTCAAATTCCAACAAACCGTCCGCGAATTCGTATTGACCAATCAGACATCGTTTTCCAAAACCCTGATCAAAAATACGATTACGTAGCACAAGAAGTCTTACAAAGACATGAACAAGGACAACCCATTTTAATTGGAACAACATCTATTTTACAGTCTGAAAAAGTTGCAAGCTATCTAGACAAATTTGGCCTTTCCTACCAGTTACTTAATGCCAAAACTGTGGAACAAGAAGTTGAACTCATTTCACAAGCCGGTCAAAAAGGACGCATTACAGTTGCCACTAACATGGCAGGTCGTGGTACGGATATTGTACTCGGTGAAGGTGTTGAAGAACTTGGTGGCTTATATGTAATTGGTACAGAAAAACACGAAAGTCGCCGTGTTGATAATCAATTACGTGGTCGTTCCGGACGTCAAGGAGACCCAGGTGAGAGTCAATTTATCATCTCACTAGAAGACGATATGTTCCGTCGTTTTGCAAAAGAAGATGTAGAAAAGTTCGAAAAGAAAATGGTTGCAGACGATACAGGACGTATTCAAAATAAAGAAGTCTTAGAATTAGTGGACCGAACTCAAAGAATCGTTGAAGGTGCACATTTCTCAATGCGTGAATACAACTTAAAACTAGACGATGTCATCAATGATCAACGTCGTGTGACTTATAACTTACGTGACAAAGTCTTAAAACAAGAAGACTTAATCGGTCAATTAAAAACAATGCTTGAAGAAACAGTGGATTTTGCGGTTCGTGATAACGCTCCAGAAGAGTTAAATCCAATTGAATGGAATTTTGACAAAATGGAAGCTACGGTGAATTCCCTCTTCTTAACACCGGTAACAATTAACCGTGAAGAAACGAAAGTAAAACGAATTCTCGATTCCATGCAGCCATCAGTGGATGAATTACTTCAAACAATTGAAGGATTTGAGCAAAATGAACAAGTCATGAATGTGATTCCACAGGTTATGCTTGCTTTCATTGATTCCATGTGGGTTCGCCATTTAGAGCAAATGTCTCATTTAAAAGAAGGAATTGGTTTACGTCAATATCAACAGGAAGATCCAATGCGAATTTACCAAAGAGAAGGTCTAGAGCTCTTCGGTAAAAACTATCAAGAACTTCGTCGTTCCACTGTAGAAGAAATCGTCGCATTTATGAAATCGCTAAGTAACGTAGAGGGGGAATAAAAAATGGGACTATTTTCATTTTTTAAAAAGACAGATAAAGTAGGTACTGATAGTGCCATTGATTCAAAGGATTTAGGTCAAGATTCTAATCCATTAAATCAGGAAGACCAAGTTGAAACGAAGCTTTCATTTCATCCAGAATGGCAAGTTCCTCAAGAGCAAAGATATATTTTCAACTTCTTAGCGAATGAATTACAGCCATTAAAACCAAATCAACTATCGTTAGCAGCGATTAATATTGAAGAGGATCCACATTCAAAAGCTTGGAATGTCAAAGCTTTCGTACGTTCTTCACTAGATAAAGCCATTGAACTTGGTGAAATTGAATTATTAGTATTAGATAAAGATGACAACCAAATTGCATCGAAAAGCTTCAATTTTGCTGAACTTGGCTCAATCCCAGCAAAAAGTGCAAGACCTTGGGTGTTTACTTTCGAGAAAAGCACAGTCCTAACAGAGGAAGTACCTGAAGAGGGATGGAAACTTGCGTTTAATTTAATTTCATTACGAGGACATCAGCTTGAATTAGATGAAACGTGGAAAAAGCAACTTCCTAAAGAACAACAAGAAGCTTTAGCGAATATCGTTAAAGGATTACCGAAGTTAGGAAAAAATGAAGTCAACTTCACTGGGCTCCAAGCAAAAATAACTGATGATAAAAGCTTAGTGACATCACTCTTTATAAGAAACGGTAATGACAAAGCCATTAACATCGAGCAACTTCCATTAGAAATTGTAGATGCAAACGGGAAATTAGTCGCAAAAGGTTCTTTCAACCTAAATCCTGCGCTAACAGTCCAACCAAACTCTACAAAACCATGGACATTCATCTTCCCTGAAGAACTTGTTTCAAAAGAAGAATTCGACCTTTCTCGTTGGAGTGCAAGAGTAACGCAAAACTAATAAACTACTAAAATAAACATAGGTAACCCTTACTAAATTGTTGAAAACAGATGAGTGAGGGTTGCTTTTTTATTTTTGGGGCAAGTTTGTGATTAGGGATTTTTGTTATGGAAAGGTTTTCCACTTTTGGTATGAGTGATGGGAAATGCTGCGGTTGAACGGGATCAGCTTATGAATTTTCGGTGCGGATACCGAGGCTTGCGTGCGCTTCGCTCCTTTTTTGTGCGGGTACTACCTTTTGCGTGCGTTTGGCCCTTTTTTGGTGCGGTTACTACCTTTTGCATACGCTTCGCCCCTTTTTTGGTGCGCTTCGCCCTTTTTTTGTGCGGTTCCTACCTTTTGCGTGCGTTTGGCCCTTTTTTGGTGCGGTTACTGATCTTGCGTGCGGTTGTTTCCTTTTCCGTGCGGTTACTACCTTTTGCGTGCGCTTGACCCTTTTTTGGTGCGGTTACTGACTTTGCGTGCGGTTGTTTCCTTTTCAGTGCGCTTACTACTATTCGTGTGCGCTTGCCCCCTTTATTGGTGCGGTTACTGACTTTGCGTGCGGTTGTTTCCTTTTCGGTGCGCTTACTACTTTTCGTGTGCGCTTGCCCCCTCTTTTGTGCGTTTACAAATTTTTCGTGCCCTTACCTCCATTTCCGTGCATATACACAACTTTTACGTCCGCTTGCCCTCATTTCCGTGCGTATACCCACCTTTACGTGCACTTCCCCTATTTTCAGGAAATATAATACCCCGAAAAATTGAAAAAATAAAATACGCACAGGAACTATCTATAATTAGATAATTTCCTGTGCGCAAATTAAGAATGCCAATAACCCATCACGCGAGTACAATGACTGTCACTTGGAATTCCACTTGTTTAGCTCGCTTACTAGCGTCCTCAACTATTTCACTTGGTTAAATCTTTTGAACGCGACGAATTTTGAGTCCCAGTAATCATAGGATAACTTTGAAGTTTCAACTCCGTTGTTCCCCGCGTGAATAAATTGGCCATTCCCTATGTATATGCCCATATGAGAAATCCCTTGAATATAGGTATCTTTAAAGAACACGACATCACCAGGAATTGGATTTTCGACTACAGTTGTATCATTATTATAGTAGTCATTACTACTTTTTCTTGTAAGTGTAACTCCTGCATTTGAAAATACATACTTTACAAATCCACTACAATCAAATCCTGCAGGTGTATTTCCTCCATAAACATAAGGTGTCCCTGTTAGCGATTTTGCAATCTTAAGTACTTTTTCGTAAATGGCTTGTCCATTTGTTGAGTTAGCAGTATCTTTATTAGTACTCGTATTAGTCTCTGGTTTTACAATAGAAGTCCCTTTAACTTCCCCTATCTTAAGCTGTTGCCCTACATAAATCGTGTCAGAGTTTAAATTATTTAACTTTTTCAGATCCGCAACCGTTAGTTTTACTTTATTCGCTATTTTAGATAGAGTGTCGCCTTTTTCTACTTTATAAGTAGAAGAAGTAACTATTGCAGTTGATTGTACTGGCGTTGATGTATTTTTATTTACTGCAGAAGTACTTGTTGTATTTGTAGTTGTTTGTTTTACAGTACTTACTGTTAGCTTTTGCCCTACATAAATAGAATCATTCGCCAAGTTATTCCATTGTTTTAATTGGTTCACAGTTGTCTTGTTTGCGCTAGCAATTTTCGTCAGGGTATCCCCCTTACTTACACTATACGTTGATGCCTCGGCAATCGGTGCAACAATGGCAGAAGTAGCGATAACTGCAGAACTGAGCATTAGTAATTTATTTTTCTGTAACAATCTTCGCTCACCCTTTCTAGTAAATTTTTACTCTACTTCCATCATAACTATTTTAGTAGGATTTTTCTATCTAGTTTTACAAATTGTACTAAAATTAAATCTATTAAATAATCTATTAATGTGTACTACAGAAACTATCTATACAACTGTCACCATAAATATTCTTCAATCAAATATCCATCGCAAAATTCGACATTTTTCATCAAAATAGCAATAATTCAGTTGTTATTTGTTAAAAATATGATTATTGTATTTTCTTCATTGATTGTCTATGTTATAATTCAACCTTGTGATGTCGAAAATTGCGATAAATTAACTGAAAGTTTTCGCTTTTCAAACATAGAAAGGAAATTATTTTATGAAGTTTATTAAAGAAAATCTTGCAGTCGGATTTATGCTTTTTGCATTATTTCTTGGTGCAGGTAATATTATTTTCCCTCCCGAGTTGGGACAAAATGCGGGTACGGAGTTTCTACCATCCATTATTGGTTTTCTTATTACAGGAGTAGGATTACCACTAATTGGAATTATTGCAGTTGCTAAAAACGGTGGCGATTTGCAAGTTGTTGCTAATCGAATTCACCCACTGTTCAGTTTGATTTTTACAGCGGTTATCTATTTATCGATTGGACCATTATTTGCGATTCCGCGCACAGGAGCTGTTACTTATGAAATTGGAATTGCTCCTTTTTTATCGGAAGCGGCACAATCTAATGGAATTTACTTATTTATAACATCGCTTATTTTCTTTGCGATTGTTTTATATTTATCTTTAAATCCTTCAAAATTAGTTGACCGAATTGGTAAAGTCTTAACACCTGCTTTATTAATTGTTATCGCTTTACTTGCAATTAAAGCTTTTCTAACTCCTATGGGTGAGTTTGGTGAACCCCATGATGTTTATGCTACAAAAGCATTCTCAGAAAGTTTTGTACAAGGATATTTAACGATGGATGTACTTGCATCCCTTGTATTTGGTATTGTTATTGTACAATCTTTACAGGCCAAAGGGATCAAGGAACGTTCAAAACAAGTTAAAACAACAATCTTTGCAGGAATTGTAGCAGCACTTGGTTTAGCCTTTGTTTATATTTCTTTAGAGTATATCGGTGCAACAAGTGTTGATTCAATTGGCTATATTGGTGATGGTGGCAGTATTATCGCACAATCTGCCCGCGTACTTTATGGTAGTTTCGGTAATATCATTCTATCTGTCGTGATCATTCTAGCTTGTATCACAACGGCAGTTGGACTAGTTTCTGCAAATGCAACATTTTTCAATAAAATGTTCCCAAAACTTCCTTATAAATTTTTAGCTGTTATCTTCACTTTATTTAGTCTAGTGATTTCAAACTTTGGATTATCTAAATTACTTGCAATAACACTTCCTGTATTAATGTTTATTTATCCAATTGCGATTGTGTTAATGTTCTTAGTATTATTTGATCAGCTTTTCAACCGTGCTCCAATCGTTTATGGTTTGGCGCTAATTGCTACTGCTCTTGTTAGCTTATACGATGGAATCAAAACAGCAGGCTTTTCAATTAGCTGGTATGAAAATATCTTAAGTCAATTACCGTTATATGATCAAAGTCTTGGTTGGCTAGTACCAGCGATCGTTGGTATGGTCATTGGATGGATCATTCAAGCTCTAAGAAAATAAAGTAAAACATAGAGGCTGGGACAAACCCAAAATAGCATTTTTCCACACTAGGAAAAATGCTATTTTTACGTTCTAATGAAAATTGATTTCCATTCCGGGTACGCTTTCCGCGGGCACAGCCTGACACGAACGTCTCAGGCGGCGTGCTGTTCCCGCAGGAGTCACCCTCCATTCCAATCAATTTTCAAAGTATCAATTTTTTATTATTACGTTTTGGGTATTTCTTTAAGTTTTTCACTTATGGCCCAGCTTCTTTATTTTTTTCAAAAATAGATCAATAATATTTTCTTCCTAGTAAATAAGTAATAAAAAGTTATAATAATAGAAGACATATAAATAAGAGGAGTTAGACCTATGAAAAAATTTACAACAATTTTTTTAAGCATGTTCATACTGCTGAGTCTTCCATTTTACACATTCGCAGCCACGCTTGATGATATTAAAAGTATTATCCGGAGTGACTATGTTGGTGAGATTAATGGCGATCTTAAATCTGCTAAAACAATTGATGAAGTTATCGACATGCTTGATCCTTATTCCGACTATTTTACAAAGGAAGAATATGCTTCATTTATGAATGCAATCAATAACTCTTCTGTAGGAATAGGAATAGTCATTGAAGAAAATGAGAATGGTATTTTAATCGTGGAGGTAATTGAAAATAGTAGTGCCGCTAAAGCTACTATAGAAGCTGGTGATGTTATTACCAAAATAAATGGCCAATCCACAATTAATATGAGCATTGAAGAGTTTCAGGCCATCACATTAAAAGAAGAAAATGCTAACATTGAACTGGAATTATTAAAAAGTAACGGAAAAACTGTAACTAAGACTATTCGACTAAGTACGTTTTCACTTCCAAATGTAAGTTCGAAGCTCCTTTACGGGAATGTTGGATATATTTCATTAAATTCATTTTCAGAGGACGGAGCTGAATTAGTGGCAAATGCCTATACAAAACTACTAAGTCAAGGAGCTACTTCTTTTATTGTGGACTTACAGAATAATGGTGGTGGCTATGTCTTAACGGCTGAAAGATTAATAGGGATGTTTCCTGGTGCTACTTACGCCTATAAAATGAAATCTCCTACAACAACTGTTCGTGTCAGTGCAACTCAACAAGCGATCAAATTCCCTACAAGTACACGGATTTTAGTAAATCGTTATAGTGCAAGTGCATCTGAAATGACAGCAGCTGCATTATTAGATCAGCATTCAGCGATTTTATACGGAGAACAAACTTATGGAAAAGGTACAATGCAAACCTTCTACCAATTCTCAGATGGTAGTGTATTAAAACTAACTATTGCGGAATTTTTTGGTCCAAATGGTACAGTTGTTAAAAATGTTGGAGTAAAGCCCAATATTATTACAACCTCGAACCCATTATATACAGCACATTATGATCAGATTGTTGAAAATCTAGTAAACTATAAAGAATTACCAAGCTTAAAAGAGGTACCAACGACAAAAACTTTTACAATCAGTTTTAATAAAGAAATTAATTCTACAATCGGATTAGATGGTGTTGAATTAGTCCAATTAGGTGGCTCTAAAGTAAACGTAACCACAAAGGTATCTGGAAAACAATTAATCATTACTCCTACTAAACCCCTTCAAAACGGAGGAGAATATGTATTAATCGTCAAACCTACTATTAAAGATAAAAATGGGAAATCCATGATTAAAGGTTATTATTTAAAAGTCTCAGTACAATAGTTGGTTGTTTGAAAAGCCACCAATAACTCTTGTGATAAAGAATCTCCAACATATAAACTAAAAAACATCTCTAAAAATTGATTTTTCAATCTTTTTGAGATGTTTTTTTATTAGCCCGCAACCAATTCTTCTTTATCCATTAAATAGATAGATAATAAATCATGAGCTAGCTCTTTGGCTGTTTTTCGATGAGTTAGTAACAAGGTAAATGTTAAACGTTCGATAGATCCCATTAAACTTTGAGCAATGATATGAATATCACTTTGAAGTCCATTTAGATTATATCTATAATGAACAGTTAGAATTTGTTCAAACTTCTCAACTAGTTTTTCCTTTACTGCGTAAGCCGCTTCAGACTGGTACATACCGATTTTTGTAAGTAATGGATTAGCTGCAAAGTATTTTAATAAATTCTCAACGATCAATGTTAATTGTCTATCATGATTAGATTGATATTCATCAAAAATAGTAAATAAATTATCCTGGAATTGTCTATTCAAATCAGAGAATAACGCGTCTTTACTATCAAAGTATAAGTAAAAAGTAGGCTGGGTAACTTCTGCCGCTTTTACAATGTCACTAATTTTCGTTTGATAATAGCCCTTTGTTGAGAAAAGTTCAATTGCTTTCTGACGTAGTAATTGTTTACTTTTCTCACCATTTGAATTCACTTTTCTTCCTCGTGCCATACAAGCTTTCCACCTTATCTTATGTAGTAAATTATTCAGTAAATTCTAAAATATTATTTACTTGCTAATCTTTAACAATATTATATAATATCTTCAAAGTTTTATAAAGACTTTAGACTCATAAAAAGAAAGTATTATACTTTTGATAGGATACTTCCAATGACTTGAGGAATAAATACCATAGTTCTTTCAACCTAAATTTCAAAATAAAAAAGAGCACCTTTTGAAAGGTGCTCTAATTTTAGGATGTTTTAAATATTTTATTTTTGATGGTAAATAGATAGTCCTTCACTTCTTTTATACCAAACAGTAAATAAGAACCAATAGTAACAAGAGTAAAGATAATTACACCTATCACAAATGTAACCCATCTATTATTAAACTCTAAGTAAGTACTCGATAAATACAACACAATTCCAATTAAAATAAAGGAAACTATCGATTTAAACAAGTCTGAACGTCCTTTATCTGAACCTAATTTCAAGTCATATTTGAAGCGCGCATAGACAATCAACATTATGGTATTCGTAATAGAGCTAATAAGCGTTCCCCATGCGATTGAATTGACTCCCGTGGAATCGGCCAATAAATACATGACTGCAATATTTACAACAAATACATTGATCAAACTAAATACAACCGGTGCCATTGAATCTGCTTTTGCGTAGTAGAAACGCGTAATATACGTATTTGCTGCTAAGAAAAACATCGATAAGACAAAGATTTGTAAGACCGGTGTCGTAATAATTGTAGCATCCGATGTAAAATTCCCTCTTTCAAATACTATTTGTAGCAAATTCTTTGAATAGAAGAAAGAATAAATCGAAACAGGAATTAATAGCAATAGTAAGTAGTGCAAGCCTTTACTATATAAGTTCTTAATGGATGCATAATCATCTTCAGCTTCTTTTTTACTCAGAATTGGATAAATAACTGTCGTAACAGCTGTAATTAAAATTGCTTGTGGGAACTGAGTTAAACGGGATGCATAGTTGACAACAGAAATGGCGCTCTCTCCAAAACCTAAGAACATTACAAAAAAACGCTGTAACATTGCATAGATTTGCATTGTTCCTCCCCCAAGAGCAATTGGCAATACCATTAACCATAATTCTTTAGTTGTTTTATCATGCTTAAAAGATAATCCAACTGGATGTGTTTTAAGCTTGCGATAACCATCGATAAGGAAATAAATCATAATAATCGCACTTACAAGAGCACTAATCCCATAGGCAATCGGCCCAACTACAAACGATAAACCGAGAGCAATAATTAAGAAAAACACATTGTAAATTAGAATAGATACACTCGATAAATGGAATTTATCATGAATATTTAAAAGACCACTATACCAAGATGCAAGACAAAGTAGGATAGAAGATGGCATCATCCAATAAAACAAATGCTTAGCTAATGTAAAATCTTCTTCACTTATATTGTAATTGGTATTATAAGTGATATTTAATATTGGCGTTGTAAAAAATAAGACAATAATTGTCATGACTGTGACAGACGCTAATACAATCGTAAAGGATTGCTTGATGAATAAAGCCTTATCCGTTTCCTTTTTGTTATAAAGCGAAATCACTGCGGTAGTAAATGCTCCGCCAATTACTAAGTATAGAAAGTTGGGTAATGTATAGGCAGTAAAAATACTATCCGCTACATTAGATAAACCATATTGATAGCCGATTGCCATTTCTCGAAAGAATCCAAAGAGCCTTGCGACGATATTAATAATTGCCACTGCTCCGACTATTTTTATAAACTTATTCATTGGACAGAACCACCTTTAATTGCAGTTTCGTAAAGCCCAATGACACGCTTTGTAATTTCATTTGCATCATGAATTAATAAGATTTCGTTAGCAGCTTCATCATTATAATACTGCTCTTTTGGTGTATTTAAGGCATTCAACATTTCACTTGCTAGAGCTTCGCTGTTTTGTGATTCTACTAAATGCCCTGCTCCATTTTCTAATAAGGATACAAGTCCCCCTACTCTTGAAGCAATAACTGGTGTTCCGGAAGCAATAGCTTCTAGAGCAACTAAACCAAAGCCTTCAATATGAGATGGTAATACAAAGACATCACTCGCCTGGAACCATTTTACAAGATTTGTTTGTTCCAAAGGGTCAATGAACCTAACAGAACTGTCCACGAGCGGCTGTATACTTTGAATAAAATTTTGATCTCTACGTGAACCGATAATCACTAGTTTCACTCGTTCACTTGACTGTTCTTTTACTTGTTGGAAAGCTTGCAATAATTCTTCTATCCCTTTTTGTTTAATAACATTTCCAACGAATAAATAAATAAAATCTTCCTCAACAATTCCTAAACGTTTTCTAACTTCAGTACGATTTTCAGGATGGAAAACTTCTCGATTCACACCCATACTACAAATTAAGATTTTTTCACGTGGAATATTAAAGTCGTTTTCAATCTGTTTGGCTAGTACAGGACCTACTGCAATAACGTGACTGCTTTCTTGCAGAATTTTTTGTGTCCAATTACGTATTTTACCGCTCTTCTTTGCCATTCTCTCAATATCCCCACCATGTGCTGTAACCACATAAGGAATGTTAAAAAGTTTCTTTAGCATGTAAGAAAATACCCCAGAAGGAAAGACATAGTGCGAATGAGTAACTGATATTTGTTTTCGATTTTTTAAGGCCTTACCAAATACATCAAGTGCCCATTTACTATATTTTAGAATGATATTCTTTTTACCTGTTGCCGGATTATTATTTGCAGCGACAATGACATCTATCTTTTCTTTTTTCAGTGCGTCTACTTGATTCTTAACAAAAATCCCATAAGAAAGATGCTCGCTGGAAGGATACATATTACTAATTACAAATACTTTTTTCATTTGTCCTTCACTGCCTTTGCCATCAATTGTTTTCCGCTCATCGCATCCGAATATAAACGCTTCGAAATCTCTTTTGTTTCTTCAATCGTTTCTTCCCAATTGATTGTTACATTTGAAACTATTTTTGACATAACTTTTGGGTCACGTTGAATTTCTTCTAAAGAGATACACCTGTTCGAAGCATTAATGAGTTTCATATAATTGGTTACCTTTTGATGATAAGAAAGTGCGATAATGGGTGTTTGTGCATTTGTCGCCATGATTAATGAATGTAGACGTGTTCCTATAACAATATCGAACTTCTTAGTCACTTCTAATAAGCGATGGGGTTTTAAATTCTCATCGATTATTTTCGTTTGATTTCCAAATTGCATATTCTTTTGAATATCTTTGGTCACATAAACATCTTGAGGATATTTTGTAGCGAAAAAAGTAACTTGGACATTTTGATCTTTGATTAAATTATCAAGATTTTTCGCCATGCTTTTCACATATTTGTCGTATTTCTCTACATTTCCAGATGGCCAATAATTCGCGTTATAAATCGGAACAGCTGAAAGTCCAATTTGAACTGGCTTTTTCACGTGTTCTTCTTTCGGATTATGTAAAGTAAATGCAGGGTCACCAATTACTTGAATGTCTTTTTTTACCCCGATTTGTTGTAAAAGCGCTTTAGACTCAGGATCACGGACCGAAACATTTTCAGCATGTTTGCACAGTAGTCGAATCATTAATTTCCCAGTAAAAGTGTCAAGTGGTCCTGCTCCTGATCCATAGACAATATATGGTACTTTTGAATTTGCAGCCATTAACCCATAGGTGCTATATAGATGTGCTTCTCTACGATAAAAATCCATGAGAATACCGCCGCCACCTATTATGAGTAAATCAAATTGTGCAACATATTTTTGATTGGATTTATACGTATGAAAGAAAGTTTTATATAAATTTCCCTTTTTATAGTAAAGAGGATAGCTTTTCACTCCATATTGTTCTGAAGTTTGTTGTGTATTGTTACTAAAGACGGTTATATCTTCTCTAGTTATAGAAAATACTTGTTCCACTTGTGTAATGATACTAAGTAATATTGCTTCATCACCGTTGTTGTCATTACCGTAATTTCCTACGATCCCGATTTTCATTAACCTACATCCTTTTACATTTTATATTGAACAATTATACCATATATTGAATAATCCCTCTTTTGTATTTAATATTCAAACATTTAACATTTCCTACTATAAGTAAAGATTATAGAAAGAGGCTGGGCCATAAGTGAAAAACTCAAAGAAATTCCCAAAACGTAATATTAAAAAATTGATACTTTGAAAATTGATTGGAATGGAGGGTCGACTCCTGCGGGAACAGCACGCCGCCTGAGACGTTCGTGTCAGGCGGCGTGCCCGCGGAAAGCGTACCCGGAATGGAAATCAATTTTCATTGGAACGTAAAAATAGCATTTTTCCTAGTGTGGAAAAATGCTATTTTGGCCTTTGTCCCAGCCTCCTATTTATTAAAAAA
>Ga0182747_1002571_pt1 | contig 12689 bp, 12 predicted proteins | sample eDN3rd30CBELigBY_FD_128526 | JGI IMG/M metagenome (GOLD analysis project Ga0182747, IMG submission 128526) | Enriched backyard soil microbial communities from Emeryville, California, USA - eDNA 3rd pass 30_C BE-Lig BY (version 2) (version 2) | ecosystem: Environmental > Terrestrial > Soil >...
ACGATCTCTGCCGCTCTTTCTGCGCACTGGAACCTGGATGCGGCGGCTCTGACATACGCGCCGCTCGGTTTCGGAAGCCACCACTGGATCGCTGAAACGACCGAAGGAGAGAAGTGGTTCGTCACCATAGACGATCTCCTTTCAGCGTATCTCGGAGAAAACGAGGCGCAGGCATTCGAGGTACTGGATACTGCGTTTCAGGCGACGGCGGCACTGCGTGATGTCGCAAAGCTGGCCTTCGTCATCGCACCCATCGCGGATTGCGGCGGCAGGATGCTCCTCCGTCTTGACGAACGGTACTCGATGGCAGTCTTTCCCTTTCTCGATGTGGAACCGACCGAGTTCGACATGTTTCCGCACAAATCTGACAGGAACGACGCCATGCGCCTGGTTGGTGAGATCCATAACGCAACTGCCTGGATCCCGGTCGATTCATTGCGCAAGGAGACATTTCTCGTCCCGAAGCGGAGTGAATTGTTGCAGGCCCTGGACGATCTGGATACACCCTGGAATGCGGGTCCGTATTCGGAATCCGCTCGACTCCTGCTTCGCGATCATGGAACTGCGCTCCGTCAACGACTCGTTCAGTTCGATCGATTGGCTGCGGAGATTTTGGCGGACAGGTCCGGCTGGGTTGTCTCCCATGGGGAGCCGCACGCAGCGAACATCATCCGGACGCGATCGGGGCACATGGTCGTCGTCGACTGGGCAGACGTGGCATACGCCCCACCGGAGCGCGACGTCTGGATGCTACTGGATGAGGCGAACCCGGACTGGTCCCCGTACATGGCGACTACCAACGTCACTTCTCTTTCGGAGCGAGCACTCGCTGCCTATCGACTTTATTGGAATCTATCGGATATCGCCATCTTCGTTTCGTGGTGTCGCTGCCCGCATGAGCAGACGGAGGAGATGGAGATGGCCTGGGCAGAGTTGCAAGCGTATGTGATGAAAGTCGCCTTTAGTTTGTGCAGCACTGGCTGAAGATAACCCGAAAATGCGAGTATGGCGAGCATCATTCTTTGTCAAGTCAGGGATAACGCACCTGCGGATACACGGACACTGTCAGGGTCCCCATCGCCTTATTTTCCATTCGGGCCCGGTTCGCCGGAGGTCGATCAGGTGTCCCAGCGAATAGTTTTGTCTTTATCAAAGATTATTTTAATAATGTGATCATCGCGATTGAACAGGAAATTGCGGCTATGTTCCTGCAGGTCGAGCTCAATGCACTGGGGTTCAGGAAAGCCTGCCAGGTGAAACGTATGTTTCTGCAGCGTCGGGTTGTGGGAATAGATTCCCCTGGAGTGTTCCCAGTCAATTCGGCCAGACGATCTCAGGGCTTCCCTGAAGACGGCTATACAGGTGTCAAACGTCCCGTCATCGACATCGAGCCAGACATCTATGTCGGACGCATCGTGATTCTTGCCTGTCGCCCACGAACCTTCCAGCCACATTGCATGGATGTGTTCGGATTTCGCGACCTGTGGGGCAATTTCGTCAATGACATCATTGAGCGTCATGCAACCATCCCGTCAGAGAGAACCCAATTGCCCTGATTTCGCATCCGTTCCCGATTAGCCCAACCGCCAACGGCGAACTTCTTCATACACACCGTCGCGGAGTTCGAGCCAGAGCAGGGTATCGATAGTCCACACGTCGTTGAGGACAATATCCGGAAACGGAGCATCAATCAACTCCTTTTCGCGCTTCCTGCCATAGCGTACAACTGTCACGTGCCAGTCCCACTCCGTGCGTTGCTCCGGCAAGGTGAGGTGTGTGCCGTCGAACAAACGCGCCCGACTGGCGTTGAGTGTCTCGGTGTCTTCCACGTTGATGTAGCGTGTGCGATCGGGGTTATCGAACAGGTGAACCCCGCCAAGGCGAACCTTGATGGGTTGTAGGAACGCGTGCCGGATTTGCCCGTCGAGTGCGTCTTCGTCTTCCGGCGCGATATTCGCCCAGTAGAGCACGGTCGCGTGGGGCGGCAATCGACGCGCCTGTTCAGGATCATGTTTTTGACGCCATACCTGGATTCGATCACCGATTTCACCGGTGACCGGGGCAACGATAACCCGGCGGCCGTCTTTCGATGTTGTCACTTCTCGTCTCCGTACTTCGCCAGGAATGCGTCCATGTCGTTCAGGTCGTCGAATCGCTCCTCAAGCTCTGTACGCGTCCAGTCCCACCAGGCGATACGCTGGAGTTGGTCAGCGATGGGCTGTGGAAAACGCGCTCGGATCACTTTTGCCGGCACGCCGCCGACAATCGTGTACGGTGGGACATCCTTCGTGACGACGGCCTGGGATCCGATGACGGCGCCATCGCCGATCGTTACGCCCGGCATGACGATCGCGGCATGTCCGATCCAGACATCGTTGCCGATGCTGACGCGGTGATCGCGCCGCCACTGGAAAAAGTCCGTGTCGTCTTCCTCGCCGAACCCGAACATCTTGCGTCGATACGTCATGTGATGTTGGGTCACGCGATGCATCGGATGATTACCCGGGTTGATACGAACGTGTGATGCGATCGAGCAAAACTTGCCGATGGTTGCATAGATCACCTGACAGTCGCCAGCGAAGTAGGTGTAATCACCGACTGATGCCTCGCGGATGCTGGTGTTGGGTCCGATGTCCGTCCAAACGCCGAGATCGCTTTCGCTGACGCGGGATGATTCGTGAATCGTTGGGGTTTCGCCGAGCATTTTCGCTGCGCACATTCCTATACAACTCCCGATGTTTCGGCGATTGCTGTCTCAATGGCGGTGTTGTCCTGTTTTGAGGACATTGAGCCAGCGAAGGTGAACGACTGTCGGCCGCCAACGATGGTGGTCTCACAATGCGGCCACCCCTGATCGTCCACGCGTACGATGGCGATATCGCCGATCTTGCCGATCTCGAGGCTCCCCCGGTCATCCATATTGAGGGCCTTGGCCGGATTGGCTGTCAGCATACGAATGGTTGCCGGGAGGTCCCGCACACCGGCATCGACCAGCTTCCAGGCTGCTGGCAGGAGACTCGGGCTATGGTAATCGGCGCAAATAATGTCTGCGAGTTCGCGGGATGCCAGATGGATCGCACTCAGGTTACCGCTCTGGCTGCCGCCACGTACGATGTTTGGAGCGCCAACAATGATCATCAGCTTGTTGTCGCGGGCATGCCGGGCGGCTTCAAACGTCACCGGGAATTCGGCGACAGTGGCGCCAAGTGCCAGCTGTTCCTGAACCTTCTCGACCGTATCGTCATCGTGGGTAGCAAGGGTGATGTCCGTGGTGGCCATCATCTCGCCGACCTTGCGATAGAACGCCGGTACCGTCTCGGTGTCTGCCATTGCCTTCCGCATGCGCTCGAGGTACCACTCAGGATCGGTCTTTTGGCCGTTTCTTGCCTCCGCCTGCTCGTGGGCAATCCTGATCAGGCGATCGACATCCCGATACTGGCCCTGGCCCGGTGCGTGATCGTTGAGCGATGCGTAACCAAACCTTGCCTTGAGCAATGTCGGCAGGGCCTGCTCGATCGAATCCGGCGTGCGGACATCAATGCGATGCTGGATGTGATGCCGCACCCCGTGTTGCGGATCGTCTTCGAACTTTTGCACGTAGGCCGCCTTGTGGCGAGCATCGGCTATGCTACGCCCTTTCGCATCCTGATCCTGAAATGAGATCGAGTGGAACACGGTGGTCACACCGGAAGCGGCGAGGCGACGTTCCATGTTGCCCAGGGCAAAGTGAATCGGCAAATTGGCTTTCGCGCGGGGATTGATCTCGTGCTCCAGGTTGTCATTGTGCAGGTCGATGATGCCCGGCAACACATAGGCATGGCGGGCATCAAGCACCGTCGTATTGTCACCGACGCTTCCCGCATCTGAATGATCGATGGAGACGATGATGCCGTGCTCAATACGGATTGTGGCATTGGAAACGATATGGTCTGGCAAAATCGCCTGCGCATTCACGATGGTGATGTCGCCTGGGATGGTGCCCGGGGCCGGAATTGTGGTCATCTTGTCGTCCTAACAAGGTCATTGATGGGCAGGAAGCTGCACGGACCCATGCCCGTGCAGCCCTTTTCCAGCGATTATTCGAGCGACTTCAGGTCCAGGTCAAGTGCCTTGGCAACTTCGCGCAGGGGATCATACATCGCATCGAGGTGCTCGAGGTGGGCAAACTCGGGATCGGTCATGGTTGGATCAACGAACCATCGGCCGGTCTCGGCGATGAATTCCTCGTTCTGCGGGGTGCTGAGTAGCGCATCCTTGATCGCCTGCTTCAGGCTTGGCGGGAGGTTCTTGTTGATTGCGAATGGTGTGCTTGGGATAGGGGCGCTGTAAAAAATCGGCACCAGGTAACCGTCCGGGCAATTGTCATACAGTTGCTGGAAATCCTCTTCGGAGCGGACTTTGTTGGTCTGCCCGTCTTCCCAGTAGCAAACATCGGCGGTACCTTCCTGCCACATGTTGCGAATCGTGGTTTCGGTGGTGGCGCCGGCATCAACCTGATGGTTGGCGATGGCAAGACCGCTGGTCGGGTGGCTACCGGCGTACATGGTGCGAATGTTCAGATTCGGGTCATTGGGGTCCATACCGGCGGCGATCATGCTGGATTCCGGGATCAGGTGTCCGCTGGTGCTGGCCGGATCGACGAACGAGAAGCTTCGCCCTTCGAGGTCCTGGATTGTCTGGACGCCACTGCCTTTCCAGGTGGAAATCACCGAGTAATAGAACGGGGTCAGGGACTCATCGTACACAGGCTCGTCGGCGCTGGAGGAGATGCCAATGGCCAGGGCCTCGGCATTCGCTTCCTGCACGCCCAGGATGTAGGCAAACGGTCCCACGGTGTAGCAATCGACGCGCTCAGCGCGAGCCGCTTCAATCACGGCGTTGTAGCTGGTGCCGGTTGTGTACTCCAGGGGAATACCGATCCAGTCGCTGATGTAGCGAGCCAGGGGCTCGTTGTTGGAAAGGGCTTCTTCGGCATCGTCTCCGCCGAACAGGCCGCATGTAAGTTTGTCTGGCCAATCGGTGCGATCGTATTCGCCTGGCTCAGATGGAAGGTCGAAAACGGACATGGCCGCCGAGCTATCCGGGGTCGCCTGCATACCAACAACGGCACCAACTGGAGCGGTGAGTGCGAGTACGACCATCGCAAACACACTGGCTATCATACGTTTCAGCTTCATGAGATTCCCTTCTTCCCGTTTGAAAAAACAACGTGAATGAAACCCTCGGGTTGCGGTACTGCGTTTAAAAGACTTCGTAGGTGTGGTGACGTGCTAGACAATCCTCCTTCTCGTTGAATCGCTGATGCGATCGATAATGGTCACCAGGACAATGATCAGAAGGAGGGCACCCATGAGTTCCTGGTACTTGAACAGGGCCATGTACTTGTTGAGGATCAGGCCAATGCCACCGGCGCCGACGATACCGAGAATGGATGCCGAGCGGACATTGCCCTCGAACATCAGGAGTGAGTAGCTGGCGATGAGGGGCAGGGCCTGCGGCATGACAGCAAAGGAGAAGACCTGCAATCCGTTGGCACCCGTGGCGCGGACCGCCTGAACCTGTGCCGGGTCAATCGCCTCAATGGATTCGGCATACATCTTGGAGGCGGTGCCGATGGATCCGATGGTGAGTGCTAGGATACCGGCGAATGGACCCAGGCCAACAGCGGCCACGAAGATGAGCGCGAAGATGATGTCCGGTACCGCGCGGTTGACATTAAGCAGGATGCGGGTGAAGAAATACACCGCCGGGTGGGGGGTGATGTTGCGGGCCGCCAGCAAGCCAAACGGAAGCGATAACAACACGGCTCCAACCGTGCCCACGATGGCCATTTGAATGGTCTCGACCAATGCTGGAATGGCTTCGGGTACCCGCCAGGTGGCGTCCATGCCGAGGACGCCAACGTTCCAGTTCACCATCACAAACTGGAATGGGAACAATCTGCTGATGAAGTCCCAGATATTCGGGATTCCCTCGATCAGGGTTTCGAAGTTTGCACCAGTGGACGACGTTCCCCACACGAGCAGGGCCGCGATCACGACGAGAGTGGCGACACCCTTGATGCTCAGGAGAGGAAAGGGGCGAAGCAGTTTCTCCCGATCCGGCGTATCGCGGCCAGTGGTGGGTGCCTGAATGACGTGGATACTCATTGCCCACCTCCCGCATACATGGCCATCATGGCGTCGGCTTCGTGTTGTTCGGCAGAGGAGAGGATTTTTCGCTTGTCGAAGCGATAGATGTCATCGAGTGCCTGACGGTTGAGTTCGTCCGGCCTGCCATCGAACACGATGTGGCCCTGTGCCAGCCCGACGATGCGATCGCAGAAGGTTTTGGCGAGATCCACGTGGTGGATGCAGACCAGGGTTGGTACCTGCTCTTCGCGGGAGACCGTGACGAGGTCGCTCATGACCTGCCAGGAAAGTTCGACGTCGAGGCTGGCAACGGGTTCGTCGGCCAGGATGATGCGGGGATTCTGGGCAAGCGCGCGGGCAATGGCCACGCGCTGCTTCTCACCGCCGCTGAGGCGATCGGCGCGGTTTCCGGCACGATGTAGCATGTTGACTCGCTCGAGACTGCTGAGCGCGACCTCGCGGTGGTCTCGATTGAAGTAATGGAAGAAGCCAGGTACGGTGCCGAGATAGCCGAGTCGCCCGGAAAGCACGTTCTGCATCACCGAAAGCCGCTCTACCAAATGGTGCTCCTGCCAGATGAAGCCGATCTCGCGGCGCAGCTGGCGGAGCTCATCGTCTTTCATGCCTGCGATCTGACGATTTCCGAGGCTGATCTTTCCCGAAGTTATCGGCTGGATACCGTTGATGGTGCGGAGAATGGTCGATTTCCCTGCACCGGATCGACCGATAAGGCCCACGATTTCACCGTTGTTTACCTGGAGATCGACGGATTTGAGCGCTTCGTAGCCGTTTTCAAATACCACCCTGAGTTTCTCAATGGTAAGCATGGTTCGTCCTTTCCGCGTTGCTTCGTACAGCTAGCGTCAGTCCGGGTTTTGCCAGGTGGATTTCGCCATCGAATGCGGTGACGGCATCAGCCTGGAAGTCAGATCGATCAATGCCTGGCCAAAAGTGGGTGAGCACCAGTTGCCCTGCCTGGGCTTGCGATGCGAGTTCGCCGGCTTGCTGGCTGGTGAGGTGGTTCCCACTGGGGAGGTTTCCCAGTGTCGATGGGTAGGTGGATTCACACAGGAGGACGTCAGCCTCGCGGGAGAACGCCACCAGCTCTTTTGATTCCTGGGTGTCAGCGGTGTACACCAACCGATCGTCCCCGTCACTCACCGCAATTGCATAGGTTGGGATATCGTGGGTTGTGCGGCAGAAGGAAACTTGCAAATCGCCGATGGTCAGGATTTGTGCCGGATCGTATTCATTCAGGTTATAGGTAGACGTGAAGTAGTCTTCCGAGTCCCGCAGCCCTCGTCCCACTTGCTCCAGGTAACTGATGCCACCTGGCGGCAAGAAGACGTGTGGATGGAAGATGCTGCCGGGACCATAGCGCAGGCCATACCGGAGCGGGACCAGGTCGATGAAGTGGTCCGGGTGAAAGTGTGAGATCACGATGGCCGAAAGCGATGCCAACGCGATTTCGTTTTGAAGCGCGCTGATCACCCCGGTGCCGCAATCCAGTAACACATGCGTATCGCCGCTGCTCACCAGATAGCCGCTGCAGGCGTCACCCGGGGCGGGCATGGAGGCGCTGGAGCCAAGGACGACGAGGTTCACGATGCCACCACCTCCGCCGCCGGAACCTCACGTGGATCATGGTCGATGTTGACGACGGCCCCGTCGTGCATGTACACGATCGAGTCAGCCAGAGTGGAAAGCAGACGCTGATCGTGCATGATGCCGATGAGGGTGGTGCCCTCGTTCTTGCGTTCCACCATGAGCCGCGCAACCTTTGCCTGCAGTCGCTCGTCGAGTGACGATGTGGGCTCATCCAGGAGGAGTACGCTGGACTTGCTGGCCAACGCGCGGGCGATATTGACGCGTTGTTGTTCACCACCGCTGAAGAGGATCGGGTAGCCGTCCCAAAGATCCCGGGGGAGCTCGAGCTGGTTGAAGAAGTGGGCTACGCGCTCGTTCGCTTCTGCCGCGCCGACTCCGGCATGGATCAGCGGACGAGCGGCGAGATCGAGCGCGGATACCCGCGGCACCGGATGCAGGAATTGCGAAACGTACCCGATCTCATGGTTGCGGACATCGAGCATCGTGTCGTCATCGATGGTAACCAGATCGGCCGTCTCGCCGGAATCCCGGTGATAGATGATCTCGCCTTCGTCCGCCAGGTAGGTGCGATAGAGGCACTTGAGCAGGCTGGATTTCCCACTGCCGCTCTTGCCAGCGATGCCGATGAATGCACCCTGCGGGACGTCGAAGCTGACGTTCTCGAATCCCGGAATGACCTTGCCGTGCAGGATATGCAGGTGGAACGATTTTTTCAAACCCTTGATCTGGAAACGAGGGGATGTCATGAAACTGCAACCTTTCGCCCGTGGGCGCCTTGTGAATAGGTGATAAATGCATCTGTGAATGTGCGATCAGGAATACCGGGCCGGGAACCCAGCGCCTGGACACTGTGGGCCGCTGCCCTGCAGGCGAAGGTTCCCGCCTGTAGCAAGTCGTCGCCGGCGAGGTATCTCAAAGAAAATGCTGCTGCGAAGCAATCGCCTGCGCCGGTGGTATCCCGAGCCTGGACGGGATATCCCGGCACCTTGATGGCGCCCTCGATTGCGTGAATGCGGCAACCTTCGGCGCCAAGTGTTTCCACGATGGTGGTCCTGGTTCGGTCCACAATCCCGGCGGGTTCCCGAACGTCAAGGAACTCGGTGAGCCTGGCCAGACTGCGCTGATTCGCGAAGAGTACCGATGCGCGTTCGATCACACCCAGCACCGTTGATGTATCGAGACCAGTCAGGTGTACGGCTTCCATATCGACGATCACCGGGAGTGAATCCGGTACCTGCGGCAGAAGGTCGGGGGCAAAGTTGAACGGGCAGTAGGATCCGCTCACAGGCCCGGTGAACGCATCCGGTGGAAGTTGGATGGGGTTGGATGGATAGGACCGCCTGGCCATCTCGATGACGCCATCCAGGCTTTGCCCAGTGCTGCGAGGAAGATCCCCCATGCCTGGCCGGTAGTAGCCGACGATTGCGCGTTCGCCGTTGCCATCCACCAGGATCAGGCCGCGAGTTGCCGCATGGCCAGTTCCGGCCCATGAGATGTCAACACCGTCTCGCTCGAGATCGGCGCGCCCTGCGGCCCCATCTTCATCGTTACTGAAGGGGCCGATGAATCGGCTATTGCCGCCAAGTCTCGAGAATGCAGCCGCGACATTTCCGCCCATTCCACCTGGAGCGAGGGTGATGGCCTTCGGCACCACCCGGTCATTGGCGTGGGGCATGCGGTCGTATTCGGCAATCACGTCGTAATGTGTGTTGCCATAGACCACCAACGTGGGTGCCGGGGTCATAATGACGCTTCCATGCGATCCAAAAACATCCGAATCCTCCTGGGGAATGTTTGGTGCTGTTCGATTTCCGGGAGCGAAAGCCGTGCGTGGCGACTCCGCGCACAACCTGTGGTCACGCGGTTTGGATGCCGTTTACGGCAGCAGTTCCGCCACGGCGGCGTTGCCATCAGCCATACCGGATTCCAGCTCGACCTGATCGTTGACCACGCGGTTCATCCAGTCGACGAACACCGCCATGGCTTCAAGGCCCCGGGGGCCAGGCCAGATGGTCTCGTTGGTGAGGCCGCCTTCCATCTGCACGTAGGCTGGTTCCTGACCCGGGAGCGGCTCGATATCGTCCACCGTGGCGATCAGGTAGCCGGTCTCGTTCCAGATCTCAACCGCTTCCGTGGAAGCGCAGAACTTGAGGAACTCCCACGCAGCGGCCTGCTGTGCGGCATCCTGCGTGTAGACGCCCAGGAAGTTGCCTCCGCTCGGTGGGTTGAGGGGTTTGTCGCCGCTGGTTGGGAAGGTTGCGGTGCCCAGATCGAACTCGATGCTGGCACGAAGTCCGGCGAGACCGGCGATCGAGGATACGTAGAATGCACCGTCACCACTCAGGAAGGCCGGGCGCATCTGGTCGCTGGCCATCGGCATGACGACGCCAGCATCACGCATATCGGTCCAGTACCGCATGCCCTCCGTTGCCTCTTCGGAATCGAAGACGGCCTTGCCTTCGGCATCCAGCACGAATCCACCGGTGTTCTGGATGAAGGTTTGGGCGGTCCACTCATTGATTTCCACCAGGATGGGAGCTTCGACCTCGGTGTTCTCCTTGACGGCCTGGGCGGCCGCGGTGACATCCTCCCAGGTGGTGAGCACCGGATCGGCTTCAAGACCGGCGGCCTGCAGAATATCCCTGTTGTAGTAGAGAACCGGGGTGCTCAGGGAGAAGGGCAGGCCGGCGAGCTTGCCGTTATTGAGGCGAATGATGTCCACAACCCACGGTCGGTAGCGATCGAGGGTGGCCTGGGTCTCATCGCCACCGACCTCGCTCAGGTCCACCAGGTTCAGGGCAGCATCGGCGAAGAGTGCGTACTTCCAGCCAGTGAGGACCAGAGCCGGGCCAATACCGGCGCTGATGTTGGCCTGGGCGCGTTGCATGATCTCTTCGTAGTTAGCCCCGTAGTTGGTAGCGGTGACCGTGGTGCCGAGACCCTTGGCATTGAACGCTTCGACGAGCTGCATGGCCGGATGACCCGGCTCGACAAACGATTGCGTCAGGGCAACCTCGATTTCCGAAGCGGATTCCTGCGCCGAAATACGCGCGATTGGGGAGAAGGCCAGCGAAGCTGCGCCAATGACGGAGCCTTTGAGAACGGTGCGTCGGTTAATCATGCGAGAACTCCCATGTAATGAATGCGACGATCGAAAGGACCAAGGCGATGCATGTGTCTTTGCGGGTGGCAACCTACCCTTTCATTCCTGACGTCAACGCTGATGTCAGCTGCTTCTGCGCGATCAGGAAAATAACCAGCGGCGGAATGGACGAAACTAGGGCAGTCGCCATCAACGGACCCCACAGCTGTGGACCCTCTGGATCGGATGCAAAGGACCCGAGCCCGATGGCAATGGTTTGGGATTCAGTGGCGGGTAGAATCAGGAGCGGCCACAGGTATGAATTCCACCCCCAAAGGAAGGACAGCGCTGCCGCCGCGAGAATGCCTGGCAAAATGAGTGGAATCACGAGGTCCTTCAGGCGCTGGAATATGCCAGCGCCATCGAGTTCCATGGCGTCGAAGAGGTCTTGCGGAATTTGCTTGACGTATTGCCGCAGCAGGAAGACGAAGAAGGCACTGCTGGCGGCCTGCGGTACGATCACGCCGATCAGCGTGTTCAACCAGTGAAGTCTGGCGACGGTCAGGTAGTTAGGGATCAGGGTCACGACGCCCGGAATCAGCATGGTGCCGACCAGGAGACCCAGCCAGATGTGGTTCCATCGGGAGCGCATGCGACCGAGGGCATAGGCGGCGAATATCGCCAATCCGACACGCAACAGGGTGATTCCTGCAGAGGTCAGCACGCTATTCATGAGCCAGGTGCCCACTGGCTTCGCGCTGAAAGCGACCCGGAAGTTGTCCAGCGTTGTTTCACGAGGGATCCACGCGCCATCGAACAGTTGGGAGGCTGGTTTCAGCGCTGTGATCAGCATCCACAGGAGCGGGAATGCCATGATCAGCGAGATCGTGCCCGCCGCGACATGGAGGCCGATGCGGCCCCAGTTTGGACGTCCAGCAGGAATCGAGGTGCGGACGGTGGTGCTGTGGGCTTGCAGGGTAGTTGGTGTCGCATCAGCCACCATAGTGCACCTTCCTTTCGCTGAACCGGAATTGCAACCAGGTGATGGCCAGGTAGACGACCACGATCATCATCGCCAGGGCGCTTGCTTCACCAGCCTGGAAGAACTTGAATCCCCGTTCGTAGAGGTAGTAAATGACGTTGGTCGTTGAGCTATACGGGCCGCCCCGGGTGAGGATATTGATGACACCAAAGATGTCGTTGTTCACGAACAGCACCGTGGTGATGGTGATGAAAAAGAAGGTCGGGGAGATGAGCGGCCATTCGATATGCCAGAACACCTGCCATGATGTTGCGCCGTCGATCCGCGCGGCTTCCCGCACATCGTTCGACACGCCTTCCAGCCCGGTCAGGTAGAGCAAGGTGTTGAATCCCGCGCTGCTCCAGGCGGCGACGACTATGACGGACGCCATCGCCAGAGGCGGATCGTTGAGCCAGTTCTGCGCGTCCAGACCGAAGGTCGTGAGGATGTCGTTGATGACACCGTTGAGCGGATTCAGCATCCACAACCACACTACGGCGGCGGCTGGCAACGAGATCACCATCGGCAAAAACACGAGGCTGCGGTAGACGATCGACATCCTGGATGTTCGCAGCGGTCTCAGGATCAGGGCGAACAGTAACGGCACAAACAACTGGAGCGGAATCAGGACCGCCGAATAGACGAGTGTGTTCTTCAGCGCGGTGATGAACCGGCTGTCTGCCAGGATGCGGCGGAAATTCTCCAGACCCACAAAGGTTGGGTTGTCGTTCACCAGGTTCCAGTCATAGAACATCAACTGGATAGAACGGAAGGAGGGCCAATACTCGAAGGAGAGTGACAACAGGAGCAACGGGAGGACGAGTGCCAGCCCCGCGATCTCCTCGCG
>Ga0182747_1002574_pt1 | contig 12681 bp, 26 predicted proteins | sample eDN3rd30CBELigBY_FD_128526 | JGI IMG/M metagenome (GOLD analysis project Ga0182747, IMG submission 128526) | Enriched backyard soil microbial communities from Emeryville, California, USA - eDNA 3rd pass 30_C BE-Lig BY (version 2) (version 2) | ecosystem: Environmental > Terrestrial > Soil >...
GATCCGCCCTGAACGTCAAGGCGCTCGATAAGCTCGTCACCGTTTCGCTGTTCGTCCATATGGGCGATCAGCACCACGTCCTTGCCGAAGCTATTCAAGAGTTTCAGGAATGACGTGAACCGGCTCTTGAGTTCGCCATAGCCCTGCAAGGTGAGGGCACCACCGCGCCCATGCTTCGGATTGGCGCGAATGATATCGGCCGTGAGAATGTCGAGCGCACGGCCAGCCGTATCCACGATCACCGTGTTGAACGGCGCGAGGTCGTCGGCTGTAATGCCGGCCACATCGGACCAGTCGGCAATCCGAACCGTGTCCTTGCGGTTGGCGGCGCGATGCGAGCCGTTGTCGAAGTCGAGCAGAAGCGGCGTGTCGGCCGTGAAGGCGAGCGACGACTTGCCGAGGCCGGGCGGGCCATAGATGACGGTATTCAGGCGCTCGACAGTGATGGGATCGGATGCGCGGGTGATCTTGAGGGCCATGTCAGTTCCTCCGGTCAAATTCGTTGTTGATGATCTCCGCGATCTCCTGACGCGCGCCTTCCTTGCCGATCTGGCGGCAAAGGTCGCGGAAGCTCTCTCGGAGGCAGTGGATGGTGTAGCCGGGACCGAAGGCGTCACGCGGTTCGGTCTGGGGCTGTTCTGTGACGGCGGTCATGAGCGCGCCTCACGGGCTGCGAGCATGGCTGCGATGGCAGCGCCTTTCGCCTCTTTGGCGAGGCGCTGATACTCATCACGAGCTGCAGCTACTCTCGCGGCATGGTCCTTGATCGTGTCCTTGAACGCCTTCTCCGCTGTGGATGGATCAACGCTTGCCGGAACAAGAACGTCACTCTTGGATTTCTGGCACCGTCGTCCATTGGTGAGGAACCAAGTCGCAGCGGTTTCGCGTTGGACGGCACCGCGATACCAAACCAAATCGCCGCGCACATCGAACACATGATTTCCAGCATTTTTGCTCACGGCATAACTCCATCGAAAGCCCCTGCGATCAGAGGCGCGGATACGATCAGCCACCAACGGAGCCGGTAAATTGCGGAGAGGATCAGGTAAGAGGGGAGGGTGTTCATGCCCGGCCCTCTGCCTTGGCGATGGCGGCGCGCAACGCCTGCTGCACCTTATTTATGTGCCTGGCTTCATCCTCTCGGCCGAGGTCGCGGGCATTGGAAAATGCCACGGAGAGACAGGTGTCTGCGGCGTAGCTTCTGGCCAAAAGATCAGGAGCGGCGGCGATCAGGCGGGCGTCAGCCTCGTTGGGAGTGGTGCAGCGCCCCCATTTCCATTCGCCCTTGACCGCTCTGTCGGAGCAGGCTTGGCACGGCGATATGCTGAGAACGAGTGGCGTTCCGTATCCGGGGCTATCGCCATTCCCAAGGCTTGCCATAGAATGGTCGTGGACCTGCCACTCCCAAGGCCCCGGCGTGTGCTTGACCTCCGACATCACGCAGCCCTCGGCTTGCGATTGGACACGCGCCGCGCGGCCAACTCAAACTGATCGCGGAACAACCCGATTGCCGCATAGGCATGGGAAAGCTCTGTCTCAGCCTTGGCATTCAGCGGAACGAGCGTGCCAAGCAGCCGCCCATGATCCAGCTTCGGATACTTCGCGATGGCTTCGACAACCGACATGCCTTCGTTGATCCGGCGCAGGACGTTGCAGCCCCACTGATCGCTGAAATTGGACATGGTCCAGAAGGCAGGGCGACCGGCGTCAATCGCAGCACGGGTCTGCTCACGATCGAAGTCGCAGTTGTTCTCGTAGATCGCGATGGCGTCCGCGAGGTTGCGGCGGGTTTCCGCCACGCTCTCCGGCACCAGGGCGACGGTGAGGGTCTTGGCCCAATCGCTATATGTCTGGATGGCGTTCATCGGTGGTCCTCTCGGTTCCCGGCAGATCAGCCTTGAGGCGTCTTGCGTGCCGGTTGATGAGAGGAAAATTAGCACCGCTAAAAATCATGCGCAAGCAAAAATGTGAGCAGCACTAAAAATTATTTGCGCCCGCCCGAATCGCATGGCACATTGGCTTCACGAATGAAGCGGCGACCGGGTGCAATCCCCGTGCAGGTGAAGCCGCAGGCGCGGGAAGCGAAAGTCCTACCGTGCTGCCTGAAAGTGAGGACGGATTGCCGAGAGGCGTCCTGCCAAGGCGACCGACCGACCGACGGTTCAAATCACCGGCATCGTTTCCCCGGCTCTATGGTGAAAGCCATGGGGTAGGGGGAAGCTTTGCCTGCTCCCTCCCTTCACTCGGGTTCAAAACCCTGAGGATAGATAAGCTCTGAGATAGAGGATTATATCTCTAGGCGGGTCTGGCGAATTCAATGCAGTGACGACAGCCCTTTCGCCGCTTCCCTTTGAGCGATTTCGGCTTCTCTGCCTCCATCCCCTCATGAAGCTTCGCCAGCGTCTCGATCCATGCGGCGGCTTTCGGAGGGATTTCCTCCAGCCCCATTACCCAAGCCTCAATCAGCCCTTCATCGCACTCGAAAATTGCGGCGAGCTGGTCGTTAGACCAGTGCAGAGCTTCCAGGCATTGGACGAGGCGGGCCGGCGTCATCGGCGGGTGGGTTACCGCTTGACCGGCGGTAGATTTTTGATCCGTCGCGCTTCTTCGCGCACCACGCCAGCCGCTATATGGGTTCGCTCTGCCATCACCGACCGATAGCGCGGCTCGGAGGACGAATAGTCGAACTCCATCTGCCCGTCGCTAGGCTTGGCAATAGGAAACCAGCGAAGCGCATAGACGATAGCGATTGCCCCGACTGCGGGGATCAAGGGCATTAGCCATGTGTAGGTCATGAATCGAGCCCTTCCAGATGGGTCACAGCCTTGATATGTAGGAAAAAGGCGAGACCGAAACAGACTATAGCAGTCAAAATCATCAGGGTCACTTCCCGTTTCGTCTCGACTGCGGACACCCATGCGATCATCGGCGTGAGCGCCCCGGCGGCGAACACCGCGACGGCCATGTTGTTGATGAAAGTAGCCCGGAGCTTGATCTGCTCCCTGCGCGTCTCTTTGCTCATTCCACCCCGCTCATCTGTTCCCCTTCCGTTCTTGACTCTCCCTCACCGATTTGCTTCCTATACTTTTTGGGGAGGCAGGGATGGCGATTGAGCACCGCATAAAGCCGAAATACAAGACCAGGAACGAGGCGATTGTCGCCCGGATCCGCGCCGAGGCCAGGGCGGATGCGCCCCGCGACCCACGCATGGCAATCAAGAAGAAGACTGCGGAACTCGCTTGCTTGATCGCTCTTGAGTATGGGGGCGATTGGCGGATTCAGAGCGAGCCAGAGCAGGGATTTCTTCAGATCGCTCGGCGTCTTCCACGTAGCCCATGATGGTTCGGTAGAGCGGATGGACCGCTCCCTCTGGGAGATTATGAACCCTCCTGAGAAACTGCTTAATCTGTTCCTCTCCTGAGATTGCCGTTTCGGAGGCCTGGGGAACGCCAGACAAGAGCGCGCCGGCTGATGTACCCAAGGCGTCGGCAATGGCCTCAAGGCTAGGCTGGGTGTAATTGATGATGCCGTTTTCCATTTGGGAAATAGCGCCAGCGGTCATCCCTGCCTTTTCGGCCAGCGACTCTTGCGTCATGCGCCGATGCTTCCGCCATTCCTTGATGAAATGGCGAGCCTTTCGGGCCTTCGTTTCTTTGGTCTGCTGAGACATCAGCCCAGCTTAAGCCCCGCTAACAGCCACAACAGACAGTGACACTAAAAAAACGCTTGCGGGCGAAAATTAGTGGTGCTAATAATTTTGGCATGGAACACCTGACCAAATGGCTGAACGAAGAACGCGGACGCCGGGGCAAGCTTGCGGCAGCGCTGAACATCACTTCCGGCGCTCTGTCGCAGTGGAACCAAGTGCCTGCACACCAAGCTCTCGCCGTTGAGGCTGAGACGGGGATTTCCCGGCACCTCCTGCGTCCTGACGTTTTTGGGGAGATGGCAGCATGAGCCCGGAGCTTTGGGAAGCTCGGCGCCTCAAGGTCGCTGAATGCGCGTACCTCGGAATGACAATCAGCGAGGCTGTTGTGGACACCGGCCTCAGCCAAGCGACCGTCAGGAAGTATGCCCATCGGTACGGCATAAAGTTCACAGTGAGCCGGGGGCGGCCTCGCAAAGATCTTGAGGCTGTTCGAGGCCAATACCAGTCGCTTGCCGATGCGGGCCTTACCATGGCCGAAGCCGCGCAAGAATTGGGTGTGTCCTATCCCACGCTTGTGCAGACGGCACATAAGCTTGAGATCAAATTCAAGTCTGCCCTTCCCGAGGCTTCTCCCGATCGGGCTGAGGCCATGGCGTCTATGTATCGGGCGGGGAAAACACTCGCGGATATTGGGGCGGTGTATGGCGTAACGCGAGAGCGCGTTCGCCAAATCATCACGAAGACTTTCGGGATTCACGCTGAGGACGGCGGCATGATGGTTCGCGCGAAGCTTGAGCGCGACAAGCGGCGTTCCGAGCGAGAAGCCAAGTGCTTCAGGATATATGGCTGCTCCACAGAGCAACTGCGTGAATTGAAGCGACTTGGCAAGCGCATGCTCAATGATGGAGCGACGCCGTACCAGACCCCAACCGGAGCGTTTAGAAATCAACGCAACAACGCCAAAGGTCGCGGTATCGAATGGAACCTGACTCTTTGGAGTTGGTGGACGATCTGGCAGGAGAGCGGGAAGTGGGACGAGCGCGGTCGTCGTGGAGACGGCTACGTAATGTGCCGGTTCCGAGACGATGGGCCGTACGAAATCGGCAACGTCTATATCGCCACACTTCGGCATAACAGTTCGCTCCAGCCCAATAATCCGTATCGGAAAGATCATCCTGATTTCGAGCAAGCGATTGCCGAGAAGTCACGCCGTTTGGCGGATCGTCGCGATGAGAGGGCCGCAGCATGATCGCCTTCGTCTTCCAGAACTACGGATTGATCATCTTCTGTACGGGTGTCGGCTTCATCGCTGGTTTTCTCACCCATGCCTTCCCATCCTGGCTGGTGACTGCTGATCCGCATGATGCGGAAGCTCACCGCGACACGCTGCACTGCCTCAAGGCGCGGCATGAAGGGGAGGGGTGGTGATGTCTGAGCGCACGCTTACGATGGCGCAGGTTGATGAGTTGCTTTCGCCCATGCTCGCCTTGGCTGGGATGCACGAACGCGACACGCCAGCTTCGGCGCTTACCGCGTTCCGCGTCCCGCTCTCTCGGTCAACCAGTGTCGAGGTGAAATTCCACGGACCAGTCGGGATTGACGAATATGACGCCCTGCTTGCGCACGTCGCTTTCTACAAAACACTCGTCCCTCAAGACGGTGAGCAGAAGGTGGATGGAAGGTCGGCTGTAGAGCAAATCCGCGAAGTCCTTCGTAGCGCTGGCTTTAACCCGCGTCGGGAGGCGTAACGCATGACCTCCCCCACACAGAGCGAGACGATACCGGACGAGATCGTGATGACTGCGCTCAACACGGTCCTCAAGCCACTCGGCACCAACCTGCGCCACTACATGCCAGTCCACCGCGACGAGGCTATCGAGGCCATGCGCGGGGTGCTGATTGGCGCGATGAGAAATGGCTTCACAGCGGGATTTGCTGCGAGCGGCGAAGGCTACAACGGCGAATATCCGTTCGATGGTATCGACCTTGAAACTGACGAGGGCTGGCGCGCAATGCGTGAGCGCATCCTCCTCAACACCATTCACCAATCGCGCGCGGCTCTCCTCCTCTCCGCCAGCGCGATGCCCGAGACGGATTTCCTCCCAAGCGCCGTCTCGGGCTCCCATTCCGCTCACCGCGTCCCTTCCAAGACGAGTTCCGACCGGGCCGCGTTTTCTGAACATGCGGAGACCGCAGAATGACTGTCGCGGCGCTCTTTGTCGAAACTGGTGGCTCATACTTCGGTCTTCCTGGCGTTGACCCATGGGACGAAGCCAGAGAAATACCTGGGTATCCGGGATACCTCGTTACGAATGACGGACGCGTTTTTGGCCGTCGAACAAATAGCGGTCTGCGGCACAAATTTCGCCAACTTTGCCCCAGCCCGGATGCCAAGGGTTATCTTGGGCTCACGATCTGCAATGGCAGGACCGCGCGCCGAAAGGTTAGAATCCACAGGTTGGTCGCGGAACTGTTTCTTCCTAACCCGGATGATCTTCCGTGTGTTCGTCATCTGGACGGGAACCCTGCAAACAATCGAGCCGAAAATCTTGCATGGGGCTCATACGCCCAAAATGAAGAAGATAAGCGGCGGCACGGTACTTGGGATACTCGGCGGGCTGGGGGGAAATTAACCACCGTCGATCGAAAGCGCGCTCGCGAACTGGATAATTCGGGGGTTTTGCGAACCTCAATCGCAAGAGAAATGGGCGTCTCCACAGCCACAATTTGCCGTTTGTTAAATGGCAGAACATGGCGGGGCGTGTCGTGAAAACAGTGGCCGCACTCTTTGTCGATGAACGCCCCGGTGGAACGTATGTTGGGCTCCCTAACGTTGAAGTATGGGGAGTTTCCCGAGACGCCAGGCTTTACGATGGCCCTTATCCGGTCATCTGCCACAGCCCATGCCAGCGGTGGGGCAAGCTCTGGGCCGGTCAGCCTCTCTGGATCAAGCGAACCGGCGAAAGGAAGATCAAGGGCGACGACGACGGCTGTTTCAAGGCTGCGCTGAATGCAGCGCGCACCTGGGGCGGTGTTATCGAGCATCCTTGGGGAAGTCATGCCTGGCCTCATTTCGGTCTGAACGTACCGCCTCGATCTGGCGGCTGGATTGTTGCCGATTTCTACGGCGGCTGGACCTGCTGCGTTGAGCAGCGCGGCTATGGGCACTATGCCCGCAAGCCGACGCTTCTCCTGGCTTACGGCTGCGAGCTTCCGGAGCTTCTTTGGGGCGAAACAGAAGCGCAGCTTGATCCTGCTGTTGTCGCCCGCATGGGCCTCAAGCGCGCCAAGCGCCTCGGGGAGGTGGGAGCGCGCGGCGGCGGTAAGGACAGTTCTGCCCGCATAGGCACGCCAAAACCATTCCGCGACCTTCTCATCGCCATGGCTCAGAGCGCCCTCAAGTCGAGGATGGCAGCATGAACGCGGCTGTTATCATTCGCTGCAACAAGCCATTTGGCAGGCGCTACACCTTTACTGCGGCGTACCTGAGTGGTGGAGCCGGGCAGGGGACGAACACCCGGCTCCACCAGCGGCTGCGGCGTGCCGCTTTCGTTGATCTCTCCCGGCCAATATCGGCTGCCGGGCACCGTATTCTTTCGGCCTTTGCGCGCATCCATCGCTTCCAACAATCGGCGTGCTGCATCAGCCAGGCTTTCCACTGCGTTTCTCCGATCCTTTTTGCATCTGCGTCTCAAGCGCAGATGACCACAGGAAGGATTCCAGATGTCGCCAAATCCACGGCGCGAGAGAGAAATCTCACGGCGCGAGAGGGAAATTATGCGTGCTGAGTTGATTGCCGACGAGATGGCTTCGGCTGTCCGCTTCCTCGGAGGCGAAGGCAAAGCGAGTGAGCAAATCAGGAGGGCGGCGCGGTCTGCTGGCCTCACATATACCGTGATCGAGCGATTGCGGTGGCGGAAAATCAAACGAGTGCCAGCCGATATCGCGGACGTGGTTCGCGAGGCTGTCGAGCGCCACAACGAGGATAGCCTTGCTAGAGCTAAACATGAAGCATTCATCGCAAAGCAGACGGCAGCGCTCATGGCTGCGCGGCTTGTCGAGATCGATCCGGATTTCTACCGGAAGGAAATTCATAGCTTGGGGCGGACGGCTTCAGGCTATCGGCTTCCTGCTGATTGAGCGGATCGAAGCACCCATGTCCGACCGCGCCTATGTCCTGCGCGTGTTTTCGTTCTGCATCGTCCTCGCTGCTATCGGGCTGGCGCTGCTGGGGTGGGCTTGGTGATGAACGCCATCCGCAAAGAGGTCGTCATAGGCGATTGCCGGCTGCTGTTGGGTGACTGTCTCGAAATCCTGCCGGTGTTGGGCAAGGTTGATGCAGTCGTGACGGACCTTCCCTACGGAACGACGCAATGTTCTTGGGATGCCATTATTCCTTTCGAGACGATGTGGGCTGCTATCGAGAGCGTAACCAGCCCAAATTGCCCCGTTGTCCTATTTGGTAGCGAGCCGTTTTCGTCGCTCCTGCGGACCTCGAATATTCGTCACTTCAAGTATGATTGGGTCTGGGACAAGCCAAAGGGGACCGGGTTCCTCAACGCAAAGAGACGCCCCCTTGTAGGGCATGAACTCGTCAGCATTTTCTGCGACGGGACGCCGCCATATTACCCGCAAAAAACCGCCGGTCACGTTCGCAAGCAGTCCTTCCGGGGAAAGCATCTGCAGACAGATGTCTATGGTCAGATGGCTGGTGACTATAGCTACGACAGCACCGAGCGGTATCCGCGCTCCGTTGTGACCTTCTCGTCGGACACGCAGAACAGCTCGGAGCACCCTACTCAAAAGCCAGTTGCGCTCTGTGAATACCTGATCCGCACCTACACAAATGAGGGTGATACGGTCCTCGACTTTACAATGGGATCTGGCACGACAGGCATCGCGTGCGTCAACACTGGCCGAAAGTTCATCGGCATAGAAAAAGACGAGCACGACACGAACTACTTCGAGATCGCCTGCGACCGAATCCGCAAAGCCTACGCGCAGCCAGATTTCTTTGTAGAGCAGCGCGCTCCTGATCCAGTTCAGGAGGCGATGTTTTGACCCGCCCCGCCATAGCCGAGACAAAGGTGCAGCACGTCGATCTTCCATGGCCGGCACGCGACCTGCATCCAAACGCGCGATGCCATTGGGCGCGCAAGGCTAGAGCGACGAAAGCCGCCCGTACGTCCGCAGCATGGTCTGCGAAGGCCGCTGGCATTCAGCCTGTAGAGGCGCGCGCGCTCAACGTCACGGTGATCTTCAACCCTCCGAACAACCGCGCCCATGACGTTGATGGGCTGGTGTCGAGCTGCAAGCCGTATTTCGACGGCCTGGCTGACGTGATCGGTGTTGATGACCGCCATTGGCAGATCACCCCGCGCAAGGAAGCGGTTCGCCCGCTCGGCAATGTGCGCATCGAAATGGAGGTGCTCGCATGAGCAACCGCGCCTGGATGCCGCTTCATATCGATGACTACCTTTCAGATACAGCGCATCTGACCGGCGCGGAGCATGGCGCATATCTGCTTCTGATCATGCACTACTGGCAGCATGGGAGCCTACCAGACAACGAGAGGCTAATAGCGCGTATTGCTCGTATGAGCGCTGAACAGTGGGATGAGAGCCGCGAAATCCTCGCCATGCTGTTCGGTGAAGGATGGACGCACAAGCGTATCGATGCGGAACTGGCAAAAGCCGACGAGATTATCGAGAAGCGGCGGAAGGCCGGTAAAACACGGCAAGCTGGCACCAAGAAGGAAGCTGATGCTGAGCAAGTGGCCAGCACATGCTCAGCACATGCTCATACACGCGCGGGAACACCTAGTACCAGTAACCATAACTACACTACTGACGCGCGCGGGCGTTCGATCGATCAGCGGATGGGCGAACTCTACACCGCCCTCGGCATCACGGATGAAACCAAATCTCCCGGCCTCCTGACCATTTCGGAGCCGATGCGGTGGGTTTCAGCCGGCTGTGACATCGATACCGACATTCTCCCGGCCCTTAGATCCATCGCCGCTCGCGGCAGGACGGTGAAAAGCTGGTCCTACTGCTCCGACGCGGTTTTCGAGGCGCGAGATCGACGCTTGGCGCCAGCGCCGACGGTCCAGCAACGATCCGGCGCTTCACCACCGCAACCTCCCAAGCCCCGCAATGCCGGCGAAGCCGCACGGCTCGAACTGAAACGACGCGGAGAATATCCAGATGCTTCCAACTTTATCACCCGACACGACGACCAAGGCGACGGAAACGCAGGTTTTGCAGGCACTGACATCGCTCGCCGGCTTGCCATCGCGGCAGGCAGATGACGCAGTTCTGGACAAGGCCATGTACTTCGTGGCGCTCGAAGGCGTCAGCCGCTACGCGCTGTCGGAAGCCGTCAAGGCCGTGATGCGCAACAAGCTCGGGCATACGTTCTTCCCGAGCCCTGTCGAGCTTCGCCGCCTGTGCGACGAGGCGATGGAGCCGCATAACCGGCAGGCCCAGCGCGAACGCCTTCGGCTGAAACAATCACAAGAAAACGCGGAGTTCGCTCGTAGCCGCGCCCGACGCACGCCAGCGGAGATCGAGCGCGTCAAGGCCAAGTACGCCAAGTTCTGCGAGAGCTACGAGGCATCGAAGCCGGTCGTCGAGCCCATCCTGGATCCCGAGTTGGTGGCGCGAGTGCCGGATGCCCCGAACACATTTCAAACCGGCCTCAGAGCAGCAGGAGAGTGAGCATGTACGCACATCACGAAGATCGAATTCCAGGCTACAACCCGGCCTTCGTTGCCCGCGTCCATGCCAAGCGCAGGGCGATCCAGGAGCAAGCCAATCGCGGGGCCGCCAGAGCCGAGGCCACGCGCGAAAGGGCCGCGCAAATAGCCGCTCAGCGAGCAAAAGCAGAGAAGCTGCACCGGGAAGCAATCATCGATCAGGCTCTCAAGGGCGAGCTGACATTCACAGGCGCTTCCAGTGCCGAAGTCCTGAAGCAGTTCGCGCAGCATCTCGGTGTGCCGGTGTCAGCGATCAAGTGCAAAACCAGAAAGGCAGAGACTGTTCGCATGCGCCATGCAGCCATCCGCGTCGTTGCAGATCATTTCCCAAACATAAGCTACCCGGCAATTGGCAGAGCTTTCGACCGCGACCACACGACCATTATGGCGTCATTGCGCCAGACGAAGCGGGTGGGCCAGTTCCGATGACACCGGCACAGGTCAACGAGGCCCGGCAGATGCGTGAACGCGGCGTTTCATTTGTCGATATCGGCAAGCACTTCGGTGTCCACCGGGAGACGATCAGATATCAGATCGTACCTGAGTCGCGGGAGAGGCGGAAGGCGAAGGAGCGGGAACGCTTCAAGGCCAAGCGGCCAGCCGAACGGCGCCAGAAGGAGCACTGCAACATCATTGCCAAGGAAGCGGCAGCATCCAAGCGCACGGCTGATGTCAAGGCATATCGCGTGCCTCTGGAAGACCTCGAAGCCCGCTTCGCAGAGATACCGAAACACGACACCCGCGACCTGACAGGCAGGCTCATGGGCGATCCGCTTCCGGGTAGGCGAGCAATCGACATGAGGGCAACATGATCCAGTCCAAGGCGGACAGAGACAGGATCAGGCAACGAGCGGCGGCGAAGAAACGGGGACATCATGGCAAGGACCAAGGCAGCAAGGATCAGCGCCAAGCGCGGGCGCAAGAGGGTTCTGGACGTGGAGCGGGAGCCGAACGGCAGGATCAGCCGCTCCAAGGAGCCTCCATCAAAGCTGGCGCTTGAGGCAAGAGCACGCATGATGCAGATCAGCGTAGAGGCGGCGAAGGACCAGAAGGCCGGGACGTACCTCGGACTTTTGCACATGGCTTATCTCACATGGGAGAAGTCGCGAAAGTCCAAGAACCCGGATGCGCTGCAACCTGAACAATCTCTGTCCACAGCGCAATATCATGCGCTCCTATCAGCCAAGGAAATGCACAACGACTACCTCAAGGCCATTGGCGCACCTGGCGCGCACTATGACCCGTATTTCGGCGATGGTGGGGATCCCGATGCACATGCCAGATGGTGTGCTAAAGCCAAGGAAAAGTGGGAGAAAGTGAAGGCGACTGTGCGTGAAGCGCAGTTCGAGGACCGCACGTCAAACCTGTGGGCCGCCCTCGACTACTGCGTCATTCAGGAGCAGTCCATGCCGCACATGATCCTGTCGCTCAAGAGCTTGGGTAATGTGCTGGCGCGCAGCTTTCAAAGGGGTTGATTGCGTGCGCGAAATGTGCAATCGTCAGAAACTGTAGAAGGCGCGATTTGCGCCGATAGGTGTTCGCCGGGGCCGGCCTCTGTCTCATGCTCCCCGGCGCAGTGATGCGAGGTGGCTGGGGCTCGCCAGCCTAGAGCGTGAACGCCGGATGGCTACCGGAGTTGTAATTTCGTCGCCGCCTCGCACCATCCCATCGCCTAGAGCGATCATCAAATACCGGGAAAATCCCGTAATTGGACGAAACAAGTAGTAAATTCAATACGTTACCCATCGCCTAGAGCGATGACAGAACAGGACGGCGGCGCTAGCGCGCGGGACGTATGCGTTTCCAAACCAAAGCCGCACAAGGCCAGAGATAAGCGCCCGGCCCGTCCTGTCTTCACAATCCATCAGGAGAGCGGCATGACGCTTGCCGAGTTCAAGGCATGGTTTGAAGGATTCACTGAGGGCATGGAAGGCGCACCTTCTGCCAATCAGTGGGATCGCATCAAGGAGCGAGTGGCGCAGATCGACGGCACGGCTATCACGCGGGAGGTGGTCTATCGAGACCGGTACTGGCCAACGATCATCAACCGCCCGCTTGAGCCGTATATCTCCTGGTCGTCTGCTGCGCCAGCAGTCTATGGTGTCGGCGGCATGCCAGTCGAAGACAATCTCATCACCCTCGGCAAGGCTGAGTACACGGCGCTCGCCTCGTAGCCTGCTACTTTCCTATCACAACCACCCCGATCTGATACGCAACGCGGTTTGTGTATCACGGGGCACACGCTGGCTCTCAGACGGCCGAGGCAATCAATGGC
>Ga0182747_1002576_pt1 | contig 12674 bp, 15 predicted proteins | sample eDN3rd30CBELigBY_FD_128526 | JGI IMG/M metagenome (GOLD analysis project Ga0182747, IMG submission 128526) | Enriched backyard soil microbial communities from Emeryville, California, USA - eDNA 3rd pass 30_C BE-Lig BY (version 2) (version 2) | ecosystem: Environmental > Terrestrial > Soil >...
AAGCTCCCAGAGGACGTTATTAATTGAAGTAGTCCAATATTACGGAGCCGGTTGAACAGAAAGTTTGACCCAGCTCAAAGAAGCGTACTCACGAATTCGAAACAGTTCTCACTTCAGCACATAAGCGTAAATTTTTTCCGCTTCCATCTGGTATCCGGCGTCGGCCAGTTCGCTGCGGGAGGCTCTAACTTGCAGCTTTCCTTCGATCCAGTAGGGCTGGTAGAGGTCTTCGACGCGCACGCCCATTTCGCTAAAGATGTGCACGATCTGGTTGGCAGGGGGTGGCGGTACATGGATGCACGCGCCGTAGTAGGGCACCAGGAGGAATTCGGTGGTACGGCCTTCTTCGCTGACTTCCAGCGGCACGATGTAGCCGGGCAGCTTGATTTGCTGGCCGTCCAGGTCCTTGACCACCGGGGCGTCGGGCGCTTGCTGGTGCGCGGCAGGCGCTGATTCGGCGGACAGGGCGTCGCTCAACTGCGACATGTCGTGCAGGGGGGTGAGTTGCGGCGGGATGACGGGGGCGCCTTCGGGGATCAGCGCGGGCCAGTCGAGCTCGCGGGGAGCGGCTGCCCAGAGCGGCAGGGCCAGTAGCAAAAGCATCAGTAACAGGAGGCCTTGCAGTGCCTGGACCGGCCTCATCGCCGGCAAGCCGGCTCCCACATGGGCCGCGCCAACGCCCCCTGTGGGAGCCGGCTTGCCGGCGATGAGGCCAGTGAGTTTGTCGGTCATGGTCAGCCCTCAGAGGTGGATCGACAAGCCATCGGCCAGCGACTGCCGATAGGCCCGCCAGGCCGGCACACTGCCCATCAGCAAGGCAGCGCCGAGGATGATGGCCAGCAACGTCCATTCATGCGCGCTGGGCCAGGCCAGTGGCAGGTACAAGCCATAGTTGGCCTGCAGATAACCCTGCGCCAGGGCGATCCCCGCATACAACAGCCCAAGCCCCGCCGCGATGCCCGCCACGGCCAGCGCCAGCGCTTCGAGCACCAGCAACCCGGCAATATGCCAAGGGCGAGCCCCTACCGAGCGCAAGATCGCCATCTCCCGGCGGCGCTCGTTGAGGCTGGTGAGAATGGCCGTGAGCATCCCGATCAACCCCGTCAGTACCACGAACAGCGAAACCACGAACAGCGCCTGCTCGGCGGTGCCCATCAGGCTCCACAGCTCCTGCAGCGCCACCCCAGGCAGGATCGCCAGTAACGGCTCGCTGCGGTACTCGTTGATCTCGCGCTGCACGCTGAACGTGGCGATCTTGCTGTTCAGGCCGAGCATGAATGCCGTGATGGCGGCAGGTTGCAAGTCCATGCTCCGCGCCTGCTCGGCGCTGATGCGCCCAGCGCCACGGGCCGGCACTCCGTTGTGCCAGTCGATGTGGATGGCTTCCATCCCCGCCAGGCCGATATGCAAGGTACGGTCGACCGGCGTGCCGGTGCGCTCCAGCACACCGACCACGGTGAATGGTTTGTCGTCGTGCTTGACCAGGCTGATCGCGGCCACGCCATGGGCCAGGACCAGCTTGTCGCCCAGCTTGTAATGCAGCGCGTCGGCGACTTCGGCGCCGAGCACCACTTCGAACGGGTCGTCGGCAAAGGCGCGACCTTGGCTCAGCGCCAGGTGCTGCCGGCGGCCGTACTGGTAATGGCTGAAGTAGTCGCCGGTGGTGCCCATTACCCGGTAGCCGCGGTGCGAGTCGCCCAGTGAAATCGGGATCGCCCATTTCACCCGAGGGTCCTGGGCATAGTGTTGGAAGCTGTCCCAACGGATGTTGTTGGTGGCGTTGCCGATGCGGAACACCGAATACAGCAGCAAATTGACCGAGCCCGAGCGGGCGCCAACGATCAGGTCGGTGCCGCTGATGGTGCTGGCGAAGCTGGCGCGGGCTTCGGTGCGCACACGCTCGACGGCCAGCAGCAGACACACCGACAGGGCGATGGCGAACGCGGTGAGCAGGGCGGTGAAGCGGCGGTTGGCCAGGCTGGCCAGGGCAAGGCGAAGCAGGTACATCAGGCCTCCTGGGGCTTGGCCGCGCGGTTGAGCTCAGCCAGGGACAGATGACGGTCGAACAGGGGCGCGAGGCTCTGGTCATGGCTGACGAACAGCAGGCTGGAACCGGCCGCCCGGCATTCGGCGAACAGCAGGTGGATGAACGCTTCACGGGTATCGGCATCCAGCGCCGAGGTCGGTTCGTCGGCGATGACCAGCTCCGGCTGGCCGATCAGTGCGCGGGCTGCGGCAACGCGCTGCTGCTGGCCGATCGACAGGCTGCCGGCGCGCCGTGCGAGCAGAAGCGGGTCATCCAGGCCAAGGTGCGCGAGCAGTACGCTGGCGGCCTGGTCGACACTGCCATGCCGTTGCCGTGCACGCTCGGCGCGGCTGCGCGAGAAGCGGCAGGGCAGCTCGACGTTCTCGCGCACCGACAGGAATGGCAGCAGGTTGAACTGCTGGAAGATGTAGCCGGTATGGTCGACCCGGAAGCGGTCACGCGCCCCTTGCCCCATTGCGCCCAGGTCATGGCCGAGCAGCTGGATGCGGCCCTGGCCCGGAAGGTTCACACCGCCGAGCAGCCCCAGCAGCGTGGTCTTGCCGCTGCCACTGGGGCCTTTGAGGAACAAGGCCTCGCCCGCCTCCAGGCGCAGCGCCGGGATATCCAGCAGCGGCGCCTGGCCCGGCCAGGCGAACACCAGGTCATGCAGTTCGATCAACGGCTGGCTCATTCAGAAAGTGACCACGGCGTTGCCCGGCGAGGTTTCCGCGCCTTTCTGGCCGTTCGGGCCAATCAGTTGCACGTTGATCTTCTGGGTAGCCGGGAAGGCCTTGAACAGCGGTGCGAGGTCGATCTGGGTGAGTTTCGCGGGCGCTGCGCAGTTCAACTGATAATGAGCGCCGATATCGCTGTGCTGATGGCCGTGTTCGTGTTCATCGCCGTCGTCGTCGGCTTTTGCGGGGTCACCGAACAGCGGGCTTTCCAGCACCTGGGCGTCTTCCTTGCAGCCGGCGGCTGCAGCCAGGCCAAACAGCGTCAGCGGCTGTTCGAGCTGCTGGCGCACGGCGGCCACCTTGGCCTTGTCGGCATCGCTGTGGGCAGCATGTTCGAAGCCGACCAGGTTCATCGCCGGGCTGTCCAGTTCCAGTTCCAGGGTACTGCCGTCGAGCACGGCGTTGAGCTTGGCCACGCCATGTTCGTGGGCGCCGAGGGTGCCGTGGTCGTGGTCATCGTGGGCATGGGCCACGGCGAAGGGCAGCAGGGCGAAGGGCAGGGCGAGCAGCAGGCGACGCATGGACGACTCCAGGGCGGGCTGGTAAGGATTTGGTAATGTTATAACAATTTTTCTCCGCCTCGCCAGCCTGCCTGGCGCAGGTTTCATGTTGCTGTAGCATGAGCGTATCGAACTGGCTTCAAGGAACGCATCGTGAGAATTCGTGGACAGATTGGTGACTGGCCGGTGGACCTGACCATCGAGCTGGAGCCGGCGGAGTGGGCGCAGTTGGGGCGGCAGATCGAGAGGCAAACGCTGACAGAGGGTACAGCCATGGCTACGGCGCCAGTGTCGGCACCGCGCCACGATGACGGCCAATGGGCTGCGGCGCTCGATGTATTGCGCCAAGCCGGGCAGCTCTCCGGGCCCGAGCTGTTGGAGTGCCTGACGGGGCTGACCGGTAGTGCAGCGGCAGGCAAGAAGATGCTGGTGCGTTTGCGTCACTGTGCGCAGGTGCGGGTGCAGGCAGGTGCAGATGCGCCGCTCTACTGTTGGCTGGAGGGTGCAAGTGAGCAGCATTGAGCCACCTTGGGCTGCGGTCAACTGATAGATTTACCAGTTTCGAGGCGGACGAAAAGGGATTTCAATGTGCAGACATTTGGCCTGGAGGGCCTGTCATGCACCCTCAAGACGATGCACTATCGCAAACGTACGACCTGCGCGGTTGGCGCATGCACTTTGTTTTCGACACTGAAAAGTTGAACGCACTCCGGTGGCGTTATCACGAAGGTCGGCCTGACGATACCCGCACCGATACCGTGGACTTTGTCCATAAACGGCCCAGCGGCTGGCTGACGACACGCTGTGTATTGGGCGCTCCGCTATTGCAGTTTCCGACTGACAGCAGTGAAAAGATCAGCGTGGCAAGACGTTTTGTGTCCTTCAACACATACGAATTTCGCAGAGATCCGGGGGACCCGTACGCAGATATCCTGGAAGTAGTGGCCGGCACCAGGAATGAACGCATGGCTCTGTTTCAGGCGTTCAGGCTTGATCAGTGCGTGGGGACATATAAATACAACGGAGACACTATTTTCACGTTGACGGCAAGTTCTGACTTCTCTATCGGCTTCTTGGGGAGGGAAGAGCGTGATCAGGATGCAGGTTTGCCGTTCAAGTTCCGTTTCGACGAGCTCCCTGCAGACGAAAAGGTTGTTGTAATACCCAAGACGGCGGAAGTCTCCTACGGCAAGTGGTTGATGCAAGACCTGCGTTTCTATCCGCGCAAGGTTCAAGGCCAGTTGTCCCATATCCTGTATATCGCCAACGCAGGTGAGGGCAATGGCGCACTTCCTACGCGTGCGGATGGCGAGAGCACCGACAAACCGGTCATCGAAGAAAGTGCATTAGGTTGCTGCTACCTGGACGCCAGGAACATACCCGAGCAAGGTTACTATGGGGCTGATTTCGAGGAGTTGGCACAGATACTCTTCCCTCGTGGCTATGCAAGGTTCACAGGGCTCGATGAAGGCGAGCCTGGCGAAATTGTTGCCGCAGCCAGGTTGGTTTATGCGTATGACTTGGGCTCAGAAGCAGTCCCAGACGCTGCCCTTTATTCTTCACATGTAAATCCCTTGGTCCGGGTCGTTTCTGCAGGCAGCCCCGGGCAGCGAATGGTGCTGAACACGGTCAACCCTGGCGTACCGACCTGGCAATTCATTTCGCAAAGTGTAGGGCGGCTTGTACCTGACGGGCGCTATTGCGATTACATTCCGCAAGACGATGGCGGTGTGATCTATAGTGATAGCCCGCTGACCCGGAAGAAGGCTGCGCTGCTCACTTCGCTGAACCGAGACCCCGTCGATATTGTTCGGATCCTTTCCGGTTTTACCCTGCTTCCGTATTACTCGACCATGGTCGTGCTCAATGCGCGGCCGACCCATTACTTTAAACTCGCCACTGCCGGCAACAAACTGCAGTTGACGTTCTGTTATCAAAGTTTTGGGAATGGAGAGCAAGTGGTACCGCCGGAGGATACCGAGTGGAAGGTGCTGGCAGGGGATGGGAAGGTATCAGGCGGCATTTTCACGCCTGGCGTCATCAACAAGTTCAGTGTGGTACAGGCGATTCACCGACATCCGGTCTACATGCAGTTCGCTGTGATCGTTATTCCCGTACCGCTGCTTGCCGCAGCCGAGTTCGTGGCCATGCGCGATGGCGGCTGATGTCCAAGGGTGATGGGCCAGGTAGCGCGCTACCCGGCCTCACCATCCATCCCAGCAGGGCAGGTCAGAACATGGCCGCAGATAGCTTACGGCGATACACGCGTACCAGTGGGTGATCGCTGCCCAGCAATTCGAACACCTGCAGCAATGCTTTTTGCGGCAAACCACTTTCATAGCCGCGGTTACGCTGGAACAGCTTCAGCAGGCCATCCAGCGCCGCTTCGTACTGCTGACGCGCCAGTTGCTGAATGCTCAGCTGGTACGCCGCTTCATCATCCTGCGGGTTCTGCGCCAGGCGGCTCTTGAGCTCGGCGACTTCCGGCAGGCTGGCGGCCTGGCGCAAGAAGGTCAGCTGCGCCTTGGCACCGGCCAGGGCGGCCTTGTGTTCGTCGGTCTTGACCGCGTCCAGCACCACCTGGGCCTCGCTCAACTCATTGCGCTCGGCCAGGCAGCGGGCATACAGGATCAGCGCTTCGGCATTGCTGTTGTCCTCGCTCAGCAACTGCTGCAGCGCGGCTTCCGCTTCGGCGAAACGGCTCTCGGCGAACAGCGCCTTGGCCTGCTCCAGCGGCGATGCGGCGGGGGCGGCAGGCATCTGCACATGCGGCTCGAGCATGGCGCGAATCGCCGACTCCGGCTGCGCACCGGCAAAACCGTCGACCGGCTGGCCGTCCTTGAACAACACCACGGTCGGCAGGCTGCGAATACCGAACTGGGCAACCACTTGTTGCTCGACGTCGCAGTTGATCTTGGCCAGCAGCAACTCGCCCTGGTAACCCTCGGCGATTTTCGCCAGCAACGGCATCAATGCCTTGCAGGGGGCGCACCACTCGGCCCAGAAGTCCACCAGCACCGGCTTGTGGAAGGAGTTCTCGATCACCAGCTGCTGGAAGGTGGCATCGGTAGCGTCGAAAATGTAAGGCGTGTCTTGGGTCATCGCGACTCTCGCAAACTCGTGTATGGCATCACTATAAGGCGCCGCGGCTGGCGTGGTACAGGCTGACCCGGCGGAATTCGTGTGGTTCGGCCAGGTCCGGCAGGGTCAGTGCTTCGAGCACGCCCAGCTGCTGGTAGAGCGGGTGGCTGAAGTCGCGTACCCGTGAGTCGGCCACCAGGGCCTGGCGACCGCGGCCGAGGAAGGCATCGAGCAGCGGCAGGTTGGCGCGGTCGTACAGCACATCGGCAACCAGGATCAGGTCGAAGCGGTCGTCTTCGGCGAAGAAGTCGCTGCTGTAACCCAGCTCCACCCCGTTCAGCAGGGCATTGGCGCGGCAGGCGTCGAGTGCCAGCGGGTCGAGGTCGCACGCCACCACTTCCACAGCACCGGCACGGGCGGCGGCGATGCCGGCGATGCCGGAGCCGGCGCCAAAGTCCAGGACGCGCTTGCCGGCCACCCACTCGGGGTGCGCGGCCAGGTAGCGGGCCATGGCCAGGCCGCTGGCCCAGCAAAAGCTCCAGTAGGGCGGCTCTTCGAGAATGCGCCGGGTTTCTTCGCTGCTGAAGGCGCGGTCCATGTTCTGGTCGTCGATGAGCCAGAGCTTGAGCTCGCACTCGGGCAGTTCGCTGACGACCAGACGGGCTTCGCCGATCAGGCTGCCGAGGGCCTGTTGCAGTGCCAGCGGCGCCACTTACGGCGCCTTCTCGAAGCGCAGCGGGCCGGTGGCCTGGTTTTGCGCCTGAACGATGCGCACCGGCGGCAGGTGCATGATCAACTGGCCCGAGCTGCTGGCGCGGCCGCGCAGTTCGACCCGGGCGCCGGCGGGGAATGCCTCGGGATTGAAACGCAGTTGGTAGGGCAGGTCCTGGCCGGTGCCGGTCAGGGAGCTGCTGGCCAGCAACTGCTGCGGCCGGTCGCGCTCGTCGATGACCAGCAGGGCCAGCTCCACATCGGCACCGGCAGGAATGTTCAGCAAGGTGCCGCTCAGTTCACGCTGGTAGACCGGCAATGGACCGAGTGGCTGCGCCTTTTTCGCCACCTTGGAAGGTGCTGCTACGGGCGCTTGTTCGGTGTTGGGCCGGTCGCTGCCGCAGGCAGCGAGAAGGGCGGTGCAGCACAGCACGGCGAGCGCGCGAAAATGCATAGGGGAGTCCTTCACGGGCAGAATTGCATGGATGTTAACCCCTTTGGCTTGTCTTGCGAGTGCAATGCGCTACCATGGCCCTCCCTTTTTTTGTTGCCTGCCACCATGCACTGTCCCTTTTGCGGTGCCAACGACACCAAGGTCATCGACTCGCGCCTGGTCGCCGAGGGCGAGCAAGTGCGCCGCCGTCGCGAGTGCGTGGCTTGCGGCGAGCGTTTCACCACCTTCGAAACCGCCGAGCTGGTGCTGCCGCGGCTGATCAAGCAGGACGGCACGCGCCAGCCCTTCGATGAAGAAAAGCTGCGTGCCGGCATGCAGCGCGCGCTGGAGAAGCGCCCGGTCAGTGTCGAGCGCCTGGAAGCGGCGCTGGCGCACATCAAGAGCCGGCTGCGAGCGACCGGCGAACGTGAGGTCAAGTCGCTGGTCGTCGGCGAGTTGGTGATGGCCGAACTGCGCAAGCTCGATGAAGTGGCCTACATCCGTTTCGCTTCGGTGTACCGGCGCTTCCAGGACCTCGACGAATTCCGCGAAGAAATCGACCGCCTGGCCCGCGAGCCAGCTAAAGAGTGAACATGCCGAGCCAGACCGCGATCCTCGACGCCCATTACATGGCCCGTGCCCTGGAGCTGGCGCGCAAGGGTGTGTACACCACCCACCCCAACCCGCGCGTGGGCTGCGTGATCGTTCGCGATGGCGAGGTCGTCGGCGAGGGCTGGCATGTGCGTGCCGGCGAGCCGCATGCCGAGGTGCATGCGCTGCGCCAGGCCGGTGAACGTGCACGCGGTGCCTGTGCCTACGTGACCCTGGAGCCGTGCAGCCACCATGGCCGTACCCCGCCGTGTGCCGAAGCGCTGGTCAAGGCCGGTGTGGCGCGTGTGGTGGCCGCCATGCAAGACCCCAATCCCCAAGTCGCCGGCCAAGGCCTGCGACGGCTGGCTGATGCTGGCATCGAAGTGGCAAGCGGTGTGCTCGAGGCCGAGGCCCGCGCACTGAACCCCGGTTTCCTCAAACGCATGGAGCGCGGCCTGCCGTTCGTGCGCGCCAAGTTGGCCATGAGCCTGGACGGCCGCACGGCCATGGCCAGTGGCGAAAGCCAGTGGATTACCGGCCCTGCGGCCCGGTCTGCGGTACAGCGTCTGCGGGCCCGCTCCAGCGTGGTGCTGACCAGCGCCGCCAGCGTGCTGGCCGATGGCGCACGGATGACCGTCCGCGGTGCCGAACTGGGGCTGGATGAACAAACCACCGCGCTGGCCTTGAGCCGGACACCACTGCGTGTGCTGATCGACGGCCACCTGCGTTTGCCGCTGGAGGCGCCGTTTTTCCAGGCGGGGCCCGCCCTGGTGGTGACCGCCATGGGCGATGACCCTCGCTATGCCGAGGCTGGCCACGAACTGCTGAACCTGCCAGGCAGCAACGGCCACGTCGATCTACAGGCCCTGATGCAGGTGCTGGCAGCGCGCGGCGTCAACGAAATCCTGCTGGAGGCCGGTGCCGGCCTGGTCGGTGCCTTCGCCCAACACGGCTTGATCGACGAGTACCAACTGTTCGTCGCCGGCACCTTCCTCGGCTCCCAGGCCCGCCCGCTGCTGGACTGGCCATTGAGCACGATGAGCGAAGCACCCCGGCTGAAAATCACTGAAATGCGCGCAGTGGGCGATGACTGGCGGGTCACGGCCATCCCTCTGCCGGCGCCCGGCGTATAATGCCGGGCTTGCCCCGCGCAACCCGTTCTTGAGGAAGACCCCATGTTCACCGGCATCATCGAATCCATCGGCACCATCCGCAGCCTGACCCCGAAGGGCGGTGACGTGCGTGTGTACGTCGAAACCGGCAAGCTCGACCTGGGGGACGTCAAGCTCGGCGACAGCATCGCCGTCAACGGCGTCTGCCTGACCGCCGTCGAGCTGCCGGGCGATGGCTTCTGGGCCGACGTCAGTGTCGAGACCCTCAAGCGCACCGCCTTCATCGACCTCAAGAGCGGCAGCAAGGTCAATCTGGAAAAGGCCCTGACCCCGACCACCCGCCTGGGCGGCCACCTGGTCAGCGGCCACGTCGACGGTGTCGGCGAAATCATCTCGCGCAGCGATAACGCCCGCGCCATCCAGTTCCGCGTGCGTGCGCCCAAGGAGCTGGCCAAGTACATCGCCCACAAGGGGTCGATCACCGTCGACGGCACCAGCCTGACGGTCAATGAGGTCAATGGGGCTGAGTTCGAGCTGACCATTGTCCCGCACACCCTGTCCGAAACCATCATGGCCGACTACCGCGCAGGACGTCGGGTGAACCTTGAGGTCGACCTGCTGGCCCGTTACCTGGAGCGCTTGCTGCTGGGTGACAAGGCGGCCGAACCGAGCAAGGGCAGTGGCATCACCGAAAGCTTCCTGGCCGCCAACGGCTTCTTGAAATCCTGATTGAGAAGGGGGTGCCGCGTGGCGCTCAACAGCATCGAAGAACTGGTCGAAGACATCCGCCAGGGCAAAATGGTCATCCTCATGGATGACGAAGACCGCGAGAACGAAGGCGACATCATCATGGCGGCCGAGTGCTGCCTGCCTGAGCACATCAACTTCATGGCCAAGCACGCCCGTGGCCTGATCTGCATGCCGATGACCCGCGAGCGCTGCGAAACGCTCAAGCTGCCGCTGATGGCACCCCGCAACGGTTCGGGCTTCGGCACCAAGTTCACCGTGTCCATCGAAGCCGCCGAAGGCGTCACCACCGGCATCTCCGCCGCCGACCGCGCACGTACCGTGCAGGCGGCCGCCGCCAAGGATGCCAAGGCCGAGGACATCGTCAGCCCAGGCCACATCTTCCCGCTGATGGCCCAGCCCGGCGGTACCCTGGCCCGCGCCGGCCACACCGAAGCTGCCTGCGACCTGGCGCGCATGGCCGGCTTCGAGCCGAGCGGCGTGATCTGCGAAGTGATGAACGACGACGGCACCATGTCGCGCCGTGCCGAGCTGGAAGTGTTCGCTGCCGAGCACGGCCTGAAGATCGGCACCATCGCCGACCTGATCCACTACCGCATGATCCACGAGCGCACCGTGCAGCGCGTGTCCGAGCAGCCGATCGAGAGCGAGCTGGGCCAGTTCAACCTGGTCACCTACCGCGATTCGGTGGAGGGCGACGTGCACATGGCCCTGACCTTGGGCAAGATCTGCGCTGAAGAGCCAACCCTGGTACGTGTGCACAACATGGACCCACTGCGCGACCTGCTGATGGTCAAGCAGGCGGGTCGCTGGAGCCTGCGCGCCGCCATGAGCGCCGTGGCCGAGGCCGGCAGTGGCGTGGTACTGCTGCTCGGCCACCCGCTGGAGGGTGACGTGCTGCTGGCGCACATCCGCGAAAGCGCTGGCGACGGTCAGGCCAAGGCGCCGACCACCTACAGCACCGTCGGTGCCGGTTCGCAGATCCTGCGTGACCTCGGCGTGCGCAAGATGCGCCTGATGAGTTCGCCGATGAAGTTCAATGCGATATCCGGATTCGATCTGGAAGTTGTAGAATACGTGCCCTCCGAGTGACTTGAGGCGGCATGACGCCCTGCAACTCGAGTCCAGACCCTGTCGAGGCCGCCGTGCGCGGCCTCGCTCTTGAATATGAGAATATCGGAATGACCCTGAAGACCATCGAAGGTACCTTCATCGCCCCCAAAGGTCGCTATGCTTTGGTGGTTGGCCGCTTCAACAGCTTCGTCGTAGAAAGCCTGGTAAGCGGTGCCGTTGATGCCCTGGTACGCCACGGTGTCAGCGAAAGCGACATCACCATCATCCGTGCCCCGGGCGCGTTCGAAATCCCGCTGGTGGCACAGAAAGTCGCCCAGCAAGGCGAATACGACGCGATCATCGCCCTGGGCGCAGTGATCCGTGGCGGTACCCCGCACTTTGAATACGTGGCGGGCGAATGCACCAAGGGCCTGGCCCAGGTGTCCATGGAGTTCGGTGTGCCGGTGGCCTTCGGTGTCCTGACCGTCGACTCCATCGAGCAAGCCATCGAGCGTTCCGGCACCAAGGCCGGCAACAAAGGTGCTGAAGCTGCCCTGTCCGCTCTGGAAATGGTCAGCCTGCTGGCGCAGTTGGAGGCCAAGTGATTAGCGACGAAAGCGATCGTTTCAACCCGCGCGATCCAAAACCTGCGGATGCCGGCAAGCCCTCGAAGAGCGCCAAGCGCCGCGAAGCCCGCAAGCTCGCGACCCAGGCCCTCTACCAGTGGCACATGGCCCAGCATTCGCTGAACGAGATCGAAGCGCAGTTCCGGGTGGATAACGATTTCACCGATGTCGACGGTGCCTATTTCCGCGAGATCCTGCATGGGGTCCCGGCAATCAAGGGCGAAATCGACAAGGCGCTGGTGCCTTGCATGACCATCGCCCTGGAAGAGCTCGACCCGGTCGAGCTGGCCGTGCTGCGCCTGTCCACCTGGGAGCTGATCAAGCGCGTCGACGTGCCGTACCGCGTCGTGATCAACGAAGGTGTGGAACTGGCCAAGGTCTTCGGTGCCACTGACGGCCACAAGTTCGTCAACGGCGTACTGGACAAGCTCGCTCCGGCGCTGCGTGAAGCAGAAGTCAAGGCGAACAAGCGCTGATCCTGGCGCTGCCTGGCCATGGGTGAGTTCGAGCTGATCAACCATTACTTCGCCGCGGCGCCCTGTGCGCGGGGCGGCGAGGGCGTGGCGCTGGGTATCGGCGACGACTGCGCCCTGCTGGACCTTCCCCCCGGTGAGCAACTGGCGGTGTCGACCGATACCCTGGTCGCCGGGGTGCACTTTCCTGCTGTTTGCGATCCGTTGCTGCTCGGCCAGCGTTCGTTGGCTGTGGCGGCCAGTGACCTGGCAGCCATGGGCGCGACTGCAATCGGCTTCACCCTCGCACTGACCCTGCCTGATGTTGGCCCGGACTGGCTGGCGGCCTATGCCGACGGCCTTGGTCGCATGGCCCACCGTTGCCGCATGAGCCTGATCGGTGGTGACACTACGCGCGGCCCGCTGAGTATCACCGTCACCGTGTTCGGCCGCGTGCCGGCTGGCCAGGCCTTGCGCCGCAGCGGTGCAAGGCCGGGTGACCTGTTGTGTGTCGGTGGTTCGCTGGGCAAGGCCGCCGGTGCATTGCCGCTGGTGCTGGGTGAGCGCGAGGCGCCTGCCGCGCAGGCCGAACCGCTGCTGGCCCATTA
>Ga0182747_1002579_pt1 | contig 12657 bp, 13 predicted proteins | sample eDN3rd30CBELigBY_FD_128526 | JGI IMG/M metagenome (GOLD analysis project Ga0182747, IMG submission 128526) | Enriched backyard soil microbial communities from Emeryville, California, USA - eDNA 3rd pass 30_C BE-Lig BY (version 2) (version 2) | ecosystem: Environmental > Terrestrial > Soil >...
AGCGACGCGGGAAAGAATGCCGCCGACTGCATCTTCCTCGGCGACCGGCTGATGCCGGTGGTGCAGGCGATCCGCGTCGCGCGGCGGACGCAGGCGATCGTGCGGCAGAATTTCATGCTCGCGATCGGCTATAACGTCATCGCGGTGCCGCTCGCCTTCATGGGGTATGTGACACCGCTGGTCGCCGCCATCGCCATGTCGGGATCGTCGCTGATCGTCGTCGGCAACGCGCTGCGGCTGAAGGGCGCGGCACGGTGAACGGGCTGCTCGTCCTGATCCCGGTCGCGCTCGGCCTCGGCCTTATCGGCCTCGCCGCTTTCTTCTGGTCGCTGCGCGGGGGGCAGTTCGACGATCTCGACGGCGCCGCGCTCCGCATCTTTGTCGAAGAAGAGGAAGAGGATGATACGCCATGACCGTGCGGTCTATCGTCCTGATGCTGGGCGCGGCGGCGCTGATGCCGCCGCCTGTGGCCGACGCGCGCGTGCTGACGATCCCGGCGTGCGGCGGCGCATCGCACCGGATGATGGTTCCCGGCGACCCCGCCGACCACGAACAGCGCCGCGACTGCGCCAAAGCCTGCCACGCGATCGGCGACCGCCGCGGCAAACGGGCGGGGCCGAAGGGCTGCTGCTGAATTTGTCGCCGTTGATCCCGGTCAATGTCGTAGCGGAAGTTTGCCCATAGGATGCCCGCATGTGGTCCTATCATCCCGATCTGCTCGCAAAGCCGGTGCCGCGCTACACCAGCTATCCGACCGCGATGGAGTTCGTCGAAGACGTCGGTGCCGACGATTATACGCGCGCGCTCGAAGCGGTGGATTCGGCGACACCGGTCTCGCTCTATGTCCACATCCCCTTTTGCGAAAATATCTGCTGGTATTGCGGCTGCAACACCGGCGCCGCCGGGCGCAAGCAGCGGCTCGACGATTATCTGACGGCGCTTCGGTCGGAAATCGCGCTCGTCGCGAAGCGGCTGGGCGGGCGCGGGCGCATTCGTCGCATCGCCTTCGGCGGCGGCAGCCCGAATGCGATCGCGCCGGTCGAGCTGGTGCGGCTGCTCGACCTGCTGCTCACCGTCTTCGACGCGCACCGTCCCGACGTCTCGATCGAGCTCGACCCGCGCGGCTTCTCGTCCGAATGGGCGCTGGTGCTCGCGGCGGCACATGTCACGCGGGTCAGCCTGGGCGTCCAGACCTTCGCGCCGCACGTCCAGCAGGCGATCGGGCGCATCCAGCCGCTCTCGCACATCGAGCGCGTCGTCGCCGCGCTGCGCCTGCGCGGCATCGACGCGATCAACTTCGACCTGATGTACGGGCTGCCGGAGCAGACGCTCGCCGATCTCGACGCGACGCTCGACGAGACCGTCCGCCTCATGCCGAGCCGGATCGCGCTGTTCGGCTATGCCCATCTTCCCGATATGATCCCGCGCCAGCGGCGGATCGTCGCCGCGAATTTGCCCGACGCGCGATTGCGTTTCGATCAGGCCCGGCTCGGCCATCGGCGCCTGACGGCGGCCGGTTATATCCCCGTCGGGTTCGACCATTTCGCGCGCGCCGACGACGCGCTGGCCGTCGCGGCGCGCGAAGGCCGGGTGAACCGCAATTTTCAGGGCTTTACCGAGGACGATACGCCGGTCCTGCTCGGCTTTGGCGCCAGCGCGATCAGCAAGTTTCCCGACCTGATCGTCCAGAATGAAAAACGGTCCGGTCCCTATCGCGATCTCGTCGAAGCCGGGCGACTCGCCGTAGCGAGAGGCATCCGGGTCGATGCGGAGGAACAGCGACGCGCGGGGCATATTCGCGACCTGCTATGCAACGGGTGCGCGCATCTGGGTTTGGATGAGATCGCGCCGGCTCGGAACGCCCTGTCCGATTTCGAGCGACGGGGCATCATCGCATGGCACGACGGCGCACTCGTCATCCGCGATTGCGGCCTGCCCTATGCGCGCCACGTCGCCGCGCGATTCGATCGCATCCGGGGAAACATCCGGTCGATCCAGGGACCGTCCCCATGACTGCGGATTCGGGAGGCGGTGTCCCCTTTTCAGCGCCGCGCCGCGAAAAAGTCCCTGAGCAGGGCCGCCGCCTCGCCCGCGCCGATGCCGTCGTATATTTCGGGCCGATGGTGGATCGTCGGCTGCGCGAAGATGCGCGGGCCGTGGACGACCGCGCCGCCCTTCGGATCGTCGGCGGCATAGTAGAGCCGCGCGATGCGGGCGTGGGCGATCGCGCCCGCGCACATCGCGCAGGGTTCGAGCGTCACATAGAGGTCGCAACCGTCGAGGCGTTCGTTGCCGAGCTTCGCCGCCGCGGTGCGAATCGCGACGATCTCTGCGTGGGCGGTCGGGTCGTGCGATTCGCGCGGGCGGTTGTGGCCTTCGGCGACGATCGCGCCGTCCTTGACGACCACCGCGCCGACGGGCACTTCGCCCCATTCGGCGGCGATCCGTGCGAGATCGAGCGCGCGGCGCATCGGTTCGGGCAAGGGAAAACGGGACATTCTCCACCGCTAATCCCTTGACGAATCCCCGGCAAGCCGATAAGCGCGCGCCTTTCCCGGCCCATCCGGTCCTGCCCTTCCCCGTTTTTCGGGAAGCGCCCGGACGCCGACCCGAAATTTTTTGACGAGGAAGAGCATCATGTCGCGCATTTGCGAACTGACCGGCAAGGGCCGCCAGATTGGCCACAATGTCAGCCACGCCAACAACAAGACCAAGCGCACCTTCCTGCCCAACCTGCAGAATGTGACGCTGCTTTCGGACGCGCTCGGCCGCGGCGTGAAGCTGCGCGTGTCGACCCACGGCCTGCGCTCGGTCGAGCACAACGGCGGCCTCGACAACTGGCTGCTGAAGGCCGGCGACGAGCAGCTTTCGGCGAACGCCCGCAAGGTGAAGAAGGAAGTCGCGAAGAAGCTGGCCGAAAAGGCCGCCTGAGCGCTCTTCGAATCGCCGACGCAATCAGGCCGCCGGATTACCGCGCGGCCTTTTTGCTGTCCGGCGCGCGCGGCGGCAGGCCGACGAGTTCGAATTGCAGAAGCAGACTGCGCTGCCAGCTGTTGAAATTGTCGTCCGACACCAGCCACAGCCAGATGCGCCCGTCGCGGGCCTCGATCGCGGCGCCCTCGAAATTGTCGGCGAGCGGCTTCGGCACGCGCCCGATCGTGCGCGATCGCACCACCTTGTCCCGGCCGATGTCCGCCGGGTCGAGAAGGCCGAGGATCGTCGTGAACACGGGATCGAAGCCGAGCCGCCGGTGGACGAGCAGGATGCGGCCATCGGGAAGCGCGGCGGCGTCGCTGACCGACCCTTTGTCTTCCGAGTCGTAGAAGAAACGGAGCGGCGGCGGGCCCGGCAGCGCCGGATCGCCCGCGAAGACGAGCGCCTCCGACCCGCGCGGATCGTCGCCGGGCGCCTCGCAGAACAGGATCGTCCGGCCATCGGCGAGGCGGACCATCGATTCGGGGCCCGAGTAAGCCGACCAGCGCCGCATCGCCGCCGGAGCGCTTCGCGCCTCGATCCGCGTCAGGCCCGGGTCGAAGCGCCAGATCTGGTTCGTGCCCTCGAACGCCACCCAGCTTTTCCCGCTCGCGGGGTCATAGGCCATCGCCTCTGCATCGATCATCGACTTCTTGCGCAGCCGCCCGTCGGGGGTCGGCAGGGCGCCGATGTGGAAGGTCGCGACCCCGCCGCCGGGACGCAGCGTCAGCCGCGTCGCATAGCCGTTGTCGCCGACGAACTGGAACTGGCCGGGCGCCATCACCGCGACCGCCGAGAGCCCGCCGAAGCGGCTGTGCGGGCTGGTGAGATGCCAGCCGCGCACGAAGCGGAGCATCCCCGACGCCTGCGGCGCGAAGGCGACCGGGCGCGCGGTGACCTCCTGCCTGTAGTCGTTGACCGGAAAGCGCATCGCGGTGCCCGGCACCGGACCGAGGGTCAGGAAGATCAGGGCGGCGGGGAGCAGGCGGCGCATCGGCGCGGGCGTAGAGGGGCCGGCCGCGAAAGGGAAGGGCGGACAGGCGCCCTCCGAAACTGAACGTCAGGCAACCGAAGCTGAACGAACGCCGACAGCGATGTTCAGCCTTGGCTCAAGGCGAATCGGGCAGAACAGCCTCATCGATCCACCGCCCCCAGCACGGGCCCATCGACGAAAGAAGGAGACAGACAATGAAAAAGATGATGACCCTCTCCATCGCCGCCCTGATGTCGACCGCGACGCTGGGCATCGCGACTCCCGCCGCCGCCCAGACCGGCTATTACGACCGCGACGGCTATTCGAACTATTATGCCGGCTACGACCGCAACGACCGCCGTTATGACCGTCGTTACGATCGCCGCGCCGACCGCCGCGATTACCGGAACGATCGCCGCTATTATCAGCGCAACGACCGCCGCAATTATCGCCAGTGCGACAACGGCACCGGCGGCACGATCATCGGCGCGGTGGCGGGCGGCCTCGCCGGCCACGAAATCGCCGGCCGCGGCGACCGCACCGTCGGCACGATCATCGGCGGCGCGATCGGCGCCCTCGCCGGCCGCGCCATCGACAAGGGGAATGACGGCTGCCGCTAAGGCCTGACCCGACCCCCAAGAAATTACTCCGTCCCTGCCCTCCGCCCGCTTTTGCGCGGCGGGGGGTTTTCTTTGCGCGCCCAGCCTACCAGCGATGCGGCTTGCCATCACCGCCGGCCCCGCCTAGTCTTGCCCCCAAGTGCACGCCCGCGACCATGCGGGCGCGTGAGCAGACAGGTCAGAATAGCCATGCGGCAAATGGCAGCGCCAACAGGGCGACCGCCGCGGCCCCAGGCAGCGGTGGCGAAGGACGGAAAGACGGGTGCCCCCGGGCTCCGCCCCGCCGCATTCACGCGACCCAAAAGCTATGCCGCGATCGATCTCGGCACCAATAACTGCCGCCTGCTCATCGCGCGGCCGCAAGATGGCGAGCTCGTCGTCATCGACGCCTTTTCGCGCATCGTCCGGCTCGGTGAGGGGCTGCACGGCAGCGGGCGGATCAGCGAAGCCGCGATCGACCGCGCGGTGGGCGCGCTCGCCATCTGCGCCGACAAGCTGCGCCGCCGCCACGTCGCGCTGTCGCGTGCCGTCGCGACCGAGGCGTGCCGCCGCGCCGACAATTGCGACGAACTCGCCGACCGGGTGCGGCGCGAGACCGGCATCGTGCTCGACGTGATCTCGGCGGCCGAGGAGGCGCGACTCGCGGCGCTCGGCTGTCACAATCTGATGGAGCCCGGCGACGGTCCCGCGCTGATCTTCGACATCGGCGGCGGGTCGACCGAGTTGATGCACGTCGAATCCGACGGCCAGGACATCGAGATCCGCGACTGGATCAGCGTCCCGTGGGGCGTCGTGTCGCTGACCGAGCATGTCCCGCCCGCCGAGGACAGCCTCGAGGCCCGGCAGGCCGACTACGCCCATATGCGCGCGGTGACGCGCGACGCCTTCGCCGCCTTTGCCGAGCGCGCGACGCGCTTCGCCGGCCAGCCGCTGCGCCTGCTCGGCACCAGCGGCACGGTGACCACGCTCGCCAGCGTCTTCCTCGACCTGCCGCGCTACGACCGGCGCGCGGTCGACGGGCTGGTCGTCCCCGCCGACGACATGCGCGCGATCAGCCGCCGCCTTGCCGAAGCGAGCATCGTCGACCGCGCCGAGATCGGCTGCATCGGCCGCGAGCGCGCCGACCTGGTCGTCGCGGGCTGCGCGATCCTCGAAAGCATCATCGACCTGTGGCCCGCGGCGCGCGTCGGCGTCGCCGACCGCGGCATCCGCGAGGGCATATTGCGCACCCTGGCGGTGCAGGGCCGCACCGTGCCGGTGACGCGCCGCGAGTATCGCAAATGAGCCGCAAGGGGGGCAGCGGGGGCGGAAGCGGGCGCGGCGGCCTGCACGAGCGGGTCAAGACCGCGCGGCGGCGCACCGCATCCTCGACGCGCTGGCTGCAGCGGCAGTTGAACGACCCCTATGTCCGCCGCGCGCAGGCCGAGGGCTATCGCTCGCGCGCCGCCTACAAGCTGATCGAGCTCGACGAGAAATTCGGTTTCCTCAAGAAAGCGCGCGCGGTGGTCGACCTCGGCATCACCCCCGGCGGCTGGTCGCAGGTGGTGCGCAAGGCGAACCCGCGCGCGCGCGTCGCCGGGATCGACCTGCTCGCCTGCGAGCCGATCGAGGGGGTCGCGATCCTCGAGATGGATTTCATGGACGATGCGGCGCCCGACGCGCTGATCGACGCGCTCGGCAGCGCGCCCGACCTCGTGATTTCGGACATGGCGGCGAACACCGTCGGCCATCCGCAGACCGACCATCTGCGCACCATCGGGCTTGCCGAGACCGCCGCCGATTTCGCGGTGCAGACGCTGCTGCCGGGCGGTGCCTTCGTCGCCAAGGTGTTCGCGGGCGGCGCCGACCGCGAGCTGCTGACATTGCTCAAGCGCCATTTCGCGACGGTCAAGCACGCCAAGCCGCCCGCGAGCCGCAAGGGATCGCCCGAACTCTATGTCATCGCGCAGGGGTTCAAGGGGCGCGGCGACGCAGCGGAGGAGGCTGACGCGCAGGAATAGGGTCCGCGCCGCCCGAGGAGGGGCATCGGGGACCGGCATGGGGAGAGAGAGGATGATCGGGTCCGGAAGATCGGTAGCGGCCGTGACGATCGCGGCGCTGATGCTGACATCGTGCGGCGGCGGAGGCGGCGGGGGCGGCAGCGCGCCGCCGGTCACCGTGACCCCGACGCCCTCGCCGACCCCCACCCCCACCCCGACCGCGGGTTGCAGCCTGTCGTCGCGCCAGTCCTTCGCCAAGTCGGTGATCGACGAATGGTATCTGTTCCCCAGCGACGTCGCGACCAACGTCAACCCGGCGAGCTATGGCGACGTCCAGACCTATATCGACGCGCTGCTCGCCCCGGCGCGCGCGCAGGGCAAGGATCGCTATTTCACCTACATCACCTCGATCGCAGAGGAGGATGCCTATTATGCGAGCGGGTCGAGCGCCGGCTTCGGCGTCCGCCTCGCCTACAACCCTTTCACCCAGCGCATCGTCATCGCCGAAGCCTATGAGGGCGCACCGGCGCTGGCGGCGGGAATCGACCGCGGCACCGAGATCTCGGCGATCGGGACGACCAGCAGCAATCTGCGCAGCACGTCGAGCATCGTCGCGGCCGAGGGCACCGCGGGGCTGATCAATGCGCTCGGCCCCGATCAGGCGGGCGTGACCCGGGTGCTGCGGATCACCAATGCGTCGGGAACGCGCGACGTCACGGTGACCAAGGCCGAGTATGACATCGATCCGGTCTCGGATCGCTATGGCGCGAAGATCATCACCGAGGGCGGGCACCGTTACGGCTATGTCAATCTGCGCACCTTCATCACCTCGGCGAATCCACAGCTTCGCGCCGCCTTCCAGAACTTCCGCGACCAGGGGGTGACCGACGTCATCGTCGACCTGCGCTACAACGGCGGCGGGCTCGTTTCGGTCGCCGAGCTGTTCGGCGACCTGCTCGGCGGGGGACGCAATGCGAGCGACCTGTTCGACCAGGTCCGGTTCCGGCCCGAGAAATCGTCCGAGAACGGCCAGCATTTCTTCACCGCGCAGCCCGAATCGATCGCGCCGACACGGCTCGCCTTCATCGGCACCGGGTCGACCGCGTCGGCGAGCGAGCTGGTGATCAACGGCATGCTGCCCTGGCTCGGCACCAACATGACGCTGGTCGGCGACAACACCTACGGCAAGCCGGTCGGCCAGATCGCGCTCGACAAGAGCGAGTGCGACGACCGGATGCGCGTGATCGCCTTCGCGCTCGCCAACGCCGACGGCCAGGGCGATTATTACAACGGCCTCGCGTCCAAGATCCCGAACAGCTGCGCCGCTGACGACGATCTCGGCTTCCCGCTCGGCGACCCGCGCGAAGCCTCGGTGCGCGCCGCGATCGACTTCCTGTCGGGCCAGGCCTGCACGACGCGCATCGCCAGCGCCGCCGCCAAGCGAAGCAGCGCGGCCGCGGCGGCGCCCGAAATGCTCGTGCCCGCGAAGCCGACCACCGCCCAGCGCGAACTGCCGGGCCTGTTCTGACGCGCCGCTCGGAGGTCGGCGTTATTTATTCATCAGTCGTTGAAATATTTGTGCAGTGCAATATATCCGCAACGGGGCCCGGCCCCGACGGAGACGATTCATGGCCGAACGACAACGCCGCGGACGCCGCCGGGCGAACGACAATGCGACGGAAAGGAGCATCGCCGAGGCCGCGCTGCGCCGCTTCGCCGACGCGGGGTTCGACGGCGCCAGCCTGCGCGACATCGCGGCCGAGGCGGGGGTCGACGTCGCGCTCGTCTCCTACAGATTCGGGTCGAAACTCGACCTGTGGAAGGCTATCGTCGCGCGCGTCGGAGCGACAATGGTCGAGCGGCTGCGGGGCGTTTCGCGAACGGAGACGACGGATGCCGGATCGGCCCTGGCCGCCGCGATGAACGCCTTCATCGACATCAATTGCGACGACGACGCGATCCCGCGCGTGCTGCTCCGCGACGCGAGCCACGATCCCGAACGCGCCGCGTGGGTGTTCGACCATGTCTCGCGCCCCGTGCTCGACGAGTTCCTGCCGCTGATCGAGCGGGCGACCGCCGGCGGCGCGGTGACCGCGCCGATTCCCGCGCTGTTCTTTCTCAACTTCGCCTATGGGCTCGCGGGCCACGTCATCCGTCGCGCGACCCTCGCCCGCCTCGCGCCCGAGCTCGCGGACGAAGCCGCGTTCCGCGCCGCGCTCCGCGCCACCCTCGTCGAACCGCATTTCCGCCATGGCTGATCCCGCCGCCCCGATCCGAGCCGGCGGCTATGTGTTCAAGCCGCACGAACGGCCCTTCATGCCGGGGTCGCCCGCCTCGCCCGACCATCCGGTGCGGCGCAAATTCTTCTATTTCCTGATCGGCCTCTATCTCGCGATCGTCGGGGGGTTCCAGAACGGCCTGCTGATCGCCAATCTCACCGCGATGCAGGGGCATCTCGACCTGACGCCGGTCGACGCGGGCTGGGTCACCGTCGCCTACAACATGACCAACGCGTGCATGAGCATCCTGCTCTACAAGTCGCGCCAGCAGTTCGGCATCCAGCGCTTCGTGCGCGCGATGATGCTCGCGCTGCTGCTCGCCAATTTCCTGCAATTGTTCGACGCCGGCTACCGGATGGAGCTGGTCGCGCGCGGCGTGTCGGGAATCGCGGCGAGCGGGCTTTCGACCCTCGCCGCCTTCTACATGATGCAGGGCCTGCCGCAGGAAAAGCGCATCGCGGGCTTCCTGCTCGCGATCGGGCTGACCCAGGTCGCGGTGCCGCTCGCGCGCGCGATCTCGCCGCTGCTGCTCGCCGACGGCGATATCACCAACCTGTTCGTGCTGCAGTTCGCGCTCTCGCTCGTCGCGGTCGGGCTCGTCAACATCCTCCATCTGCCCCCCGGCGATACGATCCGTTCGTTCGAAAAGCTCGACCTCGTGACCTTTCCGCTGCTCGCGAGCGGGGTCGGGCTGCTCTGCGCCTTCCTCGTCCAGGGGCGCATCCAGTGGTGGTCGACGCCGTGGCTCGGCGGCGCGCTCGCGGCGTCGGTGGTGCTGATCGGCGCCGCCTTCCTGATCGAGCACAATCGCGCCAATCCGATGCTGCAGACGCGCTGGATGGGCAGCCGCGATCTCGTCAAATTCGCGCTCACCGGCGCGCTCGTCCGCGTGCTGACGTCGGAGCAGAATTTCGGCGCGACCGGCCTGCTCGCGTCGATCGGCATGGTGAACGACCAGCTCGTTCCCTATTATGCGGTGCTGACCGGCGCGACGCTGTTCGGCGCGCTGCTTTCGATCGTGACGCTCGACCCGACCGACCTCCGGCGCCAGACGCTCGTGTCGCTCGGCGTCATCGCCTTCGGCGCCTTCCTCGACACCCATTCGGGGCTGCGCACCGGGCCGATGAACCTCTATTTCTCGCAAGCCGCGATCGCCTTCGCCGCGGTCTATTTCATGGGCCCGATGCTGATGGAAGGGCTGCTGCGCGCGATGACCAAGGGGCCGTCCTATCTGGTCAGCTTCGTCGGCGTGTTCAGCCTGTCGCAGACGCTCGGCGGGCTCGCGGGGGTCGCGGCGCTGTCCGCCTTTCACACGCTGCGCGCCAAATCGCATCTGATGACGCTCGGCGGCAGCATCTCGGCCGCCGACCCCGATGTCGCGCAGGGCCTGTCGCGGCTCGCCGCGGCGCAGGCGGGGACGATCGCCGACCCCGCGTTGCGCAGCGCGACGGCCGGGGCGCAGGTCGTGCGCGAGGCCGCGCGCGAGGCGGCGATCCTCGCTTATAACGACGTGTTCTTCGTCATCGGATCGCTCGCGGCGCTCGCCTTCGCCGCCATGCTCGCGCGCTGGCTCTACGACCGCCGGCGCGGACACAATCCGCTGGCGGCCGAACTGGAAGCATTGCAGAAGATGAGAGCCGGAAACACATGAGCGACACCCCGAAAAACGAGACGCAAGCGCCAGAAGAGGCGGCGGTCGCCGAAACCCCGCCGTCGCCCGCCGCCGAGCCGCCCGCCGACGCCGAGGAGGGGTGGAAGCCGCCGCGGTCGCGCGGGCGCATCGTCCTGTTCGGCAGCCTGATCCTGATAGGCGCGCTCGCGATCCTCTACGCCTGGGGCCTGCCGCCCTTCCGGCCCGCAAGCCAGACGACCGACAACGCCTATGTGCGCGGCCAGACGACGATCATCGCGCCGCAGGTCGGCGGCTATGTGACCGAGGTGCTGGTGCAGGATTTCGAGCGGGTGAAGGCGGGGCAGTTGCTCGCCCGCATCGACGACCGCATCTATCGCCAGCGCGTCGCGCAGGGGACCGCGTCGATCGCCGCACAGGCGGCGAGCCTCGACAACAGCGCGCAGAGCCTGCGCTCGGCCGAGGCGCAGGTGCAACTCCAGGACGCCGCGATCGTCAGCGCGAAGGCGCAGCTCGCGCGGGCGCAGGCCGACATGCGGCGCGTCAATGAGCTGGTCGACGCCGGATCGGTGTCCCTGCGCGAACGCGACCAGACGCTCGCCGCGCTCCGCCAGGCCGAGGCGGCGGTGCGCCAGGCCGAAGCGCAGCGCGCGATCGCGGCGCAGCAGGTCCGCTCGGTCGGGGTCGGGCGCAGCGGGCTCGAGGCGGGGGTCGCCAATGCCAAGGCGCAGCGCGGACTCGCCGACATCGACCTCGAAAACACCGTCATCCGCGCGCCGCGCGACGGGCGGCTGAGCGAGGTGACGGTGCGCGTCGGCCAGCTCGTCAGCCCCGGGACCCAACTCATGTATCTCGTCCCCCAGCGCCACTGGGTGGTCGCCAATTTCAAGGAAGCGCAGACCGCGAACATCCGCATCGGCCAACCCGCGATCCTGCGCGTCGACGCGCTCGGCGGCGCGAAGCTCAAGGGGCATGTCGAAAGCATCGCGCCGGCGGCGGGCAGCGAGTTCAGCGTGATCAAGCCCGACACCGGATCGGGCAATTTCGTGAAGGTGCCGCAGCGCATCGCGGTGCGCATCCGCATCGATGCCGGGCAAAAGCTCGCCGAGCGGCTTGGCCCCGGCATGTCGGTGGTCGCGACCGTGCGCACCGGGGCCGAGTGATGGCGCGCGCCCTGGCCTCCGCGGCGCTCGCGCTGCCGCTCCTGCTCGCCGCCTGCGCGCCGCCGATCACGCCGCGCCCCGCGGCGAGCGCCGTCGCGCCGCCCGCCGACTGGCGCACCGCCCTGCCCGCGAACGGCGAGATCGACCGGACATGGTGGACGCGCTTCGGCGATGCCCGGCTCGCTGCGCTGGTCGAACAGGCGCGCGCGAACAACGCCGACCTCGCGATCGCCGCGGCGCGCGTCGCCGAGGCGCGCGCGCAGGAGCGGGTGGCGCGTTCGCTGCTGCTCCCGTCGCTCAGCGTCGGCGGCCCGGCGGCCGAGCAGCGCGCGCTCAACGCCTTCGGCACCGCGACGACGAGCAGCGTCGCGCAGCCCGCCTTCCAGGCCTCCTACGAACTCGACCTCTTCGGCCGCAACGCCGCGCAGGCCGATGCCGCGCGCGCCAATGCCGCGGCGGCCGCGGCGGCGCGCGAGGCGGCGGCGCTTTCGGTGAGCGCCGCGACCGCGAGCGGCTATATCACCCTCCTCGCGCTCGACGCGCGGCGCGAGCTGCTCGAACAGACGCTGGCGTCGCGCGGCGAGGCGCTGCGCATCGCGCGCGACCGCGCCGAGGCGGGCTATACGTCCGAACTCGAATTGCGCCAGGCCGAGGCCGAATATCGCGCCACCGAGCAGCAGATCCCGGCGATCGAGGCGGCGATCGCGCGGCAGGAGAATGCGCTGTCGGTGCTCGCCGGCGACACGCCGCGGGCCGTGGCGCGCGGCGCGGGCTTCGACGCGCTGGCAACCCCCGCGGTGCCCGCCGTCCTGCCCTCCGACCTCGTCCGGCGGCGGCCCGACATCGCGCAGGCCGAATATGCGCTCGCCGCGACCGACGCCAATCTTCGCGCCGCGCGCGCGCAGTTCCTGCCGCAGATCCGGCTGTCGGCGTCGGCGGGGGCGGTGCTCTCCTCGGCGCTGTCCGATCCGGTCGGCATCTGGTCGATCGGCGGCAGCATCCTCGCGCCCTTGTTTCAGGGCGGGCGGCTGCACGGCCAG
>Ga0182747_1002580_pt1 | contig 12655 bp, 13 predicted proteins | sample eDN3rd30CBELigBY_FD_128526 | JGI IMG/M metagenome (GOLD analysis project Ga0182747, IMG submission 128526) | Enriched backyard soil microbial communities from Emeryville, California, USA - eDNA 3rd pass 30_C BE-Lig BY (version 2) (version 2) | ecosystem: Environmental > Terrestrial > Soil >...
CGGACGCATGCCAATCGCTTCAGCCTCGGGAACGCCCCGCCCGGGAAGCCTCCTGCCAGGCAGCCATGCCCCCATCAACATTGACCAGGTTGCGATACCCTTGCGCTTTCAGCACGCTGGCCGCCACTGTCGAACGGTACCCCGATCCACAAATCAGCGCTACGGCTTGATCCTTCCGCAACGTATCTGGGAGTGTCGCGCCTTGCAACACTTCCCCGAGAAACAGATGTTCCGCGTCGGCGATATGGCTGTCCAGCCATTCACCGCGCGAGCGGACATCGAGAACCGCCAGATTTTCACCTGCCACCCCTGCCAACTCCCCGGCGGATATTTGAGGCAGCGTGTCTTGCTCACCGGTCCAGGCGGCCATGCCCCCATTGAGGTATCCAATCACCCGGTCAAGACCGATCTGGCGAAACGCCGTGACAATCTCCTCCAGTTGCGCGCCATCGTCGGCCACCACAATAATGTCCCGATCGTATGGTGCCAGCCAGCCCATCCAGGCATGGAAATTTGGGCCGAAACCGGCGAAAACAGCACCGGGAATGTGCCCTTCGCCAAACGCGGCCTTGTCACGGACATCCACCACCAACGCACCGGCATCCCTGGCCGCCGTCAGTTCCGCGGTATCCATGGCCTGCGGTGAGGAAAGGCTCTCAACCAGTGGAGCTCCTTTCTTGTTCACCCGCTTCAGCACCGGATAATACGTCGGTGGACTCGGCATATCCTCCATGACCGATGCCACAAACGCATCTTGTCCGGATTCCTGGAACGCATAGTTCCACATCTTCTCCGCCCCAATGGTGGTGTGGGGAGCATCGCCAATCTTCTTGCCGCAGGCAGAACCTGCCGTGTGACCGGGATACACGATCAAATCATCGGGCAGAGGTGACAAGCGATGGAAGACGGTCTCGTACAGCTGGCGGCTCAATGCTGCAGTCTGCTCCTCTCCCAACAGATCCGGCCGTCCGACATCCCCAACAAACAGGGCATCCCCCGAGAAAAGCGCCGCAGGTGTCTCCGCATCGTCCTCAAACACCAGATAGGCCATATGTTCCGGCGTATGGCCGGGCGTGAACATTGCGCGCAAACGCAATGACCCCACCCGAATCTCATCACCATCATCAAGCGCGACATGCGGAAAATCCTGGTCACCCAGCCGGCTCGTATGGATGGGAGCTCCGGTGCGAGCCTCGAGTTCAAGAACGCCTGAGACAAAATCCGCATGAACGTGCGTTTCAAGGATCGCGGTAATCCTGAATCCGCGCTGCTCCGCCCAATCCAGATAAACCTCGACATCACGCCGGGGATCAATGACGGCAACCTCACCTGATGTTTCATCGGCGACGAAATACGCAACCTGAGCAAGTCCGGGAGTAAACAGACGGTCAACAATCATGGCTGCACCTTGAGATAACGATCGGAATGACGACAATCCTGTGACAAGAGTAGTCTTCCACCACTTGCCGCGCCCGTCCTGAACCGCCAGTGTCTTGCTCCCGGTTCAAGACGCTATACTCGGTGCATCGTTCCGTCCGACCGTACAGATGTGCACTATCAGGAGCTTGTACGCATGGGTCAGATACTCTGGATCATCCTCGTCATCATCGTTGCCTTCTGGCTAATTGGGGTCGTTGCCAACATCGCTGGCAGTTTCATCCATCTTCTCCTTATCGTCGCGCTGATCATCCTCGTCTACAACCTGTTCATCGGCCGTCAGCGCAACAACTAATCTGCTATCAAATAGAAACCACGCCGCCTCTTCGGCGCGATGTCACCCGGTGCGGATCAGAAAAGAACAGGAAGCAGACAACATGAATCCATGGCGGCGAACCGTGATCTCAACCCTCGCGTGCATTCTTTGCGCGAGCCTCCTGATGTCCCCTGCTGCGGCACAGATTGCCACGCCCGACCTCAGCGAAATCACGTTCGTCAACCCTTCATTCGTCAACGACATGTCCGCCACTCCGGCAGCCGACGCCACACCCGCCGTCGATGGTGAAGCACACGGCGGCATACTGGGCGACCCGGATGCCCCGGTTACGCTCCGGATCTACGCCGATTACCAGTGTCCGCATTGCCGAAACTTCCATGCCATCATCGAACCCCAACTGATCGCGGACTATGTGGTTCCCGGCGACATCCGCCTTGAGTTCATCGACTTTCCGGTGATTGGCATCAAATCCGTCCAGGAATGGAATGATGATGGCAAGGAATCCGTGCAGGCGGCCGAAGCCACCATGTGCGCCGCCGAACAGGATGCTTTCATGTTGTATCGTGAAGCGCTCTTCACCGGAGACCTGAAGCCCAACTCGGGTGCCCTGAGCGATGAAAACCTGGTACGGATCGGGGATGAACTGGGGCTCGATGCCGATGCACTGTCTGCCTGTCTGGCGAGTGGGCGCTATGAAGACGCCGTTGTCTCCCAGGCACTCGCAGCACTTGATGCGGGGGTGCAACAAACACCGTCGATGGCGATTGACGGCGACATCATCGTCCTCACGCAGGACGGTTATGATGGGCTCCGGTTGACGCTGGATGAAGCCATAGCAAACAGCCGGTAGCCCTTCGCCAGGACATTCTGGTTCGCTCGCTTTGCATGTTTATGCGCCCAGATGAAAACGTGGCACCAACCTTGCCACACTCACTCAATCGAACTTGCATCGCGGAAAACTGTGTCGCCCGGCAAGTTAATTTCGAAAAGGAGCATTGTGATGTCCTTCCGCTTCAAGAACCTCATCGCCGGTGCCTTAATCATGGGCACGGCTTTCGCCTCGCCCGCCATCGTCCTGGCGGATGATAACAATCAGGAACTCGGAGCCTATCTCTACGAGGCAAGCTGTGATGCATTGAGCACCGATGCCATTATTGAGGATCTCGGCGATCTCGAGGTTGAACGGAATTCAGATAAGGAATGGTCCCGCCTGAGTAACGGACAAGAGGCGCCTACCTCCCTTTGGGTAGAAGATGAGGATGTCGATCGCATGACGGTGGATGATCTCCTCGCGTCTCCGCACGCCGTCGCCATTCACGCCTCGGATTCGAAAAAGGCCGATGTCATCGCCTGTGGAGACATCTCCGGCACACCTGAAAACGGCACCCTGCTGATCGAAATTCCGGAGGTCAATGATTCCGGATTCGAGGGTCGTGCCTTCTTTGCTCCGGAAAAGGACGATGACGAAGACGAGCTTGAGATTACCGTGGGTGCGTGGGCAACCGGGGAAGTTGAGCCCATGGCCTCACCTGCGGCAAGTACGCCTGCAGCCTGAAATTTCGGGCAGGGAATATCAGAGTGCTGGCATCGGGCATCCCACCATGGTGTATAATGAATCGTGGATACCCGTAGAACGCGTTTGATACGAGGTTTCACATAGCCTGGATCATGGGATGCCAGGCATCAGCATCTGACGCACATGGCGTCACAGCATACGTACAGGAACAGTTATGCCAACAGGAACAGTTAAGTGGTTCAATGCCGAGAAGGGCTATGGTTTCATTGCCCGTGATGACGGTGGAGACGACCTGTTCGTCCATCGCTCAGTAATCGGTCTTGATCCGCTGGGCGAAGGCGACCGCGTCGACTTCGTTGAGGGGATGGGTCCCAAGGGGCCGAGTGCCGCTTCGGTCACCGTGCTCGAAGCCAACCCCAACCCGCCGGTTGGTCGCGCCCCGCGCGAACCAGTCGACGTTTCGTCCATGCCACTGGTGACCGGCACCGTGGATCGTTTCGATGAAATGCGCGGCTTCGGTTTCATCCGACCAGACAGTGGTGGGGGCGATGTCTTCTTCCACCAGTCCGCGGTTGTAGGCCTCCGGCCTCGCGTCGGTGATCAGGTCGAGTATCGCCTCGGCGAAGGTCCGAAGGGCCCGCGCGCCGAGAACGTCAAGACCCTGGGTGGTTACGACGACTACAACTAGCAGTCGTCTCAAACTCGCCTTATGACGGTATCTTCTGCTCCCGGCGGATGATCCGAACATGCCCAACACCCTGCGGATTAACTTCTGTGGGGTGTTGTGGCGTTCCAGACCGGGCATCGCTGCGCGTATCATTTCCTCCCGATGTACAACCGGCGCCCGGGCACTGCCGTACACTTCAGTGTGAAGGTTGAGATGCCGGACGGTGAGTCATTCCCGTCCGTTCGCATTGTCTTTGTATTCGTGCTTTCAGGAGACCTCCATGAGTCAGCGTCCACCGAAGAAAAACAGTTCCCGCCGGAACCGTGCCCCACGCAAGAATCCCCCGGCGGCAAAGCCCACAGCCAACGCCAGCAATGCCACACAATCCGGAGAAACGGCAGCAAGCCAGGCCAGTGCAACGAAAGCGGCCGCGCGCCGGGAAGCCCGGCGGCTTGAAGCCGAAAAAAAGGCCAAACAAAAAAGACAATTGCAACTCCTTGCTGGCGGTGTGGCCCTCGCCGTCGTCGTCGCGGTCCTCCTGATCTTCATCAACCGCCCGTCCAATGACGGCCTTGATATCGACTATGACGGTCTCGCCTTTGCCCCGCCGCCAGTCACCCTCGCGACTGGCACGCCAGAGGCCAGCCCGGCCGCAGATTCACAACAGTCGTACACCGGGGCCACATTGGGTGACCCCAACGCTCCCGTGACCATGGTGATCTACGCGGACTACCAATGCCCCTATTGTCGCCTGTTCGCCTCGGAAACCGAACCCCAGATCATCGACGATTTTGTCCGTGACGGAAAAGTGAAGCTGGAGTTCCGCGAGTTCCCGGTCCTTGGCGGTTCCGACCTGACGAGTGGCGACAATGAATCATCCCTGTCCGCCCAGGCGGTCATGTGCGCCGGGGAACAGGGCGAATACCTCTCCTACCACGACAAGCTCTATGCCAACCAGAAGGGCGAGAATCAGGGTGCCTTCAGCAGCAAGCGCCTGAAGCAGTTTGCCAGCGAGATGAACCTGGATACGGATGCATTCAACGAATGCCTGGATAGCGGCCGGTATATATCGGTCCTCGAGCAGAGCGTGGCCGATGGGCAGGCCCTGGGCGTCAGCGCCACCCCCACCTTCCTGATCAATGGCAACCTCGTCCAGATGACAGATCAGGGCTACACCCTGCTGAAGAAGCAGCTTGAGGCCGCTGTGGAAACGGCACCATAGATTATGAAGGCACTGGGAATCATCTCACTCGTTCTCTCGATCGCAGGCATCGCCGTCGCTGGCTATCTCACCTACGTGCATTACAACGTCGGGGCGCTGGTGTGCGGGGTCGGTGATTGCGAGATCGTCCAATCCAGCAAGTACTCCCAGATGTTTGGCATTCCCATCGCCATTTTCGGGCTCCTGATGTACCTCGCCATCCTTGCCCTCATCATCGTGCGCCATACCATGCAGGACTGGTCCGATCTGGCGAGCACCGGCATTCTGGTGCTCCTGATCGCCGGGACCATCTATGCTGCCTACCTGACCTATCTCGAACTCGAGGTCATCCGGGCAATCTGCCAATGGTGCGTCATCAGCGCCATCATCACCGTCCTCCTGTTGATCACGGAGGTCACCCGGCTCATTCGCACCTGGAACGCTCCCCTCGACGTTGCATATGAAGAGGACTGAACCAACGATGTCTCGCCCACTATCCGTTCTCGACCTGACCCGTATCATTGAGGGCGAATCATCAGCAGATGCCATCGCCACCACCGTCGCCATGGCGAAAGTCGCCGAAGAGCTTGACTACACCCGCATCTGGTTTGCCGAGCACCATAACGCCCCCGGGCTTGCCAGTGGCGCACCGGAAATCATGATCGCCCACGTTGCAGCCAACACTTCCACAATCCGCGTGGGCTCTGGCGGGGTGATGCTGCCGAATCACGCTCCGCTCAAGATTGCAGAAACATTCCGGTTACTGGAAGCGATCCATCCGGGACGCATCGATCTCGGCCTGGGTCGTGCCCCTGGCACAGACCAGAAGACCGCCTACGCCCTGCGCCGCAACCCGGAGGCGCTGGCGGCAGACGACTACCCGCAGAACCTGGCCGAGCTACTGGCCTACGAGGACGGAACGTTCCCGCCCAACCACCTCTTCGCCAACATCCGGGCTATCCCGAATGATGTTCCGCTACCTCCCATCTGGCTGCTCGGTTCCAGCGCCTTCAGTGGGCAACTTGCCGCCCAGGTGGGGCTTGGCTTCTCCTTTGCCTCGCACATCAACCGCCCGGCAGCGGTGCAGGTGATGCAGGCGTACCGGAACCAGTTCCAGCCCTCGCAGCACTTTGAGAAACCCCACGCCATCCTTGCCGCAAGCGCCGTGATTGGCGAAACCATGGAAGAAGCCATGGACCTTCGCAGCATCGTCCGGGTGGGGCTTTACCGCCTGCTCTCCGGGGAGATGGGTCCCTCCCCCACACTCGAAAACGCGCTCAAGTTCGAAATCCCGGCCAGTATGGACATCCGCATGGGAAGTATGCTGACGAACCAGTTCGTCGGCACGCCGGATTCCGTGGCAAAGGAACTCAAGGCATTCGCCGACGAGTCCGAAGCCGACGAATTGATGCTGACAAGCTGGATACCGTTCCAGGACAACCGGGAATTTGTCCTCAGGGAATTCCGCCGCGCATGGGATGAGGTCGACGGGTAAAACGAAATCCGGGTCATGCGTTCGTGTTTAATGATGCCGCTTCGCGGCATAGGCGATGACCGGCATCGCCCGTACGGGATGAGCCTTAACCTCCACGGAAAATCCGGACCGGATTGTCGCACCAGATGATCAACGCCTGCGGCGCCGATGGGCAGCAGATGGGGTCGCTTGCGCTTTTCGGTCACGGGGTGACCTCACCCTACCGCTACGCCCGTCTGCCCCTACACCACTCCTCACGAATAATCTGGATTCCGAATAATGGGAAGAGGGGGAGATCATGCACATGATCTCTCCCTCTTCCCGTACGGCAATCGGCTTTTACGCGAACACACCCTCCGCGTCATTCCAGCCCTTGAACGCATCCAGAGCCGCAGCGACTCCGGCACCCAGATCAATCTTCGCGCCGAGATCGTCCAGCGTGCGCTCCAGCATACCGATCTGGCCGATCACCGTCGTGGGGTGGGCAGACATCCCCATATGTCCCAACCTGAACAGCTTGCCAGCAAGCTCACCATAGCCGCCGGAGATCATGACCCCATACCGTTGCCGGAGTGTCTCCCGCACTTCGGCGTCCGTCACGCCATCAGGCACCCGCACCGCCGTACAGCATCCGGTGGCGATGGCCTCATCCTCGGCCCAAAGTTCCAACCCGAGCGCCTTCACCGCCTCGCGCGTTGCACGGGCACTGGTCTGGTGCCGGGCAACCATCGCATCCATGCCTTCCCGCAGCGCCTGCTCCAGCACGGATTCCAGAGCATAGACATCGCTCACGGATGGTGTGTAGGGGAAACGGTGCTGTTCGAGCCAGGTCGTTTTCCAGTCCAGCATGGAAAGGAAACTCCCGCGCAGCGGTGTTGCTTTCCGCTCCATCGCGGACCACGCTTCCGGGCTGACAGCGACCAACGACATTCCGGGTACACCGCCAAGACACTTCTGCGGTCCGGCCACAGCGATGTCGATCCCCCACTCTTCCGGCGAGAACAACTCCGACCCAAGACCTGAAACCGTATCCACAATGGTGACGACGCCAAATTCCCTGGCGATAGTGCAGATTTCTTTCACCGGATTGATCGTTCCCGACGGTGTCTCCGAATGGACGACGGAGAGCGCCTTGATGTCAGGCTGGTTCTGGAGCAAACGACGAACATCCTCCGGATCGATGGCCGCATTGAACGGAACCGCCAGCTCGATCGGTTCACCGCCATAGGCACGGATGTAATGCTCGAATCCCTTCCCGAAGACGCCGGAAACCAGATTCAGTACCTTCATCCCCGGCTCAATGATCGAGGCGGCTGCGGCCTCCAGACCCAGGATCGCTTCCGCCTGCATCAGGATCACATCGTGCGAGGTCCGGAACACCTGCTGCATGAGTCCGCTCGTCCGGGCAAAGGTTTCGATAAAGACGGGATCGTAGTGATATACCACCGGGCGCTGCATGGCGCGGAGCGTCTCGTTGGTCACATCGACAGGTCCGGATGCAAGGGTGAGACGTGGCCATTGGGTCATGACAGGAAACCTCCGAATTTCATCATGGGGCGGAATATGCATCCGCATAACCGCGCTTCATGGCATCATCTGTCAGAATGATACGGAATACCAGTGGGGAATACGCCCGAAGCAAGGACAGTGACCAATGCCCAGGATTGCCGCAAACCTGACAATGCTCTTCACCGAATATCCGTTTCTGGAACGATTCGATCGCGCCGCCGCCGCAGGGTTCACCGCCATCGAATTCCAGTTTCCCTACGAGCACGACGCCAACGATATCGCCGACCGGATACAGCGTAACAACCTTGAACTCGTTCTCTACAACCTGCCAGCTGGCGACTGGGCCGCAGGGGACCGTGGGACCGCCGCCATCGCCGACCGCCAAGACGAGTTCCGGGCTGGTGTGGCGAAAGCCCTGGATTATGCCAGCGTCCTGAACCCACCCCGGATCAACCTGCTCGCCGGAAAATCGGCCGAAACCGCCGAAAACGATCTCGCCCTGTTGCAAAATGCCCGGTTCGCGGCCCAGGAGCTGGCAGAAAAAAACATCACGCTCACACTGGAGCCAGTCAACACCCTGGATGTTCCTGATTTTGCCCTGCCAAGCACCCGCGCCGCTACCGACCTGATCGCCGAACTCGATGAATCCAACATCGGGCTTCAGTTCGATGTCTACCATTCGCTCCGCATGGGGGAAGATCCCTTCGCGATCATCGAAGACCTTGGCAACGATATCGCCCATATCCAGATCGCCGATGTCCCGGGCCGTCACCAGCCGGGCACCGGGGATATCGACTTCCCGAAACTCTTCGCCGCCATCGACGCATCAGGCTACACCGGATGGGTCGCTCTCGAATACGTTCCCGAAGGGCCCACGGAAGAAGGATTCGGCTTGCTCCGGGATCTTGGGCTCCTCGGATAGGCGCATCGGAGAAGGATCTCTTGACCGTGGACGACTCACAGCGACTGGCGGCGTTTCCAACGCTACATGTCAGCAATCACCCGCTCATCAGGCACAAGCAGACATTGCTCTCGGACGAGCGTACCGACCGAAGAATGTTCCGCGAACTGGTGCGCGAACTCACCTCCCTGCTGGTTTACGAGGCAATGGCAGATGTCCCGGTACGCTCGCTTACCTATCGCACGCCGTTGGAAGAGACGACGGGATACGAGCTGGAGCCACGCATCGGACTCGTGCCGATTATTCGCGCCGGGTTGGGCATGGTGGAAGCGGCGGCCGACATCATTCCGCATTCCGAAGTCTGGCATCTCGGTATGTACCGTGATGAGCAGACGCACCAACCCGTCTCGTATTACAACAAGCTGCCCAAGACCTGCCCGGATGACCTGATCGTCGTACTGGACCCCATGCTGGCAACCGGTGGCTCGGCCCGGGACGCGATTACGGTGCTCAAGGAGTGGGGCGCCACCTGGATCAAATTCGTGGGTATCATCGCCGCCCCCGAGGGCGTACAGGAAATGCAGGAAACGCATCCCGATGTCCACATGTACGTCTCGGTCCTGGATCGGGAGCTCGATGACAACCGGTTCATCCGGCCGGGTCTGGGGGATGCGGGAGACCGCCTGTTCGGCACCATCAAACGCGACGAGGAATGACGCTGAGGCAGAGCAGGTTGCGTGATCTGCTCTGCCGTTGCCTGCCGCGAGCATTCGGCATCGCAACGAGTTCGTTCATGACCGGGCAAGGCTGCCAGAATACAAAACATTGTGGCATTGTGGCAGTCTTGCCCGTTTTCGTTGATTCTGCGGGCATTTCAAGGCTGCCACGTGGCAGCCTTGCCCGACGCATTCTGGCAGCCTTGATCCCGAACGTGAGCACTTTCCCGTCAGGGAACACGTCCCCTACTCTTTATACGCATCCAGGATGGGAATGTGCGCCATGGCGGTGTCCAGCGCAGGTCGATGACGGGCATCGCCCGTACGCCAGGATTTCCATCCTCGGCATGCTGATTCATGGCGGACACGGTAGCCATTTGAAGCAGAGATCCCTCGACACGGATGCGTCTCGCTACGCTCGTCGCCCCGGCTCGGGATGACGGGGCGGTGAGGCAAGGGCGGCCGACCTCCGTGCCAAACACATGGAGTTATACGGAATCCGGATGATTCATTACGGGTACAGACGGGCGGGCACCTGGCCGCAACAGGCTTCGTACGGTCGGCCCTCGTGGCCGACCTCTGGATGACGTCCGCGTATTCTCCACCGGGAAACTGGCCACTGTCCGCAGCGGCGAGGGCCAGTTCTACGAACGGATCGGGTGGCAGCTACCGTGCCGGATCAGTTGCCCTGGCCATCAAGCAAGTGCTCGATCTGGCTACTGTCATCGGTATCAAAGATTAAATCGAGGTCGATCTCATCCTTGAGGAACAGGTCCACGCCAGCTTCCTCAAGTGCCGTCCGGAACCGCCCCACCAGGGCACGCTCCCGGTCATTCAGATCGTATCCGTTTTGTTGGAGCGCCTTATCAAGATCGTCCCGCGCAATCGCGCGAAACGCACTGTCACTCATTGCCTGTTCGGCCAGCCGCTTCAACAGCGCCATCCGGATTTCGTTGTCCGCCATCGTTTGTCTTCACCGTTATCTGATATGCGGGCACGTCTGCCCGGCACGCACGGAAACAGCCTCTCTCACGCAAAGCCCTGACCGGCAGTGTACCCCGAACCGGATTGGATGTTACTGATCCCGTGCCCGGCGCGCATTTCCCACCGCTTCAACGAGTGCCCTGGCTCGCTCCGTGAGCACGGCCCAATCTCCCTGTGCCACTGTTTTCGCATCCACCAGGTTGCTACCAGCAGCGATCCCTGCCGCTCCGGCGGCGATGAATTCGGCGCAGTTCTCCACCGAAACGCCGCCAGTCGGGATGATCGGGATTTGCGGCAAGGGGCCATGGACATCCTTGATGTACTTCGGACCCACCGCGCTCGCCGGGAAGAGCTTCACCATCGTGGCCCCGGCCTCCCAGGCGGTCAGCATCTCGGTCGGGGTGAAGGCACCGATGACTGTCGGCACATCGTACCGGCGGCACATGGCAATCGTCTCGACCCGCGTGGTTGGCGTCACCACGAACGCTGCGCCCTGCAGGATGGCCGCCCGCGCCGTTTCGGGATCAAGCACCGTGCCCGCCCCGACCGCGACATCCTCGCCCATGGCGTCGGCCACCGCCGCAATGGCCTCGCCGGCCCTGGGGTTGGTATAGGTGAACTCCACGGCCCGGATGCCCCCCTCATGGAGGGCACGGACCATCTCCACGGCCGAGGAATAGTCGTCCAGCCTTACGATAGCGACAACGCCGGGATTCCGGAGTTGGTCAAGCACCGCGCTCATTTCGCCTCCAGTGCGGCAGCCGCCTGCTCAAGGACGCCCTGGTCCGCCAACGCCTCCAACTCGGTGACCACACGATCGAACTCATCGACACCCGACTGGATCGGCGCCGGGGTTTCCAGATCGACACCGGCGTCCTTCAGAACTTGCATTGGGTAATCGGACGATCCCGCCGCCAGCATGTCCAGATAACGCTTGCGGGCAGGTTCGCCTTCATCCCGCACCGCCGTCGCCAGATTGATCGCCGAGGAAAGGCCCGTCGCATACTGGTACACATAGAAGGCGTTGTAGAAATGCGGGATGCGTCCCCATTCGATACGGATACCTTCATCCACTTCGACACCCGGCGTGTAGGTTTCGCTCAGGTCGCTGTAGAACGCGCTCAGCACATCCGGAGTCAGTGCATTTCCCGCCTCAACAGCCGCGTGCGTCATCTGCTCGAACTCGGCAAACATTGTCTGCCGGATCACGGTGCCGACATAGGTATCCGCGAACCGGTTCAACAGGCTGAATCGCTGAACCGGATCCTTGCCTTCATCCTGCCCCAGCAAATGCCAGGACAACAGCACTTCATTCACCGTGGATGCGATCTCCGCCAGGAAGATACTGTAATTGGCGTACTGGATCGGTTGCGCTTGCTGGGCGTAAAAGCTGTGCATGGAATGACCGGATTCATGCGCCAGGGTGAACACATCCGAAAGCGTGGAGTTCCAGTTCATCAGCATCACCGGCGGTGCACCGTAAGCGCCCCAGGAATACGCGCCGGACCGCTTGCCTCGCGTTTCGTGGACATCCACCCACCGGGAATCGAAGCCCTGCCGCAGGTCGCTCACATATTGCTCACCGAGCGCGCCGAGTCCGTTCAGCACAATCTCGACAGCTTCCCGGTATCCATACTTCTTGCGCGACTCCGGCGCCAACGGCACTCGCAGGTCGTACCTCTTGAGTTCATCGACACCAAGCGCCCGGCGACGCAGCTCCATATACCGCCCAACGATGGGCAGGGCTGAATCTCGCACCGTCGTGATCAGGTTCGAGTACACCGAAACCGGCACATTGTCATCGAACAGCGCCTGCTGCTGTGCCGATTCGTAACCCCGAAGACTGGCCGACACTGTATCCTGACGCACCGATGCGCCATGGAGGCTGGCCAGGGTGAAGGTGTGGTCGATATAGGGTTTGATGAATTTCTCCGCCGCCGCCTGCCGGACATCGCGATTCCGGCTCTCCATCA
>Ga0182747_1002587_pt1 | contig 12637 bp, 10 predicted proteins | sample eDN3rd30CBELigBY_FD_128526 | JGI IMG/M metagenome (GOLD analysis project Ga0182747, IMG submission 128526) | Enriched backyard soil microbial communities from Emeryville, California, USA - eDNA 3rd pass 30_C BE-Lig BY (version 2) (version 2) | ecosystem: Environmental > Terrestrial > Soil >...
AATACGCCACCCTGGCCGTCGAACGGCACGACGCGGTATGCCGCATCAGCCTGGCCCGTGAATCCGCGCGCAACGCGCAGAGCCAGCAGATGCTGGACGAGCTGGACGACGCCCTGTCGCGGGCCGAGCAGGACGACGCCGTGCGGGTGGTCGTCCTGGCCGGCCGCGGGGCGCATTTTTCGGCGGGTCACGACCTGAAGGAAGCGCAGGCCAAACGGGCCGACTTCACGGTCGAAGAACGCTGGGAGTACGAATCCCGCCGCTATTACGGCTACTGCCTGCGCATTTGGGATTTCCCCAAACCCACCGTGGCGCAGGTGCAGGGCGCCTGCGTGGCCGGCGGCTTCATGATCGCCAACATGTGCGATCTGGTGGTGTGTTCAGACACCGCGTACTTCTCCGATCCCGTTGGCCACACGCTGGCTGCCGCCGCCACGGAAGTGCTGATCCATCCGTGGGTGATGGGGCTGCGCAAGGCCAAGGAAATGCTCTACACCGGCGAAAAGGTCGATGCGCAGGAGGCCTTGCGCATCGGCATGGTGAACCGGGTCGTGCCCGATGCGGAGCTGGACGCCGCGACGCTGCGCCTCGCGAAGGAGCACGGCTTCAGCGACGCACAGGTGGCGCAGCTGCGCGGGGTCGGCGAGGACGAGATCCGCGGCATCCGGCACGCAATGGGCCTGCGCCCCGTCTACAAGACGGTCGACACGTGCGCCGGCGAGTTCCCTGCACTCACGCCGTATCACTACTCGTCGTACGACTACGAGACCGAGGTGACACCCTCCGAGCGGCAGAAGGTCGTCATCATCGGATCGGGCCCCAACCGCATCGGCCAGGGCATCGAGTTCGACTACAGCTGTGTGCACGCCGCGATCACCTTGAGCCAGGCCGGGTTCGAGACCGTGATGGTCAACTGCAACCCCGAGACGGTGTCCACCGACTACGACACCGCCGACCGGCTCTACTTCGAACCGCTGACGTTCGAGGACGTGCTGGAGGTCTACTACGCCGAGCAGCAGTCCGGTCAGGGTGGCCCCGGGGTGGTCGGGGTCATCGTGCAACTGGGCGGGCAGACACCGCTGCGGCTGGCCCAGCGGCTGGCCGACGCCGGGGTGCCCATCGTCGGAACCAGCCCGGAGGCCATCGATCTGGCCGAGGACCGCGGCGCGTTCGGCGATGTGCTGACCAGCGCCGGGCTGCCGGCGCCGCGATACGGTACGGCGACCACCTTCGAGCAGGCTCGGCGGATCGCCGCCGACATCGGCTACCCGGTCCTGGTCAGGCCGTCGTATGTGCTCGGCGGGCGCGGCATGGAGATCGTCTATGACGAGGAAACGTTGCGTGACTACATCACCCGGGCGGCGCTGTTGTCGCCGGAGCATCCGGTGCTGGTCGACCGGTTCCTGGAGGACGCCATCGAGATCGACGTCGACGCCCTGTGCGACGGCACCGAGGTCTACATCGGCGGGATCATGGAACACATCGAGGAGGCCGGTATCCACTCCGGCGACTCGGCGTGCGCCCTGCCGCCGGTGACACTGGGCCGCAGCGATATCGAGAAGGTGCGTCGCGCTACCGAGGCCATCGCCCACGGTGTCGGGGTGGTGGGGCTGCTCAACGTGCAGTTCGCCCTCAAGGACGACGTGCTCTATGTGCTGGAGGCCAATCCGCGAGCCAGCCGGACGGTACCGTTCGTGTCCAAGGCCACCGCCGTTCCGCTGGCCAAGGCCTGCGCGCGGGTCATGCTCGGCGCCACCATCGCCGGGCTGCGGGCCGAGGGCCTGCTGGCGGCCTCCGGCGACGGCGCCACCGTCGGCCCGCACGCTCCGATCGCGGTCAAGGAGGCGGTGCTGCCCTTCCACCGCTTCCGCCGTTCGGACGGGTCCGGCATCGACTCGCTGCTCGGCCCGGAGATGAAATCCACCGGTGAGGTGATGGGCATCGACCGTGACTTCGGCACGGCGTTCGCCAAGAGCCAGACATCCGCGTACGGCTCACTGCCCGCCGATGGCACGGTTTTCGTGTCGGTGGCCAACCACGACAAGCGTTCGCTGGTGTTCCCGGTCAAACGACTGGCGGACTTGGGCTTCCGGGTCCTGGCTACCGAGGGCACCGCGGAAATGCTGCGCCGCAACGGCATTCCCTGCGAAGTGGTGCGCAAACACTTCGAGGAAGCCGGTGAGGACAAGCCGCTGCCGTCTGCGGTGGATGTGATCCGGGCCGGTGAGGTGGACCTGGTGATCAACACCCCGTACGGCAACTCCGGCCCGCGGGTGGACGGCTACGAGATCCGCGCGGCCGCGGTGAGCGTGAACATCCCGTGTGTGACCACCGTCCAGGGTGCGGCCGCGGCGGTGCAGGGCATCGAGGCGGGCATCCGAGGCGATATCGGGGTGCGCTCCCTGCAGGAGTTGCACAGCACGCTCGGCGGGCACTAGTGAGTTTCGGGATCCGGCTGGCCGAGGCGACAGCGACCCGCGGGCCGCTGTGCCTGGGCATCGACCCACACCCCGAACTGCTGAGCGCCTGGGGACTGCCGTCGACACCGGACGGCCTGGCCTCCTTCAGCGAGAGGTGCGTCGAGGCGTTCACCGGGTTCGCCGTCGTCAAGCCGCAGGTGGCGTTCTTCGAGTCGTACGGCTCAGCCGGCTACGCGGTGCTGGAGCGCACCATCGCGGCGCTGCGTGAGGCCGGCGTGCTGGTGCTCGCCGACGCCAAGCGTGGGGATATCGGCTCAACGATGGCCGCCTACGCGGCGGCCTGGGCCGGCGAGTCACCGCTGGCCGCCGACGCGGTGACGGCCTCGCCGTATCTGGGCTTCGGATCGCTGCAGCCGCTGCTCGACACCGCCGCCGCCCATCAGCGCGGCGTCTTCGTTCTGGCCGCCACCTCCAACCCGGAGGGCGCCAGCGTGCAGTGCGCCCGGGCGGGCGGCGGCACCGTGGCGCAGACGATCGTCGACGCCGCCGCTGCGGCCAACCGGGCGGCCGGCGGCCAACCCGGCTCGATCGGGGTGGTGGTCGGTGCCACGCTGCGCGAGGTGCCCGATCTGAGCGCCCTGGGGGGCCCCGTGCTGGTGCCGGGCATCGGGGCGCAGGGCGGACGCCCGGAGGACCTTGCCGGACTCGGTGGGGCCGCCCAGGGGACGCTGCTGCCCGCGGTCTCCCGCGAGGTGCTGCGGGCCGGCCCGGGCGTCGGGGGGCTGCGTGACGCGGCCGAGCGGTTACGCGACGCCGTGGCCTATCTGGGCGGGTAAGCGGACCGCGGAGAATCCAGCGACGGGCCACCGATACGGTGACCCGCCGCTGCGCATCAGGTGCTAGGGCGCGCCCGGGCTGGGCACGGCGATCTCGGGGTGCTTCTTGAGGTACTTCTCGAGCTTCTTCCGGTCGTGGTGATCGAGCGTCACGCCCGGAATCGGCTGCGGAGTCGGGGTCTCTTTGGTGGTGGCGAAGCCGGTCGCCGCGTTCGCCACGCCGGCTGCCGTACCGACAAGGCCGCCCATCGCGACGCTTGCCGACAGCACCGCGGCCACCAGGATGCGCCCGATGTTCATGAGACCGACCCCCTTGAGATTTTCGCTGCCTCGACCTAACCGGAGCAACCCTCGAAGAGGCTGACAACGCAATCCGCGACGGCTGTGAAATACCAACGGGCAGCAAGAGATACGATCTTCCTCACCGGATTCACAGCGCGGGCTGCGCCGCGGATGTGGGCCTCGTGGTAGCCGAGTGACCGTGCGGTGGGCGCACCCCGATCGGTGCCCGGCGGCACCGCGCATCCCGTGCTGACCCCGGCCCCCGACGCCGGATGGCCGTCGTGCGGCCGGCTGCGGCTGGGGGTAGCTGAGGCGCCGGGACCGCGCCCGCACGATGGACATTGGCTACTACGGCGCGTAGTTGTGCCCGGTCCGACACGCCCGACACGCCGTGAGGTGCGAATTCAATGCTGAGCGGAGCCCACCGGCCCGCCGGGGCGTCCGAGGGCTGCGCCGAGTACGCCGTCACGCCCGCCCCGTCGCAGCAAACACGCAGGTAGACGATGGTTTTTGGCCTCCGGCCCGAGGTGGGTGCGCCTGCCGGTGCGCCGGTCGCACCGGCAGGCGCGACCCCGGTCTGGCTCCCCTGTGCAGCCACCGCACGCTGGGCATTTGTAGCCGGAAAGCGGGGGTGGGGTTAGATTTCGTCAGACGGCGTGGGTACGGTCGTCGTCTCTGGCGGGAGTACCCGGCCGAGACAAGGAGAACATCGACGTTGTCGATGATGACGAGACGGAGGAATCGTGGCCCTTCCCCAGTTGACCGACGAGCAGCGCGCCGCCGCGTTGGAGAAGGCGGCGGCCGCGCGTCGGGCCCGAGCGGAGCTCAAGGACCGGCTCAAGCGTGGCGGCACCAACCTCAAGCAGGTGCTCAAGGACGCCGAGACCGACGAGGTCCTGGGCAAGATGAAGGTCTCTGCGCTGCTGGAGGCGTTGCCGAAGGTCGGCAAGGTCAAGGCGCAGGAGATCATGACCGAGCTGGAGATCGCCCCCACCCGCCGGCTGCGCGGCCTGGGCGACCGGCAGCGCAAGGCGCTGCTGGAGAAGTTCGACTTCTCCTGACCTGTCGGTGAATGCCGGTGGAGGACCGGACAGCCGGCGCGCGGGGCGCGTGATGGTGCTGTCCGGTCCATCCGCGGTCGGTAAGTCGAGCGTGGTCCGTTGCCTGCGCGAGCGGGTACCGGACCTGTACTTCAGCGTGTCCGCCACCACCCGGGCCCCGCGGCCCGGCGAGGTGGACGGCGTCGACTACCGGTTCGTGACACCAGAGGAGTTCGACCGGCTGATCGAGGCCGACGCGCTGCTGGAGTGGGCCGACATCCATGGTGGCCTGCAGCGATCCGGTACCCCGGCCGCCCCGGTCGCTGAGGCGGCCAGGGCGGGTCGGCCCGTCTTGATCGAGGTCGACCTGGCCGGGGCCCGGGCCATCAAGAAGGCCATGCCGGAGGCCGTCACGGTGTTTTTGGCCCCGCCGGACTGGGAGACGCTGCGGGCCAGGCTGGTCGGGCGCGGCACCGAATCCGCGGAGGTCATGGAACGCCGACTGGCCACCGCCCGCACCGAGCTGGCGGCGCAAGGAGACTTCGACGCGGTGGTGGTCAACAGTCGATTGGAAACCGCCTGCTCAGAATTGGTATCCTTGCTGGTGGAATCCGCACCGGACGCAGTCTGTCGGCCCGGACGACCGCCACAGGCGTGACCCACCCCAGCCATCAATAGCCAGGAGATTGTCTTAGTGAGTACCTCGAAGGCCGACTCGGCCACCCTTTCGCCGTCCGGCGAGACCGACGAGTTCGACCCGGCGTTGATCGGCGGCTACGACACGCCGCTGGGCATCACCAACCCGCCCATCGATGAGCTGCTGCAGCGTGCGTCGAGCAAGTACGCGCTGGTGATCTACGCGGCCAAGCGGGCGCGGCAGATCAACGACTACTACAACCAGCTCGGTGAGGGCATCCTCGAGTACGTCGGGCCGCTGGTCGAGCCCGGCCTCCAGGAGAAGCCGCTGTCCATCGCGCTGCGCGAGATCCACGGCGACCTGCTCGAATACACCGAAGGCGAGTAGCTGAGGCCGGGGCGGGACGGGTCGGTACCGGTGGAGCGCAAGCGGATCGTCGTCGGCGTCTCCGGCGGTATCGCCGCATACAAGGCATGCACGGTCGTCCGGCAGCTTGCCGAGGCGGGTCACTCGGTGCAGGTGCTGCCTACTGAGTCCGCACTGCGGTTCGTCGGGGCGGCCACCTTCGAGGCGCTCTCCGGGCAACCGGTGCACACCGGTGTCTTCGACGACGTCCCGCAGGTTCCCCACGTCGCCATCGGCCAGCAGGCCGACCTGGTGGTGGTGGCGCCGGCCACCGCCGATCTGCTGGCCCGGGCGGTCGCCGGCCGCGCCGACGACCTGCTGACGGCCACGCTGCTCACCGCTCGCTGCCCGGTGCTGTTCGCGCCGGCCATGCACACCGAGATGTGGCAGCATCCGGCCACCCGAGAGAACGTGTCAACGTTGCGCACGCGCGGCGCGGTGGTTCTCGAACCCGCCTCGGGCCGGCTGACCGGCACCGACACCGGACCCGGCCGGCTGCCCGAGGCCGAGGAGATCAACACCTTCGCGTCCCTGCTGCTGGAGCGGCCCGACGCGCTGCCCTACGACCTGGCCGGGCAGAAGGTGCTGGTGACCGCCGGCGGCACCCGGGAGCCCATCGACCCGGTCCGGTTCATCGGCAACCGCAGCTCGGGCAAACAGGGCTACGCGGTGGCGCGGGTGGCCGCTCAGCGCGGCGCGGAGGTCACGTTGATCGCCGCGCATACCGCGGGCCTGATCGATCCGGCCGGGGTCGACGTGGTCCATGTCAGCTCGGCGCAGCAACTGCAGGACGCGGTGAGCAAGCACGCCCACGAGGCGCAGGTGCTGGTGATGGCCGCCGCCGTCGCCGATTTCCGCCCGGCCCGGATGGCGCAGGCCAAGATCAAGAAGGGTCCGGGGGAGGATGACCGGCCCCCCACCATCGACCTGGTCCGCAACGATGATGTGCTGGCCGGCGCGGTCCGGGCGCGTGCCGACGGCCAGTTGCCCCACATGCGGGCCATCGTCGGTTTCGCCGCCGAGACCGGGGACGAGAACGGCGACGTGCTGTTCCACGCCCGGGCGAAACTCCAGCGCAAGGGCTGCGACCTGCTGGTGGTCAACGCGGTCGGGGAAGGCCGGGCGTTCGAGGTCGACCACAACGACGGGTGGCTGCTTGCCGCTGACGGGACCGAGTCCGCCCTGGAGCCCGGATCCAAGACACTGATGGCCAGCCGCATCGTGGACGCGGTCGTGGCGTTCCTGGGCGGCGGCGGATAGTCCCGCCGCACGCATTGATCGCCTGCGAGCCCGCGGGTAACTTACAACTCGTAAGTTATTCGGGAGGAGTCAGGCGTGGACGATCGACGGTACGTGGTGATCGGGGGCGGCCTGGCGGGGCTGGCCTCGGCGGTCTGGTTGGCCGAGGCGGGCAAGAAGGTGACCCTGCTGGAACGGCGCGGGCGGCTCGGCGGACGCACCCACGCGATGAAGGTGGAGGGCATCGCCGACGTCCCGGACAACGGCCAGCACGTCATCGCCAGCGGCTATGAGCACCTGTTCCGGTACCTGACCAGCGTAGGCACCCGGTCGATGGTCGAGTTTCCGACCGGCGGCACACTGCGCTGGCCCGGGGGCGCCACCACCACCATGGCGACCCGCGGACCCGGCGCGCTGCGGACGCTGTTCGGCGTGCACCCCCGCGCCGGCCTACTCGACCGGCTGCGCACGGGCGTGGCGACCGCACGGCTGACGCACCAGGCCCTGTTTCAACCCGCCGATCTGCCCGACCTCACCACCGACCAATGGTTCCGCCGGGTCGGGATGCCCGCCTCGGCCCGGGAGGCGGTGTGGGATTGGCTCGCGCTCGGCATCGCCGCCGAGCCGGTGGAACGTGGCTCGGCCAAGGTCTTCGCCGACGTGCTCGCCACCGGTATCCGGCTCGGCCTGCGTCAGCGCAGTGCGGTGACGATCGGCTATCCCACCACCGACCTCGACACCCTCTACATCTCGGGTGCTCTCGCCGTGTTCGACCGGTTCGGCGTCGACGTGCGATACCGCGCGGTAGCCCGGCGAATCGTGGTGGAGGACAACGCCGTCCGCGCCGTCGAGCTGGCCGACGGCACTACGCTACCGGCCGACGCTGTGGTGTGCGCGGTGCCCAACTCCAACATCGGCGGTTTGCTCGACGACCTGCCCGAGCACGCCCAGATCTACGCCGCGGCGGACAAGCTGCACCACACGCCGATCGTGAGCACCAACCTCTACCTGGACCGGCCGCTGGGCACCGAGGCGGCGATGGAGGCGGTGATCGGCGGCAAAGGCATCATCGACGAGGTGTTCGACCGCCAGCGGATGCAGCGCCGGGAACCGGACGGGGCATGGCTGTACTGCCTGACCACCAGCGGTGCCTACGAGCAGATCCACCGCACCAACGACCAGATCGTGGCCGAGCAGATGGAGCTGCTGCGCCGCTACTATCCGGCCGCCGCCGAGGCGAATGTGGTGGCCGCGCAGGTGGTCAAGATGCCCAAGGCGACCTTCTCGCAGGTCGTGGGCACCGATGGGCTGCGCCCAGACCAGCGCACCTCGGTGCCGAGCCTGGTGCTGGCCGGAGACTGGACCCGTACCGACTGGTCGGCGACGATGGAGAGCGCCGCGCAGAGCGCCGCCCGTGCCGTGGCGTTGCTGCTCGAACTGCCGGCGTCGAGGTGAGCGCCCAGCCGGCGATGCCGAGGCGGCGGATGCCGGCCGCGGCTCGTCGCACCCAGCTGCTGGACTGCGCCCGCGACATCGTCGCCGCCGAGGGTTTCGCCGCGGTGACCATCGACCGGGTTGCCCGCGCCGGGCAGGTCACCCGGACGGTCGTGTACCAGAACTTCGGCGACCTCGCCGGCCTGATGTCGGCGCTGCTCGACCGGGAATCGCAGATCGCCTTCGCCGGAATGCGGAGCCTGGAAGGCGCCCTCGCCGACGACCCGGATGCGATCGGTCGCGGCATCCTGGCCTACCTGCACGCGGCGCCGACAAGCTGGCGCATCATCTTGAGCCCGCCCGCGGGAGCCCCGCCGCAGTTGCAGGCCCGCACCGAGATGGGGCGGCGCTATGCCCGCAGCATCGCCGCGGGCCGGCTCTCCGGGTTGGCGGGTCACCCGATCGACGCCGACGGTGTGACGATGCGGCTGCTGTTGTCGGCATTGGAAGAACTGGCTCTGCTGCATCTCACCGATCCGCGAGCTCACCCCGACGAACTGGTGCTGAGTTACCTGCGGTCACTGGTCGCCTGGGCCGTCCGGGTCGAGACGGCGACACCGCCGGCGGGACGGTAGAGTGGGCGCTCGCAGGGCCGAGTCGTCCAGGTTTCTCGTCGTGGGGGATGTTGTCGAGGATTTTCTGGACGCGGGGCAGCACAGCCATTACCCGGCTCGTGGTACCGGGGGATGCACATCGGGCTGCCAGGCTCTCCCGAGGACCGCAGGGCTATATTTGCCCGAGCTAACTTTTGGATCGATTACCCGGAAGGCGACATTGTGAGCGAAAAGGGACGGCTGTTCACCAGTGAGTCGGTGACGGAGGGCCACCCCGACAAGATCTGTGACGCCATCAGCGACTCGGTGCTCGACGCTCTGCTCGCCGATGACCCTCGTTCGCGTGTTGCGGTGGAAACCCTGGTCACCACCGGCCAGGTGCACGTAGTCGGCGAGGTGACGACCAACGCCCGCGAAGCGTTCGCCAACATCACCAACACGGTGCGCGAGCGCATCCTCGAGATCGGCTACGACTCGTCGGAGAAGGGCTTCGACGGTGCGAGCTGCGGGGTCAACATCGGGATCGGTGCGCAGTCGCCCGACATCGCTCAGGGCGTGGACACCGCCCACGAGGCCCGCGTCGAGGGTGCGGCCGACCCGCTGGACTCCCAGGGCGCCGGCGACCAGGGCCTGATGTTCGGCTACGCGATCGCCGACACCCCGGAGTTGATGCCGCTGCCCATCGCGCTGGCCCACCGGCTGTCGCGTCGGCTGACCGAGGTCCGCAAGAACGGCACGCTGGCCTACCTGCGCCCCGACGGCAAGACTCAGGTCACCATCGAGTACGAAGACGACGTCCCGACCCGGCTGGACACCGTGGTGATCTCCACCCAGCACGCCGACGGTATCGACCTGGTCAACACCCTGGACCCCGATCTGCGGGAGCACGTGATCTCCACGGTGCTCGCCGAGCTCGCCCACGAGACGCTGGATTCCTCGTCGACGCGCGTGCTGATCAACCCGACCGGCAACTTCGTCGTCGGTGGGCCGATGGGTGACGCCGGTCTGACCGGACGCAAGATCATCGTCGACACCTACGGCGGCTGGGCCCGCCACGGCGGCGGCGCCTTCTCCGGCAAGGACCCGTCGAAGGTGGACCGCTCGGCCGCCTACGCGATGCGTTGGGTGGCCAAGAACATCGTGGCCGCCGGCCTGGCGCAGCGCGTCGAGGTCCAGGTGGCCTACGCCATCGGCAAGGCCGCCCCGGTCGGTCTGTTCATCGAGACCTTCGGCACCGCCACCGTCGACCCGGTCAAGATCGAGAAGATCGTGCCCGAGGTCTTCGACCTGCGCCCGGGCGCGATCGTGCGTGACCTGGACCTGCTGCGTCCGATCTACGCGCCGACCGCCGCCTACGGGCACTTCGGTCGCACCGACATCGACCTGCCGTGGGAACGGCTCGACAAGGTCGACGAGCTCAAGCGCGCCATCTAGCGCGTCTCTTCTTCGCGAGCAGACACAAAATCGCACCCGCGGCCACCGCGGCGTGCGATTTTGTGTCTGCTGGCCGTAAGGATCAGGCGCTGAACCGGTAGTCGTCGAGATCGAAGCGCCGGCTGCGCCAGTAGGCCTCCACCGTGGTGGTGGGCCGCAGCGGGACGTCGCCGTTCTTGTCGAAGTAGTAGCTGTTGGCCAGCCGGCAGCTGTCCTGCCAGAACACCTGGCGGTGCCGTTTGCTCATCATCTCGTCGAAGTAGCGGGCGTTGGCCGCCTCGGAGATCTCCACCCTGGTGGCGCCGCGCCGCCGAGCGCGTTTCAGGCAGCGCACGATGTGATGGGTCTGCGCCTCGACCAGCGCGAAATACGACGACCCGACGTAGCCGTACGGGCCGAAAACGCTGAACAGGTTGGGGAATCCGGGGATGCTGACCCCTTCGTAGGCCTGCAGGCGGTGCTCGTCCCAGAATTGGCTCAGCGACTGGCCGCCGGCCCCGGTGACGGCGAATGTCGGGATGTTGTCGCTGTCCATCACCTTGAACCCGGTGGCCAGGATGAGGACGTCGACGTCGTGGGCGGTTCCGTCGGCGGTGACGACGCCGGTGGGGGTGATCCGCGCGATGGGGTCGACGACCAACCGCACGTTGTCGCGGTTGAACGTCGACAGGTAGGTGTTGTGGAAGCCGGGGCGCTTGCACCCCACCGCGTAGCGCGGGGTGAGCTGCTCACGCACCACCGGGTCGCGCACCTGTCGGCGCAGGTACGCCCGCCCTGCCGACTCCATCCGCTTGGCCAGCGGGAACACCGTGAAGTATTGCGCGGCGATGGGGAAGGTCGCTTCGACGAAGGCCTGACTGACCAGACGCTGCACCGACTTGCCGCCGGGCACCTTCATCGCCCAGCGCAGCGGTGACGCCAGCGGTACGTCGAATTTCGGGAAGCACCAGATCGGGGTGCGCTGAAAAACGGTGAGCTCAGAGACGATCGGCGCGATCTCGGGGATCACCTGCACCGCCGATGCCCCGGTGCCGATCACCGCGACGCGCTTGCCGGTTAGGTCTTGCGAATGGTCCCAGCGCGCGGTGTGGATGCTCACCCCGGCGAACGTGTCGACACCGTCGATATCGGGCAGATTGGGTGTGGTGAGCACCCCGCTGGCATTGATCAGGAACCGGGCCGTGACCATTCCGCTGTGCCGATGCGGCGGTTCCAGCTTCGCCTCTCCTTCGTCGAGCCTCGCTGAACCGCCGGGCTGCGTTTCCACCCGCCACCAGCCGTGTTCCTCGTCGAACTCCGCGGCAAGCACCGTGGTGCCGAACCGGATTCGCGACCGCAGCCCGTACTTGTCGACGCAGTGCTCGGCATAGTTCTTCAGCTCCCGACCCGGTGCGTAGGTGCGCGACCACTCGGTGCTCTGTTCGAAGGAGAACTGATACGAGAACGACGGAATATCCACTGCGATACCGGGATAGGTGTTCCAGTGCCAGGTGCCGCCGACCCCGTCACCGGCCTCCAGGATCAGATAGTCGGGCATGCCGGCGCGGTCGAGGCCGATCGCGGCACCGATGCCGGAGAACCCGGCGCCGACGATCAGCACCTCGTGGTCGGGCTTTGCTGTCACGGCTGTCACGGTGGCTCCTCGTCGCTCTACCGCTCGACGGTAGCGCGCCGCGCCGAGGGGCGGTGTGCGTTAACCCGAATCCGGCACATCAAGTCGCCACGGTGGATTTCGGCGGGCCTGACCGGCGCGAAACGACCGGTCGAGGTCGGGGGAGCCCAGGGGTGACCTGGCCTCGCGCCACCGCCACGGCCTCAGGACTATTCGGACCTCAGGGCCGTCTTCAACGCCGTCAGCCCGCGGTCGGCGGCCTCGGTAGCCGCCGGGATCACCCCGGCGTAGCCCAGGTAGCCGTGCACCAGTGTTTTGGCGTTGTGCACCTGCACCGGCACCCCGGCGGCGGCCAGCAGTTCGCCGTAGCGGATGCCGTCGTCGCGCAGCGGGTCGTGGCCGGCCACCGCGATGTAAGCCGGCGGCAGGCCCGCCAGATTCGCAGCGCGAGCGGGCGCCAGCGTCGGCGGCGGATCGCTGAGATCGACCCCGCCGGCATAGGCCAGGGTCAACGCGGCGATCGCATCACGGTCGATGATCGGTGCGTGGGCGTTCTCGGTGAAGGACGGCAAGGTGATGTCGTAAGTGGTGGCCGGGTACCACAACAGCTGAAAAGCGATCGCCGGGCCGCCCGCGTCGCGGGCCAGCTGAGCCACCACCGCGGCCAGGTTGCCGCCGGCCGAG
>Ga0182747_1002588_pt1 | contig 12629 bp, 13 predicted proteins | sample eDN3rd30CBELigBY_FD_128526 | JGI IMG/M metagenome (GOLD analysis project Ga0182747, IMG submission 128526) | Enriched backyard soil microbial communities from Emeryville, California, USA - eDNA 3rd pass 30_C BE-Lig BY (version 2) (version 2) | ecosystem: Environmental > Terrestrial > Soil >...
ATGCGAATCCGTCCCAGCACCCGGTCGAAAGCCTCGAGGCTGTCGGCGCGCAGTTCGGCGACGATATCCCAGCGGCCGTTGGTGCTGTGGAGCGCCGCCACGGCCGGCTCGCCGCGCAGTGCCTTGAGGACGGATTCGCTGCGGTTGCCTTCCACTGCGACAGTCATCAGGGCACGGATGCGCTGCTCCTCGACCTGCGGCTTGAGTCGTACGGTGTAGCCGACGATGGTGCCGTTGGCTTCCAGTCGCGCCAGCCGGTTCTGGACCGTGCCGCGGGCGACGCGGAGTTTTTTGGCCAGTGAGGCGACGGAGATCCGCGCGTTGTCGCGCAGCTGGGCGATCAGTTGCCGGTCGATGTCATCCAAGCAGGACCTCCTTATTTATGAGAGGGTCCGCCCATTCTAATCAAAGTGCCAGGTCTATATGGCATTTTGTTCAATTAACCTCGCTTTCAGACCAGTCTTCTGGCTTTTCATTGGCAGCGGTTCGCCTGAACACTATGGTATTCCGGTGCCGGGAAGCATCCCGGCGCGTTGTCATTTTGAGGGCCGCACCATGGTGGATTACATCGGCATCGAACGGGTTCAGGAACTGGTGGCTCAGGTCGGACCCGCACGCTTCATCCAGGAACTGGCCGCCGAAATCGAGGCGGATTACCGGCGCTGGGGCGAATTCGACAAATCCGCGCGCCATGCCACGCACTCCAGCGTCGGCGTGATCGAGTTGATGCCGACCAGCGACGGTCATCTGTACTCCTTCAAGTACGTCAACGGCCATCCCAAGAACACCGCCGCCGGTCTGATGACCGTTACCGCGTTCGGTGTGCTCGCCGACGTCGATACGGGCTATCCGCTGCTGCTCTCCGAACTCACGTACACGACGGCGTTGCGCACGGCCGCGATGTCGGTGCTCGCTGCCCGCTCGATGGCGCGTCCGTCGAGCCGTGTCATGGCATTGATCGGCAACGGTGCGCAGAGCGAGTTCCAGTCCGTCGCGTTCCATCACATGCTGGGTATTCGTGAATTGCGGTTGTACGACACGGACCCGCGGGCGACCGCCAAGCTGGAACGCAATCTCGCCGCGATGCAGCTTCCCGGTCTGCGTGTCGTACGTTGCGGCTCGGTGGCAGAAGCCGTGCGCGGAGCCGACATCGTGACGACAGTCACCGCCGACAAGCGCAATGCCACGATTCTCACTCCCGAGATGATCGAGCCCGGCATGCACTTGAATGCGGTGGGCGGCGATTGCCCGGGCAAGACCGAGCTGCACATCGACATCCTGCATCGGCCCGATGCGCGCGTGGTGGTGGAGTACGAGCCGCAGTCGCGTATCGAGGGCGAGATCCAGCAGGTCGAAGCCTCGTTCGCGGTTACCGAGTTCACGGACGTGCTGGCCGGCAAGGCCAGCGGACGGGCCAGCGATGCCGAAGTGACGATTTTCGATTCGGTGGGCTTCGCGCTCGAAGACTTCTCGGCACTGCGCTATCTGTATCGGCTGCATCGTGAGCAACGCGGCAGCCACCAGCAGATCGACCTGGTGCCGGATCTGGATGATCCCAAGAATCTGTTCGGCGGCTTGACGGATCGCTCGTCCGTGCAGCGCCCGGCGCGCTCCGCGTCCCTGACGCAGAAGGTGCAGGCATGAGCGAGACCACCGTCCGCACGGCTACCCTGATCGGTGCGCCCACGGATGTGGGTGCAGGCGCCCGTGGCGCCTCGATGGGACCGGAAGCGTTGCGGGTCGCAGGACTGCAGCAAGCGTTGATGAACCGCGGGCTGCGCGTGATCGACCGCGGCAACTTGAGTGGCCCGGGCAATCCGTGGCTGCCCCCGGTGAACGGCTATCGGCATCTTGCCGAGGTGGTGGAATGGAATCGCCAGCTGCACGACGCGGTGTACGAAGAGCTGCGGCAGGCGCGGTTGCCCATTCTGCTCGGCGGCGATCATTGCCTAGGGGTCGGCAGCATCAGCGCGGCAGCCCGCCATTGCCGTGACACCGGAAAGAAGCTGCGAGTGCTGTGGCTCGATGCGCACGCGGACTTCAATACGTCCGAGTTGTCGCCCAGCGGCAATATCCACGGCATGCCGGTGGCTTGCCTGTGCGGCTTCGGTCCGAAGGAACTGGTGGAGATCGGTGGGCACGTGCCCGCGATCAGCCCGAAATGGATTCGCCAGATCGGCATCCGCAGCGTCGATGAAGGCGAGCGCCGCTTCGTTCACGAGCAGGGCCTGGAAGTGTTCGACATGCGCTTCATCGATGAGATGGGGGTGGGTCACACCATGGAAATGGCGCTGGCCGGAATGGATGCCGATACCCATCTGCACGTGAGTTTCGACGTGGACTTTCTCGATCCCGAGATCGCGCCGGGCGTCGGGACCACCGTGCCGGGCGGTCCGACCTACCGAGAAGCGCAGCTGTGCATGGAAATGATCGCCGATACCGGCCGGCTGGCTTCGCTCGACATCATGGAGCTGAACCCGGCGTTCGACGTGCATAATCGCACCGGCGTGCTGGCCGTCGACCTGGTCGAGTCCCTGTTCGGCAAGAGCACGTTGATGCGACCGCACTCGCGGCGTTGAACAGGCGGCGACAGCGGCTCGTTCGGGCTGTCGCCGATCGTTCTCGGATAGCGCGCGGGTCGACTGCGCCAGCCATCTTCAGGATTGATCCCGCTTCGAATCAGCTCGCGTCGATCAGGATGGCGCGAAAATCGTTGACGTTGGTGCGCGTCGGTCCGGTCATCACCAGATCGTCCAACCCCGCAAAGAAGTCATAGCTGAGATTGCGTTGCAGCAGCTCGGTCGCCGACAACCCGAGCTGTCGTGCCCGGTGGAGCGTCGAGGGGGAGATGACGGCGCCAGCATTGTCCTGTGTGCCGTCGATGCCATCGGTATCGCAGGCGAGCGCGCAGATATCCGCAGCAGAGTCCAATGTGAGCACGAGGCTCAGCAGGTATTCGGAGTTGCGTCCACCACGCCCTTCGCGATTGCGTACGGTGACGGTAGTCTCACCGCCCGACAGCAGTGCCCAGCGGCCGGCTTTCCGGGCATAGCGCCGTGCCAGCTCGCCGTGAAACTTCGCTGTCGCAGTGGCATCGCCGTCGATGTCGCTGCCCAGATAGACCGGAGTGTAGCCAGCCGCCTGCGCACGTTCGCCTGCTGCTCGCAATCCATCCTCGGAACGCGCAACGACACGTGTAACAGCGCGATCGAGTCCCGGTGAATTTGCCGCTGGCGTTTCGTTCGATGGATTTTCCAATGCCGCGCGCACCGGTTGCGGCGGATGGATTCCGTGACGCCGAAGGATTGCGCGCGCATCCGCTAGCGTGGTTCGACATGCAACGGTGGGACCGGATGCAACCAGCGACGGATCGTCACCTGTCACATCCGAGAGCACCAAAGTGATGACCTTGGCTGGATAGGCCACAGTCGCCAGCCTTCCGCCCTTGATCGCCGAGAGGTGTGCGCGCACACAGTTGATCTCGGCAGTCGGCGCTCCACACAGCAGGAGCTCGCGAGTGACTTGCTGCTTGTCCGCCAGCGTGACGCCAGGTGCAGGCAGGGCAAGCAAGGCCGAGCCACCTCCCGACACCAAGGCCAGCAGCTGATCCGACTCGCCCAGCGATCGGGTTGCTTCGAGAACGTGCTGCGCGGCCGCTACGCCGTGTGAGTCCGGCAACGGATGGCCGGCTTCCAGGACCATGAAGCCTGGCGGCATTTCAGTCGGCGGATAGCCGTGGCCGTAACGCGTCAGGACGATGCCTTCGAGCCTTCCGGACAAATGCTCCGCTGCCACGCGCGCCATTGCCGCACCGGCCTTGCCGACACCGAGGATCAAAGTCCTGCCCGCAGCCGGCTCGGGTAAATGAGGCGGAACGCACGTTCCGGCCGAGACGGAGCGCACGGCGACGTCGAACAGCTCGCGCAGCAGGGCGATGCGCTCGTTCTCGCGGGCTTCGCGAGGCACGGATGTCGCGGGCGATTGCGTCACGGTTCAACCATAGCAGATGATGCGCGCTCCCCGATCGACGCGGAAATCCTCATGCAGACCAGATACACCTTGTCGTTGGATGAAGCCAAGAGCGTAGCTGCGGCCGCCGCAACCAAAGCCACAGCGGAAGGTTGGCGTGTGGTCATTGCGATCGTGGATATCGGCGGACACCTGGTTTACCTGGAACGGCTCGACGGCACCCAGATCGGCTCGATCCAGGTGGCGCTGGAGAAGGCCAGGACGGCGATCTATTTCAACCGGTCCACCAAGGTCTTCGAGGATGTCGTGCAGGGCGGCCGGACCAACATGCTCAACCTGCAAGGCGCCACGCCGATCGAAGGCGGGCTGCCCTTGCGCTACGAGGGCGAGATCGTCGGCGCCATCGGCATTTCAGGTGTGACGGCGGCGCAGGACGGACAAGTGGCCCAGGCTGGGGCCGAGGTGCTCGAACGTCTTGCTTGAACGGCTTATCGCGCCAGGTGCCGCACCGGCACGCGTGCCGATCGCTTGAACGTGTTCAACACGATGCTCGAGTGCACGTCGCGCACGAAGCGGATCTTGAGCAGCTTCTTCAGCACCACGTTGCTCAGCGAGGCCAGGTCCTCTACCACCACCTGCAGCAGTAGATCGTATTCACCCGTCATGGCGTGACAGCCGACGATCTCCTCCATGGCTTCGACCGCGCGCCGGAACTGTTCCAGGTTCTCGTCGGTGTGGCGTTCCAGCTTGACCTGGATGAACGCCTGCACCTTCAGCCCGAGCTGACTCGGATCGACGATGGCGGTGTAGCTCTGGATGATGCCGGCCTGTTCCATGAGCTTGACGCGCCGCGCGCAGGGCGTGCCCGACAGCCCGACCTTTTCCGCCAGCTCCACGATGGAGCAGCGGCCGTCCTTTTGCAGTTCGGCCAGGATGGCGGCGTCGTAGCGATCCAGCGTCATGGTGGAATTCTCTAAAAACCGGACACAGGACGCAGATTATCACCAATCCGGAACCCGGGCCCCAGGTAGTTTGTTGCTTTCCGCTGCGGCCGCGAAGTTAGGCTCTGCCCGCCGAACAAGCCTGACGCGTTTTTTGAGTGAGGAAGCCATGACTGCGATTGCAATGCAGCGTTCCAGCCAACACCAGCCGCCGCAGATCGACTGGCAACGGGTGGTGCATACCGTGCTGGTGTCGCGGGCGCTGGACGAACTGGAGGAGACCCGGCTGGTGCCGGCCCGCAAGGTTCTGTATCAGTTCACTGCACGCGGTCACGACGTATCGCAGGTCATGCTCGGGCAGATGCTGACGGGCGCGCGCGACGGTGCCGGTGTCTACTATCGGTCGCGTCCGCTCATGCTTTCCGTCGGGCTCGCTCTCGATGACGCGCTGGCTTCGACCATGATGCGCAGCGGCAGCGTCAGTGAAGGCCGCGACATCGGTGTGGTGTTCAACCTGCCGCGCAAGGAAGGTGTCGCGGTGCTGCCGGCCTGTGGTGGCGTCGGTGCGCAGTACACGCCGGCGATCGGCTGGGCACAATCGATTCAATATCGCACCCGCGTGCTGCGCGATTCCAGTTGGGAAGGCAGCGTGGCTGTGGCGCACGGCGGCGAGGCTTCCGCGGCCACCAACGGTTTCTGGTCGGCGTTGACCATTGCCACCACCCAGCGCCTGCCGATGATCTTCTTCATCGAGGACAACGGTTACGGCATTTCGGTGAAATCCGAGTTTCAGACGCCGGGCGGCAACATCGCTGCCAACCTGGCGTCTTTCCGCAACTTGCAGATTCTCGAAGGTGACAGCAGCGACCCGCAGGCCGCCGCAGCGCTGATGGATCGCGCGTTCGCTTCGGTGCGCGCAGATGAAGGTCCTGTGCTGCTGCGCATTCTGGTGCCTCGGCTGTCGGGTCATTCGGGTCAGGACACGCAGGCATACAAGACGCCGGAAGAAATCGCTGACGAACGCGCACGCGATCCACTCCTGAAGCTGCGCGAGCAGTTGGTTCCTCGGGTCATCTCGGAGCAGGCCTGGGCCGATCTGGAAGCGCGTGCTCGTGACGATGTGGAACAGGCGCTCGTGCGCGTCGAGCAGCGGGCGCTGCCGGACAGCACGCAAACCACTCGCTTCGCGTTCAGCGAGCACCGGGCTGATGGCTCGGTCGAAGTGCAGACGCAGGGTGGCCTGCTGAGCGAAGGCATCGAGCCGGCTGCCGGTTCGGAAGTGCCGCGACCGGAGGGCCCGCGCATCAACATGGTGGCGGCGATCCGTCGCACGCTGGAACACGAACTCTCGATCAACCCGCGCGTCGTGGTTTTCGGCGAAGACGTCGGCCGCAAGGGCGGTGTTCACGCGGCCACGCTGGGCTTGCAGGAAAAATTCGGTGCCGGGCGCGTGTTCGATACCAGCCTGTCGGAAGAAGGCATCATCGGGCGCTCCGTCGGCATGGCGCTGGCGGGGCTGATGCCGGTTCCGGAAATCCAGTTCCGCAAGTACGCCGACCCGGCGGTGGAGCAGCTCAATGACTGCGGCACCATGCGCTGGCGTACCGCGAACCGCTTTGCCGCGCCGATGGTGGTGCGCATGCCTGGCGGCTTCTTCAAGTGCGGCGATCCGTGGCACAGCCAGAGCAATGAAGTGCAGTTCGCACATGCCATCGGCTGGCGTGTGGCCATGCCTTCCAACGCCGAGGACGCGGTCGGCCTGCTGCGCTCGGCCATGCGCGGCAACGACCCGACGATCTTCTTTGAGCACCGCGCCATGCTGGACGGCGCCTGGGCCCGCCGCCCGTATCCGGGCGATGATTTCGTGGTGCCCTTCGGCAAGGCGAAGCTGATCCGTTCCGGCATGGAGCTCACCATCATTTCCTGGGGTGCGATGGTGGAGCGTTGCGAACAGGCTGCGGCCGAATCCGGCATCGATGTCGAACTGCTCGACCTGCGCACGCTGATGCCGTGGGATCGCGAGGCGGTGCTGGCCTCGGTGCGCAAGACGCATCGCTGCCTGATCGTCCACGAAGACAACCTCACTGCCGGCTTCGGCGCGGAGATCGCAGCGACCCTGGCGAAGGAGGCGTTCTTCGATCTGGATGCGCCGCTGGAGCGGGTTACCATGCCCGATGTCCCCAGCCCGCACAGTCCGCTGCTGCTCGATTCCGTGGTGCCCAGCGTCGCGCGCATCGTGCAAGCCGTCCGTAATCTGGCCAGTCTCTAGAACAAGCGAGCATTGAGAACGATGAGCTCAACCATTGAAGTTCGCGCGCCCAGCGAGCAGTCCGAAGGCACCCGCTCCCAGGTGCAGCGCTGGCTCAAATCCGTCGGCGACGCCGTGGCGGAAAACGAGCCGCTGATCGAAGTGGAGACCGACAAGGTCGTGGTCGAGATCGCCGCGCCGGCGGCCGGCGTCCTGCAGGAGATCCTCAAGCAGGAACAGGAAGAGATCGCTCCCGGCGAGTTGCTGGCCCGGATCGAAGTTGGCGTTGCGCCGCAGGCCGAACGGCAATCGGAGCCGAAAGTTGTCGCGGTTGCTCCGGCGGAGAGTTCGCCGCCTAGCAAAACTGCCGCCGCACTTTCCGCGCACGCCGCCGCCATGATGGCCCGCCGCTTGAGCCCGGCAGTGCGGCGATTGCTCGCCGAACGAGGGCTCGAAGCATCCGCGGTGCGTGGCACGGGCGAGGGCGGTCGAATCACTGTCGACGACGTGCTGGCGCATGATCCGGCAGGCTCGCCGGTTTCCAAACCGGCTGCTGCTGAGCCCAGCGCAAGACCGCAGCCGAGCCCCGACGCGCGCCTGCTGCCGCATTCCAGCATGCGCAAGCGGATTGCGGAGCGCATGGTCGAAAGCCTGCTGCACACCGCGCCGCATGTGACGACGGTGTTCGAAGTCGACATGAGCGCCGTGCTGGCACATCGTGCCCGGCATCGCGCCGACTTCGAAGGTCGTGGTGCCTCGCTCACGCTGACGGCCTACATTCTGGCCGCGTGCGTCGATGGCATCCGCGAGGTTCCGGAGGTGAACAGCCGCTGGACCGACGAGGCGCTGGAAATTTTCGACGTGGTGGACATCGGTGTCGGCACCGCGCTCGAAGGCAAAGGCCTGGTGGTGCCGGTGGTGCGCAATCTGCAATCGCTGGATCTGTTCGGTATCGCCCGCGAACTCGGCGACTTGGTTGCGCGCGCGCGTGAGGACAAGCTGACTCCGGCCGATGTGCGTGGCGGCACGTTCACCATTTCCAATCACGGTGTCAGCGGCAGCCTGGTTGCCGCGCCGATCGTCATCAATCAGCCGCAGTCGGCGATTCTCGGCGTGGGCAAGCTGGAGAAGCGCGCCGTGGTGCTGAGCGAGAACGGTGAGGATCGCGTCGTCATCCGTCCCCGCTGCTATGTCACGCTGACCATCGACCATCGCGTGATGGACGGCCATCGCGCCAACCGGTTCATGGAAGTGCTGGCACGCCGGCTGGAGAGCTGGGCCGACTGATCAGAGTCTGCGCAAGCCGCCGAAGCGACGGAACGTTTCGGCATCCGGCGTCGGCAGTGAACCGCTCAGTTTTACGGCCGTCTGCGAAAGATGCTGTTCAGCCGCACCGAACAGCTCGCCGTACAGCTCGCGGCACAGATCGTAGGCGGCGGCTCCGATCCAGTCCGGCGGCAGCAGGTTCGCCGGTAGCAACGGATCGCGCAGGTGGATCTTGCGGTATTCGTGCACCAGCAAGGTGCGGATGATGAAGGCCGTCTGCGGACTGGGATCGTCACTGCCTCCCAGGGCGGCGCGGATCGGCTCGAACATGTCGACGAAGCGCCGGTAGCGGGATTCGAGTTCACCGAGGTCCCAGCCTGCGCTGGCGAATTTGCGGTCCGATTCCGGGCTGTCGTTGCGAGCTTCCAGAACGATCGCCTGTGATGCGCCACTGAGATCTGAAAGCTGCTCGCGTGCATCCCGAGCGCTGCGTGCCGGATGTGCGAACACGCCAGGCGTGGGCTGACCGAATCCGAGCCACTCCAGTTCCTTGCGCAGCCGGTCTCGCACGGCTGCCTTTGCCGGCGGCAGCAGCACCAGCGTCCAGGAGCCATTCCAGGGCGGTGGCGCCGCGGCATAGATGCGGCGGGTGGCATCGGCGAAGCTGCTGCGACCATGCGCCGACAGCTGGTATTCGCTCAAGCGACCTTCACGACGGGCCATCAGCCAGTTCTCATTTGCCAGCCGCGCCACGGAAGTACGCACCAGTCGTTCCGTCAGGCCGAAGGGCTGCGCCAACGCAATCAGGCTACCCAGCGTTACCGCGCCGCCGCGCGGGGACACGGCGTCGCCGAAAATCGTGATGATCAGGGAGCCGCCCCGCATCGGGCGCTGCCGGCGGAAGCGGCTCACCAGGGCGCGGGTGGCGAGATCGAGTTGTTTGCTCATGGCGGTGCAGCAAAAAGCACTAAGTAGTGCGTCTTGTAAAGAGGGGGCGGGGCTTTTCGTTCTTCTGAGGGAGCTGTTGTGAGGTCTGCTCGAGAGGTGGCTGTTGGGTGAGCGCAGGGCTTTCGCTTCCGTTGGGGAGAGCAGTTCATTCGGCCGGCCGGCGCTTGAGGGCGGCTTGGTTTGAGAGTGTGCGTTTTTGCGGGGCCGCGGCGAAGAGGGTAGCTTCGATCGGCGGTGTTTGGTTCTGGTGGGCTAGCGTCCGAGGTAGGCTTTCGATGGGCAGTGTGCGGTTGCGGCGGGGGGTGTCTCGTTTCGGGACCGCCGTGAACCCCTCCCTGGGGGCTGCCGTCGAAAACATCCTGTTTTCGAGGCTCCCGAAACGAGACACCCCCGCCGCAATCGCAGAGGTTGCTGGGTCCGGGGCGCTCGGAGAGCGCGCTTTCGCAAGGAAGCGGGGGCACTTCGAAAGCCTGGAAATGCAGTGCATCAAATTCTGACACAAAAAATATTGTCCAAGCTGATTTTACGTGTCATATTGACCCAGATTCGGATATCCCCGGGGGGCGCCTCATGTATACACAGGGTCTGGACCAGCTCGGCAAGGAGCATCTGCACGTCGCGTCGGCCGATCAGGCGACGCTGGAAGCGCATTTTCAGGCCAAGGTCGATGCCGAGGAGCGCATCGAGCCCAAGGACTGGATGCCCGACGCCTATCGTCAGACGCTGATCCGTCAGATTTCCCAGCATGCTCATTCCGAGATCGTCGGCATGCTGCCCGAAGGCAACTGGATCACGCGCGCGCCCACGTTGATGCGCAAGACCATTCTCATGGCCAAGGTGCAGGACGAGGGCGGCCACGGCGCTTATCTGTACAGCGCGGCCGAAACGCTCGGCATCTCGCGCGACCAGCTGATCGAACAGCTGCTCGATGGCACGGCCAAGTATTCGAGCATCTTCAACTACCCCACGCCCACCTGGGCAGACGTCGGCGCCATCGGCTGGCTGGTGGATGGCGCGGCGATCATGAATCAGATTCCGATCTGTCGTTGCTCCTACGGCCCCTATGCGCGTGCGATGGTGCGTGTCTGCAAGGAAGAGAGTTTCCATCAGCGCCAGGGCTACGAAATCATGCTGCGTCTGTCGCGCGGCACACCTGAGCAGAAGCGCATGGCGCAGGAAGCGTTGAATCGCTGGTGGTGGCCGTCGCTGATGATGTTCGGTCCGCCGGATGCCGACTCCAAGCACACCGCGCAGTCCATGCGCTGGAAGATCAAGCGCTTCTCCAATGACGAGCTGCGGCAGAAGTTCGTGGACTTCACCGTGCCGCAGGCCGATTTTCTCGGGCTCGAGGTGCCCGATCCCGCGCTTACGTGGGACGAGCAGGCGCAGCACTATCGGTTCGGCGAGATCGACTGGAGCGAGTTCCAGCAGGTGCTCAAGGGCAACGGTCCGTGCAATCGCGAGCGGCTGGCTGCGCGCCGGCGTGCTCACGAGGAAGGGCGCTGGGTGCGCGACGCGGCAATTGCGTATGCCGAGAAGCAGAAGGCTCGCGCCGCAGCACAGGCTGCTTGAAGTGCGTTCGGTACATGAATCGAGGTATCTGAAGTGAGCGATTCCCGCGAGTGGCCCCTGTACGAGATCTTCATCCGTGCGCGTGGCGGCCTGGATCACAAGCACGTCGGCAGCATTCACGCGGTCGACGACCGCATGGCGATCGAGCATGCGCGTGACGTGTACACGCGCCGCCAGGAAGGCGTGAGCATCTGGGTGGTGAAGTCGGCGAACATCGTCGCTTCCGATCCGGCCGATGCCGATGCCTTCTTCGAGCCGGCGCGCGACAAGGTGTATCGGCATCCGACGTTCTACGACATCCCGGAAGAGGTGAAGACGCTGTGAGCGCGGCGACACAGACCGCAGCACCGGCGGCGCAGAGCCGCTTCCTCTACGTCCTGCGCCTGGCGGACGCGAGCCTGATTCTGGCGCAGCGGCTGGGCGAGCTGGTCGGGCACGGGCCCGCGCTGGAAGAGGATCTGGGCCTGGCCAACATCGGGCTGGATCTTCTGGGCCAGGCGCGGCTGCTGCTTACGTATGCCGGCGAGATCGAAGGCAAGGGTCGTGACGAAGATGCGCTGGCCTTCTTGCGCGAACATCGCGACTTCCTGAACCCGATCCTGGTCGAGCAGCCCAACGGCGATTTCGGGCAGACCCTGGTGCGTCAGTTCCTGATCGATGCCTGGCAGCTGGAGCTGTACGAGCGTCTTACGCAATCGACCGATGCACGCCTGGCGGAAGTGGCGGCGAAGGCCGTCAAGGAAACGCGCTATCACCTGCGTTACAGCTCGAGCTGGGTAGTGCGGCTCGGCGATGGTACGCAGGAAAGCCATGACCGCGTGCAGCAGGCCCTCGATCAGCTGTGGCCGTATACGCGGGAACTGTTCGATGCGGACGAGATCGACAATGAAATGATCCGCGCCGGCATCGCTCCGGATTTTTCCGCCGTGCGCCAGGGCTGGGACGCTACCGTCAACGCGGTGCTCGCCGAGGCGACCTTGCAGCGTCCGGCCGACAAGCCGTATCTCTGGTACGGCAAGCGCGGCGATCACAGCGAGCATCTCGGCCGCCTGTTGGCCGAGATGCAGTACATGCAGCGAACCTACCCCGGCGCGAGCTGGTAAAGCGATGGATGTATCGACCGCCAAAGATCCGATCCTGATGCGCGCGCGCATAGAGTGCCGCATATGGGAAGTGTTGCAGCGGGTGCCGGACCCCGAGATTCCGGTGCTGAGCATTGCGGACCTCGGCATCGTGCGTTATGCGCGCCTGGATGACGAAGGTGTCGTTCAGGTGGGTCTGTCGCCGACTTACTCGGGCTGTCCGGCGACTGCCGTGATCCGCGAGAGTGTCGTCGCGGCGTTGCGCAAGGCGGGCTTCGAGCGTCTTTCGGTGCAGGATGTGCTGTCGCCGGCATGGACCAGCGACTGGATCACGGCGGAAGGCCGTCGCAAGCTGCGCGAATACGGAATCGCCCCGCCCGCCGAGTCGGTTTCCAGCGTGCGCGACATCTGGCGGCCAGCGCCCGCCGTCGAATGCCCGCGTTGCGGCTCACACGATACCGAGAAGATCAGCGAGTTCGGCTCTACGCCGTGCAAGGCGCACTACCGCTGCACCCGTTGCCTCGAACCTTTCGACTACTTCAAGTGCCATTGAAGTCATGCTCAAGTTCCACTCACTGAAGATCAAAGCCCGTACCGAAGCTG
>Ga0182747_1002594_pt1 | contig 12609 bp, 12 predicted proteins | sample eDN3rd30CBELigBY_FD_128526 | JGI IMG/M metagenome (GOLD analysis project Ga0182747, IMG submission 128526) | Enriched backyard soil microbial communities from Emeryville, California, USA - eDNA 3rd pass 30_C BE-Lig BY (version 2) (version 2) | ecosystem: Environmental > Terrestrial > Soil >...
CGCGCGGGCGGCGCTCGATCGCATAGACGCCAAAAATGTCACGACAAGCCCTGGCTCCCCCAATTCCATAGCTCACGCCCACAAATTTTGTAACCCGTTAATGCGGTTTTTGTTCGGTAGCATCGGGTTCATCCGCGATCCCTGCAGGATCACCCCCTTGTCCCAAACCCGCACCGTTGCGCCGCTGCTCCCCCTACACGTCACCCCCCAAAAATCCACTCCCGGCGACCATAGTAGGAAACCGTAAATTCCGCTGTCAGATCATTCCCAACCCCCGCCATCCCCCTAAACACCCCGTTCATTGCCATCGGTCCTTCCACTCCCCTAGCCTCCACCGCCTTTCGAACATGAACGTGCAAAGGAGAGCGTAATGATCATGGACCTGGTCGAGCGGCTGAGCCCCCAGCACCGTCGACTGTTCAAGTTCCACCACAAGTCGAATCCCGAGTCGGGACTGCTGCTGGAGCGCTTCAAGGGCGTTGAAGGCCTCTCGCGAGCCTTCGAATATGAGCTGCTGCTGATCTGCAACTCGGTGCAGATACCGCTGAAATCGATGATCGGCCAACAGGTCAGCCTGGAGTTCGAACTCGCCGATGCCGACCCGCGCTTCATCAACGGCTACCTCACGCGCTTTGCCAGCCTGGGCAGCGATGGCGCCCTGCAGCGCTACAGTGCGACCCTGAACCCTTGGCTTTCACTGCTTGAGCATCGCATCGATACGCGAATCTTCCAGGACTGCACGGTGGAGGAGGTACTGCGCGAGGTTTTTGCACTGTATCCGGAATACGCCCGTTACCGCTTTTACCTGCACCGCTCGCAAAAGCGTCACAGCTACCTCACTCAATACCGCGAGAGCGATTTCAGCTTCCTTCATCGCCTGCTTGAGCAGGCTGGGATGTTCTACTACTTCGAGCACAGTGCCGAGAACCACATACTGGTGATCAGCGACTATTCCCGCTTGTCAGACCCACTACCCGAACAACCGCAGATCCGGTTCCACAGAAATTCGGTCACCGAAATCGCCGACGCCATCACGCGCTGGAGCGGCCATCGCCAGCTGTCGGCCGGCAAGCTTGCCCTGCAGACTTTCGACTATCGCAAGCCGCACAACCTGCTGCCGGTGGCGATGGACAGCGTGAACGAGCAAGGCGATGTGCAATGCCTGGAAGTGTACGACCCCGGCCAATACACCCACGGGACCTACAACGAAGGCGAAGCCTTGTTGCGAACACGCATCGAGGCGCTGGAAGTGCGCGCCAAATGGTTCGAAGGCGCGAGCAACTGCCGCGCCATGCGCCCGGGTTACAGCTTCGAGTTGCTGCAGCACCCGGCCCACGCTGGCCGCTTGGTGGAGGCGCGTGAGTTCCTGTTGTTGAGCGTGACGTGTGAAGGCCACAACAACTACCTCACCGGCCAGCAGGCCAGCTACTTCAACACCTTTACCTGCGTGCGCAAGAAGATCCCGTTCCGCCCGCAGGCGAACACTGTCCGACCCGTTATCAACGGCCCACAGACTGCCATCGTCGTAGGCCCGCCAGGCGAGGAAATCTTCACCGATGAGCTGGGGCGGGTGAAGGTGCAATTTCACTGGGATCGCCAGGGTGATTTCAACGAGGGCAGTTCCAGTTGGGTGCGGGTGGCACAGACCGCGGCCAGCGGTGGCTTTGGCAGCATCCAGATCCCGCGGGTGGGTGACGAAGTCGTGGTGGTGTTTCTCGAAGGCAACCCCGACCGCCCCTTGATCATCGGAAGCGTCTACAACATCGGCAACCTGCCACCGTGGCCGCTGCCGGCGAACAAGACCCAGAGCGGTGTTCTGACCCGATCGATCAACGGCACCGGTCGCACCGCCAACTTCTTGCGCTTCGAAGACAAGGCCGGCGCGGAGCAGGTCAGCCTACATGCCGAACGCGATATGGATATCGAAGTCGAGGCGGATGACAAGCTCACCGTTGGTGGCAACCGAACGATCAACGTGACCGGCAAGCATGCGGAAACCATCCGGCTGGAAACCAGCATTGCGGTGGAGGAAGGGTCCTACTTCGTCACCGTCGATCAAGGGCATATCAAATTGAAGGCCGCGCAGTCCATCACGCTCGAAGTGGGGCAGAGCAAGTTGGTGATGAATCAGGACGGGACCATCAAGTTGTGCGGTGTGGTGGTGGATGTGGATGGCAGCAGGATCATCAATCTCAATAAATCCGAGTGAAGGACAGGGAACAGTCTTTATGTATCGCAAAAGTATCTACGACAGGATTTCTGAAAAGCGTGAGGAGAAAGAACGCCTCGAACGTGAGCAACTCGCACGAGAGGCGATGAAGCCGCCACCGCCGGAGCGCTTTCTGGCGAATGAAGTGAGCTTCGTGCGGCCAGAGAGCCTGAAAGACAAAACGTTTCATGTCTTCACTCTCACCGAGTTCACCCCTAGCCCGTTTTCATTGGTGATTGGCAGGTCATTGGCTGCGCGGGACGCATCACTGGAAACGCTTGCGCAAAAATTGCTCGGGGAAGTGGATAAAACGCTGTCCCATCTGCAGTGGATCGAACCTGTTACTCCCACCGAGGTGGCGGGCCTGGAGGCACGCCAAGTGGAGTTCCGTTGGCGCCAGCAAGGTCAGCCGATTCATCAGATACAGGTGATGTTTCTGCATCAGGACGAACATGGGCAGCGTCTTCTCATGCAGATCACGGCAACCAGCAACAACCCCAAGGGCATGACGGAGACTGAGCGTGAAGCATTCACTCAGGTCATCACCAGCTTTGAAGTGCGCAGCCCGCCTAGTGGCAATGGGGAGGTGAACGAGGCTGCGCCAGCATGAGTGGTGCAGCACGTTTCGCCGATCCGATTGAGCATTCCAGTGCATTGAGCGGCTTGTTGGCAGGCTTGGCGATTGGGGCTGGTGCCGTCTTGATCGGGATAGCTGTTATTGGCACAGGCGGCTTGGGGGCTGCGGCGCTGGTAGCAATGGTCGGGGCGGGTGCAGCGACAGGGGCGGGTATTGGGCAACTGCTCGGTAGCTTGTCATTCGCGCAGCGGGAAACGGGGTTCATAACGTCCGGCTCAGGCAACGTCCACATCAATGGCCAACCGGCGGCGAGGGCGCATGCCGACTATGCCGTGTGCACGGATCATGCCGGTGTATCGAGGACGCTGGCCCAAGGTAGCTGCTCCGTTTACATCAATGGCCTGCCCGCTGCCAGAGTGGGCGATCGCACTGTTTGCGATGCCAGGATAAGTGCCGGGTCGCCTAACGTCTTCATTGGTGGTGGGACTGAGACCACCGATGAAATCAGCCCGGAAGTGGCTGGTTGGCTTGACGGTGCAGTACTGGGAATCGGGCTTGCCAGTGCGATTGCCCTCGTTGGACCTGCAATGGCGCTCTGGGGGCTTTTCGGCGGAATGCTGGGAGGCGGTGCGGGATATCAAGTAGGGGGAGAGCGTTACGGTGAAGGTTCCGATGAGCAAAAGCTTATGGCTTTTGGCGGGGCGTTTATTGTTGGCGGTCTGGCGGCGCGTTACAAGTTGCAGCCAAACGGCGGGATAGGGGCTAACTTTGGCAGTGTTAAAGCTGGCATTAGAAAACCCAAAGGGTATGTGGGCTTATTAAGAGGGGAGTTATATGAGTTGCCGAATGTTAGGGTAGAAAGCTTTCTTTATATAAGAAGGCCAAGGAATGAATTGAAAACGTTGAGACGATCGTTTGATAACTCGGAGAGGCCAAGATTCTTGAGGGAGTTATCAGGTGGGGCAGAGAACATCGCCAGCCTGAAACGAGCAGGCTTCAATGATGTTGAAATTGCCAAGATTCAGAGCGGAAAGCTACCAAATGGGAAATGGAGTGTGCATCACATAAAGCCGCTAGATGACGGTGGTACGAATGCTTTTGATAACTTAGTGCTCATAAAAAATGAGCCTTATCATAAAGTGATTACGAATGCGCAAAATTTTTTGGTCCGTGGGCTAAGAGAGGGTGAGGGTAAAATGGTCGAATTGCCAATGTTTGATACGAAAATTTATCCGAATTTTGGTGGGTGATTATGAAAGATGTGATTAAAGCAAAAATTGTTAAGTTGCGTGGCCAACTGGATGATGCAGATATGTATTTGGGCCCGTCCGCAACGCCGGCTGAGATAGGGTTTTTAGTGGGTGCTGTTTGGGGTGAGCTGGGTGAAAAGATACCTGATGAGTATTTGGATTTCTTGAGGAATCATGATGGTTTGTTTGCGTGTGGAGTTTTTGTGTTTTCAAGTGGGTTGCGTGAAGTGGATGATGGGGAAATAATAGGTAATGGTTTTGTTGAGAATAATAAGTTCCGCCGAAGTGTGAATCCTATGACGGGCTTTCTCGTTTTTGGTGAAAGTGATCAAGATGAGTATGTCTTGGATTTAGTGCAAAATAAATATCAGGTGCGGGATAGGCAAGCTTTCGACAATGTATTTGAGGAGTTTGATACATTTGATGGGATTTTAGAGTTTATGATTGACCTAATAATTCAACGTTCATGAGCTGCCAGCCCGGTAGTGGAGCGAATGAGAAAGCAGGTACTTCATGTCAGTGCAATATAAAGGCTTAAGAAAGGTTAAGATGGATCGCTCAGTTTTGCGGGAGGAGTTTGTAGAAATTCGGTTTGTTTCAAACGGTGTTGTTTTTTCCAAAGATGAAATGGAAACTTATACGTACAATTACTGGTTGAGTGCGTCTGGACCGGAAGATCTTTTGGTCGTTTCCGAGACCGATGATGAAGCTCTTGCTTTGAAGGTCATTCGGTCGGTGTCGGCTAAGCCAAAGGCCAATACGCCAACTGTTTTAGAGTTGGCTGAAAATGCGCGCGGCGTTACACACGTATTGATTGTTCCAAGTAAGTATCATGGCTACTTGAGAGGAGTTGAGGGGCTTGATCGAAATAATCTTTTTCTCTGTATTCCGATTTATGGATGCGAGTTTTCTGGCGATGAAACAATTGAAGAATTCAAGGTTTTGCATCTGGATGTCGTGCCGATATTGAATTGGCGAAGGGAGAAGTTTCCAAAGTTGCGCGTGTATTTTGATAATCCTAGGACGGGCGCAGGCACTACTGAAAGCGGCGCATTTTTTAAGATGTCAGATTTGCTAAGGGAAGTAGACGAGATGAGTGGTGTCTCAGAAGGCTTTCTAGAGATTACTAATTGGAGGGGCGAGTGCTCGAGGTGCTATCGCCATCTCATGATGAGTACATAATTATTACCGGCAGGGTTGATGAGGAAGCTGTTTCAAAGGATACAATTCATGATCGTCTGAAAGTTTTTTCAGGGTGTTAATCGCATGGGCTTGAAGAGTGTGGTCTACGCAAAAATCGCTGATTTGCGCGCCCGCTTGGATGATGAAGAAATGTATCTCGGTCCACCGGCGTCTCCGCTTTATATTGAACTGCTTATTGGCGTTGCGCGGCGTAAGCTGGGTGCGAAGCTGCCTCCTGAGTACTTAAGTTTCTTGCAGGATTTTGATGGTTTGCGTGCGTGTGGTGTTTTTATTTATTCCAGTCGCCTCCTTTCGAAGGGTGGTGAGGAAGTAATAGGCCATGGTTTTATTTGGAATAACCTATTTCGACGGCAGTTGGAAGGCATGGAAAAATTCCTTGTCTTTGGTGAGAGCGATATGGATGAGTATGTGCTTGATCTGGTGCGAGGTAAGTATCAGGTGCGAGACAGGGTGGCTTTTGATAACGTATAAGAAGAATTTGATGATTTTGATGGTCTGCTGGGGCACATGGTTGATCTGGTTGTTCACTGGTCTAAAACTTGAGATAAAGGGCGCATGGGAGCGCGGCCATGCAATAAATACAGTGGCAGTCTAAATTTCCAGTGATTGACACCATCTCCCTTGCAATCAGCCCTGCACCAACCGCTCGACTAACCCCGCCGCATACCCCGGCAACCCCGAAAAATCCCGCGCGCACAGTAAAAGCCGCCGATTCGCCCAGTCCTCGCGCAGCGCCACCCAGTGCATCGGCAACACCCCCTGCCAACGCATCACCGATGCCATCGGCACCACCCCGAGACCCGCCCCACTCGCCACCATGCGGATCACCCCGTCAAACCCTTCGGCCCGCACCCGCACCTGCATGCGCCGCCCTTCTCGAAGCGCCTGTTCCTCCAGATACAACGCCAAGGCACTGTTCGCCCCCAGCCCGACATGGCCATGGGCAAGGCAGTCGATGAAACTCGGTGCAGGCTCCAGGGCCAGGGGATGGTTCAGGGGCGTGACCAGTACCAGCGGATCATCGCGAAACGGCAGGGTCTGCAGATGTGCACTGGGCGCCGCCGTGGAGATGATGCCCAGATCGGCCATGCCCTGGGTGATCGATTGCACGATCCGCAGGCTTGGCAGCTCCTGCACATCGACACTGACCCCCGGGTTGTCGGCCAGATAGCTCGCCAGCAGCTCCGGCAGGTATTCAGTCAGCGCCGCGGTATTGCACAGCAGACGCACCTGGCCTTGCTGCCCCTTGGCGTACTGGGCCAGGTCGAACTGCAAGCGCTCGACCTGCTGGCCGATCAGTCGCGTGTGTTGCAGCAGTGCCTGGCCAGCAGGCGTCGGCTGAACGCCCCGTCGATTGCGTTCGAGCAGCGCTGTTCCGAGCGAGGCTTCCATGGCCCGGATTCGCGCGCTGGCCGCCGGTAGCGACAGATGGCTGCGGCGTGCCCCGGCAGTGATGTTGCCGCACTCCACGGTGTGCTGGAAAAGCATGAGGTCGATCAGGTCGAAATGCATCTGCCTCTGTCCTGGCAAGAGTCTGGCTGAGTATATGGCAGATTTTCAGCCCGTCTGCCGCACGCCATCATGGCGGCCATGGACACCTTGATCGCTTTCTATCAGAACATCGGCCCGGCACTGTCGCTGCTGGTCATTGCCACCTTCCTGCTGGCCGGTGCGGTCAAGGGCGTGATCGGCCTCGGGCTGCCGACCATCGCCATGGGCTTGCTGGGCCTGGCTATGTCCCCGGCGCAGGCTGCCGCGCTGCTCATCGTTCCGTCGACGCTCACCAATCTCTGGCAACTCGCCACTGGCGGTCACCTGCTGGCGCTCATGCGAAGGCTGGGGCCGATGCTGGCGATGATCTTCGTCGGTACGCTGCTTGGCAGTGCCTGGCTCGGCATCGACAGTGGGCCGTGGGCGGTGCATGCATTGGGGGCTGCGCTGGTCATCTACGCACTGTATGGGCTGATCGGCCCGGTACTGCGAGTGGCGCGGGAAAGGGAAGGGTGGTTGGGGCCGCTCTGCGGATTGGTGACCGGCGTGGTCACGGCGGCCACCGGGGTATTCGTGATGCCGGCAGTGCCTTACCTGCAGAGCCTGGGCCTGAGTCGCGACGAGATGATCCAGGCACTGGGCCTGTCGTTCACCGTCTCGACCCTGGCACTGGCGCTAGGCCTGGCCGGGCAGGATGCCCTGGGTGGCCAGGCGCTGGGGGCCTCACTGCTGATGCTGGCGCCCGCGCTGCTGGGCATGCTGGCCGGCCAGTGGCTGCGCCAGCGAATCAGTGCGGCGCTGTTCAAGCGCTGCTTCTTCATCGGTCTGGCCGTGCTGGGCGGCCACTTGCTGATCAACGGCTAGCGGAAGAGGCGCTGAGCATCTCGATCAGCTGGATATCGAAGTCGCGCTCCAGGTAGTCCATGCGTTTTTCGAAGAACGCGGCCATGTGTGGCAGTGCCGAGTGCACATCCAGGGCCGCCTTGCTGGCCCATACCTCGAAGAACACGAACAGGCTCGGGTCTGCCTTGTCGCGCAGCATGTGGTACTCGATGCAGCCCGGTTCCAGGCGGCTCGGCTCGACATAGGCGCGGAACAAGGTCTCGAAGGCTTCGGCCATTTCCGGACGGGTCTTGGCCTTGAGGACGAAGGCGTATTGCTCACTCATGGATAACTACTCGCGGGTGGAAAGATGAATCGATTCTACGGCAAGAATTGATTGCCCATTCGTGACTTCAGGTCAATTGTATTTTGCCCCGTCCTCGCTGTTTCCCGTGACTGTGAATCCCTAATCTGCCGGTCATCGATTCTTGACTTGAGGTCAGCATGAAAAAGATTCTTCTGCTCAACGGTGGTAAACAGTTCGCTCACTCCGACGGCCGCCTCAACCAGACCCTGCACGACGCCGCACTGGCTCACCTGGACCGTTCCGGTTTCGACGTGCAGCAGACCTTCATCGACGGTGGCTACGACGTGCAGGCCGAAGTCGAGAAATTCCTCTGGGCCGATGTAATCATCTACCAGATGCCAGGTTGGTGGATGGGCGCGCCCTGGACCGTGAAGCAGTACATCGACGAGGTGTTCACCGCCGGCCACGGCAGCCTCTACGCCAATGACGGCCGCACCCGTTCGGATGCCTCGCAGAAGTACGGCAGCGGCGGCCTGTTGCATGGCAAGCAGTACATGCTGTCGCTGACCTGGAACGCACCCCAGCAGGCCTTCGACGACCCCAGCGACTTCTTCGAAGGCAAGGGCGTGGACGCGGTGTACTTCCCGTTCCACAAGGCCAATCAGTTCCTCGGCATGACAGGTCTGCCGACCTTCATCGCGGTGGATGTAATGAAGCGTCCGGACGTGCCGGCGGCGTTGGCGGCCTATGAAGCGCACCTGGATCAGGTGTTCGGCAAGGCAGTTTAACTGGACTTGCAGCTGGCAAGCGGCTATCAATCACCGCGAAGAGCAGACACAGGCGCATACGTGAAAACCCGATCCGAAGAACTCCAGGTATTCGTAGCCGTGATCGATTGCGGCTCGATCTCCGCTGCCGCAGAACAGATCGGCCAGACACCGTCGGCAGTCAGCCGTACCTTGTCGCGCCTGGAGGCCAAGCTCGGCACCACCCTGGTCAACCGCACCACGCGGCGCATGGACTTGACCGAAGAGGGGCGCTTCTTCCTCGAACGCTCGCGCCTGGTGCTGGAGCAGATGGACGAAATTGAGGAGCGCCTGTCGATGAACCGCCAGACCGCCTCCGGGCGTCTGCGCATCAACGCGGCCGCTCCGTTCATGCTGCATGCCATCCTGCCGTGGATCGGCGAATTCCGTCGTCAGTACCCCGGCATCGAGCTGGAGCTCAACACCGACGACCTGATCATCGACCTGCTGGAACAGAGCACCGACGTGGCCATTCGCATCGGCGACCTGGCCGATTCCAGCCTGCATGCCCGCTCGCTGGGCTGCAGCCCGGTGCAGGTGCTGGCCAGCCCGGCCTACCTTGAGCGGCACGGCACCCCCGAGCGCGTGGAAGACCTGGACAAGCATTGCCTGCTCGGCTTCAGCCAGCCCGAGTCACTCAACCAGTGGCCACTTCGCCATGCCCAGGGCGATCGCTGGCCGATCCGCCCGGCGCTGCTGGCCTCCAGTGGCGAAACCCTGCGCCAGCTGGCCCTGGCCGGGGAGGGCATCGTCAGCCTGTCGCACTTCATGACCCACGAAGACATCCGCGCCGGGCGCCTGCAGGTGGTGCTGAGCGAAGCCAACAACGGCTACCGCCAGCCGATCCATGCCGTCTATTACCGCAACACGCAACTGGCCCTGCGCATCCAGTGCTTCCTGGACTTCATTCAGCGCAAGCTGGCCATGTACGCCTGCTGAGTTGCCTGAACGCGACAGATCCTGCCCAAGGGCGGCGAAACTTCCTACGTGTTATTGCACTGTCGACAGGCTTCGGCCTTACTGACTGATCAACAAAAACAACACCAAGGAAGTGTCATGCGTATTGTCCTGTTCCAGTCCCTGGCGCTCGGAGCCGCGGTCCTGAGCTGTTCGTCGGCCTATGCCTTGACCCTGGAGGGCGGCGCGGTGGCCGCACCCGATCAATATGGCGCACAGGTGGCCGCCGATATCCTGAAGAAGGGCGGCAACGCGGTGGATGCCGCCGTGGCCACGGCCTTCACCCTGGCGGTGACCTACCCGGAGGCCGGCAACATTGGCGGTGGCGGTTTCATGACCCTGTTCGTCGACGGCAAACCCTACTTCCTCGACTACCGCGAAGTCGCGCCCAAGGCCGCCAGCCGCAACATGTACCTGGACGAAAAAGGCGAGGTCATCGAGAACCTGAGCCTGGTCGGCGTGCGTGCCGCCGGCGTGCCTGGCACCGTGATGGGCCTGTGGGAAGCGCACCAGAAGTTCGGCAAGCTGCCCTGGAGCGAGCTGCTCACCCCAGCCATCGGCTACGCGAAAAACGGCTTCAAGATCGCCGAAAAGCAGTACCAGTACCGCAACGATGCTCAGGGCCTGTTCAAGACCGCCACCAACTTCAATGACTATTTCGGCAACATGAAGGTGGGCGAGCTGTTCAAGCAGCCGGAGATGGCGCAGACCCTCGAACGCATCGCCGACAAGGGCGTCAGCGAGTTCTACCAGGGCAAGACCGCCGACCTGCTGGTGGCGCAGATGCAGGCCGACAAGGGCCTGATCACCAAGGAAGACCTCAAGGACTACAAAGCCGTCTGGCGTGAACCGATGGCCCTGAGCTGGCGCGGCAACGTGGTGTACACGGCACCACCGCCAAGCTCGGGTGGCGTTGCCCTGGCCCAGCTGCTGGGTATCAAGGAAGACCGCGCGGCGGACTTCAAGGGCGTGGCACATAATTCGGCACAGTATATTCACCTGCTGGCCGAGATCGAGAAGCGGGTGTTCGCCGACCGTGCCGACTACCTGGGCGACCCGGCGTTCACCAAGGTGCCGGTCGACCAACTGATCGCCAAGGACTACCTGGCCAAGCGCGCCGCCCAGGTCAACCCCAAGGCGATTTCTGCGACCGACGATGTCAAACCGGGTCTGGAGCCGCACCAGACCACGCACTTCTCGATCGTCGACAAGCAGGGCAACGCCGTCAGCAACACTTACACCCTCAACCTCGACTACGGCAGTGGTGTGGTGGTCAAGGGCGCTGGCTTCCTGCTTAACGACGAGATGGACGATTTCAGCGCCAAGCCGGGTGCGGCCAATGCCTTTGGCGTGGTCGGCGGTGATGCCAACGCCATCGCCCCGGGCAAGCGCATGCTGTCGTCGATGAGCCCGAGCCTGATGACCCGCGACGGCAAGGTCGAGTTGGTGATCGGCACGCCGGGTGGTTCGCGGATCTTCACCTCGATCTTCCAGGTGATGAACAACCTTTACGACTACGGCATGCCGTTGGAGAAGGCGGTCGCGGCGCAGCGTGTGCACCATCAATTGCTGCCCAAGGACACCATCTACTACGACAGCTATGCGCCGTTGACCGGGCCGGTGGCCGATGAATTGAAGACGATGGGCTATGTGCTGGAGGACCAGGGCTGGGAGATGGGCGATATCCAGGCGATCCGGGTCAATGGGGCGCAGTTGGAGACCGCTTCTGATCCGCGTGGGCGTGGGGTGGGGATGATTGTCAAATAATCGGTAGTCAGTTCTGGCCCCATCGCCGGCAAGCCGGCTCCCACAGGTACTGCGCAGACTCAAGCTTGGCGCTGTACCTGTGGGAGCCGGCTTGCCGGCGATGGGCTGCAAAGCAGCCCGAACCTGAAACTCAAACGCGGAACTGACTCACCAACATCTGCAACTGCCCACCCAAACGCGCCAGCTCTACGCTCGACGCCGCCGTCTCATCACTGGCCGCCGCCGTCTGCTCCGACACATCCCGCACATTCAGAATGCTCCGGCTGATCTCTTCAGCCACCGCGCTCTGCTGCTCGGCCGCCGCCGCGATCTGCTGGTTCATCGATTGGATGCTCGACACCGTACCGGTGATGCTCTCCAGCGAAGCCCCAGCCTTGCGCGCCAGTTCCACACTGCTGTCGGTCAAGGTGCGGCTGCCGTGCATGGCGTTGGCCACTTGCTGGGTGCCGTGCTGCAGGCTGGCGACCAGCTCCTCGATTTCCTCGGTGGACTTCTGGGTACGCTGGGCCAGGCCCCGCACTTCGTCGGCCACCACGGCAAAGCCACGGCCGGCCTCGCCGGCGCGGGCCGCTTCGATCGCGGCATTGAGCGCCAGCAGGTTGGTCTGTTCGGCCACCGACTTGATCACATCCATGACGCTGCCGATCTTCTGGCTTTCCTGCTGCAGCAGGTTCATCGCTTCGGTGGAACGGTGCACTTCCTCGGCCAGGCGTTCGATCTGGCTGATCGCTTCACCGACCACACGATCACCCGCGCGGGCCTCGTCGTCGGCACCGGTGGCGGCGTGCGAAGCCTGCTCGGCGTTGCGCGCCACTTCCTGAACGGTGGCGGCCATTTCGTGCATCGCGGTAGCGACCTGGTCGGTCTCGACCTTCTGGCTGTTGGCGCCGGCACTGGTCTGCTCGGTCACCGCTGACAACTCCTCGGCGGCGCTGGCGATCTGGGTGACGCCATCGCGGATGCCGCTGATCAGATCGCGCAGGGTCGTGCCCATGCGCGCGATGCCTTGCTGCAGCACGCCGATTTCGTCGCGGCGGGTCACCCGCAGGTCATGGGTGAGGTCGCCGCCGGCGATCCGCTCCACCGCCTTCAAGGTGTCGCGCAGCGGGCCGGTGATCTGCCGGGTGATCAGAACGGCTGCCAGGACACCGGCCAGCAAGGCCAGCAGCGTGGCGATGGTCTGCAGGCTGCGGGCCTGGATACTCTCGGCGTCGCGGCGC
>Ga0182747_1002595_pt1 | contig 12606 bp, 10 predicted proteins | sample eDN3rd30CBELigBY_FD_128526 | JGI IMG/M metagenome (GOLD analysis project Ga0182747, IMG submission 128526) | Enriched backyard soil microbial communities from Emeryville, California, USA - eDNA 3rd pass 30_C BE-Lig BY (version 2) (version 2) | ecosystem: Environmental > Terrestrial > Soil >...
CTACTTCATTCCCAAGCCCTTCGACCCGCGCCTGATCGTGCGGATCTCGCCGGCCGTGGCCAAGGCCGCCATGGACGACGGCGTCGCCTCCCGGCCGCTGGCGGACATCGACGCCTATGCCGAGCAGCTCCAGCAGTTCGTCTACCATTCGGGCGCCTTCATGAAGCCCCTGTTCTCCAGGGCCCGCCAGATGGTGCGCGACGGCGGCAAATCGCGGATCGTGTTCGCCGAGGGCGAGGACGAGCGCGTCTTGCGCGCCGTCCAGATCGTGGTCGACGAGCGCGTGGCGCACCCCATCCTGATCGGCCGCCCGGCCGTGCTGGCCGCCCGCATCGAGAAATACGGCCTGCGCCTGCGGCTGGGCGAGGACGTCGAGGTCACCAACCCCGAGCACGACGAGCGCTTCCACCGCTACTGGACGGCGTACTGGGAGATGATGTGCCGCAAGGGGATCACCAAGGAAATGGCGCGTGTCGAGATGCGCCGCCGCCTGACACTGATCGGCGCCATGATGGTCCACCTGGGCGATGCCGACGGCATGATCTGCGGCACCGTCGGCGCCTACGGCAACCACCTGCGCTTCATCGACGAGGTCATCGGCCGCCAGCCGGGCGTGCTGACCTATGCGGCCATGAACATCCTGCTGCTCGACGAGCGCACCGTGGCCCTGGCCGATACCCACGTCAACGACAACCCCGACGCCGCCCAGATCGCCGAGATCACCTTGATGGCCGCCGAGGAGATGCGGCGCCTCGACATCGAGCCCAAGGTCGCGCTGCTGTCGCGCTCGAATTTCGGCACCGGCAGCTCGTCCTCGGGGGCCAAGATGCGCGAGGCCCTCGACCTGGTGCGCGAGCGCGATCCGGGGCTGGAGATCGACGGCGAGATGCACGGCGACTGCGCCCTGGATCCCTCGCTGCGCGAGCGCATCCTGCCCTCGACCACGCTGCACGGCGAGGCCAACCTGTTGATCTGCCCGAACGTGGATTCGGGCAACATCGCCTACAACCTCCTCAAGACCGCCGCGGGCGGCAACGTGGCCGTGGGCCCCTTCCTGCTCGGCGCCAATGCGCCGGTGCATATCCTGACCTCCAGTTCGACGGTGAGGCGCATCGTCAACATGGCCGCCCTCACCGTGGTCGATGCCAACAAGCCACGCAGCACCTGAGCGGCCGGCGATCGGGCTGGTCCTGACCGGGGGCGGCGCGCGCGCCGCCTACCAGGCGGGCGTGCTCTCGGGCGTCATGGACATCCTCGACCCCGAGCGCCGGCCCGGCTTCCGCAATCCGTTTCCCATCATCTCGGGCACCTCGGCCGGCGCGATCAACGCCACGGCCCTGGCCTGCCGCGCGCACCAGCCCCACCGGGCGATCGATCGCCTGGGCGCCCTCTGGAGCGGCCTGCGCACCGAGGACGTCTATTACGCCGACGCGCCGCGGCTGCTGCGCACCGGCCTGCAATGGCTGGGCATGCTGGGCCTGGGCTGGATCGCGCCCAGCCTGAACGTCTACGCGCCGCATTCGCTGCTGGACAATTCGCCGCTGGCCGACCTGCTGGCCCGCACCATGAATTTCGAGCGGCTCAGGATCAACCTGGCCCGGGGCCACCTGTCGGCCGTCGCCGTGACGGCCACCGCCTACACCACCGGCGAGCACCTGACCTTCTACCAGGCCCACGAGCGCATCAAGCCCTGGACGCGCTCGCTGCGCCGCGCCGTGGCCTGTCCGGTGGGCGTGGACCACCTCCTGGCCTCCAGCGCCATTCCCTTCGTCTTTCCGGCGCGCGCCATCCTCGTGGGCGACGCCACCTTGTGGTGCGGCGACGGCTCCATGCGCCAGCTCGCGCCCATGAGTTCCGCGATCCACCTGGGGGCCGAGAGGATCTTCGTGGTGGGGACGAACTACCGCGACGAAACCCACCCCGGCGCGCGCGAACTCAATCCGTCCTACCCCAATCTGGCGCAGGTCGCGGGCCACACACTGTCGAATATTTTCCTCGACAGCGTGTCCATGGACATGGAGCGCGTGGAGCGCATCAATGAGTTGCTTGCACGATGTCCTCCAAATGGATTAAAAAGCGAGTCACTGCGCCCCATCCGCTCGCTGATGATCGCGCCCAGCCAGTCCCTGGATGATCTGGCGATGGCGCATCTGCAGGAGCTGCCGCGCGCCGCGCGCACCTTGTTCCGTGTGCTCGGCGTGTCTCCGCGGCAGGCCCGTGCGGGCAGCGGGGCCCTGGTGTCTTATCTATTGTTCGAGGCGGGCTATACGCAAGACCTGATCGCGTTGGGAAGGGCTGATAGCATGAGCCGTGCTGGGGAAGTCGAGGCTTTTTTCAAGGAGTGGTCCGAATGAGTCAGGCCCAGTTAAAAAAGATGCTGAAGACCGGCGTCGTTGATGCCAAGGCGGTGTCCGAGGACGAGGCCTTGGCCGCCGCGCGCGAGGCCGGCCTGACGGCCTTCGTGGTCGACTGCGATCGGGCCCGCAGCCGCTCGGCGGTCCTGCGGGCGGTCGTCAAGGCCGTGGATTTCCCCGAGTATTTCGGCGGCAGTCTCGATGCCTTCTATGATTGCCTGTGCGACACCATGCTCGACCAGAAGGACGGCCTGTTCCTGTGGTTCCGGCACCTGCATTCCGGCGACCCCGCCCTGGCCGAGGACGCCGTCGCCATCGAGGCGGTCTGCGAGGACGCCATCGAGTTCGCCAGCAACAACGATCGCCGCTTTGCCTACGCCATCCAGCATGCGGGCAAGCACCCCGATCCGGAACCCGGCGTCGATCCCACCCCGTATTCGGGCCATCGCGAGGAAGAAGGCATCTGATCCGGCGGGCCGGCGGCTTGGCCGCCGCGCCCTCACCAGCCCAGCAGGGCGGTGGCGGCCGCGATCAGGGCCACGCCGGCGGTCTCGGTGCGCAGCACCCTCGGCCCCACGGTGACGGGCACCAGCCCCGCCGTGGCGGCCGCCGCCAATTCGGCGTCCGACCAGCCGCCTTCCGGGCCGACCAGCAGGTTCAGGCGATCCCGCACGGGCATCAGGGCCTGCGCGAGGGGCAGGGCGCCCTCGGGATGGCAGAACAGCGCCGGCCCCTCGGCGGGCGTCAGCCCACGCAGCGCCTCGGCCAGCGGCTGCGGGTCAGCGACGGCCATCAGGCGATTGCGGCCGCATTGTTCGCTGGCGGCGCGGGTGATGGCGCGCCAGTGCGTCAGGCGCCTGGCCAGGCGCGGCCCGGCCAGGCGCAGCACGCTGCGGTCGGCGGTGATCGGCACGACGCGGGCCGCCCCGGTCTCGACTGCCTTTTCGATGATCCAGTCCATCTTGTCGCCGCCGGCCATGCCCTGCAGCAGGGTGATGTGCCCAGGCAGTTCGCGCTCGACGGGGTCGAATTCGCCGGTGTCGGCCCAGGCGGCCTTGCCGTCGGCCTGCAGGATGGCGGGGTATTCGCCGCCGCCGCCGTCGAACAGCGTGATCGGCGCCCCCGGGCGCAGCCGCAGCACCCGCAAGGCGTGGTGCGCGAGGGCGTCGGGCAGGTCGATGCGGGCATGGGGCGCCAGCGGCGCGGGACAGTGGAAGCGGGGTGCGGGCATGCCGGGGTTGCGCGTGAACGGGCGCCGGGCGCCATGTGGTGTGCGAACTATAAACCGGATCCTCCAGGATGGTAAAATCTGCAGCTTTGCAATCCTTTTTTTCGGCGCCGCCGACCTTTTGCGCCGCGCCCTCCGACCTATGAGCATCCCCGCCCCCGATCCCTCCATGGCCAATGCGGTCCGCGTATTGGCCATGGATGCCGTCCAACAAGCCAATTCCGGACATCCGGGGGCCCCAATGGGGATGGCGGACATCGCCCACGTGCTGTGGACGCGGCACCTGCGCCACAACCCGGCCGACCCGGCCTGGATCGACCGCGACCGCTTCGTGCTGTCCAACGGCCATGGGTCCATGCTGATCTATGCCTTGCTGCACCTCACCGGCTACGACCTGCCGATCGACGAGCTGCGGCAGTTCCGCCAATTGCATTCCCGCACCCCCGGCCATCCCGAGGTCGGCATCACCGCGGGTGTCGAGACCACCACCGGGCCGCTGGGCCAGGGGCTGGCCAACGCCGTGGGCATGGCGCTCGCCGAGGCGCTGCTGGCGCGCGAGTTCAACCGCCCGGGCTACGACCTCATCGACCACGACACCTACGCCTTCGTCGGCGACGGCTGCCTGATGGAGGGCATCTCGCACGAGGCCTGCTCGCTGGCGGGCACCCTGCGGCTGTCGCGGCTGATCGTGTTCTACGACGACAACGGCATTTCCATCGACGGCGAGGTGCGCGACTGGTTCGCCGACGACACCCCGGCGCGTTTCGAGGCCTACGGCTGGAACGTCCTGCGCGGCGTCGACGGCCACGACATGGCGTCCATCGAGGCCGCCATCGCCCAGGCCCAGGCCAACGCCGCAGCCGGCCAGGGGCCGACCCTGGTGTGCTGCCGCACCGTCATCGGCAAGGGCGCGCCCAACAAGGCCGGCACCGAGAAAGTCCACGGCGCCCCGCTGGGCGCGGACGAGATCGCCGCCACGCGCCACGCCCTGGGCTGGACGCACGACCCTTTCCAGATCCCCGCCGAGGTCTACCAGTACTGGGACGCGCGCGAGGAAGGCGCGCGCCGCCAGGCCGACTGGGAGGCCTTGTTCTCGCGCTATGCCGAGGCCCATCCCGCCGAGGCGGCGGAACTGCGCCGCCGCATGGCCGGCGAACTGCCCGCCGACTTCGCGCAGCGCGCCGCCGAGGTGCTGCGCGCGACCCAGGACAAGGGCGAATCCATTGCCTCGCGCAAGGCCTCGCAGCAATCCATCGAGGCCTTTGCCGCCATCCTCCCGGAAATGCTGGGCGGCTCGGCCGACCTGACCGGCTCCAACTTCACCGACTGGAAGGGCGTGGCGCCGGTACGCGCCGGCACCGACGCCATCCAGGCCGGCCGCCACATCAATTACGGCGTGCGCGAGTTCGGCATGGCGGCCATCATGAACGGCATCGCGCTGCATGGCGGCTACCTGCCCTTCGGCGGCACCTTCCTCACCTTCTCGGACTATTCCCGCAACGCCCTGCGCATGGCGGCCCTGATGCGCCAGCGCGTGGTCCATGTCTTTACCCATGACTCGATCGGCCTGGGCGAGGACGGCCCCACCCACCAATCCATCGAGCACGCCGGCAGCCTGCGCCTGATTCCCAACCTGCACGTCTGGCGCCCCTGCGACACGACCGAAACCGCCGCCGCCTGGACGGCGGCGCTGTCGCGCCCGGCCAGCCTGGGCATGACGGTGCGCGAGGGCGGCCCCACGGCCCTGCTGCTGTCGCGCCAGAACCTGCCCTTCGTCGCGCGCGACGAGCGCACCACCGAGGCCATCGCCCGCGGCGGCTACGTGCTGCGCGACGCCCCCGGCGCGTGCGCGGTCATCATCGCCACCGGCTCCGAGGTCGGCCTGGCCCTGCAGGCCCAGGACCTGCTGGCCGCCAAGGGCGTCGCCACCCGCGTCGTGTCCATGCCGTGCACCGAGGTGTTCGACGCCCAGCCGGACGACTGGCGCCGCGCCGTGCTGCCCGACGGCCTGCCGCGGGTCGCCGTCGAGGCCGGCGGCACCACGACCTGGTACAAGTACGTCGGCCTGCAAGGCGCGGTCGTCGGCATCGACACCTACGGCGAGTCCGCCCCCGCGGGGGTATTGTTCAAACACTTCAACCTGACGGCTGAACACCTTGCCGCCACGGTCGAGCAGCTTTTGTAAACAGGAGATCCATCATGACCATACGCGTGGCGATCAATGGCTATGGCCGCATCGGCCGTAACATCCTCCGGGCCCATTATGAGGACGGCAAGCAGCACGACATCCAGATCGTGGCGATCAACGACCTGGGCGACCCCAAGACCAACGCCCACCTCACCCGCTACGACACGGCCCACGGCCGCTTCCCGGGCACCGTCGAGGTCGATGGCGACAACATGGTGGTCAACGGCGATCCCATCCGCGTGCTGGCCGAGCGCGACCCGGCCAAGCTGCCCTGGGGCGATCTGGGCGTCGACGTGGTGCTGGAATGCACGGGCTTTTTCACCTCCAAGGAAAAGGCCTCGGCCCACCTGAAGGGCGGCGCGAAAAAGGTCATCATTTCCGCTCCCGGCGGCAAGGACGTCGATGCCACCATCGTCTACGGCGTCAACCACCAGGTCCTGAAGGCCTCGGACACGGTGATCTCGAACGCCTCCTGCACCACCAACTGCCTGGCGCCGCTGGTCTATGCGCTGAACAAGGACCTGGGCGTGGTCAACGGCCTGATGACCACGGTGCACGCCTACACCAACGACCAGGTGCTGACCGACGTCTATCACTCGGACCTGCGCCGCGCGCGCTCGGCCACGCAAAGCATGATCCCGACCAAGACCGGCGCCGCGTCGGCCGTCGGCCTGGTGCTGCCCGAACTGAACGGCAAACTGGACGGCTATGCCATCCGCGTGCCGACGATCAATGTCTCCATCGTCGACCTGACTTTCGTGGCCGCCCGCGCCACCACCGTCGAGGAGGTCAACGGCATCCTCGAGGCGGCCGCCAACGGCCCGCTGAAGGGCATCCTGGACTACACCACGGAACCCCTGGTCTCGGTCGACTTCAACCACACCGCGGTCTCCAGCACCGTGGACGCGGGCCTGACCAAGGTCTCCGAGGGCACGCTGGTCAAGGTCGGCTCCTGGTACGACAACGAGTGGGGTTTCTCCAACCGCATGCTCGACACCACGGTCGCCCTGATGTCGGCTCAATAAGCCGGCCGGCAGGCAACACGAGGGCGGGGCAACCCGCCCTCATCGTATCCACTTGGAGCCCACCCTATGTCCACCTCCGTCCTGACCTTGTCCGGCTTGGCCGGATCCGGCGCCCTTGCCGGCAAGCGGGTCTTCATCCGCTCCGACCTGAACGTGCCCCTGGATGCGGGGCGCATCACCGAGGACACGCGCGTGCGCGCCTCGGTGCCGGCCATCCGCATGGCCCTGGACGCCGGCGCGGCCGTCATGGTGACCTCGCACCTGGGCCGTCCCAAGGAAGGCGTCCTGAACCCCGAGGACTCCCTCGAGCCCGTGGCGCGCCGCCTGTCCGAACTGCTGGACCAGCCCGTGCGCCTGCTGCGCGACTGGGTCGGCGGGGTGCAGGTCGCCCCCGGCGAGGTCGTGCTGCTGGAAAATTGCCGCGTCAATCCCGGCGAAAAGAAGAACGATCCCGACCTGGCGCGCCGCATGGCGGCCCTGTGCGACGTCTATGTGAACGACGCCTTCGGCACGGCCCACCGCGCCGAGGCCACCACCGAGGGCATCGCGCGCTTCGCGCCCGTGGCTTGCGCCGGCCCTTTGCTGGAGGCCGAGCTGACGGCCCTGGGCAAGGCGCTGGAGGCGCCGCGCCGGCCGATGGCGGCCATCGTCGGCGGCTCGAAGGTCTCGACGAAGCTGTCGATCCTGCAGTCCCTGTCCGAGCGCGTCGATCAATTGATCGTGGGCGGCGGCATCGCCAACACCTTCATGCTGGCCGCCGGCCTGCCCATCGGCAAGTCGCTGGCCGAGCCCGACCAGGTCGATCAGGCCCGCGCGGTCATCGAGGCGATGCGCGCACGCGGGGTCGAGGTGCCGATCCCCGAGGACGTGGTGGTCGCGCAGACGTTTGCGGCGGATGCGCCGGCGACGGTGAAGGACGCGGCCGACGTCGGCGCCGACGACCTGATCCTGGACATCGGGCCGCGCACGGCGGCGCGCCTGGCGGCGCAGTTGCGCGAGGCGGGCACGATCGTCTGGAACGGGCCGGTGGGGGTGTTCGAGTTCGAGGCGTTCGCGGGGGGCACCCGGGCGATTGCCGAGGCGATCGCGGCCTCGAATGGATTTTCGATCGCGGGCGGCGGGGATACGCTGGCGGCGATTGCGAAGTTCGGCATCGCCGATCACGTGGGGTATATCTCGACGGGGGGCGGGGCGTTCCTGGAGTTTCTGGAGGGGAAGTCGTTGCCGGCGGTGGCGGTGTTGCGGGAGCGGGCGGCTGGGGGGTGATTGTTGTTGGGGTGTTGCTGGGGTTTTGGGGTTTTCGGCTGTTGCGTCGGATTGGCAGGCACAACTTCCGGGAACCCGCCAGCGGTCCGGCCTGACGGCCGGACTGCCCGGACCTTCCTCGTCCAGGCGGGCGGCGCGCAAACTCGGCCCTGCGGGCCTCAAACAGTGCGCGCCGAAGGCCCCCGCCTTCCCTTCGGAAGCCTCCGGCGCTGGCTCAAAGTTCCCGGAAGTTGTGCCTGCCAATCCGCCGGGGTGTCTTACAGGCGAGAGCGCTGGTCTGGGCTGGCGTTGAGCTCGGCGGTAGATGGCTTGCCAGGATCGCAGAGGCTTTATGCGATTGTCCGTTTTCGACCCATTTTGGACGTTCATATTGGAACTTTGAATGCAGTGCTCCGAGCTAATTGCGACCGAGGGGGATGGGTTGCTCCCAATAATCTCAGGAAAACAATGGTATTGCTTACTGCCAATCGATAAGTTGATTGGATCGAGATTGTGGAGGTCAGTTATTATCAGGTAATTGAAGGAAGAGCAAAGACAAATGAGAAACTCGGAACTTGCAGCCATTAGTGAAGGTCAGTCGCATAATCACAATAAAATTCACTCTCGTGAAGAAGTAATAAAATGCCCGCACATGATGGTCCTTTTAGGGTATCTGCAAGAAAAACATGAGCTGCCTAAATATGGATGGCGAAGGAAGGGGCTTCGCTATCACTATACAGACGCGGCAGGCTTGTTAGGAATTATTGAAAACAGCAGATTGTGGGCGTCGGAGCTCCGTTTCCTAAATGATCCTTCAGAGGGAGGATTTTTGCCAGAACAGTTGCTGGAGCTTATGAGATCCAAGCCTGGAGGGGTCAGCAATATTGAGGAGTGCATCATTAAAGGTCTTGAAAGGGCTCTACTCAATCCGCGTTGGAATGACTCCACCTTTGCTGTCAGCCTTTCGATTAACGGTGATCTGCTTAGTCAATGGCGAGGGTATGGCAATTTTGGTAGGGGTTACGCAGTCGGGCTTAATTTTGAAGGCATGCTGCCACATCCTCAAATTGCTAGTTATTACGATGTTGTTTACGGTGACAACGGACTTTCTGAACTCGCTCTAGACCTTCTTGATTTGTTCGTCTCTGCCACTGGAAAGTGGGGGGGTATCATGGACGATGAATGGGCTAACACATTGAATGTTCTAGCTAAATCTTTCAAAGATCCAAGTTACAGTGAAGAACAAGAGAGTCGCTTAGTGTGCAGTTATTCCGAGGGTGATAAAAATAATTTCCATAACGAGCTACCCCTTAAATTCAGGGCCAGAGGAAGTGATATAGTTCCTTATATACCGATATCATTAGATCTTCTCAAAGATGGCGACGAACCTCGCCTTCCTCTAGAGCACATAGTTGTAGGCCCTGGCGTCGATTTTAAGCGCAATTATGCTTCGATTAATGCCCTTTTGAGAGCACACTCTTATCACAATGTGGAAGTTCAGCCGTCGGTGATTCCATTCCGGTCTTGACCTAGTCTGTTCCGTTTAATTCCTTCTATGGGGTCAAAGGAAAATTTCTCACTTAACAGATAGCCAAAACATCGGGAAACCGCTAGTTTGATATCGAATGGAGACAGAGCATCTTTCATGACCTGCTTTTTATATTCTGGCATCCTTGGATCGAAGCAGACCTCATCAATAAAATCGTCTGCAACAGGCGCATATGCATAGCTCGGCAAGACTCCTGGTCCCGCTGACTTGAATAATTGTCTTAACGGATCATTAAGGCGTTTCCATTCTTCATAGTCGAGTTCATTTCTGATCCCCGCGTGTACTACTCCACGAAGCTCTTTTTCGTGCGAGAACGAAGAGTCTTTTAAGAAATGATCCATTGTAAATGTTTTACCGAATCTTTCCGTAAAGATCTGTGCCTCCATCAAGTACCCTTTTTTAGCAGTCCACCATTCTAAATTATCCTCTGCTGATTTGGTGCACAACGCGCCGAATTCTGCATATGCGTTGTTTATTTCGTCGAGAAAGTCATCGAGATTGACATAATTAACGTTTGCTAATTCCCAGTGCCATGTAAGTAATTCAGCGCCTCCTACTATATGGTTGATATGTTTCCACAATGAGGTTGCCTCTTGATAAGCGGCTAGAGTTGCTTTCAGCCGAGCAACAGTACTCCTAATTCGTATTCCATCCTTGTTGGGAGAATAGAGCGCCCACATTGCAACTGATTCCGGCTCCGTGCTCCAACATGTAATGTACGTGTTGTGCAAAGCTTGGAGATGCAGCCCAGCAATCCGCTCGGGGTTGGAAAGAAACGAGGCCCACTGAGGGTTGGCGAGCTGCAACACCGCACCCATTCCTTCATTTTTATCTTCCTGCACGGCAAGCAAAGAAAGCCGCAGTTTTTTCTTCTTGTAAAGCTGATACAGCTCATAGAAGGAAATAAACCTATATATGTATTGGTCATCTTGCATGGGTGCGGAATCTTTCGCGTTGTTAGTGGCCAATAAGCTGTCAAAGAAAAGCTACGGATACCAAATGGCCAATATAGAGCAGAGGTTCAGGTCTTAATGGAGCTGCGCGGTTCAAGCTGTCCGCTCTTGGCCGATTGTAGCCAGGGTGGATGACGGCACCGACCCATTGTGGACGTTAAGAAAACGAAGGAGGCACGTTAATCGGTGCTATGCTGGATGTGCCGTGATTGGGGTTGTACTGTCAAGATATTGCGCGATGTTTAAGTACTTTCATAACTTGAGAGGTGTGCAGAGTGGGCAGTAGAACATTGATGAACACTCACGCGCGTTCAAGTTAGATGAGGTTGATTCGAATGATGCGGAGTGTTGTCGCTTCTACGGAATGTGCCAGCCAATACAAGTATAAGAGATCAGAATACAAACATGTCAGATAATAAAATTGAACAGGTGAGGAAGGTACTGGGAACACCATTTAGTGGAGACCTTCCTGACAATGCCATCAGGGTACGGCGAAACCTTATGGCAGCAAGTCTGATCGCTATCATCTTAGTTTTGTCGGGTGCCAAGGTGGATCCAGCTTCAACTCTACTGGGAATACGATTTACCAACCTGAAGGGTGACCATGTCTCCTTGGGATTGCTCGCACTAAATGTTTATTTTTTTATCCACTATTTTTGGTATGTCGTCGAGGCTTGGTTAGAGTGGAGGCTTCGACTAACTGGCACTAGATTAGCGTTCCAAACTGGCGCTTCCTTTGGAAGCGAGTATGAGGATCACCATACTGATCCCAGACAATCCACCTTATATAACTGGTGGATAGCTCAAGGGCAAAGCTTGGGTGGCCTAGAGACTTACATCGACACAATAGGGAAAAAGATATCAAAATTTGAAACGCAGCTATCGAATCCGCATCGGGATTCTAATGATTTGGACACCGTAAAAGTCGCTGCGGACTTGGAATCTATAAAAACCAACATTTCGTCCCTGCAAGATCACCTTAAATCCATCAATGGAACCATCAAGTCAGCGCGAATATTAGCTTCGCTTGAGCGATTCGATAAATGGTTTTACTTAAGTCTTCGCATACAAAGCGTGAGGTGGATTCTCATTGACCTGTCTTTCCCGATACTCTTAGGGCTTGCTGCGAATGGGTTGTTGGCATATCAAATTATTGTAAGTGATTTCCTTTTCGGCGGCGCAACGCTAAAGCTGTGAGTGCCTGCTTTTGGCTGGTAAAAACTACCCTCTCCTCTCAGTAGAAAGCCCTTGGTTGGTCGCTATGTTTGATCTAATATCTCACAACTCATCTGAGCTAGAGCGGCTTAGAAGGATTAGACTTGGTTCCGAAATCACTTCGCCACGCATCAATGCAATGTCCACCCCTGACTCCCCGCATTCATGCGGGCGCCATTCGAACAGGACGAGTGTCGATTCCTTGTTTGGAGTTGGCCGTCCAAACCATGGGTACACAGTGTGGAAAATGCACAGGTGTGCTACCGTGGCACTGAGCCCGGCCCGTCGTCAATTTATGCTTTCGCGCCGTCGTAGTGCTGGAGCTCCAGGGCATTCAGATCGATTGACGGCACGCAGCGCAGATTGATGGCCCGAACCTGGGATCCGTCAGGATTTGCCCCGTATGCGAAAGGCTCGGTGCCGCAGTTCTGGCAAAATTGATGTTCGATTTTGTGCGTGTTGAACAGATAGGAGCGAAGGGATTCTTCACCCTGCACCAAGACGAATTGCTCTGCGGGAAAGAAAGACAATAAAAACCCTTTCCGTCGACAGTGAGAACAATTGCAACTAATGGCCTTAGACGGCGGTTGGGCGTCAACCTTGAATTGAACAGTCCCGCAATGGCAGCTTCCTTCAAATGACATAGAGGCTCCTTACACACGAATTTTTGGGCCTTAACGATGCTGATTAGCTCCATGGCTGACACTTTGAGTGCCACGCCCTAGCTAGTCGGAGCTGAATAATTCAGCTTTTTCGTCAATGGAAGGCGGTGCTCACGCCGCCATTCGATGTTTTTCATTCAGTCCGCCCGTCAACCACACCAGCATCAAGGCGTAAAAAAGCCGCAGC
>Ga0182747_1002597_pt1 | contig 12599 bp, 10 predicted proteins | sample eDN3rd30CBELigBY_FD_128526 | JGI IMG/M metagenome (GOLD analysis project Ga0182747, IMG submission 128526) | Enriched backyard soil microbial communities from Emeryville, California, USA - eDNA 3rd pass 30_C BE-Lig BY (version 2) (version 2) | ecosystem: Environmental > Terrestrial > Soil >...
AATGATATGGTTGGAATGGAGTTTGTCAAGAATCGGGTAAATGACTTTTACCGCTTTCTCAAGTATCAAAAAAAGCGGAAAGATTTAGGATTTCAAATGCAGGACGATTTGAGTCTAAATATGATTTTAACAGGAAATCCGGGAACAGGGAAAACCACACTTGCCCGCTTATTAGCAAAAATTTATCATGAGTTAGGAGTCCTGCCTCGAGAGGAAGTGATCGAGACCGACCGCTCCCAGCTTGTGGGTTCCTTCGTTGGACAAACCGAAGAAAATGTCCGCACCGTTGTGGAACGCTCCATTGGTGGTGTGCTATTTATTGATGAAGCATACAGTTTGAAGCGCGAGGGACAAACAGGAAATGATTATGGTCAAGCTGCCATTGATACGTTAGTTTCCCTGATGACTGGAAGTGAGTTTGGCGGGAGATTTGCAGTTATTTTGGCTGGCTATCCCGAAGAAATGCGCACCTTTTTGGATGCAAATCCAGGGTTACGCAGTCGCTTTCCACAGTCAAACCTCATTCATTTACCTAATTATTCAAATGAAGAGTTAATAAAAATAGCTGAAAAAGTTTCAGCAGATAATGATTATTTCCTTAGCGACGAAGCGAAAATTGAAATTAATCATCGACTAGAACGTGAGCGGGTGGATGATACCTTTGGAAATGCACGAACAGTCCGCAATATCGTCATCGATGCGATTTTCAAAAAGGGCTCTAATAAGGAAGTCACTGACGATAATATCCTTGAATTTATGTTATTGAATCAAGAAGATTTTCTAATCGCAAAAGAAGAAGTTGAAGAATCCCCTTATGAAAAATTAGACCGGCTTATTGGTCTAGACGAATTAAAGATGGAAATGAGGTCATTGATTTCCTTTGTTAAGATGCAGCAATACCGGTCGGAAAAAGGGCTTTCTCCAGTGCCTATTCAATTACATGCGGTTTTCACCGGCAATCCTGGAACAGGAAAAACAACCGTAGCTAAGATTTATGCAGAGCTTTTAAAGGACTGCGGTATGTTAAAACGAGGTCATCTAATTGTCGCAAGCAGAGCAGACTTTGTGGCAGGATATGTAGGACAAACTGCCGGAAAAACGAAAAAAAAGATTAAAGAAGCTCTTGGGGGAGTCCTATTTATTGATGAAGCCTATTCACTTTTCAGTTCGACCTCAGGAGATTTTGGTAAAGAAGTCATCGATACACTAGTTGATGAAATGACAAAGCACAATGAAAACTTAGTGGTAGTCCTGGCGGGTTATCCACATGAAATGGACCTGCTATTAGAAAGTAATCCAGGGCTTCGCTCAAGGTTTAAAAAGTTCTTCTTATTTCCAGACTATTCTTCTGAAGAACTGCTTGAAATTATGACTGTATATGCAGAAAGTTATCAATACCAGTTATCAAGTGATGCTAAAGGGCTGTTATTGAGTAAAATGGATCAAGAATCCTTTAAAGGAAATGGGCGTTTTGCTACTAATATGGTGGATGAAATGATTCAAGCACAGGCCTCAAGGTTAATGGAAGTGGAAGATGGGGAAGATCTTTTTGAAAAGTCACTCCTGCTTGAGGTTGAAGATGTAATAAAGGCGATCAATAAAATGTAACGACCAATCGAAGAAAGGGTGAGGGCCCATGGAAAACTATTTTATTTCTACTCGAGAAATTCAACTCTATTATGCGGACACGGATATGATGGGAGTCATTTACCACGCTAATTATCTTAAATACTTTGAACTTGGCAGAACTGGGTTTATTGAGGACCTAGGCTATAGTTATCTCGCAATGGAGGAGTCAGGTTATTTTGCCCCAGTATATGACGTCCAAGCGACCTATAAAAAACCGTTACGGTATGGTGATCGAGGTTTTGTAAAAACCTGGGTTGAATTAAATGACGGCATCAAAACGGTATATGGTTATAAGGTTGTAAATGGTGATGACGAGATATGTGTGGAGGGGAAGACCACACACATTATTGTTAAGAAAGATAACTTTAGACCGACTTCCTTCAAAAAAGCCTTCCCAGAGTGGTTCTTAAAATATGAAGATATTAAGAAAAAATAAACCATTTATAACAGATGTGAGGGCATAAGTCTTTAGGAATGGGGTGACTTAGATGGCTTTTGGAATCAAACGGCAGGAAGTCATCGAGTGGAAGAGAAAAATTGATAATGGAGAATTAGCTTTTTTAACCCATTATTGGTTAGATGACCGCTTTCCAGGATGCAATACAGTAACCAAGGTTGGTTGTAACAATCTTGAGCAATTAGCAGCATGGGGACAAAAACATGGATTAAAAAAAGAATGGATTCATGTTCGTAAGGATGGTTATTCTCATTTTGATTTACTTGGTGATCGCCAACGAGACATTTTACATAAAGAAGGATTGTTAGAACATATTTGGAAAAAGAATCAGGGCACACTTGAAGAGTAAACATCTTTAAGTGTGCTTTTTGCGCTATGAACCATAATATACAGGAATGGTCATTACCTCGTTTAGTAACAAGATGGTTGTGACGTAAGTATGTGCAATCATCGCAGGAAAAACACTTTGTGATTTGACCGTTAAAAAAGCTAACATGAATCCTAGAAAAATATAAATCATACATATCATTGCTGAAAAACCAAACATGGTGGTGTTGATACCGAAAGCGATGCTCGTAATGACTATCCCAATTGGTTGATTGGTATGTCTGATCAGTTTCGGGAGAAGGATTCCACGCCATAATATTTCATCAAAAATCGCATTTACCAATGCGAATAACAAAATCAATAGAAACGGAAGCCAATGCAGGCCATCTTTTTGAAATTGAAGTGTGATACCTAAAAATAGAACAGCTATTAGTCCAAATATAAGAACAAATCTCCTAAAGGAAAAAACAATTTTAAAAGGAAGTTGAATTTCTTCAGTGAAGTTCGGCCGGTGAAAGTAAGGCGTTATTTCTTGGTTAAACTGCTTAACCACAAAGCTAATCATTAAAATAGGAATCAACAATAATAATTGACTCATCATGATAAGCAAAAAAGGAGATAAATGAAAACTCTCAATAAAAGTATCCATGTATCCAAGCAAGAGATTTCCGAGAAAAAATGAAATAATCATCCAACCAAAAAGTCGATTCTCTTCTTTTAAAAAAACAATGATTAAAAATAAACCAATTAATAACACAAAAAAAGGGTGGTAAAATCCTCTCGTAAATAGAAACATCATGAGTAAAAAAAACCCGGAAATCCAGAGCCCTTTCGGCTTTATCCATTCCATCCGATCTTCTCCTGTCATTCATCTGAGAATAAAAAGGCTCCGTTTTAACGGAGCCACTTCATCATGTGATCTTGAATTTCCGTGTACTTTCCTTTGGCGTTACGAAGACCAAATGAACCAGCATTTTCTAAGGGGATTACACGGAAATTATGATTTCTTTTACTAGCGACATAGGTGGGATAAAAATACGGGTTCGACAATTCAATCGAGTTTCCATTACCTGATATATGTTTTGTAATGTCAATCGCAGCTAAACCACCAATATCTTTATAATCATTACGTTGTGATGAGATAAAATTTCCTAATGAATAGACAACAAACGATTTTCTTCCATCCTTTGTTTTGATCCATTCCATGGGTTGAAGAACATGCGGATGAGATCCAAAAATGATATCGACACCCTCATTTGCGAGAAATCTAGCCAAATCCTTTTGTTCTTTGTTAGGCATTCGGTGGTACTCATCTCCCCAATGGATACTCATAACAATGACATCGGCTTCCTTTTTGGCGCGATGAATCTCATCACGCATCGTTTCACGATTGATCAGATTGACGAGAAAATCCTTTCCGTTTGGAACCGGGATTCCGTTCGTTCCGTATGTATAGGAGAGAAAAGCAATCTTTATCCCATTTTTATTTAAAATCCGCAATGTTTGGCGGTCCTTTTCATCAAGGAAGCTTCCAACGTGAGGTAAACCAATACTTTCTAAATAGTCAGCCTCTGACTTAATCCCTTTTTCACCTTTATCTAAGGTATGATTATTGGCAGTAGACACAATATCTACTCCTGTGTGTACAAGAGCATCTGCCAACTCGTAAGGACTATTAAACCGTGGATAACCACCAAGCCCTAATGTTTTTCCGCCTATCGTACTTTCTTGATTGGCAGTTAATACGTCTGGTTTTTTTAATAGAGTTTTTACGTTCTCAAACATCGGGTCAAATTCATATGTAGCTCCATTAAAGGCATCTTGATATACATTATCGTGAATAAGGATATCTCCAATAGCTCCAATGGTTATTTTTTCTGTAAATTCTCGATTGACCAGCAATGAAGAACGGGTTTGAAGATTTTTTGCAGGTAAAACCTTTTGTTCATCCTCAGTCGTGTTTTGCCATTGTTGAATAAAAAGGAATGATGCTAAAGCAATACAAACAAAAATAATTATAACTGAAGGTATGACATGCCTTTTCATAATTACTCCTTATCTTTTATCTGATAATTATACTATAGTATATTCTTGTATAATTTTAAAACTATTCTTTGCTTAATTAGGAGAATTTAACATATAAAAAAGAACCGAAAAATCCGGTTCTTTTTTGCTATAGCCATTTAATCTTGGGCTCGGTCTTATTCATAATTCGTTTAATATTTGCTCGGTGACGATAAATGACAAACGACGCAAGGAACAGGACGACGATGAGAAGAGGGATATCCCATTCACCAACTACCCCTGAAACAATGGCAAACATCACGGCTGTAACCCCTGCAACCATCGATGATAAGGAAACATATTTTGATAGGTATAAACTAATAAAAAAGAAAATTAATACAGTAATAAACATATAAGGTGCATAAAACAATACGACACCACCAGAGGTAGCAACCGCTTTTCCGCCACGAAACCCGGCGAAGATTGGATAGGTGTGTCCGACCACTGCAAAAATACCTGCCAATAATGGGTTTATATCAACTTGGAAAAGATGCGGTAAGGCGGCAGCTAAGGTCCCTTTCAGGATGTCAGCCAGTGTAACGACTAATCCAGCTTTCACACCGAGGGTACGAAAGGTATTGGTTCCACCTAAATTTCCACTCCCATGTTCACGAATATCTGTTTTATAAAAAACCTTTCCGATAATTAAACCAGAGGGGATCGAACCAAGTAAATATGCCAGAATAACTACTAAAATAATTTGAATCATTAACAAATTCTCCTTCTACAAAAAGATCCAGTCCTTCTATTTTACCATGGAATTAAGAAAAAACACTATTAATCCTTTCACATGTTCTTGCTTTTTTGATTACGGTCAAAAGTAAGAACAAATAGAGTCAAATTTATTACAAAAATAAGGAGAATTTTCAAACCATTTGTTAATTCATTGAAAGCCTTGCATGGAGTCAATATAATTTAGATAAAATCATAGAAATACATACTAAACCGACCCAAGTTTCGTAATCAATGGTCGGTTTTATCATATTATCCTGAATGATAGAAAGAGGTGCTTCAAAGTGGCGGCTAATAATCACCCATACTTAACTTACCAATACAAAGATGTGAAACAGCTTGAAAAAGAAATATCCAAACAAAAGAAGTTAACGAGAGCTTTAATGAATTTTCAAAATCACCTTATCTTTGTGATTGACAACGAGGAGATTATCGAATTCAATCAAGCTTTTAGTAATTTTACTGGCATTAGTAAGGCACAGACACAGCTACCTATATTGAAATACCTCTCTAGTTTTTTTGTAGATGATGCCAATTATTTTTATCCAATCGACAAAAGTAGATGGTTTGAAGAAATCATCGAAACGGGGAAAAACTCTGTAAATATGCACTGGATCAACAGCAGTTGTGAAGAGAGTTACTTTAATTTACAGTATGAGTCCATACCGGGTTCAAACCAATACTTATGTGTCTGTATGGATATCACTCATTTAGAGAATGAGAAGAGTGGGAACAGACAATTTTTCCTAATGGATTCTTTAACATACAGTATAAACCAATTGGAAATGAATGCGATCTTAGAAGTGGAAATGAGGCGAGCAGAACGATTAAATCAGCCCTTATCGATGATTATCATGGATATTGATTTCTTTAAACATGTGAATGAACAGTTTGGGTATGATGCAGGTGATAAAGTACTCTCTACTATTTCCATCATCGTTCAACAACGGATTCGCGAATCAGATATTTTTGTCCGTTGGGGTGGAGAAGAATTCATATTACTTACTCCTGGTACCGACGGAAATGGGGCACAGGAATTAGCAGAATCCATCCGTTCAATTATTGAGGAATTTCAATTTGAGAATATCGATCAAATCACTTGCAGCTTTGGAATCTCCGTATTTTCTAAAGGGAAAGCGAAAGAGGAGTTAATTTTGGAGGCGAATCATGCACTATCTATTTCAAAAGACCGTGGTAGAAATGGTGTAACTCTTTACAACTAAGAAGTAAAGATTGAGACCCTATAAGCTGTTTATTATGTTTTTTTTGAAAAAATAGGTAAAATAAAGAAAAAGACCCTAGGAGTGAATATGATGACTATTGAAAATCCAAGTCGCAATGAAATTGGTAATATTTTAAAAAAGGCAAAAAGAATTGCCGTAGTTGGTTTAAGTAATAATCCTGAACGGACTTCTTACCAAGTGTCTGAAGCGATGCAAAAAGCTGGCTATGAAATTATCCCGGTAAATCCCACAATTGATTCTGCATTAGGAGTAAAGGCTGTTGCATCTCTCAAAGATATCGAAGGACATGTGGACATTGTTAATGTTTTCCGCAGGTCAGAACAACTGTTCGATGTTGCGAAGGAGTTTGATGAGATCGATGCAGATATCTACTGGGCACAGCTTGGCCTTGAAAACGAAGAAGCCTATGAATTCTTAAAAAACAAGGGATATACGGTTATAATGAATCGTTGCATTAAAGTCGAACATGCGATATCTAAAGCTTAAAAATCGAACCCTAAAACTGCTAATATTTAGCAGTTTTTTTATTTTTAACTCGCTTCAAACCGATGATTATATTATTACAAAAATATGTTGTTTAAAATTACGTATTTGCTAAATCGAAATAAATCGCTACAATATAGCATAGACGCCGCAAGATTTATGTTAAAATAAGAAGCGGCAAACATTGGTTCTATTTTTTAATTTTATAAAAGATTATATAAAGAATGACTAATCAATTAGTTCATGAGCAATTAGAAGGATACTTCTTTTTGTAGGGAATGAAAGGGGTATTTTAGTGGCAAGAAATCAGCAAGTTTTTGATTATAATGATGATGCCATACAGGTACTTGAAGGTCTTGAGGCGGTTAGGAAACGTCCAGGAATGTACATTGGCAGCACTGATTCACGCGGTCTCCATCATCTTGTTTATGAGATTGTCGACAATTCTGTCGATGAAGCTCTTGGTGGATTCGGTGATCAAATCATTGTAAAAATACACAAAGATAATTCTATTAGTGTAAATGACCGTGGACGCGGAATGCCTACTGGTATGCACAAAATGGGGAAACCAACACCAGAGGTTATATTAACAGTGCTTCATGCCGGCGGTAAATTTGGCCAAGGCGGTTATAAAACAAGCGGCGGTTTGCACGGTGTAGGGGCATCTGTTGTTAATGCCCTATCAGAATGGCTAACTGTTACCATTAAACGGGACGGTTTCGTATATGAACAGCGTTTTGAAAATGGGGGAAAACCGATAACAACCCTCGAAAAAATCGGCAAAACCAATCAAACCGGTACAACGATTCATTTCAAGCCAGATCCAACTATTTTTTCAACGACCACTTTTAATTTCGAAACGTTATGTGAGAGGTTAAGGGAGTCAGCCTTCTTGTTAAAAGGTTTGAAAATCGAAATTATAGATGACCGAAATGATTTCCATGAAATCTTCCATTATGAAAATGGGATTGAAGCATTCGTTGCCTATTTAAACGAAGAAAAGGATGTCCTCCATCCAGTTGTCAGTTTGGAAGGATCCCAGCATGGAATTGAAGTGGACTTTGCGTTTCAATTTAATGATGGCTATTCTGAAAATGTCCTCTCCTTTGTCAATAATGTCCGCACAAGAGATGGCGGTACCCATGAAGCCGGGGCAAAAACTGCGATGACAAGAGTATTCAATGATTATGCTCGTAAGGTATCATTCTTAAAAGACAAAGACAAAAACCTTGATGGCGCAGATATCCGTGAAGGATTATCGGCAATTATCTCCGTTCGAATCCCGGAAGAATTGCTCCAGTTTGAAGGACAAACTAAAGGGAAATTAGGAACAAGTGAAGCTAGATCAGCCGTCGATTCAGTTGTTTCTGAACACCTCTCCTATTTTCTAGAAGAGAATCCTGATATTAGCTCCCTTCTGATCAAAAAATCAATCAAAGCCTATCAAGCAAGAGAGGCAGCCAGAAAAGCACGTGAGGACGCACGCAGCGGAAAAAAACGCAAGCGTTCGGATGCTGTCTTATCTGGTAAACTAACACCTGCACAATCACGTAATCCGCAAAGAAACGAAATTTACCTGGTTGAGGGTGATTCTGCGGGAGGCTCAGCGAAACAGGGACGTGACCGACGTTTTCAAGCAGTCCTTCCACTCAGAGGTAAGGTCATAAATACCGAAAAAGCCAAGCTCGCTGATATTTTTAAGAATGAAGAAATCAATACAATTATCCATGCCATTGGCGGCGGAGTCGGTTCCGATTTTAGTGTCGAAGATATCAATTACGATAAAATTGTCATTATGACCGATGCCGATACAGATGGGGCACATATTCAAGTTTTACTGCTTACTTTCTTTTATCGCTATATGAAGCCGTTGTTAGAAGCAGGGAAAGTGTTTATTGCCTTACCTCCGCTCTATAAAGTAAGCAAGGGAACAGGCAAGAAGGAAATTATCGAATATGCTTGGAATGATGATGAACTTCAAGGAGCCATCAAGAAAGTAGGCAGAGGCTATATTATCCAGCGCTATAAAGGACTTGGCGAAATGAACGCCGATCAACTATGGGAAACAACGATGGATCCTGAAACAAGGACGTTGATTCGGGTAAAAATCGATGATGCGGCTAGAGCAGAACGCCGCGTTACCACTCTTATGGGCGATAAAGTTGAGCCGCGCCGTAAGTGGATTGAGACGAATGTCGCATTTGGGTTAGAAGAAGATGACACCATCTTAGAAAATGAAAATATTACGGTCGCCGAGGAGGGTTCTGAAGGATGAGTGCAACTGAAAAATTCCGAGACTTGCCTCTAGAAGATGTCATTGGTGATCGTTTTGGTCGATATAGTAAATATATTATTCAAGAACGAGCCCTTCCGGATGCACGTGACGGTCTAAAACCGGTGCAGCGGAGAATTCTTTATGCAATGCATTTTGAAGGAAATACTCACGATAAAGGTTTTCGTAAATCTGCAAAAACTGTCGGTAACGTTATTGGTAACTACCATCCACATGGTGATTCCTCTGTTTACGAGGCCATGGTACGGATGAGTCAGGACTGGAAGGTTCGAAATGTTCTTGTGCAAATGCATGGTAACAACGGAAGCGTCGATGGTGACCCGCCTGCTGCGATGCGTTATACAGAAGCAAGGCTATCCGCGATTGCCGCAGAATTAATGCGTGATATCGAAAAAGATACGGTTGAATTTATTCCTAACTTTGATGATACTTCCAAAGAACCAACAGTTTTGCCAGCGATGTTCCCAAACCTTCTTGTCAATGGATCAACAGGAATCTCTGCTGGGTATGCAACAGATATTCCTCCGCATCACCTTGGTGAAGTCATTGACGGAGTAATTAAGAGAATGGACCATCCTGATTGTTCCGTAGAGGAACTCATGACGATTATCAAAGGACCAGATTTCCCTACGGGCGGTATCATTCAAGGCATTGATGGAATTAAAAAAGCCTATGAAACTGGTAAAGGAAAAATTATCGTTCGCAGCAAAGCCGACATTGAAGAGGTTCGCGGCGGTAAGCAGCAAATCGTTATTACGGAAATTCCCTATGAAGTGAATAAAGCCAATCTCGTCAAAAAAATGGATGAGTTCCGTCTTGATCGTAAAGTGGAAGGAATCTCTGAAATTCGTGATGAAACAGATCGGACCGGTCTCAGAATTGTTATTGAACTGAAGAAAGATGCCGATTCAGCAGGTGTCTTGAACTATTTATATAAAAATAGTGATCTTCAAGTAACCTATAATTTTAATATGGTTGCCATTCATAAGAAACGACCGAAATTAATGGGTCTTAGAGAATTATTGGATGCTTATATTGAGCACCAAAAAGAAGTGGTCACAAGAAGATCACAATACGATCTGAATAAAGCCCGAGAACGACAACATATTGTTGAAGGTCTGATGAAGGCTTTATCGATCCTAGATGAAGTAATTGCCACCATTCGTGCATCTAAGGACAAACGCGACGCGAAGGACAATTTGATTGCAAAGTTTGACTTTACAGAGCCGCAATCAGAAGCAATTGTTTCCTTACAGCTATATCGTTTAACAAACACCGATATCACTGCCCTAAGACAGGAAGCGGAAGAGTTAGCGAAGAAGATCGAAGAGCTTACAAGCATTTTAGCAAGTGAGAAAACTCTTTTCTCCGTTATTAAAAAAGAATTAAAGGACGTAAAAAAACGTTTTGCGGATGAACGGCGTTCGAAGATTGAGGCAGAAATTGAAGAATTAAAAATCAATCTTGAGGTTACAGTCCCAAGTGAAGATGTTATTGTAACGATTACGAAACATGGATATGTAAAACGGACAAGTACTCGTTCCTATGCGGCGTCCAATGGTCAGGATTTAGCAATGAAGGACTCAGACCGTTTATTAGCGCAACTCGAAATGAATACGAAGGATGTCCTTCTGCTCTTCACAAATAAAGGAAACTACTTATTCTGTCCTGTTCATGAGCTGCCAGATATTCGCTGGAAAGACCTTGGACAACATGTGGCTAATATCATTCCAATTGACCGTGATGAAGAAATCATCCAGGCGATTCCAGTTAAAGACTTTGAGGCTGACCTATTCCTTGTCTTTATCACGAAAAATGGCATGGCCAAGAAAACGGAGCTAAAACAGTATAAAGCACAACGATATTCTAAACCACTTGTTGGTATCAATCTAAAGGATGATGATCAAGTAATTGATGTTCATTTAACCGATGGAACAAATGAATTATTCTTGATTACCCACTTAGGATATGCCTTATGGTTTCATGAAGAAGAAATTAGTATAGTAGGTGCTCGTGCTGCAGGTGTGAAAGGGATTAATTTAAAAGATGAGGATTTCGTAATTGGTGGAAAAATCATTCATCCAGACAGTAACGAAACGATCGTTATCGCTACACAGCGTGGAGCTGTAAAGAGAATGAAAATGAAAGAATTTGAAAAAGCTACTCGTGCCAAACGCGGTGTAGTCATTTTAAGGGAACTTAAATCAAATCCACACCGCATTGCAGGATTTGATATTGCCAATGAACAAGATGTGATTTTTATCCAAACGGAAAAAGGACATCTCGAGGAACTTAATACAATCGATATTCACTACAGTGACCGTTATTCCAATGGTTCATTTATTTTGGATGAAGAGGAAAACGGAAAGGTTACGACTGTTTGGAAAGTATCTGCATCAGAAAAGCCTAGTGAATAAATGATTAAGGGACACTCTAAAAATTAGAGTGTCCTTTTTCATCTTTTTTCCAAAACTGGTCATACTAACAAGTAATAGAGCTTCTGGGAGGTTCATGGATGAAAAAAGAGATGCTTTTGGTCATTGTTTCATTTTTTCTCATGTCACTTACTGCTATTACTGGGGTATATGCGATTGAAGAAACGACAAAAATAATCACTATTTCAAATGAAAAAGCAGATATTACCGGTGACGGAAAAGAGGAAGAAATATTTTTAAAGGGGGTTCCTTATCAGAAAGAGGAGGCATTTTTGGAAAAAATCTATATTGAGATTAATGCTTCAAATGGTAGGAAATACACCATTCCACTAAATAGTGGTGCTAAGGCGGGATTGGAACTTGTCGACTTAAACAATGATGGAGTGAAAGATTTGTTGGCAAGTGTTGTGAAAGGGGGGAATGAACCAACTGTCCAAAATTATTCCTACTCTATTAGGAATTTTGAACAGACGAAACTTTTTCTGCCAGAACCACTTGAAATGGAAAGCCATTTTCTTCATGGGTATAAAGCAGAGATTAAACTCGCCAAAACAGGAAAGTCGTATCTATTTGATTTAAAGGACCGTAAGAAGTATTATAAAAAACTAGGATTATATTATCGTGGCAAGCTAAATGAGCCGACAGAATTAACCGTTAATCCATTTAGCAGTCTCCAACCTATACCTATAGAAAACAATCATGTTGGGTTACTGGGCGAGCAGCAAATTACCGGGATTGCCCATGCTGACGTGATTGCTTCTGTCGAATCAACTTGGTCATTTAACCAAGGTCAGTGGAAGTTAATTCGGATCGTTGTTCATAAAGAACGTAATCAATAGCTGTATTTTATCGACACAGGAAATCCTGTGTTTTTTATTTTCCAAAAATTTGACGAGATTTCCAGACGGGAATATACTTAGTCTTGCCAAATTTTA
>Ga0182747_1002600_pt1 | contig 12577 bp, 13 predicted proteins | sample eDN3rd30CBELigBY_FD_128526 | JGI IMG/M metagenome (GOLD analysis project Ga0182747, IMG submission 128526) | Enriched backyard soil microbial communities from Emeryville, California, USA - eDNA 3rd pass 30_C BE-Lig BY (version 2) (version 2) | ecosystem: Environmental > Terrestrial > Soil >...
CCCATACTGGCCCGCAGCTATGGCGCTGCTCATCGAGGCCGGACAGATGACAGCATCCGACTACGTGCCAACATACCCCGATTTACTGCTTGCATCCAAAGGGGCGTCCACAGATGCCGTTCAGGCCGGGGCCTGCTGATCTGGCCGGGGCAAGATGAGCGACGAGAGGCCGCACGACTCCCAGCCTATCCTCCCGGCTCGCCCCCTGTGAAGCCAACAGGTCAGGGCGTCCGAACCGCTCAGGTCGTTGAATATCGGGCAGGCCCCGTGCAGGCGACCTTGACCCCGGACGAATGCGATCGCTGGCTCCCGCCAGGCGCCCTTTGGCAACCGGCCTCCACACGAGCCGGGGTGCCCCTGCCCCCCGACACCTGCTCCCAAGCGCCGTCGTCAGTCGCCCGAGCGGATCGCGCCGTGGTCTGATGGGCAGCACGAGCCCAGCCTGCTCAGGCCACCTGACTACCCATGCCGGTGAACAAAGCGCGGGCATCGCTGGCGGGCATCGGCCTGCCGAAATAATAGCCCTGCACCTTGCTGCACCCCAGCGTGCGGACGAGATCATATTCGCCCTCGGTTTCCACGCCTTCGGCCGTGGTTTCCATATCCAGACTCTGCGCCATCGCCACGATCGCGCGGATGATGGCGAGGCTTTCGCGCTGATTGGCTGCCGCGCTGTTGACGAAGCTCTGGTCGATCTTGATCGTGCTGAACCGGGTGCGCGAGAGATAGCCGAGTGAGGAATAGCCTGTGCCGAAATCATCCAGCGACAGGCTGATGCCGAGCGCGATCAGCCGGTCCAGCATCTGGCTGACCCCGGTGCCTTCGCGCAGGAATACGCTTTCGGTCACTTCCAGTTCCAGCCGCTCGGCCGCCAGACCGCTATGCGACAGCGCCGACAGGACGATATCCAGAAACTCCGGCGAATAAAGCTGTTCGGCCGAGACATTGACCGAGACACGGATATTCTCCGGCCAGCCCACCGCTTCGCAACAGGCGCTGCGCAGCACCCAGTTGCCGATCGAGGTGATCAGCCGCGCCTCTTCTGCCACCGGGATGAACCGGGCCGGCGAGACGCTGCCCAGCGTCGGGTGCGTCCAGCGCGCCAGCGCCTCGAAACCGCGCACACCACCTTCCCGACAATCCACGATCGGCTGATAGAGGAGATGCAGTTCGTCATTCGCCAGCGCATCGCGCAGCGCAATCTCCAGCGCGCGCCGCTCCTCGGCGTCGGCATGCATGGAGGGTGCGTAGCGGACATGGCGGCCCCGCCCGGTGTCCTTGGCGCGATACAAAGCGAGGTCCGCGCTGCGGATCAGCGTCTCGGCATCCTGCCCGTCCTGCGGCGCCATCGCCGACCCGATGCTGGTCCCCACGAACAATGTGTGGCTATCCACCACAAAGGGATGCGACACGGCCTCGATGATCCGGAAGGCGAGTTGCTCGACATAGGCCGGCTCCGGCAAGTCATGGATGACGACGGCGAATTCGTCCCCGCCCAGCCGGCCGCATGTCTCATTGGGCGAACAGACGGTGCGGATGCGCTCGGCCACCTGCGCAAGCAACCGATCGCCGACCAGATGGCCCAGCGTATCATTGACCGACTTGAACCGGTCGAGATCGATCATCAGGAAGGCGCAGCGACTGTTCCAGCGCGTCATGCGCTCGATCGCGGCGGAGAGCCTCTCCGTCAGGTGCAGCCGGTTGGGCAGATTGGTCAGCACATCGTTGCGCGCCATGCGGGCGATGCGCTCGGATGTCTCCTTCTGCTCCGTGATATCGGACCCGACACCGCGAAAACCGAGGAAGGCGCCCTTCTCATCCTTGCGGGGAGAGGCGGACATCTCCCACCAGCGCCGCTGTTCGCCGATCATGACGGGGATCACCATGCCCGAAAATGGCTGCCGCTTCTTGAGCTTCTCCGCGAACTGGTGAAGCGCCGGGTCGAACCGGCCATCTTCCCATGCGGGGCCAGCCAGCACCTCCAGCACCGCCACCCCCTCCATCTCTTCGCAGCTGCGCTCGAACAGCGCCGCGAAAGAGGGGGTGACGCAGGCCAGCCGCCGCGCCGCATCGGTCTGCCAGAGCCAGTCGGTCGCCTCGACATCATGCTCCTTGAGCAGCAGGCTCACCACCTCGCGCTTTTCCGCCAGCATCTGGCTTGTGTGGAGCTGGACGCCAAAGCGATAGGCCAGCCACAGATTGGCGCAGAGCAGCAGCGTCATATAGGCCGTCACGACCCCGGCAAGCATCGGGTCGGCGAAGCGCCAGAGCATCCAGGCCCCGCCACCGCCCACGGTGATGACAAAGCTGGAAGCCGCCAGCGGCGTGGCCTGAAAGGCAATGGCGACGATCGCCGTGAGACAGCAGCCGATCGTCCACAGCATCATGATATCGACAGGGCGCTCATTGGCCGACAGCGCGAGCATGGCGACCGCCCAGACCGCGCCCTGAAACAGCGAGAGCAGACCATGGCGCAGCACCCCGCGCCGCATGCCCTGCGCATAATCGACCGCGGCATTGTCGCGCCGGAGGCTGAACGACAGGGCATGAACGCAAAATGCCAGCACCGTCCAGATCGCCAGGAACCACGGAGATGCCAGCGAGGCGAAATGCACATCGACCAGCACCACCGAAAAGGCCGTGAACGCGGCATAAACGCCCAGCATGCGGTCGGTCGCGCGCAACTGGTTGCCATAGACATAGTCGGCGTGATCAGCTGGCAGCCGCCCAAGGCCCGTGAGCATGGCTAGCGATGGCGTCTCGGGAAGAGCCGAATCCCGATGGGGCCGGAGTGAGGCGCGTTCTTTCACGCCCCGCTCATAGCCCCGCTCTGGTTAGCAACAGGTAATCAGGACGCGCTCGATGACTCTGCCCGTCCTGCAATCCGTTCGTCAGGCCGCGATATCATAGGGGACGATCTCGCCCTCCAGATAGAGCTTGCGTGCCTTGGAGCGGCTCAGCTTGCCCGAACTGGTGCGCGGCAGCGAGCGCGGCGGCACCAGTTCGACCACGCAGTTCATGCCGGTGATCGAGCGCACCCGCTCACGGATATCGTCGCGCAGCCGCGCCCGTTCTTCATTATCCGAGACGCGGCAATGCACCAGCACGGCGGGCGCTTCCTCACCGCCCGGCGTGGTGATCGAAAAGGCGGCGATGTCCCCCTGCTTGAAGCCGGGGAGCTGCTCAACGGCCCATTCGATATCCTGCGGCCAGTGATTCTTGCCATTGATGATGATCATGTCCTTGGCGCGGCCGACAATGTAGAGATAGCCATCGGACAGATAGCCCATGTCGCCCGTGTCCAGCCAGCCATCCAGCATGCAGGCATCGGTGGCTTCCTGATCGCGGAAATAGCCGGTCATCAGCGATGGCCCGGTCGTCCAGATCCGGCCGATCGTCTTGTCCGGCACCAGCCCGCCGAAATCGTCGCGAATTTCGATGGTCATGCCCATCACCGGCTTGCCGCAATTGACGATGGCGCGGTAGCGTTGCGGGCGATCCGGTTGCGCATGGCCGCCGGACAGCTCCGTCTCCTCGACCAACTCGACGACGATCCCTTCGCCCGGCGGCATGATGGTCACCGCCAGCGTGGCTTCCGCCAGCCCGTAGCTCGGCAGGAAAGCGCCGGGGCTGAAGCCTGCTTCGGCAAAGGCGTCGACAAATTCCTGCATCACATCGGGGCGGATCATGTCCGCGCCATTGCCGGCCAGGCGCCAGCGCGAGAGGTCGAACCGCTCGGAAGCCTTGGTCTGGCTCGACATGCGGCGCGCGCAGATATCGTAGCCGAAGGTCGGCGAATAGCTGATCGCCGTGCCCTCATGGCGCGAGATGAGATCGAGCCACGCCAGCGGGCGCCGGGCGAAATCCTCGGTCTTGAGGTAATCGGTCGAGACCTGATTGGCGACCACCGAGAGGAAGCAGCCGACCAGCCCCATATCATGATACCAGGGCAGCCAGCTGATGCAGCGATCCGACGGGACGAGCTGCATGCCATGACTGTGCGCGGCCAGATTGCTCAGCAACGCCTTGTGCGTCACCGCGACCCCGTGCGGGAAGCGCGTCGAGCCGCTGGAATATTGCAGATAGCAGATTTCGTCCGTCGCCGCTTCGGGCAGCGGGCCGGCGACCGGCGCAACCGCCAGGAAATCCCCAAAGCTCAGCGGGTCGACACCGGCGCGGCGCGCGGCTTCGCTCGCCATCTCGGCCAGTTCGCCGGGAAAGAGCAGCATCAGCGGGCCGCAGCTGTCCAACTGCACGACCAGCTGGTCGATATAGCTTTCCTTACCGCCGAAACTGGTCGGCAGCGGCAGCGGCACCGGCCAGGCGCCGGCATAGACGATGCCGAAGAACAGCTGCGCGAACTCGGTGCCCGTCTCGGCGATGAGCGCGATGCGGTCCTGCGGCTTCACGCCCCGCGCGATCAGGCGATGGGCGCATGCCAGCGCATCCTCACGCATCTCCGCAAAGGGATAGGGGCGGGCAATATTACCGCGCGCATCATGGAAATTGAGACCACGGACGCCTTGCGCCGCATAATCCAGCGCTTCGCCCAAAGTTTCAAAATCGGCAAATCTGCGCGCAAGCCGATCTTCCGTCGGTGTTGGCTGCATCAAGGGACCCTTCTTTTCCGCCATCTGCGTCCGAAAACCGAACCGCGACGGGCTGTTCGGCGTGCTATGCGCTGTCGTGCCGAAAGCCGCAATCATTCACGTCGGACCCGCCGCTTATTGTATCGGTCGGGCATGCTCCATTAAGACAGGGACTATGGCACAAAAAAGGCGCTCAGGGCCCCAGAGGCATAAATCTTCCACGCCGCCACCTCTGGAACGCGCCGCGCTGGAGGCGCTGGCGCTGGGCTATGTCGGGCGATTCGCCACCAGTCGCGCGAAACTGATCGCCTATCTCGACCGCAAACTGCGCGAGCGCGGCTGGGCAGCGGACGACGGCAGCGCCCCGCCCACCGAGGCGATCGCAGACCGGCTGGTCGCGCTACGTTATGTCGATGACGAAGCCTATGCCGCGATGAAGACCGACGCCATGCAGCGGCGCGGCCTTGGCACCCGGCGCATCGCGCAGGCGCTGCGTCATGACGGGATTGCCGAGGATATTTCGGACGGTATGGCGCCCGACCCGGTCGCCCATTGGGAAGCCGCCGCCCGTTTCGCCAGACGCAAGCGCATCGGCCCCTTCGCGACCACCCCAGCCGAACGGCCACTCCGCGAAAAGCAGTTCGCTGCCTTCCTGCGCGCCGGCCACGACATGGAGACCGCGCGGCAATGGGTGAACGCCGCACCGAATGAGGCGCCGCCCCGGCCGGATGACGAGGACCACCACGCATGAGCGAGCGAGCCGGCATACGCCGCAAGCGCCCTGGCAGCCTCGCGCTTGCCCTGCTGCTCGCAACCGGCGGTTGCAACGGCGCTGACGGCACCCGCAACGGAGCCGACACGGTCACCGACCCGGTCGCTCTCATGATCCGCAGCGCGGACGGCCGCGACCATGGCTTCACGGTCGAGGTGGCGGCCGATGAGTTCAGCCAGCAGCGGGGACTCATGGGCCGCACGGCCCTGGCCGGGAATGGCGGCATGCTCTTTCCATTCCCGGTGCCGCGCATGGCCTCCTTCTGGATGAAGGACACCCCGTTGCCGCTCGATCTCATTTTCATCCGGCCCGATGGCACCATTGCGGCCATTCTGCCCGGCCAGCCTGATGATCTGCACCCGATCGCTGCAGGCGAGCCGGTTTCCGCCGTGCTGGAGATAAACCGGGGTCGCGCTGCGGCGCTGGGCCTTGCACCGGGCGACAAGGTGCAATGGGGCGACTGCGCGCGGCCGCCTGCTCGGCACAACGTGATCCTGCCCACGATGCCATGGCAACCGGACCGTTTCTGCCCGGCCGGGCCCGATTGAGCCGCCTCCGAGCCATTTCGCCGTTGCCAATACCGGGGCAGTGCGGCTAAGCGCTGCGGCCATGGGCATCGTCAAGAACATCTTCACATGGTGGGAAGGCTCGACCTTCGGCACATGGCTGAACACCGCGCGCAACGGCACTCGCGTTGGCGAGGATAGCCAGGGCAATGTCTATTATGAAGGCGGCACCGACCCCAACGGCCTGACTCGGCGCTGGGTCATCTACAATGGCGCCAATGACGCCAGCCGCGTGCCTGCCGAATGGCATGGCTGGCTGCACCACAGCATTGATGGCCCGCCGCAGAGCAATTTGCCGCCACCACGCATCTGGGAAGCGGACTACACGCCCAACCAGACCGGCACACCGCAAGCCTATCGCCCCTCCGGCGCGATCGAAGCCGGCGGCAAGCGCCAGATGGCCACCGGCGATTACGAAGCCTGGGCACCCGACGCGTGAGGCCTGGCCGGTCCGCGGCGCCGGGCCGGTGGCTGCTTCCACTCGGCCTGCTGCTTTTTGTCGCGGGTTGCGGCGCCCGTCCGGCCGATACTGACAACGGCGCCGATTCGGCCAATCGCGAGGAACGGTCCCGCGACCAGCCGCTGGCGCGCGCCAGCACTGATCTGCCCGGCACGCCGATGGCGCAGCGCGAGGCCGTGCTCGGCCTGCTCAACAAGCGCAATGGCCTCACCCGCGAGCTCAAGATGAAGCCCGGCGAAGCGCTGCGCGTAGGCAATGCCGTCGTGCGCCTGCGCGCCTGCGAGACGGCGGCCCCATGGGAAGCCGAGCAGGAAACGGGCGCTTTCGTGCAGCTCGATGTGCAGGAAAGCCGGGACAATGAATGGCACCGCGTCTTTTCCGGCTGGCTCTTCAAGGAACGGCCGGATCGTAACGTCGTTCTCCATCCGGTCTATGATGTCTGGGTGATGAGCTGTGCGATGAGTTGGCCCGAGACCGGGCCGGACACGGTCCGTTCGGCCGATCGCACCAATCGCACCGCCGAGTCGTCCGACGCACCCTCCCCCGACGCAGCCGAAAATGCATCGGCCGCCGGTCCACCGGCCGCCAGCGCGTCGAGCGCGCCGAAATCTCCGGACAATGCCCCCGTGCCGTCGTCCAGCGCCGCTCCCAGCAGCAGCGAATAGGCCTCCGCGCTCACCTCCACCGCGCCGAGCGAGGCAAGGTGTGGCGTCATGAACTGGCAATCGAGCAGCGTGAAGCCGCCGACTCGCAAGCGTGCCACCAGCCAGGCCATCGCCACCTTGGAGGCGTCCGTCGCCCGGCTGAACATGCTCTCGCCAAAGAAGGCCCGGCCCAGCGCCAGTCCGTAAAGGCCGCCAACAAGCGTGCGCGCCGCCCCCTCGCCCGCCCAGCATTCGACACTATGCGCCAGGCCGCGCCGATGGAGCCGGTTGAACGCCATCTCGATATCCTGATTGATCCACGTCTCCGGCCGATCCGCCGCGCTTTGCGCGCAAGTCGCAAGGACCTGTGCAAAGGCCGTATCCACCGTCACCTCGAAGCGCTCCGTCCGCACCGTCTTGCGCAGCGATCTGGAGGCATGGAAGCCATCGAGCGGCAGGATCGCGCGTTCGTTCGGCTTCACCCAATAGAGCGAGCGCGCATCACGATCGTCCGCCATCGGGAAGTGCCCGGCAGCATAGGCGCGCAGCAGGGTCGTCAGATCAATGCTCATACCCTGCCTCTAGCAGACGGCCCGTGGCGATCGGGAGTCCTGATGCGGGGCTGGATATGACGCCGGCGATTCTCTAGACCCACGGCTCATCAACGGGACGGGAGAGGACAGATCATGGCAACATTCGTGCTGGTGCATGGCGCATGGGGCGGCAGCTGGGGCTATGCGCCGCTCGCACGGGACCTGCACGCCGCCGGCCATGATGTGCACATTCCCTCGCTCACCGGCCTTGGCGAGCGCGCGCACCTTGCCCATGGCGGCATCACCCTCACCGACCATATCAACGACGTGATCGGTCTGATCGACTGCGAGCAGTTGTCCGACATCATTCTCGTCGGGCACAGCTATGGCGGCATGGTCGTCACCGGCGTCTCGGCGCAGCGCGGCAGCCGCATTCGCGAACTGGTCTATCTCGACGCCTTCCTGCCACGGGACGGGCAAGCCCTGTGGGATCTGGCGGATGACGAGACGCGGCGCCTTTATATCGAGAATCAGAAAGCGACGCCCGGCCTCGTCCAGCCGATCTTCCCGATGCCGGAAGGCCGCACCGCGCGGGTGTCCGGCCATCCCTTGCTCACCCTGCTCGAACCGGTCCGGCTCGGCGGCGAGGAAGGCGCGATTGCGCACCGCAGCTATGTCTATGCCAGCGCGAGCCCGCTCACCATCTTCACCCAGTTCCGCGATCGCTGCGCCGCCGATCCGGCCTGGCACGTGCATGAACTCGCCACCGGCCACATGGTCTGGGATGATGATCTGGCGGGCGTGACGCGCATCTTGCTCGACGCGGCGGCGCGCTAATGACAGGAAAGGTGACGCAGCGGCTTGCACTGCCGGATCACCCGCGTTAAGGGCGTCGCCTTCGCCGTGCAGGAGTGTAGCTCAGCTGGTAGAGCGTCGGTCTCCAAAACCGAATGTCGTGGGTTCGAGTCCCTCCACTCCTGCCAAGACTTGCCCAAGCGCGCGACTGCGCGTAGTGGATAGGCCAGTTGCGAATGAGGCCGCGGACTAGCCGGGCGGACAAGCCCGGGCCTGGTCCGTTTTCTTGTGTTTCAAACAGCTTCGAATTTTTGAAAGAGAAAACGAGCGTGGCGAAAACATCTCCCACCGAATTCCTTAATCAGGTCAAGGCCGAGACCCGCAAGGTCGTCTGGCCGTCGTCGCGCCAGACGCTGACAACGGCCGTGATGGTCGTCATCATGACGGGAATGCTGGGACTGTTCTTCTTCGGCATCGACACGCTGTTCGGCTGGATTGTGCGGATGCTGCTCAGCCTGGCCGGCGGCCAGAGCTGATCCCTCGCTTAACGCGGTGAATTGAGGAAAAAGAGAGCATATGGCGCGCTGGTACATCATCCACGCTTATTCGGGCTTTGAGAATAAAGTCCGCGATTCCATCCTGTCCGAGGCCGAGCGCATGGGCCTGGCCCAGCTGATCGAGCAGGTCGAGGTGCCCACCGAGACCGTGACCGAGGTCAAGCGCGGCAAGAAGGTGCAGGTCGAACGCAAGAACATGCCCGGCTATGTCCTCGCCAAGCTCAGCATGAACGACGATATTTATCACCTGATCAAGAACACGCCCAAGGTGACCGGCTTCCTCGGCTCCTCGGGCAAGCCGCAGCCAATCAGCGAAGGCGAGGCCGCACGCTTCTTCGGCGCGCGTGAAGAGGCTGCCGCCCAGCCGCGCCACAAGGTCAATGTCGATTATGAGATTGGCGACAGCGTGAAGGTGATGAGCGGCCCGTTCGCCAGCTTCATCGGCACGGTCGAGGAACTGGACTTCGAGAAGAGCCGCGTGAAGGTTTCCGTTTCGATTTTCGGCCGCGCCACGCCGGTCGAGCTGGACTTCGAGGAAGTCGAACTCTCCAAATAAGCGCCTTATGCGCTTGAATGAGGCCGCCCGTCTCCGGACCGGCGGCCTTTTTATTGCCTGCGCAACAGGCCGCCGTGACATGTCGCCTGAGCGACTGCGCGCGCTTTCCCCTTGCTGATCCGGCCAAGGTAGATCAGAGACGGATCATTGCCTTGCGAATGAATGGCAAGCTGCTCCGGGGAGGAAAACAAGCATGGCGAGCGCGCCGCGATCCATCGACATTGCCGCGTTCATTGACGGACGCAAACTGGGCGGTTTCAACTACAAGCTCATTGCCCTGTCCTGGCTGATCACCGTGTTCGACGGGTTCGACATGATGATGATCAGCTTCACCGCGCCATGGATGCGCGACGAACTGGCGCTCGACACATTGATGCTCGGCCACATTTTTTCGGCCGGCCTGTTCGGCATGATGCTGGGCGGCTTCGCCTTCGCTTATATCGGCGACCGGATCGGCCGGCGCCAGACGATCATCTGGGCCGCTTTCGCCTTCGGCATTCTCACCACCGCCACCGCGTTCGCGCGCAGCTATGAAGCACTGATGGTGCTGCGCTTCCTCGATGGGTTCGCGATTGGCGGCATGCTGCCTTTGGCCTGGGCGCTCAATATCGAATATGTGCCGGCCAAGCTGCGCTCCACCGTCGTCACGGTCATCATGATGGGCTACAGCCTCGGCACCGCCCTGGCCGGGCCAGTCACCATCTGGCTCGCGCCGACATGGGGCTGGGAAGGCGTGTTCATCTTCGGCGGCGTGGGCACATTGATCTGCGCCATGGGCCTGCTGGCATGGCTTCCCGAATCGGTGCGCTTCCTCGCCAGCAAGGGACAAAAGCCGCATGTGATCGCGGCCACGCTCAACAAGATCGATCCAGCGCTCCACGCCACGCCGAACGATAATTTCCTGCTCGGCGACGAAAAGCGGGACACCGGCAACTTCAATGTCGGCAAGCTGTTCAAGGCCGATCTAAAATGGCTCACGCCCCTGCTCTGGCTGGGCTATATCGCGAGCACGCTGGCCGTCTACTTCAAGGCCAACTGGGGCCCGATCGTTTATGAGGACCTCCAGTTCTCGCGCGAGACGGCGGCCTATGTCTCCTCCATCTCCGGCATGCTCGGGGCCGTTCTCGGCCTTGTGCTCATGCGCTTTACGGACCGGATGGGGCCCTACGCCGTCGCGGCCTATCCGCTGATCGCCTTCCCGCTGCTGATGGCCGTTGGCCTCATTCCGATGGGAGAGACAACCTTCCTCATCCTCTCGGTCGCCTCGACCAGCTTTGTGGGCGGCGCGCATTTCGGCATTCTTTCCATTGCCGGCGTCTATTATCCCAGTGCGATCCGCGCCAATGGTGCCGGCTGGGCGACCTCCGTCGCCAAGATCGGTGGTATCGCCGGGCCAATCATCGGCGCCTATGTGCTGTCGAGCGGCCTGCCCATCGTGCGCAGCTTCGCCATTCTTGCGCTCTGCCCGGCCGTGCTGGCGCTCTGCGCGATCGGTATTGGCGCAATCGTCAGGCGGCGCAATACGGCCCCGCTTCCCGGCGCGGCAGTCGTGGCGGCGGAGTGAGACGCGCGGCGGCATGGCTCGCGGCCTCCCGGCCAGATGCTCGTGAGCAACGGCAGCCCGCATGCTGCCGGTAACCACCCTGCTCGCCTATATCGGCGCGGCAATGGCGGAAATCGCGGGCTGCTTTGCGTTCTGGGCGTGGTTCCGGCTGGACAGGAGCGTACTGTGGCTGATCCCCGGCACGCTCTCGCTCCTGCTGTTCGCATGGCTGCTGACACTGGTGGACACCAGTCAGGCCGGCCGGGCCTATGCGGCTTATGGCGGCATCTACATCCTCTCGGCGCTGGTCTGGCTCTGGCTGGTGGAAGATATGGTTCCGGATCGCTGGGACATGGGCGGCGCCCTCCTCTGCCTGATCGGCGCGGGCGTGATCCTGCTCGGGCCGCATCGCAGCTAAGCGGCGCATGCCTCCGCTCGCCCGAGCCCCCTTTCCTTTTCGCCCGCACCCGCCTATAGGCCCGCACGTCCGAGCCATGCCTTGCAGGCAGGCACGGTGCCAATGCGGAAGGCGCGTTCTCCGGAACGGGCCGTTTGACCGCTAAGCTTGAACCGGGCGACATCACTGCCGCCCTCTACAGAGTGAGACGACATGGCCAAGAAGATTACGGGCTATATCAAACTCCAGGTGCCCGCTGGAGCCGCCAACCCCTCGCCGCCGATCGGCCCTGCGCTGGGTCAGCGCGGTGTGAACATCATGGAATTCTGCAAGGCGTTCAACGCCGCGACGGACAAGGAAGCCAAGGGCACGCCCCTGCCGACCATCATCACCGTCTATGCGGACCGCAGCTTCTCCTTCATCACGAAGAAGCCGCCGGCAACCTATCTCATCAAGCAGGCGATCAACCTCAAGTCCGGCTCGAAGGAGCCCGGCAAGGTTGCAGCCGGCACGATCAAGCGCTCGCAGCTGACCGAACTGGCCGAAACCAAGATGACCGACCTCAATGCCAATGACATCGAGTCGGCAACGCGGATTCTCGAAGGTAGCGCCCGCTCGATGGGCCTCACCGTGGTGGAGGGCTAAGACCATGGCAAAGCAGACCAAGAAGGCAAAGGCTCTCGCCGCCGCCATCAGCAACGACAAGCTGCACGCCGTCGATGAAGCCATTGCGCTCATCAAGCAGCACGCCACCGCCAAGTTCGACGAGACCGTCGAAGTCGCGATGAACCTGGGCGTTGACCCGCGTCACGCCGACCAGATGGTCCGCGGCGTCGTCACGCTGCCGGCCGGCACCGGCAAGGATGTGCGCGTCGCCGTCTTCGCGCGCGGCGACAAGGCCGAGCAGGCCACGGCCGCCGGCGCCGAGATCGTCGGTGCGGAAGACCTGCTGGAGAGCATCCAGGCTGGCAACTTCAACTTCGACCGCGTCATCGCCACGCCGGACATGATGGGCCTCGTCGGCCGTCTCGGCAAGGTACTCGGCCCCAAGGGCATGATGCCGAACCCGAAGCTGGGCACCGTGACCCCGAATGTGGCGGAAGCCGTGAAGGCAGCCAAGGGCGGCCAGATCGAGTTCCGCGTCGAGAAGGCCGGCATCATCCAC
>Ga0182747_1002605_pt1 | contig 12566 bp, 9 predicted proteins | sample eDN3rd30CBELigBY_FD_128526 | JGI IMG/M metagenome (GOLD analysis project Ga0182747, IMG submission 128526) | Enriched backyard soil microbial communities from Emeryville, California, USA - eDNA 3rd pass 30_C BE-Lig BY (version 2) (version 2) | ecosystem: Environmental > Terrestrial > Soil >...
CAGGTGCTCGGCGCCTCGATCGACAACGAGTTCGTGCACTTCCAGTGGCGCGCGCAGCACGAGGACCTCAAGACGCTGCCGTTCCCGATGCTGTCCGACCTCAAGCGCGAGTTGGTCGAGGCGACCGGTGTGCTCAACGCCGACGGTGTCGCCGACCGCGCCACCTTCATCGTCGACCCCAACAACGAGATCCAGTTCGTGTCGGTGACGGCGGGATCGGTGGGCCGCAACGTCGACGAGGTGCTGCGCGTGCTCGACGCCCTGCAGTCCGACGAGCTGTGCGCCTGCAACTGGAAGAAGGGCGACCCGACGATCAACGCCGGCGAGCTGCTCAAAGAATCGGTCTGACCCGGACCGAACGGTGTAGAGCGCCGGCGACGAGAAGGAGTAGCGCCATATGAGCATCGAGAATCTCAAGAACGCGGTCCCGGAATTCGCCAAAGACCTCAAGCTCAACCTGGGTTCGATCGCTCGCACCACGGCTCTCAACGAGGAGCAGCTCTGGGGCAGCCTGTTGGCCAGCGCCGCGGCGACACGTAACGCCACGGTGCTCGCCGAGATCAGCGCCGAAGCAGCCGACAACCTCTCGGCGGAGGCCTACCAGGCCGCCCTGGGTGCGGCGTCGATCATGGGTATGAACAACGTGTTCTACCGGGGTCGGCACTTCTTGGACGGCGCCTACGACGACCTGCGGCCCGGGTTGCGGATGAACATCATCGGCAACCCGGGGGTCGACAAGGCCAACTTCGAGCTGTGGAGCTTCGCGGTCTCGGCGATCAACGGCTGCCAGGCCTGCGTCGCCTCCCACGAGCAGGTCGTCCGCGAGGCGGGCGTCGGCCGTGAGGCGCTGCTGGAGGCCCTCAAGGTCGCGTCGATCGTGGCCGGGGTGGCCCAGGCGATCTTCGCCGGGCAGGCGCTGCCGGAAGCGTCCGCCTAAGGACCGGTGCTGGCGCGGCTCAGTCGAACTCGGCTGGCCGCGCCAGCCGGTCCCGGGTCACCGGATCTTCCTGTCCGCCGTAGTAGCGGTCCAGTACCGCGCGAAAATCGCTGCAGCACTGAGGATCCTGGTGGCCGCCGTCGGCGCAGGCCCGGGCGAACAACGTCATCGACGAACGCAGTTTGATGTCGTCGGGCCGGCCCAGAATCTCCTGGACGGCTCTGCCGTGCACCGCGTTGATCAACTGCGCGCACTCATGCAGCCGCGGACCGAGCAGTTCGTGGGACAGGTAGGCGCGTGCCTCTGCCACGGAGGCGATGCCGTAGCGCTGGGCCATCGCGCTGCTGCCGAGGCCGGCGAGCTGCGGAAAGATGAACCACATCCAGTGGCTACGCTTGCGCCCGTCACGCAACTCGGCGACCACGGTGTCGTAGACGCGTGCTTGCGCGTCGACGAAACGCTGCAGCCCGAACGACTCGGAATGATCCGCCATGACACCAACCGTGGCACAGTTCGATGGGACAGTGAAGGAGTCAGATGCCGGTGACGCGACGACGATTCCCCAGAGTCCACGACCTGGCGCCGCTGATCCGATTCCGTCGGCCCCGGCTGAACCGCACCGCGCAGCGTCTTGATGCCGCGGTGACCGTCGAGGATCTGCGCCGCCTCGCCAAACGGCGCACCCCCAAGGCCGCCTTCGACTACACCGACGGTGCGGCCGAGGAGGAGGTGTCCCTCGACCGGGCCCGCCAGGCCTTCCGCGACATCGAGTTTCATCCGGCGATCCTGCGTGATGTCACCGATGTCGACACCAGCCGCGAGGTGCTCGGGGCATCGGTGGCCTTGCCGTTCGCCATCGCGCCCACCGGGTTCACCCGGCTGATGCACACCGCGGGAGAGCTGGCCGGCGCCCGGGCCGCCGAAGCCGCCGGCATCCCGTTCTCGCTGTCGACGCTGGGCACCGCCTCGATCGAGGAGGTCGCGGCGGCCGCTCCCGATGTGCGCCGCTGGTTCCAGCTCTACATCTGGCGCGACCGCGACCGGTCGATGGCACTGTTGGGCCGCGCCGCCGAGGCCGGCTACGACACCCTGCTGGTGACCGTGGACTGTCCGGTTCCCGGCGCGCGGCGTCGCGACACCCGCAACGGCCTGACCATCCCGCCGGCCCTGACGCTGCGCACGGTGGCCGACGCCGCCGTCCACCCGGCCTGGTGGTTCGACCTGCTCACCACCGAGCCGCTGGCCTTCGCGTCGCTGGACCGCTGGTCGGGCACCGTGGCGGAATACATGGACACCATGTTCGACCCGAGCATGACCTTCGACGACCTGACCTGGGTCCGGTCTCAGTGGCCGGGCCGGTTCGTCGTCAAGGGCATTCAGACCCTCGCCGACGCCCGCGCCGCCGTCGATCTCGGTGTGGACGGCATCGTGTTGTCCAATCACGGCGGCCGTCAGCTCGACCGCGCGCCGGTGCCGTTCGCACTGCTGCCCGAGGTGGCGCGCGAAGTCGGGGACGACACCGAGATCCTGCTGGACACCGGGATCATGTCCGGCGCCGACATCGTCGCGGCGATCGCGCTGGGCGCCCGATGCACGTTGATCGGCCGGGCCTACCTGTACGGGCTGATGGCCGGCGGCCAGGCCGGGGTGGACCGCGTCATCGAGATCCTCGCCGAGCAGATCCGGCGCACCATGCGCCTGCTGGGAGTCCGCGAGCTGGCAGAGCTCTCACCGCAGCATGTCACCCGGCTGCAGCGTTCGGTGCGGCGGTAACACCGCGCTCAGAACGCCGGTGCCCGCGTCACAATAGCGGCGATCATGTCGGTTAGTACCCCCGCTCGGCCGCTGATGTGTTCACCGCAGGCCTTGACGTCGATCACGGTGTCGGCCACGGCGTCGAGGACCCGCTCGCAGGTGTAGCCGTCGGTGCCCAAGGTGTAGGTCTGCGAGATCCGGGGCGCGTCGCCCGCGACGTCCCCGAGTTCCCAGGTGTAGGTGTTGTGGTCGGGATAGGTCACGGTCACCGTCTGTCCCACACACTCCCGCCACCGAGGCACCGACCGCTCGACGAACGCGGCGGCCTGGCCCGACTTCGGAGCGAAGACCGCGATGTCCTGATCCACGAACGGCCGCCCGTTAACCCCGGCACGCTGCAGGCCGCCGGGCTCCTCCAGGACCTTCCACGCCGCCTGTCGAATCTGGCTGCCCGGGTACACCTCCCCCATCCCCGGGTAGAGCACGCCCAGACATTCCGGCCGCGACAACTCGACGGAACCGGACGGCTTGAAAGCCTCGAGGTCGGCCTGCACGGTCACCATGCCCGGGGTGGCCATCACGGCCGCGACATCGGTGTCGTCGACCAGGACCGGTGCGGCCGGCTCCGAAGGCGTGCGGGCGATCCCGACCGCCACCGCGCCTCCGGCCGCCACGGCCACCACGGCACCGGCGATCGACAGCTTCGTCTTCGACCACCCCCCGAGCCGCCAGCGGCGACCGGTGGATTCCGCATCCGCAGCAGTCGGGGCGCCCGGCGATGGCGGGGTGATCGCCGGCCGAGGTCCGGTCACCGCGGCGACCGGCATCCCGACGGTGGCCGCAGTGAAGCTCGGATCGTTGGCGGCCAGGACGGCATCGACGTCGGCACGGGTGCGCACCGTGACGTCCGGCCGGTCGCGCAGGCGGCACAGCAGCTGAAGGATGTCGTTGCGCACCGTCGGATCGTGGCAGTCCTCGTCCAGCCGGGATCGGAGCTCGAACACCAGCTCGGCCTGCTTTCGGTAACTGAGTTCGGGTCCCGACAGGTCCGAGGAGAGCCGCATCAGATAGGCGAAGGGAACGGTCGGCTCCTCCGGCAACTGCGCGGGCAGCGGCCCGGCGCGGAGCGCGAGGCTTCTCATCGCGGCGACCAGTCGGGCATCGGTAGCGGCATTGCCGTGTCGGTAGTCGATGATCTGGGTGGCGGCCAGCGGTGTGACCCGCACACTGTCGACCGGGCCGATCTGCACCGGCAGCACCGGCCGGAGCAGCGCACGCGCGTAGGCCAGTTCCGCCTGACAGGGTTTGGATCTCAGTGAATTGTTCGACAGTGCGACGACGAATACCGTGCAGCTACGAATGCGCTCCAGAATCGCCTGCCACCATGCTTCGCCCCCACCCAGCTCCTCATCCAGCCACACCCGCTGCTCGGCGCCGCGCAGGACCGCGACCAACGGGTCGACCAGCGCCCTATCTTGGCTGGCGTAACTGACAAACAGCATGATCCCTCTCCGGGCCCGTGTGCTCCGAAAGCGAACCGATCAGTCTCCATATTGCAAGACCGATGGCCGACATCGGTCATCAGGTGTCCGGGTTAGTGTACGAGGGGACATCACGTCCGCGCGACGGGTCGAGCGGCCCTGGAAGGAGCAACGTTGATGAGCGGTTCCGCGGCCGAGTCGAGGGCCCCCGGTGGGCCGGGTCGCGACGCACCGCCGCCGGCGACTTTCCAGCACAAGCTGCTGACCGGTCTGACCGATCCGCACTGGTACTGGGCGCTGATACCGGCGGGGATCGCGGCCTTCGCGCTGGGCATGTGGGGCTACGGGTCCTACGGGCACGGCGATCATTCGATTTCCGACGCGGTCTACGGTGCGGTCAAGCTGTTCTTCCTGCACGCCGCTCCGCAACCGGAGAACAACGTCGGTATCGCGCTGGACATCGCCCGCTTCTTGGCGCCTCTGGTCGCCGGGTGGGCAGCGCTCATCGCAGTGGTCTCGGTATTCCGTGATCGCGTACAGCAATTGCTGATCCCGTTCAAGCACGGGCATGTGGTGGTCTGTGGACTGGGCTTCGCGGGGTTCGAATTGGTCCGCAAGTTGCGTGCTGCCGGTTACCGGGTGGTCGTGATCGAATCCGACGAGGCCAATCCTCGGATCAGGACCTGCCGCAACTGGGGGTTCCCGGTCGTCATCGGGGATGCGCAGCTGAGCGCGACCCTGGAAGCTGCCGGCGTCCGACGAGCGTCCCGGTTGCTCGCGGTGACGTCGGACAGCGTCGCCAACACCGAAATCCTCACGCTGGCGCGCCGATTGGCCGACCACTCCGGCCGTTCCCGACGGATCTTCGGCCGCAACGGCGGTCACGTTCCGCGCTGCCTGGCGCGTATCGACGATCCGGGGTTGTGCGTGCTGCTGCGGATTGCGGAGTTCAATCGCGGTGACGAGCAGTCGGTCGTCGATTTCTTCAACATCGACACCGTCGCCGCCCGGCTTCTGCTGGACCAGCACCCCATACAGGCCCGGTACCCGCATATAGCGGTCGCTCACCTCGACGGCATCGGTTCGGAGGTGGTCTTCCAAGCAGCCCGGCACTGGCACGCCGAACGCCCCGATGACCAGCCACTGCCGGTGACGGTGATCGACGATCATGCCTCCGACAAAGTGGCCGCGCTGATCGCCCGGCACCCCGCGCTGGAGGAGATCTGCGCCTTCAGCTACGCCTCGACCTCGATGCGTGATATCGACCGGTTGGCGCAGGAAACCGACCGGCCGATCACCCATGCCTATGTGACCGGCTATCGCGATGAGCGCAACGTGGAGGCGGCGTTGAATCTGCGCCGCGTCCTCCCCGACTCGGTTCCGGTCGTCGCGACGATCTCGCGGGCCTACGGAGTGGCCGAACTGCTGGAGGAGAAGGCGACACCCGGCGGGGCCGGGGTCACCGTGTTCAGGACTCTGCAGGAGACCTGCAGCGTGGAACTCGTCGAGGGTGGATCGCTGGAGGCCGTCGCCCAGGAAATCCACCGGCGCTACTGCCTGATGCAGCCCGAGGGTGCTCCCACACCGCCCCCGTGGCCGGAACTGGCCGACGCGCTGAAGGAGTCGAGCCGGGCCCAGGCGCGCCACATCGGGGTAAAGCTGCGCAGCATCGGCTGTGTCATCGCTCCGCTACGCAACTGGCAGGCCAAGGACTTCCAGTTCACCGACGCCGAGCTGGACAAGTTGGGTTCCATGGAGCACGACCGGTGGATGCAGGAAAAACTCGCCGCCGGATGGACCCTGGGCGATGAGGACCCCGTACTCAAGAAGGACCCGCACCTGGTGCCGATGGCGGAGCTGCCTCCCGACGTCGCAGAGGTGGACCGCATCTTCGTCCGGGCGATCCCCGAGATGCTGGCCGCGGTCGGTCTGGAGATCGTCGACGTCACGCAGAGCGCGCCGAGGTACCCGGCGTGCGACCTGGCCCGCTGACGTAGGGCCGCCGCTTGCGGGTTTGCCGCGCCGCAGACGGGGGTAGACCCCCGCGGTGCACACCCACAAGGAACTGGTGCGCCGGCTGCTCCGGCGGGCAGGAAAGACGTACGCACAGGAGGCCGGCATCCGGTTGCGCAACCAGCCGATGCCGCTTTTTCAGCTGCTGACCCTGTGCATGCTCGCCAGCAAGCCGATCGACGCCGCTATCGCGGCCCGGGCGGCGCGTGAGCTGTTCCGAAGCGGCCTGCGCACCCCGCACAAGGTCCTCGAGGCCGATCGCCGCACCATGATCGAGGCGATGGGCCGCGCCCATTACCGCCGTTACGACGAGAGTTCGGCCACGCGGCTGGTCGAGATCGCCGAAGCCGTGCAGCAGGACTATCGCGGCGACCTGCGCCTGCTGGCCGAGCGCAGCGGTCGCAATGTGGAGGCAGCCGTTCAGCTGCTCAAGGGTTTCAAGGGAATCGGTGACACCGGCGCCAGCATCTTCCTTCGGGAGGTCCAAGACGTCTGGCCCTGGGCCCGGTCCACTTTTGATGACCTCGCGCTGGCTGCAGCACGCGATCTCGGGTTACCCGGTGACGCAAGCGAACTCGGGGCGCTGTCACGTGGACGCAATGCCGAGCTCGCCGCGGCACTGGTGCGCTACTCCATCGATGCCGACGTCCGCGAGCGGCTTGTCGATTGAGCGAACACCCGACCGGATCGCCGGTAGGGTGACTGGTTACGTCGCCCAGAGCGGAGGATCTCGTGCCGGCATCAACCCCATTCGTCATCGTCGGCGCCGGTCTGGCCGGCGCCAAGGCCGTGGAAGCATTGCGCGACAAGAACTTCGACGGGCCCATCGTGCTTCTCGGCGAGGAGCAGCAGCTTCCCTACGAGCGCCCGCCGCTGTCCAAGGAGTTCCTGGCCGGCAAGAAGGCTCTCGGCGACTTCACCGTGCACCCCCAGGACTGGTACCGCGAGCACGATGTCGACCTGCGAGTGGGCGCCCGCGTGGTGGGTTTGGACCCGACCGGTCACACGGTCAGATTGGCCGACGGCACCAGCCTGGACTACGCGAAGCTGCTGCTGGCCACGGGATCGCGCTCGCGGCGGGTGCCGATCCCGGGCGCCGACGCCGGCGGCGTGCACTATCTGCGCACGATCGATGACGCGTCGGCGCTGGACTCCGCGCTGGCGGCGGGTAGCTCACTGGCGGTGGTGGGCGCCGGCTGGATCGGTATGGAGGTGGCCGCCAGCGCACGACAGCGCGGCGTCGACGTGACGGTGGTGGAGACCGCCGCGCTGCCGCTGCTGGCCAGCCTGGGCACCGAGAACGGCGCCGTGTTCGCCGACCTGCACCGTGAGCACGGCGTGGACCTACACCTGGGATCGGCCGTCGCGGAGGTCACCACGGCCGGCGGTGCCGCCACCGGGCTGCGATTGGGCGACGGCTCGCAGATCCATGCGGGCGCGGTGTTGGTCGCCGTCGGCGCCCAGCCCAATATCGAACTGGCCCAACAGGCCGGTCTTGCAATCGGTGACGGCGGTGTCCTGGTGGACGCGGGACTGCGCAGCAGCGATCCCGACATCTACGCGGTCGGTGACATCGCGGCTGCACAACATCCGTTGCTGGGTACCCGGATCCGCACCGAACACTGGGCGAACGCACTCAAGCAGCCCGCGGTCGCGGCGGCCGGCATGCTCGGCGAGACGGCGGAATACACCGAACTGCCCTACTTCTTCACCGACCAGTACGACCTCGGAATGGAATACGTCGGGCACGCGCCCGGCTACGCCCGCGTGGTGTTCCGCGGTGACGTCGCCGGGCGTGAGTTCACCAGTTTCTGGCTCGGCGAGGACAACCGGGTGCTGGCCGGGATGAACGTCAACATCTGGGAAGGCCTCGACGACATCAAGGCTCTGATCAAGACGCAGGCACCTGTGGATCCCGACCGACTGGCCGATCCCCGGGCTCCGCTGGGCGAACTGTCCACCTGAGCGCCGGCGTTCGCGTCACCGTAACGCCGCGGTGCCGTCCTCGTGGACGTCGACGGCTGCGCCGGCGATGTCCTCACGCACGCTGGATTCGGCGACGTCCGCATCGCGGATCACCGCCAGGGTCCGAGCGCCCTCGGGGGTCCGGACCGCCACAAACACCTGCTGGGCGCAGCCGTCCCGGTCGAACGGGGTGGTCCAGGACTCCACCGTGCCGCCGCCCTGCCATTGCGCGATCCCCTTGCGAGTGGCTTGGGCGTCGACCGCGGGTTGGACGTCCTCCCAGCGGAATCCGGCTCCGGGCGGCTCGGTGCCGTACACCCCGAAGCTGTGCTTGGTCAGATAACCGCCGTTGGCGCTGATCAGGCCGCGTCGGCCCGGGTGGGCGACCAGCAGTTCGGCCAGGGTGTCGATCGAATGCATCACAGAGTTGTTCCACGGCCCGCCGGCAAACGTCAGCCCGCCGGTCACCGTCAGCGGCCGGTCGGGGTCGTCGGTGGGCAGTCCGAGTTCGTTCGCGGCGACTTGGACCGCCGACGGGAAGCACGAATACAGGTCCACATAATCGATTTCGCCGATCGCGCCCGCGCCGGCCAGTTCCAGGGCGCGGGCCCCGGCGATCCGGATCGCCGGCGAGGTGTGCAGTTCGGCCCGTTCGGCGATCGCGTAGGTGTCGTGGGCGTCGGCGCCGGCCTGTGGAAAGACCCAGCGCTCCGCCGGGATCCGCAGCTCGGTGGCGACCCGCGCGGAGGTGAGCACCAGCGCAGCGGCCTGGTCGACCATATTGTTGGAGTTCATCAATTTGGTGTAAGGCCAGCTGATCATCCGGTTCTTCGGCCCGGGCTGCCAGATCTCTTCAGCGCCAACGGGTTCACGGATCCAGGCGTGCGGGTTGTCGACCGCGACCGCGTTGAACCGCGACCACAGCTCACCGATGCGCCGACGATGGCCGTCAACGCTCTCCCCCGCAGCGATGCGCAACGCCTGCTCGAACAACGGGTAGACGTAGGCGGGCCGGTCCAAGCCGATACCTTCCTCGGCCGGGCCCGACAACGGCACGTCCTCGCCTTCGCATTCGGCCATCGGGACGGTTTCGTCCTGCCGGGTCCAGGCCAGCTTGCTGCCGGCGGTCCGCAGCCGGGTTCGGGTGCGCCACATCTCACCACCGGCCAGCAGCACCACCCCCGCACGGCCTGACTGGATGTCCAAACAGGCCCGATTCACCAGCGCCTGCGGCACATTGCCGCCCACCGGGGTGTAGCGGGTGGCCGGCCGGTCGGCACCGATCCGCTGGGCGAGCAGCGCGCCCGGATCGCGGTAGCGCGCCGAGAACAGGTTCACCACCCGGATCGAGTCGACGGCGCGCAGCACCCGGTCTTCGGCGGCACGGCGCGCCGCCGCCGCCATCAGATCGACGGGTTCGACGGGTTCGCTGTGGTCGGGATGGTTGATCTGGCCGTAGCCGATCAGCACCGGTGTCCGGGGGTCTACGGGCATGGGCGTAAGACTAATCGGCACCGAACAGCACACCGTCGGCGATCAACCGCTCCGTTGTCTCGTCGTCGAATCCGAGCAGCGTGCGGCAGATCGCGCGGGTGTCCTGACCGGGCAGCGGAGCGGGCCGTTGCGGCGCGGGCGGGATGTTGCGGAACGGTGCGGGACCGGTCTCAGCCGGCAACGGATGCTCGATCAGCGGATGGGTCATCTCGGCGTACACCGAACGGTGGGCCAGTTGCGGGTCTTCGGCGATGTCGGGCGGCCGGTTCATCGGAGCGGCCGCTACCCCGGCCGCCTGCAGCAGCTGCCCGACGTCGGCCGGGGTGCGCCGGCCGGTGTGCCGACTCAGCTGCTCCACCAGCTCCGCGCGGTGGGCAATGCGGGCCGCACCGGTGTTGAAGCGCGGATCGGAGGCCAACCGCTCATCTTCGAAAGCCGCCGCGACACAACGCCAGTCCTCATCGGTGCGGATCGAGATCACGCACCATTCGTCATCACCCGAGCACGGGCAGACCAGGTCTAGCCCGGTGTCTGGTTGTACCGCCGCTCCCGCGGCCCGGGCGACATAGCAGGTGTCGAGTTGGTTGACGGCGGCCTCGGCCTGCGAGACGTGGACGTGGACTCCGGCGCCGCTCTGCCGGGCGGCGATCAGTGCGGCCAGCGCCCCGATTGCGGTGACCCGCGCGACCACGTGGTCGGGAAAGACGGTGGTGGCGTCGTAGAAGGGGTGCCGGCCCGGATCTGAGGTGGCATCGGGGTCGGCCCACAACGCGGTGACGCCGGTGGTGGCGCGCACCAGCGGGCCGTACCCCATACGGTCGCTCCACGGCCCGGTCTGGCCGAACGCACTGCTCTCGGCGAGCACCACCCGCGGATTGATACCGCGCAGGGTGTCATAGGAAAATCCCAGGGCGGCAAGTGTTCCCGGCTTGAAGTTGGCGAACACCGCGTCAGCGCCGCCGACCAGACGGCCGAAGATCTCCTTGCCGGCCGGGTTGCGCAGGTCCAGGCCGAACCCCAAGTTGTTGCGGTGCGTCCAGGCGAACGATTCGCTCATCGCCGATCCGGGGCGAGTCTGCCGCAGGCCGTCGGGGTAGGCCGCGCTCTCCACCTTGATGACCTCGGCGCCCAGGTCGCCGAAGAGCCGACTGGCTTCCCCGCCGGCCACGATGACCCCCAGGTCGACGATCCGGACGCCGTCGAACGGCCGGGCTCCGCTCACGCCGCCGGATGCCGGCCCGACCGGCGGGCGGGCTCGCCAGCCGGTGTTCGGGCCGCCGAGGGCCGGTGCCGGGTTGCGGAAGCCGGCCCGGTGATCGTCGACCACGTAGTAGCCGGTCGGGATCAGCGCGGTGCGGCCCGGGGCCAGTTCGGCGTGGGTTGCGGCCCCGGCCGCCGCGAAGTGTTCGCCGGCCAGCACCTGCGCCGGTTCGCCCACGGCGGCGATCGGCACTCCGCGGGCCTGCCCGGCCGCAACCAGCTCGGCCATGTCCTGATCGGCGAACAGGTTGCGGACCAGCACGCTGATCTGCGGCCAGACCGCGAATCGCTCGCCGATCACCCCGAATTTGGGGTCGGCGTACTCCGCGGGCTCCCCCAGCCAGCTCCAGAGGCCGCGCCACTGGCGCGGGGACAGCACACACAGCCGGACGTAGCCGTCCCGGCACGCGTAGATCGGGTAGGCGTCCTGGTTCCGGGGCCGACCACGCCACCGGCTCGCCCCGCGGCGGGCCGCGGCGACCTGGCCCTGGGCGCCGAATATCGGGTCGAGCACCGTGACCACTGCGTCGAAACGCGAGAAGTCGATGTAATCTCCTGTGCCGCAACGCAGCCTGTTGTAGTAGGCGACCAGCACCGCCCAAGCGGCCTGGACCGCAGCGGTCGCCGAGGCTATCCCGGCCGGTGGCAGCACCGGCGTTCCGGTGGTCGGGCCGGATCGGGACAGCGCACCGGAGAGGCCGTAGAGCACCGCGTCGGTGGCCTGCCAGGGTGAACGCGGCCCGCTCGTCCCGAAGTCGGTGACCGACATCGTCACCAGGTGGCCGAACCGGTCGACCAGCTCCGCACACGAGGTCCCGAAAAGCCAGGTCCCGACGTCGGCGCCGTACCCCGGCCGGCCGCTGTCCACCACGATGTCGGCGGTCGCCGCCAGTTCGTCGAACCGGCGGCGGTCGGCCTCATCGGCCGGATCCAAGGTCACGCTCCGCTTATTGGCGTTGTGCAGCGCGAACGAGATGCTCACGCCGCCCAGCAGCGGAGGGGCGGTGCGCGCCGAACTACCGCCCGGGGGCTCCACTTTGAGCACGTCGGCCCCCAGATCGGCGAGCAACCGGGTGACCGCGTCCGCGTCACCCCCGGCCAGATCGAGGACGCGAACAGATTCCAGCAGCACCCTGACAGGGTATTGAATGGTTGCCGGGGCTCCGCTTCGACGCGGACAATCGCAGAGATGAGTGCAGAGACCACGCCGCCGGCACCGCCTGCGATCTCAGACGATGAACTGGCACGCATCGACGCCTACTGGCGTGCCGCCAATTATCTGTCGGTGGGTCAGATCTATCTGCTGGACAACCCGCTGTTGACCGAGCCGCTGCGGCCCGAGCATGTCAAGCCCCGGCTACTTGGCCACTGGGGTACCACGCCCGGGCTCAATCTGCTGTACGCCCACCTGAACAGGATCATCCGCGACCGCGACGCCGACGTCATCTTCGTCACCGGCCCCGGCCACGGCGGGCCGGCGCTGGTGGCCAACGCCTACCTGGAGGGCACCTACAGCCAGGTGTACACCGGGATCGGGGAGAACACCGACGGGATACGAAAATTGTTCCGGCAGTTCTCTTTTCCCGGCGGTGTACCCAGCCACGTCGCCGCCGAGACGCCGGGCTCCATCCACGAGGGCGGCGAGCTCGGCTACGCGCTCA
>Ga0182747_1002607_pt1 | contig 12563 bp, 13 predicted proteins | sample eDN3rd30CBELigBY_FD_128526 | JGI IMG/M metagenome (GOLD analysis project Ga0182747, IMG submission 128526) | Enriched backyard soil microbial communities from Emeryville, California, USA - eDNA 3rd pass 30_C BE-Lig BY (version 2) (version 2) | ecosystem: Environmental > Terrestrial > Soil >...
AAGAACTCCTGCCACAAGTTCATATAAAAGAGATCCTTTAAGGGAGAGAAAATCATGAAAATTACTGAATTGTTATCTAAAAATACGATTCTTTTAAATATAGAAGGCAATCAAAAAGAAGCAGCAATTGATCAGTTGGTTGATGTCCTTTCAAAGGCGGAGAAAATTTCTGATCGTGCTGAATTTAAAGCAGCCATCTTAAAGCGTGAAGAACAAAGTACCACAGGTATTGGGGATGGAATAGCTATCCCTCATGCGAAAACAAAAGTAGTAAATGAAGCAGCCATTGTCTTTGGAAAATCAGCAGCAGGTGTTAATTATGAATCATTGGATGGAAAACCAGCACATTTATTTTTTATGATTGCTGCTCCAGATGGTGCGAATAATACACATTTAGAAGCATTAGCACGGCTCTCAGGATTGTTAATGAAAGCGGAAGTTCGTTATGAGTTATTAAAGGCAACAACTCCTGAGGAAATCCTTGATACTATAAACCGCTATGATAAAGAAGATAAACAGGAAACCGTAACAAAAGAAACTAAGAATAATTTAATTGTAGCTGTAACAGGGTGTCCAACGGGTATTGCCCACACCTATATGGCAGCTGATTCTTTAAAAGCAAAGGCAGCTGAATTGGGTGTTGATATTAAGGTTGAGACAAATGGCTCAGGAGGAGCAAAAAATGTCTTAACTAAAGAGGAAATTGAAAATGCGACAGCAGTCATTATCGCTGCAGATATCAATGTCGAGATGGAAAGGTTTAAGGGTAAGCACGTAATCCAAGCAGCGGTAGCAGAAGGAATCCGTCGCCCTGCGCAATTGATCGACAAAGCGGTTAAACAAGACGCACCAATTTTTAAGGGGAATAACGGGCAAAGTGAAAAAACAGAGGATCAAAAAGGATCTCGTACAGGCTTTTACAAGCACCTGATGAATGGCGTTTCAAATATGCTTCCCTTCGTGGTTGGAGGAGGAATATTAATCGCGATTAGCTTTATGTTCGGATATAATTCTGCTAATCCAGATGACCCATCCTATAACCCTATTGCAGCCGTTATTAAGGCCATTGGTGGGGATAATGCATTCGCATTAATTGTTCCAGTACTTGCAGGCTTTATTGCCCTCAGTATTGCTGATCGTCCAGGTTTCGCCCCAGGTATGGTAGGCGGTATGATGGCGGCTCATGGTGGAGCCGGTTTCCTTGGCGGTTTAGTTGCAGGTTTTCTAGCAGGTTACATTGTCTTACTGTTAAAGAAACTGTTTGCAGGCCTTCCACGTTCTCTTGAAGGAATTAAAAGTATCTTACTTTATCCCCTATTTGGCATTGCGATAACCGGATTTTTAATGCATTATGTCGTAAACAATCCAGTTGCATGGGTGAACAAGGAAATTGCTGATTGGTTAACTGGTCTTGGAACAGGGAATGCCGTATTATTGGGTATAGTACTAGGACTTATGATGTCATTCGATATGGGTGGACCAGTTAACAAGGCTGCCTATGTATTTGGAACAGGATTATTAGCAAGTGGAGTCTATGAACCAATGGCGGCAATTATGGCTGCTGGTATGGTCCCGCCGCTGGCTATTGCACTTGCAACGACATTCTTCAAAAATAAATTTAATGATCAAGACAAAGATGCAGGAAAAGCGTGTTATGTCATGGGCTTATCCTTCATTACCGAAGGCGCGATCCCTTTTGCAGCGGCTGATCCATTACGTGTCATTCCTTCTGTTATGGCTGGTTCGGCCATCGCTGGTGCACTATCGATGGCATTCGGAATTGGTCTCCGTGCCCCACACGGCGGAATATTTGTTGTCCCATTGGTAGAAAATGGTGCCCTGCTTTATGCACTTTCCATTGTAGTGGGCTCTATTGTATCAGCATTATTAATCGGTCTTCTAAAAAAACCAGTAAAATAATATGTATATAAAGAGCTGAGGACTTTCCTCAGCTCTTTTGGTCTTGTGCTTTGGGTTTGATCGCCATCAATGCAACAATGGCTGCAATAATACTTAAACTACCTAATAAGATAAAAATCCAATTTGTTTCTTTCTTTAGTAACAAGGCAATAATTGGTGGTCCTGCCGCCACTCCAATAAATCTCATTGAACTATAAATGGATGAAATGGTGCCTCTTTCTTCCTTTTCAACACCCTCAGTAATCAAGGCATCTAGACAAGGTAGCCCTAAACCAATACCTACTCCGCTAATAAGAAACATGGTAATTACGTACCAAAGTTTTATCGAAAACCACAAGGCACCAATCGATAGGGCTGCAGCAATCACACCACCAAATGTCAACCACTTCATGAGAACTTTGTTTTTCTTAATCACTTTTCCGCTGATAAACGAGGATAAACAAAGAGCACCAAGTGGTAAAGCTAGAAAGAAACCTTTCTTGATATCCTTAATGCCATATTCTTTTTCAAAAAGCTCGGACAGATAAAACAAAATTCCAAAAAGGACAAACATTAAAATTCCACCAATAAAAAAGATGGCGTAAAGCCAGCGTCCCTTTTCAGTAAAGGTTTTTTTCACATTAATGAAGAAATCTTTAAATGGAATGGGTTTCTGTGTTGATTTTGGGCTTTTGACCAAGAACATAATCATCAAAACAGAAATGGCACAAAATACAGGAAAGGAAAAAAACGGCATAAACCAAATGATTCCCGCAAGAAAAGCCCCTAAAATAGGGCTTAATACCTTTCCAAACGTATTCGATGTTTCTATTAAACCCAGACAACAGCTAACATCATCCTCATTTTTAAACATATCCCCAACCAATGGCATAACGATTGGAGCTGCTCCAGCAGCTCCAACCCCCTGAAGGGCGCGGCCAGCTAAAATTATCCAATAAGCATCATTCATTTTCCATGCAGCAAAACCTGAAATCAGCCCGCCAATTCCAGCAATGATAAGGCTTGGAATAATGACTTTTTTTCGACCAATATGATCTGATAAGTATCCGGCAACAGGTATTAGGAAAATAGCAACAATCGAATAAACAGTAATAACCATACTGGTTTGAAAGGAAGAAATCGACAACTTTTTTTCCATTGAAGGTAGAACTGGAATTAACATCGAATTACCCAACGTCATGACTAGTGGAATGGAAGACAGTGAGATGATTGCCCACTTCTGATTAGCTATTTCATTCGATCGCTTTTGTCCCGCTGCTGATTGTTTCTTTTTGGCAGCTTTTGGATTTTGGCTTAAATGTTCAATATGCTCCATTAATCTTCAATCCCGCCTTCGTTATTTGCTACTATTACTATTTGCTTATTCAGTATAAAAAAACCTTGTTGGAATATCCTTTAACTGGAATAAATAAAAAAATAAGCTAGTGGCTTGTAAAATAGAACGGAAAAACTAATTTTCAAATTAATTAAAAAATTTATGAATTTTTCCCTTGACTTTAGAGAGAAATTTGCGTAGGATATAAATCAAAGTTAAATAATTAACTCGTTGAACAAGAGGAGTACACTTATTTATTTCTTCTAAGAGAGTCGGGGGAGGTGGGAGCCCGATAAGAAAGGATTTGTGGAATGGACTTGTGAGAGGCATCTTGAATCTAAGTAGGGATGCACGGGTCTCCACCGTTAAAAGGATAGGATATCGAACAGTTTGTTCCGTATCTGAAGAGGAAGCAGAGCAATCGGCTGCTTCAAACAGAGGTGGCACCACGACCATAGAATCGTCCTCTATATGCGTAAAATTTTTGCGCATATAGAGGACGATTTTTTTTTATTTAGAAGGGGGTCCAAACATGAAAACTAAAATGGATTTTTTCATAAAAGAAATTAAAGGAGACACGCTTACACCCATCTCCATCTTAAAAAAAATAAATGGGAAAAAGAAATTCCTATTAGAAAGCTCACATAAGTACAATGCCTCTGGCCGATATTCCTTTATTGGAGCAGAGCCTGCATTTGAACTTATTTCGAGAGGGGATCGGAATGAGATTCTAAAAGAGAATGGTGAAAATGAAGTGATAAAGGGTAATCCTCTAGAAGTGTTAAAGAAACTAATCCCCCCCATGGATTTTGAAGAGTATCCCTTCCCATTTATTGGAGGCGCAGTTGGATTTGTAGGCTATGACATTATTAGGCAGTATGAAGTGATAGGAGAAGAATTTCCAAACGGTATGGAAATGCCGGATGTACACTTAATGTTTTATGAAGAAGTTATCGTTTTTGATCATCTTCAAGACAAGGTTTTGATTTGTGGTTGTCCTTTAACGAAGGAGAGCGACACCGCTGTAATTGAGAAAAGAATCAATCGCAGAATAGAGGAACTCAAGCAGCCTACTTTTTACCCAACAGAAGAGCCATTTGATTTTTCAGGCTTTGACTCTGAAACAACAAAAGAAACTTTTATCAAAAATGTAGAAATCGCGAAGGAACATATATTAGCTGGTGATATTTTTCAAGTGGTTCTTTCTAGGAGGATGAAATCAGCTTTTAACGGAGATCCATTATCACTTTATCGCAAACATCGGGCTAATAATCCAACACCCTATATGTTCTATATTGACTTTGACGGGTATACCGTGATTGGTTCATCTCCAGAGAGCTTAATTAAAACAAGAGCACAAACAGTTATTTCGAATCCTATCGCAGGTACAAAAAGACGTGGGAGGACAAATGAAGAAGATTTGTTGATTGAACAAGAATTGAAAAATGATGAAAAGGAACTAGCGGAGCATAAGATGCTAGTTGATCTTGGCAGAAATGACCTCGGAAAAATTTGCGAATTTGGGTCCGTTCAAGTGGATAAGTATATGGCGGTGGAGAAATACAGACATGTGATGCACCTTGTCTCAGAAGTAAGCGGTCATTTAAAATCCGACAAGACAGCCATAGATGCCCTCGCTGCCTGTCTTCCGGCCGGGACTGTTTCAGGTGCCCCAAAGGTTCGTGCGATGGAGATTATTAACTCATTGGAAAAGTCAAAACGAGGGTTATATTCAGGCGCTGTTGGATATATTTCCGCGGATGGAAATATGGATTTTGCCCTTGCGATTCGAACGACGATTTTAAAAGAGGGTTCGGCTTATATACAAGCTGGGGCTGGGATTGTATATGATTCGAATCCAGAGTCCGAATATCAAGAGACGATAAACAAACTAAACTCTTTCTTGGAGGGTGAGAAATGATTTTACTAATTGATAATTTTGACTCGTTTACATTCAACCTCTATCAATATCTAGGGGAACTTGGGGAACAAATAACAGTTTTTAGGAATAATCAGCTAAGCATGGAACAAATCAAGGAATTAAACCCTAAAGCAATCATTCTTTCCCCGGGACCAGGGAAGCCGGAGAATGCCGGAATTTGCATCGAAGTAATTCAAACATTTTTTAATAAGATCCCTATCTTAGGAATTTGCCTCGGTCATCAAGCGATCGGTGCAGCATTCGGTGGTGAGATTAAAAGGGCACCCCTAATCAAGCATGGTAAAACATCGTTCATATCGCATCGGTGCGATGGATTATTTGAAGGCCTGCCAAGCCCATTAGAAGTGATGCGGTATCATTCATTAATCATTGAAAAGAGTAGTATTCCTGAAGTGCTCGAAAGGATTGCACACTCGGACGATGATCAGGAAATTATGGCAATCAGGCATCGTGACTATCCTGTTTTTGGTCTGCAGTTTCATCCGGAGTCGATCGGTACTCCTACAGGCAAACAAATCCTAAATAACTTTTTAAATGAGATAGAGAGGATGAAGAAAAATGAAGAATTATTTACTCCAATTAGCTGAACGTGAATCATTTTCTGAAAAACAAATGAAAGAAGCCGTTAGTTTCATTTTAGGGGAAGAGGTTTCAGAATCTGAAATTGCTGCCTTCTTAATGGGCTTGAAATCAAAAGGAGAAACAGTCGAAGAAATTACCGGAATAGTTAAAGCAATGAAGGCAAATACACTGAAATTTAATGAGAAATTCTCTGGCGTTCTAGATAATTGTGGAACCGGAGGAGATGGGTCTTCCAGTTTTAATGTGAGTACTACTTCTGCTTTTGTGATTGCCGGTGCGGGGATTCCGGTTGCCAAGCATGGCAATCGAAGTGTTTCGAGTAAAACGGGTAGTGCTGATGTACTTGAATACTTAGGGATTAATTTAAATTTGTCAGCAGAAAGAACAGAAGAAATTCTGCAGGAAATCGGCTTATCCTTTTTATTCGCGCCAAATGTTCATCCAAAATTAAAGAAAGTTATGAGCGTTCGAAAACAATTAAAGATTCCAACGATATTTAACTTTATTGGACCACTTACAAACCCAATTGAGTTGGACTATCAATTGTTGGGTGTGTATCGGAGAGATTTATTGAATGTGTTTGCTGAAGTTCTTTTCAAGTTAGGACGCAAGCGGGCCGTTGTTATCAATGGAGCAGGCTTTATGGATGAAGCATCTCTGCAAGGGGAAAATCATTTAACTATTTTAGAGAATGGCGTAATTACAAGTCAATCATTCTTCCCAGAAGAAATCAATCTTCCACAATATGATAACAGTTGTATTAGAGGCGGAGATTCTAAGGAAAACGCTGAAATATTAATCAATGTGTTAAAAGGGGAAAAGGGCGCTTGCCGTGATACTGTGTTACTGAATTCCGGGCTTGGGATATTTACAGCAGGTAAAGCTAACTCCATTAAAGAGGGTATAATGGTGGCAAGAGAAATTATTGATTCTGGTGCTGCTTATGAAAAACTAAATACACTTATCGAAAAAACACAAGCAGCAGGGCAGAAAGAGGCGATATAAGTGGCAACCATCTTAGATAAGATCATTGACCAAAAGAAAAAAGAAGTTCGGATTCTACGTGAAGGTAATCTCCAACAAGTTGAATTGAACAAGCCGAGAAGATCTTTTATTCAAAAGCTTAAAACAGCTGATCAAATATCGATAATCTCAGAGTTTAAGAGGGCATCACCATCGAAAGGGATCATTAATAACACGATTGATCCTGCCTTTCAGGCGGGGCTTTATGAAGAATATGGTGCATCTGCTATATCCGTTTTAACGGATCAAACCTTTTTTAAAGGCAGTTTCTCTGATTTAAGAGCGGTTCGGAGCCAGGTAAATCTGCCGATTCTCTGTAAAGACTTTATTATTGATGAGGTGCAAATTAATCTGGCTGCTTCAAATGGGGCGGATCTCATCTTACTAATTGCAGCTGCATTAGACGATCAAAGATTAGTTGAACTTTTTCAATATGCGAAGGGATTAGGTCTTGAAGTATTAGTGGAAGTTCATAATCAGACTGAATTGGAAAGTGCACTTAAAACAGGTGCGAAGTTGATTGGGGTTAATAATCGCGACTTAAAGACGTTTCATGTTTCACTTGAGGTAACTGAGAACTTAGCCTCGGAGGTAAAAAACTCTGGTGCATATCTCATTAGTGAAAGCGGGATTCATCACCAAGAAGATGTAGCACGAGTTAGAAATGCAGGAGCCAATGGAATATTAGTGGGTGAGGCATTAATGAAAAGTCCTAATGTGAAACAATCGTTTTTAGACTTTCGCTTGCCACTTATTTTAGGTGTCAAGAAATGAAAGTGAAAATCTGTGGAATTACTGATATCGAAACTGGTGTGACGGCGGCACGTTATGGTGCTGATGCCATTGGATTCGTCTTTGCAGAAAGTAAGCGCAAGGTCACCATAGAGAAAGCACAAGAAATTATTGCTCATTTACCGAAAGAGGTGTATAAGGTCGGTGTTTTTGTAAATGAAACAAGAGATGAAATAGAGAAAATTGCTGCTTCTGTGGGCCTTACCCATATCCAATTACACGGAGATGAAACAGGAGGTTTCAGTGAATCGCTGTCATTGCCTGTTATAAAATCCATTAGTTTTCAAGGAAATGAGGGCTTAGCTGCATTGGCCGATTTTCCATGTGAATTTATTTTATTAGACAGTCCAAAGGGAAAATACAGAGGCGGAAATGGAACGGTATTTAATTGGAATGAGGTCGATCCTCACTTAATTAAAAATCACAATATAATTCTTGCTGGTGGATTGCATGTTGATAATGTGGAAGAAGCGATAAGAATGATCAAACCATGTATGGTTGATGTTAGCTCGGGGGTAGAAACCAACGGGAAAAAGGATTTAGAAAAGATTAAAACATTTATAGAAAAAGCGAAAAGCATACCTGTAGGGAGGTAAAAGGGAATGAACACTTATACATTACCGAATGAGCAAGGCCACTTTGGCATTTTCGGGGGAAGATTTGTCCCTGAGACATTGATGAAAGCAGTAATTGAACTTGGTGAAGCGTATGAAAGCGCGAAAAAGGATCCTTCCTTTCAAGTGGAAATTCAAGATTTATTAAAAAACTATGTTGGTAGAGAAACCCCATTGTATTATGCAGATAACCTAACAAGACATGCCGGAGGAGCTAAGATTTTCCTTAAAAGAGAAGATTTAAACCATACAGGCGCCCATAAAATTAATAATGCGATTGGGCAGGCACTTTTAGCCGTACGAATGGGAAAGAAAAAAATCGTCGCTGAAACAGGAGCTGGCCAGCATGGTGTAGCAACCGCGACCGTTTGTGCCTTATTAAATCTTGAGTGCATCGTTTTTATGGGTGAAGAAGATATCAAAAGGCAAGCTCTTAATGTTTTTAGAATGGAATTGCTGGGTGCAAAGGTTGTTAGTGTTACCTCCGGAAGCGCCACATTAAAGGATGCAGTTAATGAAGCGTTAAGATACTGGGTAGAAAATGTAGATGATACACACTATTTATTGGGATCTGTTATGGGGCCGCATCCATTTCCTCAGATGGTCAGGGATTTCCAAAGCGTGATTGGCAAGGAAACAAAACAGCAGTTTCAACTAAGCGAAGGGTCGCTTCCGGATGCCGTGGTAGCCTGTATTGGCGGCGGGAGCAATGCGATGGGGATGTTCTATCCATTTATCGAGGATGAAGAGGTTAATCTCTATGGTGTAGAAGCAGCTGGACAGGGTGTGGATACAAAGTACCATGCAGCCTCCTTAACAAAAGGAAGTCCGGGGGTATTACATGGAGCACTCATGTACCTTTTACAAGACCAAGATGGTCAAGTTCAAGAAGCACATTCTATTTCGGCCGGGCTAGATTATCCTGGTATTGGACCGGAGCATAGCTATTTACATGATATTGGCCGTGCAAAATACCATTCGATTACTGATAAAGAAGCGCTAGACGCTTTTCAGCTTCTTTCTAAACTTGAAGGAATCATTCCAGCACTTGAGAGCGCGCATGCCATTGCCTTTGCAGTGAAGCTAGCTGCAGAAATGGACGAATCCCAAAAAATTGTAGTGTGCTTATCAGGGCGCGGTGATAAAGATGTTGATACGGTGAAAACACGTTTAAGAGAGGAGAGATAAGAAATGAACCGTTTTGAAAAAACTTTTGCATCATTGAAAGAGAATAATAGAAAAGCGTTTGTCCCTTACATCATGGCAGGAGATGGCGGGCTGGAATGCTTGGTTGATCGCCTTCAATTATTAGAGAAATTTGGTGCAACGGCCATTGAAGTGGGGGTTCCATTTTCGGATCCAGTGGCCGATGGACCAACCATCCAGCAAGCGGGAATTAGATCACTTGGAAATGGTACAACTCTGAAAAGTATTATTACTGAACTTGGAAAGGCACGAAAGGAAATTAATGTTCCTATTCTGCTTATGACTTATTTAAATCCAATTTATCGCTATGGGATCAATGAATTTGTCCAAGATGTACGGAATGCAGGTGTGGACGGGTGTATTATTCCTGATTTACCGATCGAAGAGGAAGGAATTATTACACCGAAGCTAGAAGAAGCCGAAATAGAATTAATTCGTCTTGTCACACTCACAACACCAATTGAGCGAATCAAAACCATTGCAAATAAGGGCAAGGGATTTTTATATACGGTTACAATTAAGGGGATTACAGGTGTGAGAAATGAATATGATTCGGAATTGAATCAATTCTTACAGAATGTAAAAGCTCTAAGTCCAATCCCTGTCTTGGCGGGCTTCGGTATTTCAAGCCAAGAACAGATAGTAGACTTAACAAAGCACTGTGATGGAGTTATAGTTGGCAGTAAAATTGTCGATCAATTTCATAACGGAAAACTGGATGAGATGGAAAAGTTAATGTCTGTTTTTAAACCAATATCCAAAATGGTGTAACCGCACAGATTAATCGTCTTTCCTTGAATGCAAGGGATGTTTCCTGTATAATAGATACGTAATTGACATGAGTTTACTTTTTTTCGAAACTTCCCGTTGTGGAAGTTTTGTTTGTTTTCTAATAGATATTTTAATGTAATCATTAAGAGTAATTTTTTAAGGAGCGTAGATGATATGAAAGAAATGACGGTCGAAGAGCTTTTCGCGACAAAGAACCCAGTAATCATTGATATACGCTCACCAATTGAGTTTAAGGATGGCGCAATTCCAGGAGCGATTAATGTACCATTATTCACAGATGACGAACGGCAAGTAATCGGCACAATTTATAAACAAGAAGGACCTGCAGTTGCAAAATGGAAGGCAATGGAAATTGTTTCTCCTAAAATTCCTGACCTATTGCACACGATAAAGAATACCATTTCCAATGATACCGAGCTGATTATCCATTGTTGGCGAGGTGGGATGAGAAGTAAAGCAGTGGTCACGTTTCTCGAGTTTGCAGGTATTTATGCTAGTAGGCTAGTAGGTGGATATAAAGAGTACCGTCACTATATTCTTGAACAGTTACCAACAATGCTTCCCGGCAAAGCTGTTGTCCTTCATGGACTAACAGGGGTTGGGAAAACAGAGGTCTTAAAAATCTTAAAAAAAAGAGGCTATCCAATTTTAGATCTTGAAGAGATGGCAGGGCATCGCGGTTCGATATTCGGAACAATTGGCCTGGGGGATGGTCATAATCAAAAAACATTTGACTCCTTACTATACAAAGGGCTTACCGAAATAAAGGGTGCTGAATACTTTCTCGTGGAAGCAGAAAGCAAAAGAATCGGAAAAGCAGTCCAAACCGAGGAACTAATGGATAAAAAGATGAGAGGTATTAATATCAACCTAAATACCTCGATTGAACAAAGGGTAGCACATCTTGTGGCGGAATATGTACATCCTTATCAGAATGAGCCATGGTATTTTGATAAGATTTCTGATGGGATTGAAAAAGTGTTAAGACGCATTAAAGCGATTGACATCAGAAATTCACTTATCCAAACGTTATCTGATCGAAATTATCCGGATATGATTCGCAATTTACTTGAACACTATTATGATCCAAGGTATGACCATGCGAAACAAGAGTATGAAGGGGAATTCATTGAGATTTTTGCTGATAATCCAGTGGAGGCAGCGGAAAAGATTGCAGGAGTACTTAAAGAATTATCCTTTTATCCTAACGCGTTTACAAGTAATGAGATGAAAATGAAAAACCGCTGAAGCCTTTCAGCGGTTTTTTCGTGTTAACGATTTTTAAATGGTTTTAGGCCGCGGCGTTTGATTTCATCTTTTAAAATCTTAATCCATTCTTTTTCCTTGTCAGACTTTAATGCATCCCGATACGAAACAACTAATTGCTCATTACTCATAATTTTCATACTTATGAATGCCTCCTCAAGAAAATGGATTGAATATTCAGTTTTTATAATTGTAATGGTTTTTTGACCATTTGAGAACCCAAAATTAATAAAATTTTTAAATAGTTCACAATTTCTTAATGCATTGATTTTGTTGCGCACCACCAGCCATTTTGATTATACTAGGAGTGGGACAAAGAACGAAAGGAAGGGTGCAGCAATGATTCATCTATCATGGCGTGATCGTGAAACAATCAAAAAGATAAAATGCGTTCATACGGATGCCAAAAAATATCTTGTTAATAATGCTTTAACGGCTGGGAAAGTCTATGATGTAAAAAACGAGACTGAAGAATTTTATTACATTGTTGATAATACAGGAAAAGTAGGCGGCTTTTACAAGGAATATTTTCAAGATGCATAAAAGGAGGACTGTGGAGCAAAGCCCGCAGTCTTTTTCTTATGAAAAAGGGAGAGAATGATTAATGACTAAATTATGGAACGATCTATTTTCTTTACAAGGGGAAACGGTAAAATTAATTCCTGTCAGTATGGATCATTTAGACGGTTTGTGGGAAGCAGCGGAACCAGATGAAATCTGGACGTATATGGCGACAAAAATTCGCTCAAAAGAGGATATGGAACGAATGATAGACTCTGCCATAAAAGCACGTGAACATGGAACAGATTATACCTTTACGGTTGTAGACAACAATGAACATATCATTGGGAGCACACGATTCTTAGATATACTCCCAAACCATAATAGTGCGGAAATTGGCTCGACGTGGTATCACCCGGATGTATGGCGGACCAAAGTAAATACTGAATGTAAATTTCTTTTATTAAGACATGCATTTGATGTTTGGAACCTTACTCGTGTTCAATTAAAAACGGACTCTCGAAATATAAGATCCCAAAAGGCGATTGCAAGAATCGGTGCCGTGAGAGAAGGAGTATTACGGAAAGATCGGATTATATCAGATGGATAT
>Ga0182747_1002608_pt1 | contig 12553 bp, 8 predicted proteins | sample eDN3rd30CBELigBY_FD_128526 | JGI IMG/M metagenome (GOLD analysis project Ga0182747, IMG submission 128526) | Enriched backyard soil microbial communities from Emeryville, California, USA - eDNA 3rd pass 30_C BE-Lig BY (version 2) (version 2) | ecosystem: Environmental > Terrestrial > Soil >...
CACCCCTGGCATCAGCGTCAGCGTCACCGACGTCAGATCCTCCGCCAGCAACCCGTTCTCCACCGATGGCACCTCGGTCAGGAGATTCGCCGCAATCGTCGCATCCGGCAGGTAATGCATCAGTGGCTCAACCACCAGACAGGACCCCAGCAGATCCTTGCTGCCCGTCGCGATGTGCGGACTCAATGCCGTCGGCGCCTGCGTCTGGATGATCCGCAGTTCGCCACCCGCGCCCCGCTCCTGGTTTTCCGTTCCTGCATCCGGACGTGCCATCCCGCCCGGGACCGGACTCGCCTCCGGTGTGCCATCCTGTCCCGGGTACGTCGCGAACCCGTTCCGGAATCCGCTCGCCGCGCCCACCGTCGCCGCATTCGCCAGGAAAACGACGCCCGCCGCGCCAATCCCCAACGCCGAACCGCGCGTCAAGAACTCACGTCGCGTAATCTCACCAGCCTGAAGCGCCGTATACAGCGCGCGCAACGGCCCCTGATCCTGTTCCGACTTCGTCATTACAACGACTCCCCTCGTTCCCTAATCCATCCCCACCACGAGGGACATCGACATTTCAGTTCTGTCTTCCTGCCTCGATTGTATGGAAGGAACACAGAGCTCGCAATACCCCGCATCCCGCACGGAGATGCACACCCCGTCCCAAGACACGCCGTCATGTCGAGCTAAGTCGAGACATCCTGGCTGCAGGCGAAACCTCCCAACGCTTGGCAGACACACACTCGCCGACAACCCACCGTCCCGGTAGGGGGCAGACCCCGTGTCTGCCCGATGCCGCAGAGCAGCATACCCGGCACCCCTGTTATCGCCAGCACCCCATCCCAAGACAAGCCGTCATGTCGAGCCCGTGAGGTCGCATCGAACACAGCCGCGCCCCTCGGCCCAACCGTCACGTCGAGCGAAGTCGAGACGTCTTTGCTGCAATTATCAGAATAACGGAACGGTGCCCGAGCCCATTATAGTGCGGCCCAATACTGTGCCGAATAGGACATAACTTTGATACATTCAAGAAGGTTGATGTGGGAAAGCCCTATTCAGGCCTTTGTGCTGCCCGTTTACAGAAATCGTGTTAATGAGCGATGCTCATCTTATTCCATACTAAATCTAAAACGGAGCCACATCCGCCTCTTCCATGTCTAAATCCTCTTCATAATGAACCACCATATGCATAGCACGCGCATAGAGCTCATCAAACGTTAGTATTTGCGGATTATGTATGTGACGGCGAAATAACTCGAAGGATTGCCGCATTTCGTCGTTGTCTCCAAACTCGGCCAGGTTCCCGGCAATTAACATCCCCCGAGGAGCATAGGTGTACGCACCTAGCTTTCCTGGAGCATTTCGGATTCCCTGCGCTCCTTCAGTTTGCCAGATATGACAATAGGATTGAAGTTGTGCAACGCCTCCCGAAAGTTCGCTATCGATACGATAGATATGCGACCGATATGCTCTAGAATGCAATAACCTGGTATCAGGTTTCTTAATATCAACCAGTACCGTGAAACGGGTGTCTCCGGAAGTCCGCATCAAAAAGTCAGTAAAATCTGCTCCTTGACCTTGGAGGTTTGTGCCGCCAAGATAGCCTTGATTCTCCAATACTTCCACATATTGATACGATAACCCTAAACCGAATATCCATTCATTTGATTTAAAGAATTCCTCCCACTGCCTTTCAGACCAATCATCTGAATTCATATGTTCCTCGAACTCGTGGAGTGCTTCGGTACGCCTTGCTTGGCGACGCTGGAGCAGCTTGGTTTCAAGTGCGTTTCTGGTATCCAATTCAAGCACATTATCCCAGAAGTTCTCATCTTGCGTAGTCAACAACTGAAGGATTTCTCTTTCAGTACCCTCAAGTACAGTGACAGAATTTGAATCCACGACTTCAAGACCTGCCTCTTTCAAAACCGAGGCGAGTCCACCCAAGGTCTTATACTGGATCAGAAGTGTTTCAAAAATTGCCTTCAGTTTGCTGGGACCGAGATGAATCCTGACATGTTCACCAACCCCCAATGAACGTAAATCGAAGTGTGAAACGTCCTCCCATTTATCTAATTGATCAACCGCAGAACGTCTGGCATGGCATAAATAACCAGTTATATTGATCCCTTGCGTATCAGGTGTTGGCGGGAATGTGGATGACTTAAAAACCAATCGTGTCGTCAGTTTCTCTTCAAGCACAAGCTCGTCTCTACATTCCTCAATACTTGAATTTTCAAAATCTTCGCTGCTTCCCAAGTCACTCACTGTTGGAGTACGATCAAAAGCCCTTGTAGAGCCGTCAAACCTGAATACCATTCTCGCAACTTTCAAGGCTAGAACTCGCTGTCAAAGCGCCCGTAGTGGAATGCAACGTGGCAGCAATCCGAATCAAATCGCAGCAGCGTGATTCGAAACCTGCTTGCCACGAACCAGCTTGACAAAATCCGCAACAGTGAACAGGCACTCTCATCGCTGGAGTAAATATGCGTCATGCAGGACGGCTGGAATGACCAACTGAACACCACGTGCCCTCATCTCGTCAGTCTGACTTCTGCGTATAGCAGGTTCGAGTGTTATTAAGTACTTCTGAGGAATCCGCGCTGCCGCGAAAAGCACTTCACGCCACCGATTCTTGCAGATGGATTTGACACCTAGCATAGCAAACAACGAAGCGTCGAATGTCGAATCTCTGTATTCCTCGATCCCGGAGAACAGGAAGTCTGAGTTTACATTGTTCTCTGTCTCCGTCGATCGATCGTAAGCCAGGTCCCATGCATCGAACAATGCGGAAAGATGATTTCCCAAGGCGACATCCGCTCTAGATTTGCGTCTATCCTAAACAGTGATAAATCAATAAACTTGTCAACGTCCTTCGCATTGCTCAATGCTTGGAGATGCTTGCAAAACAATATGATTCTCACGTGTTTTTAAGAAGCTCTTCCGTGTTCATCCATGTCATCAAGGCTCCGTCCTCATCATGGACGGGGTCGATGTTCCCGACGACTTGGCGAGCAAACCTTGAAAAGGCGTCTGGTGTGGGAAAATCACTACCAAACTGATCCAATATCTGATCTAGCAGAGGTCCTTGCTTAATGTCGATGATTTCAAGAATGCCGCGCTTGGCAAAATCCAGCGAGTCATGTTGGGATTTCAGATCTTCCCGCAAAAAGAAACCCGGTTGGCTGAGGTCGTCTACACAAAACAACCAGTGCATCTCAAGCAGTCTGTCGGACTCAGACCGATCTGATCGGCTCATCCTGGGCAAGCTATTTAGCAGCTCCCCCTTCGAAGTAGTCAAGCAGCTTGTCTCGGTTCATTGCTTCCCTGCGGATCACTATGTCTGTGGGTTAGCATCTGATGATAGTCAATCAGGAATTGACACTCGTTTACGTTGACCGACAGAGCAATCTTGGACCATGCCCATACGGCAACAGAGATAGCGGTCGCATACAATCAGTGAATGGCCCACCAGATACTCTGCTGTTATCACCGAGGCTCGACATGGAATTATCGTCAACATTTGAATTAGCTTCCCTGTCCAAGATTTTCGAACGTATCCTTGAACTTCAAATGGAATGGGATCAGCGGCTTGGCGCGCCCGCCATGGCAGAACGTGGAGACTTGATAGGTAAGAGTGCGAAACCCCTACTGGAACAAATAACAACCCAATTCTCCGAATTTAGTTTTCAACCTCAAGTCGATGGGAGCAATGGATTCGGTGGTGCTGCTCGGATACCTTGGCTTCGTGTCTACGCGAAGGAGTATTCGCCAAAGCCTGCCAGAGGCTGGTATTTGGCATATCTATTCTCTGCAACGGGAGACGCTGTCTATTTATCACTCATGCAGGGTGTTACCGAGTTTGAGTCACTCCCGCAGGGTGCCCCGACTCTTGCAGAATCAACAGCACGTGCGCGTAGTTTTCTGGGTAATATTGACACAGGGAAATTGACCACAAATATTCAGCTACATGACCCTCGGCGCAGAGGGAAGCAGTATGAGAAGGGTACGCTCTACTGCATCCCATACGAAATCAAGAATATCCCTTCAGATACGAAACTCGCGGACGATTTACGATATCTTATGGGACTTTTGAATCAGCTATATATTTGGGAAGCTGGTAATGTGCCTGAGCCTGTCACATTGAAAGAAGAACCTGGCAACTTCAGTGCTCTGGCTACCGATCCTTGGGATGCATTGCTGGAAGAAACCCTTTGGGATGAGACTGATCTTCAAGAAATTGTCGAAACGCTTGAGACATCTTCCAATCAGATTATCCTGTCTGGGCCACCGGGAACTGGTAAGACCCATGTGGCTCGTTCCCTTGCGGCGTATCTGACTCGTGGGGATGACACCAGAGTCCGTTTAGTTCAATTTCACCCCAACTATGGATATGAAGAGTTTGTCGAAGGCCTGCGACCTGTGAGCGATGCGGGCCTCGTCAACTTCAAAGTACAACCCGGCGTTGTGAAGCAGGTTTCGGAGATTGCTGAAGCTTCAACTCATCCCTTCGTGTTGATCGTCGACGAGATGAATCGGGCGAACCTCCCAAGGGTCTTCGGTGAGTTGATGTTCCTGCTTGAGTATCGAGACACTGAGATTGGTCTCCAATATTCAGATGCGTTCCGTTTGCCATCCAACTTGATGATTATCGGGACGATGAACACCGCCGATAGGAGCATCCGGACAATAGATGTGGCGTTGAGACGTCGGTTTGAGATATTCGACTGCCCTCCTAATCCGTACATCCTTGATCGCTACTATGAAGAAATAGGTGAAAACTCAGTACCCGGACTAGTTGAGGGTTTCCGGGCGCTCAATGACAAGCTCACGTCCTATCTGGATAGGCATCACACGATTGGTCACACGTTCTTCATGAATGAACAAATGGCCCCAGACAGGCTTCGCCGAATCTGGAATCGCCAAATCTCCCCTCTGATTGAGGAGTATTTCTTCGACCAGACAGACATACTGGCCGATTTCTCCATCGAACAATTCTGGCCCGAGCAATGAAGCGCTTTATAGCCCTCAAGGAGTCGGAAACAAGTGAACTCGATATTAATGACAGGCAAGCCGCGGCACTGGCAATTGCTGGTCGCCGATTAGCGTCTAATAAGCAGTGGTGGGGCTCCAGCGAAACGACAGACGAACGGTCGGTGATTCACTGCTCGAGAATCGCGGCCAATAAATGGTCAGTCCGAGTTATCGACGCAGTGGGAATCATCGCAATGGGTGATCTCCAAATTGAGGTCAAACCCAAGATTCCAATCAATCACTTCCTATATCTGCTTAATATGTCCGGGGGGTTCCCGCGCCTGGATCGTCAACAGATTAGGGCAGCCCAAGGCCTGTCTCTCTGGGACATGGTGGCTCGATGGTTCCTGAGTGAGACCGAACTGCTTCTTCGTAGAGGATTACTGCGAGATTATCAGGAAGCGAGAGAGTGGCTCGGCACCGTTCGAGGCCGCGTGCATGCGGCAAGCACTGCGTGTGCCCTTGCCTCCGGCCGGCTTGAAGCGGATTGTATCTTTGAGGAGTTTGATACTGATACGACATTGAATCGAATACTCAAAGAGGCGGCAAGGCTCGTAAGCAGTAGCAGTACGCTTACATGGTCAGACCGCCGCCGGGCGGTAGCAATCACGACGCCCCTCGCCAATATCGGACGGCTTAGACCTGATGACCTCGGCACCGTTGTTGATCGGCATTCTCGGTCCTATGCGTCCTCGGTTGCATTGGGGAAACACATCATCGCCGGTCAGGGAAGGACTATTGAAAGTGGTCCTGACGTCGCATGGACCTTTCTCATCCGGACTCCAGAGTTGATTGAAGAAGGTGTGCGGCAGGTCCTGAGGCGGGAACTGATCGGTCGGCGTGAGGTGGTTAAGCAAGGCAGACAAATTCCAGGGTCAACTCTGACATTTAATCCCGATTTGTTGTTTGACGGCGGAGTGGCTACAGGGGATGTTAAGTACAAATGGCTCGGTCGTGAATGGAAGCGAAACGATTTGTACCAAGCGATCGCATTTGCCGTCGCATTTGAGACAGATCTCGCTGCTCTTGGCGGATTTAGGTCAACACCATTGCCAGAACCACGCCTTCTGCGGATCGGCGATATCGAAGTGCGGGAGTTCGAGTGGATCGCGAATTCTGATATCCCACCAGAAGAAGCTGGTAAGATGCTTGCCAGCTCGATTGATTCATGGCTGAGTAATCGCGAAAATTCTGTGAGAACCGCGTAACAGCTGGTCGTCTTTGATGCCATAATCTCATTGTTATTCCGACAACCCCAAGAATGCATCCCTAACAACCAATTTCCTCCAAACGTGGCGCACTTTGGGGTGCTCGATGCGTATAGAGAGTAGAAGGGTTGGCATACACCGCGTTCACCGCCCTGAATCCCTGTCCATCGGTCACGCCACACCCAGCAATCTCATCATCACCAACATCTCCCGGTACCTCCGGTCAGTTCAACCACCACCCTCAGGACTCGTTGCCCCAGGCCATCTCCCACTTTGAATGGAGTCGCCAATAGGGAGCCCCTCGCCCGCCATTCAGAAAGGCCCCCACCACATGCTCACAGTTCGGAATCCAGGCCTTCGGCCCACGCCCATTGACACCGGCTTCTCAACTGACGCCGCCCTGTATAAGGAAGGAGCGCACCTATGCGCGTACCCAAGAACTCCCGGATGTCACTCCAAACCGGGGCAAAACATGTCCCCACCCCCCAAGGTGATCATCACACCTGTGTGTGAATGATCATGATCGTGATCGTCTTGGCAATCGTTCCCACTCCCTGTCCCGCATCAAGCACCCACTTCCCATTCGATAGCGATGTGCTATACTTCTTCCCGTCACCAAGGGTTCAGGCCCTGACGTGTTCCTCCTGAGTTCTTCAGGCTGATCACAATTCGCGAGGCAAGCACAGGCACCATCGATCCTCGCCGATCAGCACTTTTCTGGCTCCAGGCAGATTCGGGTTCAACAGCGCCGTACGCTTTCAATGGTGTGCATGTACGGCTCCGACGAGGCGCGGCATTCGCGTTTGGGTTCGTCGGATGAATGCCCCGATATGCTCCGATGGCCGGTGGGATGAATGGGTAGCGGCGAGCGGGCCGCGGAGAGCTACGTGGCTGTAAGTGCGCCACTCGCTCTCGGATCGCATGGGGTACGTGTGACGAGACGTGTGGCTTCCGCCGACGATGCAACCTTCATCAAAAGACGGGCTTCTTTGCCTGTCCCGGTCGTGTCCAACCAATGCCACACACGAACAACCTGACTGACCCGGCGATGTGCCCGGTCCCTTAAAAGCGGCGCCCCTTTTGGGCTTCCGCAGTGTGCATGGAGCAAAACAAACCTTATGATCTTTACTCACCTTTCCCGTATCTCCGGTCCGCGTTTCGCCACCGATCTCGCCAGCGGCGGCACCGCCGTGGCCGAACGCCCCGAAACGGAAGACACCGATATGTCCGCAACTGAAATGGCCCCCGAAGCCACCACCGAACAGGTCGCCCCGGAAGTTGAACCCGAGGAAGAAACCGGCCCAACCTTTGCCGATCTCGGTCTCGGCGATGAATTGCTCGCCAGCATCACCGCTGTCGGCTTCAAGACCCCAACCGAAATCCAGTCCGCCACCATCCCCGTCCTGCTGGACGGCAAGGATGTCATCGCCCAGGCCCAAACCGGCTCTGGCAAGACGGCGGCCTTCGGCCTGCCGATCATCGAATCCATCGAAGCTCGCGATCGCCGCATCCAGGCTCTCGTCCTCTGCCCCACCCGTGAGCTCGCCATCCAGGTCTCCGAAGCCCTCGAAAGCCTCGGTCGCCACAAGCGCATCGAAACCCTCGCCATCTATGGCGGCCAGGCATACGAGCGCCAGTTCCGCGGTCTCCATCGCGGCGTTCACATCGTCGTCGGCACCCCCGGCCGCGTCATGGACCACATGCGCCGTGGCACGCTCCACCTCGACGATCTCAAGTTCTTCGTCCTCGACGAAGCCGACGAGATGCTCGATATGGGCTTCGTCGACGATATCGAAACGATCCTGAAGGAAGTCCCGGCCGAACGCCAGACGGCCCTCTTCTCCGCCACGATGCCGCCGCGCATCGCCGATCTCGCCAACACCTACATGAACAACCCGCAACGGATCTCCGTTCGCGGCAAGCAAATGACGGTCGCCGAGATCAACCAGAGCTCCTACGAGTTCCCGCGTGGCCGCAAGGTCGAGGCCCTGGCCCGCATTCTCGAAGCCGAGAACCCGACGTCAGCCATCATCTTCTGCCGCACCAAGCGCTCGGTCGATGAACTCGGCGAAACCCTGAACAGCCGCGGCTTCTCTGCCGAAATGATCCATGGCGATCTCTCCCAGTCCCAACGCGACCGCGTCATGAAGCGCTTCCGCGCCGGACAGGCCCAGATCCTGATCGCCACCGATGTCGCCGCCCGCGGTCTCGACATCCCGGATGTCAGCCACGTCATCAACTACGACGCACCGGAAGCCGCCGAAACCTACGTCCACCGCATCGGCCGCACTGGCCGCGCCGGACGTGGCGGCGAGGCCATCACCCTCGTCTCCCCGCGTGAGTTCCGCTGGCTCCGCCAGGTCGAGCGCATCACCCGCGCCCCGATCGAGGCCAAGCGCCTCCCCTCCCAGGAGGACGTCAACAAGCGCCGACTCGAAATGCTGAAGGACCTCATGCGGACATCCGTCGAGGATGAGAAGGCCTACGATGCCTACCTGAAACCGGTCGAGGATTTGGTGGAAGATCTCGATCCCACCAAACTCGCCGCCGCCCTCATGAAGCTCTACGCCGATGAAACCGGACGCGCCCTCGTCCCCGAAGGCCGCCGCGACGATCTCGCCAACTTTGGCGGCAAGATGCAGCGCAACGACCGCGATTTCGGTGGCCGTGACAGCGGTCCTCGCTCCGGCGGACCGCGCGGTGGCGGTGCCACGGAGGCGGGCATGTCCCGGCTCTTCATCAACATCGGCCATAACTTCCGCATTCGCCCGCAGGACTTCGTCGGCGCCATCGCCAACGAAGCCAACATCCCGGGTCGCGCCATCGGCGCCATCGACATCCACGACACGTTCTCGTTCGTCGATGTCCCGACCGAAATGCACCAGCGGGTCATTGAGGCCATGAATGCGGCCTCCATCAAGGGCCGCCCGGTCAATGTCGAGGTCGCCAGCGATTCCTATGGTGGAGGTCGCGGCTCTCGCCCATCCGGCCCACGCGGCGGCGGCTTCAACCGTGGCGGTCGCAGCGGTGGCGGCTACCGGGGCAGCTCCCGTAACGATCACGGCGGTCGTAGCGGCGGCTTCAACCGCGGCCCACGCCGCGGCTAGTCTACGCCCGAAATAATGCTGTACGGTCGGCCCTCGTGGCCGACCCTGGGATCGCACAACGATCCCAACCTGAATGAGATCTGTATGAAACGCGCAACACATCTCATGCTGGGAGCGGCGGTGGCGATGCCCATCGCCGTTCCCCTGTCTCCGGGTCTTGCCCTCGGCGCTATCTGGTGGGGCATGGTCGGCGGCGGCTTCCCCGACTGGTTCGATCTCCGCAGCGACCTCCGCAAACCACTACGCCTCCGTCACCGGGGCGCCTCTCACGGTCTGCCCTTCGGACTCCTCATGACCGCTGGCGTCTGGTTCGTCCTCCGCCTGCTTTCCCAAACCCCACTGGATCTCGGCAGCATCACCATCCAGGTCCCGGCAGATGCACTCCGCCCCTGGGCCCTCGCCTTCGGTCTTGGTTTCCTCTCCCACATACTGGGCGATGCCTGCACCCACGCCGGCATCCGGCCATTCCTGCCCCTCTCGGATTGGCGATTCTGGCTCACCCCCAAGTTCCTGCGCGGGAAGTCAAACGGCCCCCTGGATTTCATCGTCCGCTTCATCGCCACCACCATCATCCTCGCCGGCCTCATTGCGTATGCGTTCCTGAGGTAGTGGCTAACGAATCTGAGGGGTCAGCCCGACGATCCGGAAGTGGCATCCACCCTGTTCATCACCACAATCCCCACTGCCACCATCGCCGCCCCGAAGGTGAAGCCTCCAAGCACATCGGACGGCCAGTGCGCTCCGCTCCAGATTCGCGCCCATCCGATCAGCAGACCCAATCCGCCCAGCACCACAATCGTGGCCATGGCAAGTCGCCGCGAAGGGATCCACCGCCAGGCGAGCGCAGCCAGGCAAAGTGCCAGCGTCATCGCCGACAGGCTGTGCCCGCTCGGATATCCCGTCCCGTCGTGGGTGCCAAGAATTCGCACCAAATCGTCCGTCGGCCTCGCACTGTCGAACAACGGCTTCAGCTGGGTGCCAGCCAACCGGAGCAAAGATACCGTCACCACAAGAAGGGTTGCCGATCGATCCCGCATCGCCACCGTGCACCCCAATCCCACGAGGAAGATCAGTATCGTTGATATCGTCGAACCCAGCGCATTCCCCACATCCGCCAGGAACCCGGCAGGCGATCCTTCTGCCCGTTGGATAAACGTCGCCACCTCAACATCGCCAGGCAGCACCGAATCTCCGGCGGCGGCAAATCCCAGGCCAATCGCCAGCAGCAACATCAGCGCCCCGGTCACCATGGCACTTTTTGTCGAGATCCCAGAGCGTTCCGACGTCGTCATGCGGTATCCCGGATTGATATCGAATATCGAATGTTCACAAGATGATTCTTCCGCATTTCGGCAGCCAATCATGCATCCCCGCTTGCGAGGTTCTGCACCTTCACCTATGCTTTCAATCAGGATGATACGTCAATCGGATTGAGGCCCACTCGTTTGAGTGGCCGGGCAGATGCGCGCCCATCGAGATGCGCGTCGTGGCAACACTTAGTGACTGATCTGGCAAAAGCCGGACAGTACGGGAGCTTCAAGGCATGTCGGTTTCCTCATCTTCGGGTTCGCTCGGTCGCTTGTATGCATCTCTCAAGCAGGGAGGCATTTCCCGACGCGATTTCCTGCATCGCGCAGGTGCCACTGGAATCGGCGCCGGAGCGGCGCTCTTCCTGGCGAACTCGGCCCTCATCAGCGCCGCAGGAGGCTCACGCAACGGCTTCGCCGTTTATCTGGGTCAGGACGGCACCCCATCAGCCAGCCCCGCTGATGGCGCTCCCCAGGCGCTCGATGCCGGTACGGAGAATCAGACCCGCGGCGAGGGTGGCCCTCTCCGCCTGCTTCAATGGCAGGCACCGACGATGGCTGCCATGCACAGCGGTACCGGGACGAAGGACCGTCTCGCCGCATCGCTCGTCTCTGAACCCCTGCTCGACTACCATCCGGAAGGCGCATTGATCCCGGTGCTCGCCGCCGAAGTGCCCTCGGTGGAGGCCGGGACGCTGGCGGAAGACCTCACCGCTGTCACCTTCAAACTCAAGGAAGGCGTGCTCTGGAGCGACGGCGAACCATTCACCGCCAATGATGTCGTTTTCACCTGGCAATGGGTCACGAACCCATCCAACGCTTCGACGAATCTGGAAGTGTGGGATGTCATCGAATCCATCGAAGCCGTCGATGACCTGACCGCGCAGGTCACCTTCAAGCAACCGATGGCTGCCTGGTTCGAGACGTTCACCACCCACACCTTCGGCGCCATCTACCCATCGCATATCTACGGCGACGATATCAACAACAAGAATGATGAGTTCTGGATGAACCCCATCGGTACGGGGCCATTCGTGATCACCGAATTCGTGCCGGAAGACCATGTCAACTACATCGCCAACGAGAACTTTCGTGAGCCAAACAAGCCGTACTTCTCGGAGGTTATCCTCAAGGGTGGCGGCGACGCGGCCGCTGCAGCAAGAGCGGTCATCCAGACCGGTGAATACCACTACGCCTGGAACCTGCAAGTCGAGCCCGATATTCTGTCCCAGATTGAGGAAGATGGTGACGATGGCGAAGTGATCGTTGCCCAGGGGACATCCGTCGAGCGGATTCACATCAACTTCTCGGATCCTCACACCGAGGTCGATGGCCAGCGCTCGGAAATGAACACGCCGCATCCATTCCTCACCGACGATGCCGTGCGCCAGGCACTCAACCTCGGCTGTGACCGCGAAACGATTGCCACACGATTTTATGGTGAGGGCCAGCCCGCAACCCCAAATATCCTCACCGGATATGAAGGGTTCGAATCCCCAAACACCGCATGGGAGTACAACCTCGAAAAGGCTGCCCAAATCCTGGACGATGCAGGCTGGACGCTGAATGACAGCGGCATCCGCGAAAAGGATGGCGTGGAGCTCAAAATCGTCTTCGCGACCAGCGTGAACTCCGTCCGGCAGAAGACCCAGGCGGTCATCAAGGATTCCCTTGAGCAAATCGGCATCGGCGTCCAGCTCGAACAGGTCGATGCCGGCATTTATTTCGATAGCGGTGCGGGTAATGACCAGAACATCTCCCACTTCTACTGGGATATCGACATGTTCACCAACAATCCGTCATCCCCGGTGCCGGTATCATTCCTCGTCTCGTGGTTCGGCGGCGAAAACGGGGCCAATATCGCCCAGAAGTCAAACGAATGGCAGGCGCAAAACTACCAGCGCTGGAC
>Ga0182747_1002610_pt1 | contig 12549 bp, 10 predicted proteins | sample eDN3rd30CBELigBY_FD_128526 | JGI IMG/M metagenome (GOLD analysis project Ga0182747, IMG submission 128526) | Enriched backyard soil microbial communities from Emeryville, California, USA - eDNA 3rd pass 30_C BE-Lig BY (version 2) (version 2) | ecosystem: Environmental > Terrestrial > Soil >...
GACATCTAGCTCCAGCACCCTAGCCCCTCGAGGTCGCTTCGGTACCTTCCCACGTGTGGCAAGCACACTTGTCAGGTCCCTCCAGCGCTTGTCAGGGCTAATCAGGGCGCTTGCGCTTTTGTTAGTTCTTCTGAATTTCTATTTTAAAATTTCTTTCGGTGCCTTACGCTTTCCTAAAATTATCTTTTAGCGATATTATTTGATGGGAGGTGTATCCATGAAATCTATTAAAAACTTATATCAAGAGATGACATTTAGACATAAATTGTTTTACATTATTTTGGCATTTTGCTTTATAGGCTCGTTAATATTCGTTCATAATAACTATTCTTTTTATAATAGCCCAATTGCAGAGGTCATCAAAACACAAACGATCGAAACAACGGAAATGGTAGATCAAAATAATAATGAAGATGCATTATCGACGCAACAAATTATTGCGGTCCTGAAAAATGGCGAAGAGAAGGGCAGAGAGATTCATTTAACCAATGAATTTTCGCAATCCAAAGCACTCGACAATAAGTTTGAAGCCGGAAATGAGCTATTTATCAAAATAGATGAGCATATTGAAGCGGGAGCAAATCTGACTGGGTCCATTGAAGGTGTCAAACGGGATAAATATTTGGTTATGATTGCTTGGGTATTTATTTTTGTCCTTTTGGCTGTAGGTAGGAAGCAAGGGCTATTATCCGTTATTAGTCTAGTAGTAAATGCCGTGATCTTATCTTTCGCATTGGATCTTTACATCCATAATTCAGATCTTAGTCTGATATTGATTTGCAGTGTAGGCATCGTTTTATTTACAGTGATTTCTTTGCTGCTCGTGAACGGGTTGAACGAGAAAACTTATGCAGCGATTATTGCGACATTATTGGGAACCTTTAGCTCATTATTGATTACATATCTGGCTTTATTAGTAACTGGAGAACATGGTCTCCGGTATGAGGAACTGCAATTTATAACTCGACCATATAAAACAGTATTTATGGCTGGTTTGTTCATCGGCTCTTTAGGGGCAGTGATGGATGTAGCGATTACAATGTCTTCTTCAATTTTTGGCTTGTATGAAAAAGATAATAATATTTCGGTAAAAGCACTGATCCAGTCAGGAATGGAAATCGGAAAAGATATTATGGGAACCATGACTAATATTTTGTTTTTTGCCTATGTAAGTGGTTCGATTCCGACCCTCATTCTCTATTTCAAGAATGCTTCACCTTTCGGGTATACGCTTTCATTGAATCTTTCTTTGGAATTGGCCAGAGCATTAGCTGGAGGAATAGGCATTGTGCTGACCATTCCGATTGGACTGTATACAACAATCTTTTTTGTAAATAGAAAGAGGGCAAGACAATGAATGTATTAGTGCTGCTGGCAGCAATATTATTTCTATTAATGACGTGGATTGGCGGAAAAAAAGGCATTCGGTCTTTTATCGCCTTATTTCTTAATTTTGGTGTCATCATCGTAACGCTCTTTTTTATGAATGTCCCTGATATGAATTCAGTGATAATAACGTTGATTGCATGTGTAGCCATTAGCTGCATCAATCTCTTTTTTATTAATGAAGTAAACCGTAAAACCAAGACGGCCTTTCTTTCAACGATTATTACAACTGTCATCCTGGTCATCTTCATAACAATTATTACTTACAAAGCGATGATTCAAGGATTTGGGGAAGAGGAAACTGAAGAAATGGGGATGTTTTCCTTCTATATCGGGATTGATTTTGTGAAACTTGCCGTATCGGTAATTATCATGAGTACAATCGGTGCAATTACGGACGCAGCAATGGCTATTTCATCTCCAATGCGTGAAATGCACTACCATCATCCTAATATAAGCCGTAAAGAATTATTCCACTTTGGATTAAGCATTGGTCGGGATATATTAGGCACAAGTACCAATACACTATTTTTTGCCTTCTTTGGAGGCTATTTAGCACTATTAATATGGTTTAAAGATTTATCGTATTCTTTGGGTGCGATTGTAAATTCCAAGATTTTCAGTTCGGAAATGATTACCATCTGTTGTTCGGCGATCGGAGTAACTGCCGTTATACCAGTTACTTCATGGATTACCGCCTATTTTTTGGTGAAAAATAATGAAAAGAGCTAAGCAAAATGAGGCTGAGACAGAAGTGAAAAATTCTATAAATGGTGGAAGAAGCTTATATTAAGAAATTGATACTTATAAATTGATTGGAGTGGAGGGGCGACTCCTGGGGGAACACGAGTGAGAGACTACAGGCTCGAACCGTGCCAATGGATGCGCGTCCCCTCAACGGCAATCAATTTTAGTTACAACAAGAAAACATCATTTATCAATAAGAATTTCCAAATGTCTACTGTATTGTCCCCGTGCTCTTCAATTTCGGAATGACTGTCACATTTATTTCCGCGTTTTTGTATGCTTCGTCCCATTCCTCGTTGCTCATACGGGTGTTATGCAATGTACGCGACTTATAATCTATACCAAATCCTATAGGGTCATACCCTTTATCAGTCATTTCATTAAAAAAATCTTTCAAAATTTTTTTTTCATATTTTTCGAATAATTGATTATAGTACGATAAATTTTGAGTTTCTAAGGGGTGCTGAGATTCTGATATAAATCCGATTAAACTAACTTCTATGTCAATTTTTATTCGGTTGTTGTCTTGTACAGTTACTTTATATTTTGTGTTCATGGAATCAATCTTTGCGATAAAATAATGTCCGTCTTCCTTAATGATAAGATCTGCAGTTTCTGCATTGCCTGATAGCATGTTAAAAATTCCGGTAAATACAGTGGAAAGTTCGTGAGGTTCCTTCTTATCTGCCAGTACCAAAGATTTATTTATCTCAAAGTGTGATTTATTCTTATTTATCTCAATAATCGGTAATATAGGATCGATACCATTTTCTCCTATTCTTCTTCTGAAATCAAACAAATAAGTCGTTACGATATATTGACTTTCAGTTCCAATATCATCAAAGTAGTTAAATAAAGCAGGGTAAGCTGCATTCTCGCCTTGCGGTAACATTTTGACTATCTCTTCAGCAGAAGGTCTTCCAACAGCAAGCCAAGATATCATTTGAATATCCGGTCTCCTTAATAAAAAATCCAATATCTCCTTCGATTTATTTTCCTTTAAAAGCTCTTCTCCGATAACTATTAGTTTCGAATGACCAAATTCCAATTCTTTGTCCGAATAGCTTTCCAGTAAGCGGATTGCTTCAGAAAAAGTTTCCCCGCTTTGTGTGATGTAAGAGTATTCAGGTTCTGGAGACTGTTTAAACGAACTAGTCGGAACATATAATTTCAAGGTTATTTTGTATGGTTTGTCTTCGTCATCGGATAAGTCTATGGCCATCATCGAAACAAATACATCTTTATCGATATCCTTAAATTCACAACCTGAAAGCAAGAAAATCAAAGGTACTAGGATTAGGGGTATTAATCTAGTTTTGCTTTGCTTTATCGGCATTTTTCATGCTCCTTTTTATATAGAAAAAAAGTATGATCAATAATGGGAAAAAAATGATTAAAGTGTTATAAAAATAGATGGAAATACGAAATAATTTATATTCATTCATTACACGAACAAAAAGCAAGGATACAGCTATGAAAAAAAGTATTGGAATATACTTTCCTAAATTAAATCCTCTAAATTTAATTTCTTCTAATTTGAAAACATACTTTAAAAATTCAATGGAGACATGCCAGTGAATCAGGATACTAAGGAAGGCAATCCCCAAATAGAATAATAAGAAAACAAAAAGAACTCGCTCAATCATGAAAAATTCCATTCGTAACGAGTCGCTTGTGGTAATCCATGGATATACCAGATCATCAATATTCTCAAACCCGTTAAACCCTATAGGAATAAAATAAGTTGTAAATAAAGTCAAGGTCGATATAATGCCTATGAATGCAATGTGCATCCATTTGAAGTTTTGTTTTTTTGTGAAAAATCGGTTGAAAATAAAAAGATTTGCAACTCCAAGAAATAAGAAAAAGCATGATGCGAATGAATTTACATTTGGCAATTGATTCACATATAAGGCGGCTTCCTTGACAAAATCCCATTCTATACTCTTGCTTGTATAGGCCTTGTAAAAAATAAACAAGATTAATGGAAATGTAATTAACAATATTAATTCAATCGTATACAACACACGTTCAGTTTTCATGAAACACCCGAAGATGATGGAAAATATTAGTAATAAGCTAATTTGAAAAACTGGCATTTCGGGAGTAAGATAACGAACAAGAAGGAAAATAAAAGTGACTAATGTTATTAAACCGGCAACAAACCACATCAAAGCCAAAAAGAAAATAAAAGGTTTATAAAACCATTTGGATGTCGTTTTCATTAGTAAATCTGGTAATGTCATGCCTGGAAATGCATTGAAGAATCTCGTGTAAATCGTTACAAGAATAGTCCCCGTTACTACCGCTAAGGCCATAGAGGAAACAGATCCATCCTTATGATACTGTAAGAGAATAGTCGGTACTGAAGCGATAATATTTGCCACCATATTGATTAATATTAAGTAATAATAATACCGGCTCATGCTTTTTCCCCCGAACTCTCCTTATTTTTCGATGCAGTATATAGCTTCAGATAGGGTTCTCCAAAACTATCTAAATTCACTAAATACGTAATCAATACGAAGAACCCCAGTACTAAACCGGCCAAACCGAATACACTCGTGATTAAAATTAATACTAATCTTACGACTCTAATAGAAAAAGCCATTTCATTGACTGGAATTACAAATGTTGAAATAGCAACTGCTGAAACAATTATGACCATAATATTGGATGCAAGAGATGCTTCAGTAACTGCTGTTCCAAGGATTAATCCCCCAACAGTAGTTGCAGTGGCACTCACTGCTTTTGGGAGCCGTATACTCGCTTCTAATAACAATTCCATAAAAAATAGCATAAATAGAACTTCAATAAATGAAGAGAAGGGCACACCTACTCGGCTTCCAGCTACCGTCAAGGCCAATTCGGTTCTAAACACCTCGGGAGTAAATGAGGTAACTCCAACATACAAGGCAGGAAGAAGAAGGCTGAGAAATAGGCCGGCATACCGAAGTATCTTTAGAAAAAGCGAAATTAATACAGTATGATAATTATCCTCCATGGACGTCATAAAATCGAAAAAAACCACTGGTGCTGCAACGGATTGTGGGTTGCCGTCAACCAATAGAACTACTTTGCCGCCAGCTAGATTATAGACTATTCGGTCAGGACGTTCAGTAATGATCATTTGTGGAAAAAGTGAAAATCGCTTGTCATTTATGAAATTATTCAACTGGGTGGTAGAAGTTATAATTTGTTTATCTACTTTCTTGAGTCTTTTTCGGATAGAATCTAATACATCACTTTTAACCTTCTCTTTATCATAGATGATTGCAACTTTATGTTTATTTACTTCTCCTTTGACAAAATATTCTATAGATAATGATGATTGATGATAATTAGAGCGGATTATATTAAGATTCGTTTCGAGATTATCGCTTAATGCTAATTGAGAACCATGAATAGTGGTTTCTACGTAAGTTGAATTGACTTTATCGTTGTTTGATACTCTTATATCAAGTAAATAGTATTCGTTTTGTATTATAACTAAAATATTGCCATTCATTATTTCGAGCACTAGTTGTTCTTTCGATTCAACCTCCTGAAACTGTGGCAATGCTTGTAAATAAATATTGAATTGTTGTTCAGTCTGCATTTCAAAAAAGGGTTTAATAATTAAATTTTGTAGCATTTCAAAATTAGTTAGAGATTTAATATAGATTAAAACGATATGCTTATTTTCATATTCTAAGTTTTTTTGTACTAATTCATTTGTATCTTTAAATTGTTCGTTTATCCAAATTATGGTTTCAAATGAAGACATATTGAATCCCCAATCTTCTAATAAGAGTATTATTATTTTATCCAATAAGTGTGCATCAATTCATTGCTGAGCATAATAAGGAGATGTATCCAAACTTTAATTGCATCAAAAGAATTTATTGCTCGATATTGCTTCTACTTATCAAAGTTCATAGATGCTAGCAGTATTAGACGAGCATAAACAGTCTATAATACCCATTTTTTGTATGTTATAATTTAGGGAAGGTTCCATTACTTCCATAAGCTAATATAGGGCTAATTAAGATTGACATTGATTAGCTTTCACGAATGTTTGTTGTAGGAAGAATAATCTATCTAAAGTTTCTTAGAACAGTGCCAATAGATTGTGCCTTTGAAATTAAAAAAATAAAGGATGAGATGATGGATAAAAAAGATAAAATGACAAAAGGGAAAAACGAACTATTAGAATGGGGAAAGGCTTTAATTACTGCACTATTAATAGTCGTTATTGTTAGATATATTCTATTCACCCCAATTGTGGTTGATGGAGAATCCATGATGCCGACTTTAATAGATGGAGATCGAATGATTGTAAACAAGCTTGATTACAAAGTGAGTGATATTAAAAGATTTGATATTATTGTTTTTCATGCAACGGAAGAGGAAGATTATATAAAGCGCGTAATCGGGTTGCCGGGAGATCATATTGAATACAAAGAGGACACGCTATATATTAACGGAAAGGCTTACAAAGAGCCTTATTTAGATGAAAGTAAAAAAAATCTAAACGATGGAGGATTTCTGACTGAATCATTTACATTAGAAGATACTCCAGTTGCAAGCCAGACAGTTCCAGAAGGCTATTTGTTTGTAATGGGGGATAACAGAAGATTCAGTAAGGATAGCAGACATATCGGGGCAATTCCCATTAATGAAATTGTAGGCAAAACGAATCTGGTTTTTTGGCCAATTAGTGATATTCACATAACAAAATAAGTTATCCATGAAAAGTTTTATTTAAAAAAATGTGCGCATTTCCTAGTAAAGGAGATGCGCTTATTCATATTTGTATTTTTTCTTTAAGAAAAGAGTGAGGAACTATTGGGAAGATGCACGGATTTAAGCTTCTGCATTTTTTCTAAATATAGGCAGCAGGATTAGACAAATTAATCCGATACAAAAAATTAATGCCAGGATAAAACTTAATGGGTTATCAGGATTTCCAAACAACTTATAGAGCAATTTATCAAAGGTAGGAATGCCCAACCAATTAAAAACTAATGGGTAAATGATTAGTCCGGTAAGAACACCCAATAATAAATATTTAATATTCTTCATCTTATTCCATCTCCATTCATTGATTTCCCCTTACCTTATTTTACCACATTATAGTCTGATTAGTTCGAATGTTGCGTTTAGATAGTACTCGTTTAATTTATATCAATGGTTTATCGTACTTAGATGTAAATGGTCCAAATATTTTTTTTCGCCTTTTCCCTTAAAAAATCAACTTTTTTTATATATTATTAAATGAAAGGGGGTATCTGCCAATGAAAGCATTACTAATCGCAGAAAAGCCGTCTCTCATGCGTGATATTCAAAAAGTTTATAAAAAGATGCAATTGCCTTATGAAATTGACTTTACCTCTTTCGTAGGTCATGTCGTGGAATTAAAGGAACCTCATGAATATAAGTCTGAATGGAAAAAATGGGATCTGAATGTATTGCCGATGATTCCCGAACGTTATGAATTTCGAGTGAAAAAGTCTGCTTATAAAGTATATAAAGAGATTGAACAGATTTTAAAAACGAATCGATATGATTTCATTATTAATGCGTGCGATGCCGGGATGGAAGGGGAGAATATTTTTTATTCCTTCTACAAACGTGCTGGATGCAAGCTGCCTGTGAAGAGGTTTTGGACATCACAGACGACAGACGGTGCCATTTCCAAAGCTCTGTTAAATTTAATAGATGAACAAGATATTTTAATACGCAATTTGCGCAATGCTGCAATGTATCGAGCGATTTTTGATTGGCTGATCGGTCTGAATTTAACGAGGGCAGCAACCGTAAAGGGTGGGCGAATTATTAAGATAGGACGAGTGATGACACCAACTTTAGCGATTGTTGTAAGGAGAGAGCTGGAGATACAGCAATTCAAACCAGAACCTTATTTTCAAATCGAACTCGATCTAGGTCAATTTAAAGCTTTATGGTTTAATCCGCATACGAATGAAAATAAATTGAAAACAGTGGACGAAGCAAAAGGCATCCTTTCAAGAATCGGTAGGAAGGCCATTGTTCGAGATATTAAAACAGAACGAAAAACCATCAGTGCGCCTCCTTTGCACTCATTACTTGAATTGCAAAAGGAAGCAAATAAGTTTTTTGGATTCACGTCCTCTGAAACTTTAAAAATAGCTCAAAGTTTATATGAGAAAAAATTGATTACTTATCCTCGTACCGAATCAAAGCACCTGCCAACAAGCTTTGCCCAGAATATTAGGGTCAATTTGCAGTCCTTAGCATCTCTGGATGAATATGGCTCCATTATTCAAGAAATAATCAGTCGACCAGATAAGATTCAAAGAACAATTCGTTCGAAGAAATATGTGGATGATAAAAAATTAACCGATCACCATGCCATAACGGTGACAGAGGTTCCCATTGGCAGAAAGAAGCTGACTCCTCAGGAATTAAAAGTTTATCATCTTATTGCCAGAAGACTGCTGGCGATTTTTATGCCAGCTTATGTCATTGATAAAACAGCAGTGATTCTGCAGTCTAATGACGCGTTCTTTAAAGCAAATGGCAATATGGTCATTGATAAAGGGTATACCGTTCTTTATGAGACATTCAAAAAGAAGCAAGAAATGCCATTGCCGCCGCTTCAGTTAAATATGGAATTGCCGATACAAGACGCAAAACTATTATCTAAGTTGACGGAACCACCCGCGCGGTATACAGATAGCACTCTATTAGATGCAATGTTCCATGCTGGGAGATTTATAGAAGATAAAGAATTGCAGAAAATCTTAAAGGATGCAGAGGGCATAGGTACGTCAGCTACTCGTGCTGAAATTATTGAAAAGCTAATTTCTATCGGAATGATTGCCCGTGAAGGAAAATCATTTAAAGCAACCCAGTTTGGAATAGATGTCATTCAAAGCATAGGAGAACATGATATCGTGTCGCCTGAATTGACAGCAATTTGGAGTAAAAAGCTAAAAGATATTGTCGATGGACAGTTAAGTTCCGGCCAATTCTACAAAGAAATGCTTAGTTATGTAAAACAAACAACAGATGGATTTATTGGCTTAAATATGACAGTTGCAGAAAAACAAACTGTCGTTGTAGGAAAATGTCTGCAATGTGGACAACCCGTTGTGGAAAGTTTTAAAGGGTATTCCTGTTCCAATAAATCCTGCAAATTTTTTATTAGCAAGGTCATTATGAAGGGTAAAATTACACCAACTGATGCCAAGAAACTATTGACAGGTAAAGAGACACGGGAAATTCGATTTACATGGAAAAGCGGGAAAAAGGGAAAGGCCAAATTAAAACTAGTGAATGAAAAACTAGAATTTGTTTTCTCTGCTCCAACCAAAGAAAAATAGACCTGTTCTTTAAGAATTTAAATTGAAGTCTCCCAACATATTACTGGTTTTGCCTATATTAGAGCGAATCTACTAATATTGAAGGGAGGCTTTCTAGTATAAAAAGCTTTGTAAATGTATTTGTCTTGGTAAACATATTAATCCACGCAATCGCATAAGTGAGTGTGAAAATCATCATTTTCATAATGCGCCATGCAAGTGTGTCGCGCAGCATACTAAAAGGCTAAAAGTAAAAAATGTAATTGGCATATGCATAGCCATTACATGTGTAATCGCTTAATTTGCATAAATCTTACGGGATTAACTGATAATCTGAATTATAAACTGTTAAGTAAACATCGCCAACCAATCGGATAGGGGGGAGCATGCATGAATGGCTCAATCTATCCTTTTTTGATTTATTCTTGATAACCAAGCACTACACCATCAATGTCATCGATATGAATCGGACCTAAAGTACGACTGTCAGTACCTCTTGACCAAAGATCTACTAAAACAAAGTATGAATTTTCCGGAACTAAAACTTCAGCCATATCTGTTGAAAAATATTCTTTATATCCTTCTTCGTTTATATTATTTTGGCTATTCGTATCTTTTACCGCCTCGAAAAACTGCTTTTCCTCCAGACCTCTGACAGTAGCTTTTCCATAAAAGGCATCTAATTTTTTTTCATCAATAAAAACTTGCCCATCTTGAATCTCAATTTTTTCACCCGGAAGTCCAACGATTCGAGCGATATACTGTTCCGATGAAATTGCATAATAAATGACATCGCCTCTTTTTAATTTGTCGGTCACACTACCTACCACTAAATTTGAATGATAGGAGGTTATATAATCATGATTTCCTCTATCCATCGAATCTGAAAGCCACTCAAGCAAGAAATCCTTTTCAGTAGCATCCACTTGTTCAACTGTGGAAGAAGTGTAAGGGTCTGTAATCGAAATTGCAGCTCCATCATGCTTGCTAAATAACTGCGCAAGCAAGAAAGAAAACACAACTAAAAATAAACCAAATACAACGCTTGGGATAAATCGCTTTTTTTTATCGGTTAAAGCCTTGTTTCTCGCTCGGCTAAGGATTTGTCTTTGTTGATTTTCCGTAAACTTTTGGTCCTTATAGATGGTTTTATCCAGCATGGATTGTAAATTTCTTAGTTTGTCTTCCATTTACAGCACTCCTTTCACTTTTGCTTTAATGATTTCCCGTGCCCGTTTTAATCGCGTTTTTACTGTGTTTTCATTTTTATTGAGCACCTCGGCAATTTCTTTAACGGATAAGCCTTCATAATAATGCAGCAATATGACTTCTCGATATTTGATTGGTAATGCAAATACTGAATTTATTAGGATGGAAGAATCCTCCTGAGTAATTGAATATTCTTCAGGGGATATGGTGTTTGACTTTTGTGAAGTAAAGAGATGAGAATTCACTACAACTCTTTTCACCCATGAAGTTCGAAGCGAGTCTTTGCACTTGTTGATTGCTACTCTATAAATCCAAGGTTTAAAATAGTTGATTGCGTGATTTTGCTCATAACCTTCATAACAAAGAATGAAAATGTCCTGGATAATTTCCTGTGCTTTGCCCCAATCTTTCACATAACTATAAGCCAGCTTGGTTAAGTTTTCCCCGTATAATTCCATAATTTCTATTAGCCACGCCTCTTTATCTTGAATAAGGTTTAATGCTTGTTCCATTTCTTCAGCAGATTCCAAATGCAGAACACCTCATTTTTTCCCCTAAAACGACTAAAAGGACGTCTAGGTTTCAAATATTTTTAATTTTACCATTTTTTATGAAGCTCTTTTGTAGAATTTCTGCCATCAGCAGGATGAAATGCGTTTCAGTCCAATCTGCGTTAAACCCCATAAAACGGATTCCAAATTGATAAATGCTGAATAAGATAGGTAGATAGTATTGAAGGAGAGAAGCAAATGACGAACAAACTTGTGCAAATGTTTATTTACTTCTTTTGTATTGCTTTTCTTTTTATGTCAGTTTCAGAAGTGGAAGGTCATTCTTTTGTTGTAGAAGAATCGCCCGTACCAAACAGTGTCCTTGCATCCTCGCCAAGTGAAATCTCCATCCGATCTAATCGCAAAGTAGATAAAAATTTTTCACTCAAAGTATGGAATGAAAATAATCAAGAAATAGTCATAAATTCTTCATCAATTAGCGAAGATCAAAAACTCATCCTAGTTCAAATTCCACAATTGCCAAATGGAATTTATCGAGTGGAATATTATATCATTTCTTCAACTGATGGCCACACAGTTGAAGGATCCTATGCATTCCAAGTAAAATGGAAAGTTCCACCGTTAAAAAACGAGGAATACATCAAAGAAGAAACTGTACCTGGGATAGTGAAAAAAGGGGAGCCAACAACGCCTCAAGAGGTTGGCGATAAAACTATCGAAGTGACAGAAGAAGAAGAAAATATTTCTAAGATCAGCATCTATATCTCTAAAGCTATCTATTATCTCGGTTTTTTATTGCTAGTAGGATGGGTATTCCTTTGGCAGCTTGTCAGAACTTACTCTTTTGAAGTTAGAAAGAAATATATATTCTATGGGATGATTTTTCAAGTTTTACATTTAATAGGGTTAATTGCTTTCTTATTTGCTCAAATGAATGTCTTTACAATACATGGGATTGTGTTTGAATTTGATTTTCCCGTTGGAACAAATTTTGGAAAGTTATGGATTGCCTCTCTCGTCTTTGCGTTATTCGGATTTTTATTATTGTTCAAAAATCCTTTGTTCGATTATTGTTGGGTCCTCCTATTAGGAATCATTAAAAGTCTAAACGGCCATACACAGGAATTTGAACCTACTTACGCTCTAGTTGCTTTAAATTGTCTCCATCTTTTTGCAGCATCCTTTTTGGTTGCAGGAATCATTTATATTGCTCTGTTCTGGCGAAAACAGCGGATTTATGTCAAATATTTTTTACCAGTATTTTCACAGGGTGCCTTATACAGTATTATTTTGTTGACGATAACTGGAAGTATTACAACGTATTTTTATTTGCCGAATCAAGAAGCGCTTTTAACAGATTGGGGAATTGC
>Ga0182747_1002611_pt1 | contig 12545 bp, 16 predicted proteins | sample eDN3rd30CBELigBY_FD_128526 | JGI IMG/M metagenome (GOLD analysis project Ga0182747, IMG submission 128526) | Enriched backyard soil microbial communities from Emeryville, California, USA - eDNA 3rd pass 30_C BE-Lig BY (version 2) (version 2) | ecosystem: Environmental > Terrestrial > Soil >...
AGCCGCCGGGAGCGGGCCGCCCCGCGACGACACCACGGCGTGCACGACCACGACGACCAGGACCACCACGACCACGGCGAGGGCGAGCGGGACGAGGAGCGCCAGCAGGGCCACGAGACCTCCAATGAGTCATTGACGTGATGCATTGAACCAGCGACGCGGGCTGTCGTCCAGGAGGCGGGGCCGCGGTCGCCGGCATCGGGTGAACCGCCGCGCTCCGGGGGTGAAACCCGGCGCCGGACGGGGCACGCGAGGCAGATCGGGTGGCGACGGCACGTACCGTCGGCACCCCCGGGCCGGCCGCCGCCGTCCCCCCGCCGGCCGGAAGGAGCGCCGTCATCGACGCCGAGCCGACGGCCCCGCCGGTCGACGACCCGCGCTGGCGGGACGCCCTCCGGCACGTCCTCGCGGACCCCGCCGCGCACGCCCTGCACGCGCAGCCCGTGGTCGAGCTCGCGACGGGGTTCGTTGCCGGGTACGAGCTGCTGTCCCGGTTCGACGGTCCGTGGCGCGCCACGCCCGACGTCTGGTTCGCGGCGGCGCAGCACTGGGGGGCGAACCCGGCGCTGCAGGCGCGGGTGCTGGCCAAGGCGGTGGCCGCGCGGGCGGACCTGCCGCCGAACACCTTCCTCACCGTGAACGTCGACCCGCACCTCCTCGCGGACGACCAGGTCGCCGGTGCGCTGCTGCGGCACGCCGACCTGTCCCGCCTGGTCCTGGAGCTGACCGAGCACACCCGGCTGGACGAGGGCGGCCGGGTGCTGGCGGCGCTCGACCGGGTGCGGGCGGCCGGCGCGCTCGTCGCCATGGACGACGCCGGCACCGGGTACGCCGGCCTGGAGCTGCTGCTCGCGCTCCGGCCGGACATCGTGAAGCTCGACCGGGCGCTGATCACCGGCATCGACGCGGACCCGGTGAAGCGGGCCCTCGTCGAGGTGTTCGGCGACCTGGTCGGCCGGATGGACGGCTGGATCCTCGCCGAGGGCGTCGAGACGCGCGCCGAGCTCGACGCCCTGATCGCGCTCCGCGTGCCGCTCGCCCAGGGCTGGGCGCTCGGCCGCCCGCAGCCGCAGATGCTCCCCGCGCTGCCGCCCGAGGACGTCGCGCACATCCGCGCCACGGCGTCGCGCGCGTCGCTCACGGGCAACGTCGCGAGCGTCGTGCGACCGGCCCGCGCCGGGCGGGACCGCGACGGCGCGGACGTGCTGCTGCGGGACGACGGCCGGGTGACCGAGGTCCGGGACGGCGCCGGCCGGTGGGTGCCGGCGATGACCGTCGCGCCCAGCGCGTCGCTCGCGGAGGTCGCGCGCCGGGCCGTGCTCCGGCCCGAGCCGCGCCGCTGGCACCCGCTGGTCTGCACCGACGTCAACGGCGCGGTCATCGGGACCGTGCCGCTCGACGCGCTCGTGCTCGCCGTCTGCGACGCACCCGGCAGCTGACCGGCGCCGGTGACCGAGGGACCCCGGCGGGGTCCCGAGAACCCAGGAAGAGGACACCACCATGAAGGCCTTCCGCTGCGGCGACGTCGTCCCGGGCTGCGCCCGCGCGTTCACCGGCACCGAGGACGAGATCCTCACGCAGGTGGCGCGGCACGCGCAGGAGGACCACGGGCTCACGGAGATCCCCGCGGAGCTGGTCGAGCAGGTGCGCGGGGCGATGGTCGCCGCCTGAGCCGGCGCCGGCCCGTGTTGCCCGGCCACCGGACCGGGGCCACGCTGGACGTGCGGACCCGGCGACGCAGGGGGTCCCGGGCCGCACCGACGCGCGAGGCCGACGACGTCCGGCGAGCAGCCCCGTCGTCGCCCCGCCCACGGCAGGGGGACACCACATGTGCACAGGAATCAGGTTCTCGGACGGGGACGGCCACCTCTATCTCGCCCGCAACCTCGACTGGACCAGCGGCTACGGGGAACGGGTGGTCGTCACGCCGACCGGCTTCGCCCCGAGATCGCCGTTCGGCGCGGTCGAGGGCATCCGGCACGCGGTCATCGGCATGGGCATCGTCGCCGAGGAGACGCCGCTGTACTTCGACTGCGGGAACGACGCGGGACTGGTCGTCGCCGGGCTGAACTTCCCGGGGTACGCGGAGTACGCGCCCGGGCCGGTGGCGGGATCCACCAACGTCGCCGCCTACGAGTTCCCGCTGTGGGTGGCGTCCCAGTTCGCGTCGGTCGACGAGGTCGAGGCGGCCCTGGCCGACGTCGTGATCGTCGACCGGCCGATCAACGACACCTACCCGAGCTCGATGCTGCACTGGATCATCGGGGACGCGACGCGCGCGATCGTGGTCGAGCACACGAGCAGCGGCATGCACGTCTTCCAGGACGACGTCGACGTCCTGACGAACCAGCCGGGGTTCTCCTGGCACCACGAGAACCTGCGGAACTACCTCAACCTGTCGCCGGAGTTCCCGAAGGAGGTCGACCTGGGCCGGGCGCGGCTGACGCCGTTCGGGTCGGGGTCGTTCATGCGCGGCATCCCGGGTGACTACTACTCGCCGTCGCGCTTCGTGCGTGCCGCGTACGTCCACGCGCACTACCCGCCGCAGGACACCGAGGAGGGCAACGTCAGCCGCGCCTTCCACACCCTGCAGCAGGTCGCGATGGTGGACGGCAGCGCGGCGATGGGGTCGGGGGAGTTCGAGAAGACGATCTACACCGGGCTGTTCTCGTCCCGGACGTCGACGTACTACTGGAACACCTACGACGACCCGGCGATCCGGAGCGTCGCCCTGGCCGACCACGCCCCGGACGGCGCGGAGCTCGTGGTCGTCTAGCGGCCGGGCATCAGCCGCCGGGCGCCGCGGGCGCCCGGCGGTACCGCTCGTAGACCACGCGCCCGCCGAACGTCCGGGTGTCGAGCAGCTCGAGGACCAGCGCCTCGGCGAGCGGCGGCAGGAGCGGCGCCCCGCCGCCGAGCACGACCGGGTTCCGGAAGACGCGCACCTCGTCGAGCAGTCCGAGCGCGATCGCCTGCCCGGCGAGGTCGGGCCCGCCGATCGACACGTCCCGGTCCGTCGAGCCCACCGCGCGGGCGACCTCCTCGGCGACCGGTGCCGTGGCCAGCCGGGCGTTGCCCTCGACGCGGTCGAGCGTGCGGCTGAACACGACCTTCGGCAGCGCCGCCCACACGTCGGCGAACGCGTCCCCGAGCGGCGTGCGGCGCATCAGGGGGTCCGTCTCCCAGGGGAGCATCGTCTCGTACAGCCGCCGGCCGCACAGGTACGCGCCGAGCTCGCCGATCTGGGCGAGGCTGAACCGGAACTGGTCCTCGCTCGGCGCGCTCCAGGCGAAGCCGCCGGCCCGGTCCGAGACGAAGCCGTCGACGGACACGCTCATCGAGGAGATCAGCACGGCGCCAGCGTACGTCCGACGTCCCGTCGCTCGGCAGGCCTAGCCTGGGCGCGTGAGCGACGCGCTGGACGAGGGACCGTTCTTCCACGGCACGAAGGCCGACCTCCCGGTCGGGGGCCTGCTGACCGCCGGCTTCCGGTCGAACTACCGCCCCGAGATCGTCATGAACCACGTGTACTTCACCGCGCTCGTCGACGGTGCGGGCCTCGCCGCCGAGCTCGCCGCGGGGGACGCCCCGCCCCGGGTCTACGAGGTCGAGCCGACCGGGCCCTACGAGGACGACCCGAACGTCACGGACAAGAAGTTCCCGGGCAACCCCACGCGCTCGTACCGCAGCACCGCGCCGCTGCGGGTGGTCCGCGAGGTCGACGACTGGCCCCGGCTGAGCCCGGAGGCGCTGGCGGCGTGGCGCGCGCGGCTGGCGTCGCTGCTGTCCCACGAGCGCGGCGAGATCATCAACTAGCAGGCAGCAGGGGGTCCGGGCCGGTCGCCCGCTCGGTCGCGGCCGGGACGTCGGCAGGACCACGCCCGGTCGCCACCCGCTGACGGGTCGACCTGGCCCGCGTCCCGGGGTCACGATGGCTCATGGCCCACGTCGTCAAGCCGCTCACCCCGGAGACGTTCCCCGCCTGGCTCGCGCTCGCCGAGAAGCACAACGGGGTGTGGGGCGGGTGCTACTGCAGCTACTTCCACGGCGACACCCCGACCACGTCCAAGGCCGAGCACGACGGGCCGGCGTTCAAGCGGCGGCTGGTCGAGGAGGGCGTCGCCCACGCCGCGCTCGTCCTCGACGGCGAGCAGGCGATCGCCTGGTGCCAGTACGGCAGCCCCGAGGAGCTGCCCCGGATCTACCACCGCAAGCAGTACGACGCGGGCGAGTCGCGCCCGGCGCCGTGGCGGATCACCTGCTTCTTCGTCGACCGGGACCACCGGCGCCAGGGAGTGGCGCTCGAGGCGCTCCGCGGGGCGCTCGACCTGATCGCGCAGGCGGGCGGCGGCGAGGTGGTGTCGTTCCCGAACGAGGTCCCACCGGGGCGGCGGACGTCGTCGTCCTTCCTGCACAACGTCACCCGCGGCATGTTCGAGGAGGCCGGGTTCGCGTTCGAGCGGCACATCGGGACGAGCAAGACCGTGATGCGCGCGACGGTGGCGCCCGCCGGGCCGCGCTGACGCCGACCCGCCCGCGGAGCTGCCTCCTCCCCGGCCCCCGCCCGGCTAGGGTCGGCGCCGTGAGCGAGCCGCCGGTGACCATGCTCTGGGAGTCCGTCGACGCCGGGGAGGCGCTGGCGCAGCGGTTCGGGCTCGCCGACGGCGCCGTGGCCGCGGCCCATCTGACCGCCGCGCTCGCGGAGCGCTGGGGTCGGCGCACGACGTGCTCCCGGCTGGTCCTCAGCGACCAGAACCTGCTGGCCTGGGTGCACGGCGACGGCGGGTCATCCGTCGTCAAGGCCTGCGCCACGCGGGTGGCGTTCCCCCGTCTCGGCGCCGTCGCGGAGGTGGTCGCCCGGCTGGGCGGGCTGGGGCTGCCGGTGGCCGCGCCCGTGCCGGCGGTGGACGGGGCGCACCGGGTCGTGGTCGACGGGGCCGTGCCGCTGTCGGTGTTCGTCATGCCGCTGGTCGTGGGTGCACCGCTGGACGCCGGCGACGCCACCGCGCTGCGCGCGACGGGCGCCGCCCTGGCCCGGATGCACACCGCCCTCGCGGGGATCGACCTCGCGCTGCCGGGACCGGTGCCGCCCGCCGTGCTCGGAGCCGACCTGCCGCGCCCCGTCCGGCCGCTGCCGGGCGACGCGCCCGCACGGGCCCGCGCGCCCCGGGCGGCCGCCCGGCTCGACGCCCTGCTGGCGGAGCTGCCGGACCTCGACGTCCCCCCGACGCTCGTGCACGGCGACGTGCGCGGCGCGAACGTCCTCGTCGCCGACGGCCGGGCCGTGCTGCTCGACCACGACAGCATGGGGCTCGGGCACCGCGTGCTCGACCTGGCGCGCGGCGCGGTAACGATCGCGACGCAGTTCCGCAGCTGGGACCCGCCGCCGCCGGGCGCGAGCCGGCAGATGCTGGACGGCTACCGCGAGCAGGCGGCGCTGACGCCGCTCGCGGAGGGGTGGCTGACGGCCGCCCTGCTGGCGGAGGGGCTGCGCCAGGTCCCGGCGGGTGCCGACCCCGCCGGCTGGGCGGCGGCGGTGGAGCGCGACGCCTGACCGCGTCCGGGCGCCGACGCGCCCGGACGGCCCCGTGCGCCCGCGGCCCGGGTCGTAGCCTGCGCCCATGGACGACGACGCCCGCGCCGCCGCGGCCCCGCGCGCACGGGTGCTCGCCGCGTTCGGCTGCACCGGCGAGCCGGAACCCCTCGCCGGGGGCCGCGGGACCGCGTGGCGCTGCGGCGCTCTCGTGCTGAAGCCGCTCGACGGCCCTCCCGGCGCCGTCGCGTGGGCCGAGAGGGTGCTGGGCGACGGTGCGCGCCGGTCCGCCGAGGTCCGGTGGACCGCCCCGGTCAGGTCCGTCGGGGGCCGCCTGGTCGTCGACGGCTGGACCGCGTGGACCTGCGTCGAGGGGCGGCACGAGCCGCGACACTGGGTGGAGGCGATCCGCGCGGGCGAGGCGTTCGCCGCCGCGCTGGCCGGGTCGCCGCGGCCGGCGTTCCTCGACGCCCGGTCCGACCCGTGGGCGGTGGCCGACCGGGCGGCCTGGGGGGAGTGCGACGTCCCCGGGGCCGACGACGTCCCGGAGATCCGGGCGCTGCGCGGCGCCCTGCGCCCGGTGGCCCTGCCCGCGCAGGTGGTGCACGGCGACCTGACCGGGAACGTGCTCCTGGCCGCCGGGCTGCCGCCGGCCGTCGTCGACCCGTCCGTGTACTGGCGCCCGGTCGGGTACGGGTCCGCGGTCGTGGTCGTCGACGCGCTGGCGTTCGAGGGCGGCACGGTCGACCTCCTGCGCGCCCCGCGCGTCCGCGACGAGCTCCCGCAGCTGCTGCTGCGGGCGGCGTTGTTCCGGCTGCTCACCGACCACCTGACCGGCGCCCCGCCGTCCGCGCGCGCGCCCTGGGGCCCGGTGGTCGCGACCCTCCGCCGCCTCGCGGGTCCGTGAGACGGCCGAGGGCCCGGCGGGCGTCGGTCGTCACCTGCTCCGGGGCAGCGACGCCAGCACGACGCCGCCGCCGACCGCCGCCAGGCCGCCGACCAGCATCGGAGCCGTGACCGCGACGGTGTCCACCAGCACGCCCCCGACCACCGCCCCAAGGGCGATGCCGAGGTTGGACACCGTCACGAGCAGTCCGCCGACCTGCTCGAGGCGGGCGGGCTCCGTGCGCGCGCCCCAGGCGAGGACCGCTGTCGGGACGCCGCCGAAGCCCAGCCCCCACAGGGCCGCGGAGGCGATCAGGCCCGGGACGGACGGCCCGGTGGTGAGCACGGCGAGCATCCCGGCTCCGAGCGCCGCGGGGAACAGGAGCAGGCCCAGCCGGGGAGCCCGGTCCGCGAGCGGGCCGCTGACCGCCGTCCCGACGACGCTCGCGGCGCCGAGCACCAGCAGGACGACGCCGATCACCGCGGGGTCGGCCCCGGACAGGTCCTGCGCGGCCGGGCGGACGTACGTGAAGCCGCCGAAGTGCCCGGTGAACACGAGCAGGACCGCCAGGAGCCCGCCGAGCACCAGGGGCCGACGGGCGACCGCCCCGAGCGCCCCGACCCCCGTCACGGAGCCCGGCGGGATGCGGGGGAGGGTGACCGCCTGCACGACCAGCGCCAGCACGGCGGCGGCCGCGCCGAGCAGGAACACCCCGCGCCAGCCCCAGGCCTCGCCGAGCCAGGTGCCGAGCGGGACGGCGGCGACCGTCGCCAGGGAGACGCCGGAGTTGACCCCGGTGAGCGCCCGCCCGACGCGGTCGGCCGGGACGAGGCGGGACGCCACGGCGGCCGCCATCGCCCAGAACCCGCCGAGCGCGACCCCGAGCAGCACGCGCGCTGCCAGCAGCACCGGCAGGTTCGGCGCGACGACGACGACCAGGTCCGACACCGCGGCGAGCAGCGTCAGGCCGATCATGACGCGACGCCGGTCGGCGCGGGGGAGGACGGTGGCGATCGTCAGCGCCGACAGCGCCGCCGCGGCCGCCGTGACGCTCACGGCCTGCCCGGCGTGGCCGGTGGGCACGTCGAGGTCGGCCGCGATCCGGGGCAGCAGGCTGGCGGGCAGGAACTCCGACATGACGATCGCGAAGATCCCCAGCCCGAGCGCGACCACGCCCGCCCAGGACGCGGGGTGGCCCGCCGGCGGGGCGCCGGTCGCCGTCGGCCCGGCCGCGGTGCTCACCACGGCAGCACCCCGTTCTCGTCCTGGAACGTGCCGGTCGGTCCCTCGGGGCCCAGCGTCGCCCACCGGACGACGAACCGCGCCGTCTCCTCGACCGGGCGGCCGACGCCGAACGGCGCCGTCATGTCCGTCGCGGTCGTGCCGGGCTCGATCGCGTTGAACCTGATCCCGGGGTGCGCCTTGGCGTACTGCACCGTCAGCATCGTCGCCGCCGCCTTCGACGCGGAGTACAGCGCCAGCGGCAGCCCGTGCTCGGGGCGGTCGGGGTTGGTCACGGCCCAGAACGACCCGGCGCTGCTCGAGAGGGTGACGACGTTCGGGTGGGCCGAGCGCTGCAGCAGGGGCAGGGCCGCCTCGGTGACCCGGACGATCCCCACGGCGTTCGTGTCGAACGAGTGCAGCGCCGCCGGACCGTCCAGCCCGAGGTCCTGGACGCCGGCGTTGTGCACGAGCACGTCGAGGCGCCCCTCGGCCGCGTCGACCGCCGCGAGCGCCGCGGTCACGGAGGCGTCGTCGGTCACGTCGAGCGGGACGGAGCGCGCGCCGACGGCGGCGGCGGCGGCCCGCCGGCCCCGCTCGGCGTCCCGTGCGCCGATGTACACCGTGTGGCCCAGCACGGCGAGCTGTCGCGCGGTCTCGAGGCCGATGCCCCGGGTCGCGCCGGTGATCAGGGTGACGGTCATGGTGGTCCCTTCGCGCAGGAGGCCCGGATCGGGCCGTCGAGGACGCTAGGACCGGCCGGCGGCGCTGCCCAGGGCCCCGCGGAGCCGGGGGAGCGGCAGGACCCCCCCACGCCGGCGACCGGCGGCCTAGGGTGCTGGCGTGAGCGAATCGACGAACCCGCTGGGCGCCTACCTGCAGGCCCGGCGCGCTCTGGTGACGCCGCGGCAGGTGGGGATCCCGGACGACGGCCGGCGCCGCGTCCCCGGTCTCCGGCGCGAGGAGGTCGCGATGCTGGCGGGGATCAGCGCCGACTACTACCTCCGGCTGGAGCGCGGCCGCGACCGGAACCCGTCGCCGCAGGTGCTCGAGTCGATCGCCCGCGTGCTGGACCTCGACGACGAGCACCGCGCCCACCTGCTCGCCCTCGTCGCGGACGCGCCGCGCCGGCGCCGGCGGCCGCGACCCCGGCAGACCCCGCCGCCCGGCGCGCTGCAGCTGCTGGGCTCCCTGGTGCAGCCGGCGTTCATCGAGGACCGGTACTTCGACATCCTCGCGGCGAACGACCTCGCGACCGCCCTGTCCCCGGGCCTGCGCGTCGGCGGCAACCAGCTGCGCGACTTCTTCCTCGACCCGCAGGAGCAGGCGTTCTACCCCGAGTGGGAGGCCGTCACCGAGTGCTTCGTCGCCAACCTCCGGCAGGCGATCGGCACCGACATCGACGACCCCCGGTTCATCGAGCTCACGGGCGAGCTCGCCCTCGCCAGCCCGCGGTTCCGGCAGCTGTGGGCGCGGCACGAGGTCCGCGGGCAGCGCGGGACCCCGATCCGGATCGACCACCCGCAGGTCGGGTCGATGACGCTCAACCGCGAGCGCCTGGCGATCAGCGGCACCGACGGGCTGATGCTCGTCGTCCACCACGCGGACGCGGGCTCGGACGACGCCGAGAAGCTGGCGGTCCTGGCAGCGGCGGCGCTCCCGGCGGTCGAGCCGGTCCGTGCCCGGGTCGAGGACCGGACCTGACCGCCGCGCGGGTGGTCGCGCCGGTCAGTCGTGCGGCTCGGCGGCGGGCGCCCGGCGCCGCAGCGCGACGGCGGTCGAGCTCGCGAGGTAGGCCAGCCCACCCAGCGTGAACACCGTGGCGGCCGTCGGCGCGATCCAGCCGCCGCCCGGCTCGAGCCACACCCACCGGAGCGCGCCCAGCAGCAGCCAGAGGCCGCCGAGGACGAACCCGGGGGCGGGCGTCCGGGTCATCTGCCACCACGGCTTGGTCGTCGCCTGCACGCGCGCCACACTACGGGCGCGGGTCGGTCGCCAGCATGCCCATCAGGACCGAGTCGACCCACGCGCCGTCCCACAGCAGGGTGTGCCGCGCACGGCCCTCGACCTGGAAGCCGATCTTCTCGTAGGAGCGCTGAGCGCCGGGGTTGACGGAGAAGACGTCCAGCGAGATGCGGTGCAGGCCCACCTCGTCGAACGCCCAGGCGACGACCGCGCGTCCCGCCTCGGTGCCGTAGCCGCGGCCCCGCACCGCCGGACCGGCCAGGGCGATCCGGTAGTTCATGGCGCGGTCCTCCTCGGCCAGGTCGTTCAGGACCACCTCGCCTAGGTACGCGCCCGCCTCGTCGAGGATCGCGAAGTCGGCCCGGTCGTCCGCTCCGGGCAGCCGCCGCAGGTGCTCGCGCACCTGGTCGCGGGTGAAGGCGCCCCGCGTGCCGGTCAGCCGCATCGCGTCCGCGTCCTCGAGCGACGCCAGCGTGGCGTCCAGGTGGTCGGGGCCGAGCTGGACCAGCTGCAGCCGGTCTGTCCGGAGGGCGGGCTGGGCGGCGAGGGACGAGGTGATCGACACAGCCGCCACCGTAGGGAAGCGGGGGCGACCGGGTCGAGCGGAAATGGCGCGCCCGAGCGGGTCGGCGGCAGCGGCCGCGCCAGCGTCGCGGGATGATCACCGTCGACGAGGCCTACACCCGGCGAGCGGGCGAGTACGTCGACCGGTTCGGCTCCATGACGGCGGTGCACCCGTCGGACCGGCAGCTCGTCGAGACGTGGTCCGACGGGGTGTCCGGCCGGGTCCTCGACGCGGGATGCGGGCCGGGCCACTGGACGGACCACCTCGTCCGTCGCGGGAGGGCGGCCCGGGGGATCGACCTCGTCCCGGCGTTCGTCGAGTCCGCTCGCGCGACCTATCCCGGGGCGGCGTTCGCCGTGGCGAGCATCGACCGGATCGACGAGGACGACGGGGCGCTCGGCGGGGTGCTCTCGTGGTACTCGACGATCCACCACGCCCCGGACCGCATCTCCGTCCCCCTCGCCGAGTTCGCGCGCGTGCTCCGGCCCGGGGGGACGCTCCTCCTGGGGTACTTCGACGCGGAGACGACGGTCCAGCAGTTCGACCACGCGGTGGCCCCCGCGTACCGCTGGCCCGCGAGCGGGCTGCACGCTGCCCTGCAGCGGCACGGGTTCGAGGTGCTGGAGTCCCACCGTCGGACGGGCCGGGGGTACCGGCCGCACGGCGCCGTCGTGTGCCGGCGCGGCGACGGGGAGGCCCCGACCACCTGACCGCGTTCCGGCCGGACGCCGGCGAGGGCGTCCGGCGCGGGTGCGTCAGGGCTGGGGCTGCCCGGCGACCCGGCGCCGGGCCGCGCCGTCGACGGGGGTGAACAGGTTGACGAGGGTGCCGTCGGGGTCCCGCAGGAGGAGCGAGCGGTTGCCCCAGGGCATGTCGGTCGGCTCGTTGACGAACGTGTCCACCACGCCGCGCAGGTCCTGGTACGCCGCGTCGACGTCGTCGACGAGGAAGTCGATCGCCACGCTGCGGTTGGCGCGGGCCTCCGCCGCGTCGTCCCCGAGGAGGGGCACCGTCGCCGTGCTGGCGACCGCGAGCGTGCCCGACGGGGTGCGGATCTCCCCGAACAGCGGGTGGAGCCGCGTGGCGGCGACGCCCGTGACCCGCTCGTAGAAGGCGAGCACCGCGTCGACGTCGTCGGTGAAGATCCGGGTGGCTGCGAGCTGCATCGTGCTGTCTCCTCGTGGTGCGGCGAACGGGTCGTCGACGACGCTAGAGGCGATACCGGGCGTGATCCGCCCGGTATCGGCGCGATGATGGCTCCCGTGGCTGACCCGACCGCACGCACGCTGCAGCTGCTGGACCTCCTTCAGTCCGCGCACCAGCGCACCGTCGCCGAGCTGGTGGACCGGCTCGGCGTGGACGAGCGCACGGTCCGCCGGGACGTGCGCCGGCTCGTCGAGGCCGGGGTGGACGTCGAGTCCGTGCGCGGGCGGTACGGCGGCTACCGGCTGGCGCCCGGCGCGCGCGTCCTGCCGGTCACGTTCACCGGTGAGGAGGCGGTGGCGGTGGTCCTCGGGCTGGCCCGGGGCGGCACGGCGCCGGCCGGGCAGGACGTCGCGGCGCAGACCGCGCTGGCGAAGGTGCGGCGCGCGATGCGGCGCGAGGACGCGGCGCGGGGCGACGCCGCGCTCGGGGTGATCGCCCGCGGCGAGCCGGACGCGGGGCAGCGCCCCGACCCCGGGGTGGTGCTCACGCTCGCCGACGCCGTGGCGTCCTCCCGGGTGGTCGAGCTGCGCCACCGCCGGGACGGGCGCCCGTCGTCGCGGCGGCTGGTCCACCCGTACGGCCTCGTCGCACGGGAGCGCCGGTGGTACCTCGTGGCGTCCGACACGGGTACCGGGGAGGACCGGGCCTTCCGGGTCGACAGGATCCGCTCGGCCCGCTCGCTCGCCGAGACCTTCGCGGAGCCCGGGCCGCGCGACCCGGCGTCCTGGCTGACCGAGCACTTCGCGACGGCGGACTACGCCTGGACCGTCGTGCTGCACGTGCGGGCGACCGAGGACCACATCCGGGCCCATCTCCCGCCGAGCGTCGCCCGGCTCGAGCGGCAGGACGCGGGAACGGGGACGGCCGGGCCGCCGTGGCACCGGGCCGAGATCCACGCCGAGAACCTGGACTGGATCCCCGCGGTCCTCGCCGCGCTCGGGTGCGAGGTGCGGATCGAGGGTCCGGACGAGCTCCGCGACCGGGTGCGGGCGGCCGCGGCCCGGCTGCTGGCCGCGGCGGCCGACGAGGCGCCCGGGCCGCCCGCCCGCTGCTGACCGCCGCGCGGGGCGGGGGCGGCCGGTGCGCCGCGGTCAGCGGGCGGGCGCCGCCACGTCGTCGGGCGCGTCGGGCGCGTCGGTGGTCCGGTGGACCACGTGCCCGGACAGCTG
>Ga0182747_1002612_pt1 | contig 12545 bp, 9 predicted proteins | sample eDN3rd30CBELigBY_FD_128526 | JGI IMG/M metagenome (GOLD analysis project Ga0182747, IMG submission 128526) | Enriched backyard soil microbial communities from Emeryville, California, USA - eDNA 3rd pass 30_C BE-Lig BY (version 2) (version 2) | ecosystem: Environmental > Terrestrial > Soil >...
GTAGAAGCAAATCCGCATTGCGGACTAATGCATAATTGTTCCAGCGGCACATATTTTGTTGCCTCTTCTACGCGCGCTTTGATATTTTCTTTATCTTCTAATTCGCCATGCTTTGAAGTGAATACCCCAAGCACCACTTGCGCTCCGCCATTCGGGATATACTCCAATGGACCGAAATCACCAGAACGGTCGTCATCATATTCCAGGAAAAATCCATTTACTTTTTCTTTTGCAAATAAGGTTGGCGCGATTTTTGCATAACTGCCTTCAAATGCCCACTTCGATCGGTAGTTCCCACGACAAAGGTGAGTAGTTACAATTAGATCCTCCGGTTTATCTTCCAATACTCCATTCGCTACACGAAGAGCTAAGTCGATTAATTCTTCACGAGAATAACCGCTATCATTAAATGGAATCTCTGGAGCATTCAGACCGGCAATATATACATCATCTAGCTGCAAATAACGGCATCCTGCATCATAAAAGGCCTTGATTGCATCTCGGTATGTTTGGATGACATCCTTTGTGTATTCTTCAATATCTGGATAAATATCCAGATTACGAATCCCTGCATTAAATAATTGATTTGGACTTGGAATTGTTTGTTTTGCAACAGCTCGGTCACCAACAATTTCTTTAAATTCAATAAAATCTTTAAGATGTGGATGATCTGTGTTAAAAGAGATTTTCCCGATAACACGCACATCGTATCTTTCAGTTTCTTCCCCTTTGAATGCAAAGCCTGAATCGGGAACATATCCCTCAACTCCATTTAGATGTTCAAGAAAATCTGTATGCCAAAATCTTCGACGAAATTCTCCATCCGTCACAGCTTGGAGACCGACTTCGATTTGCTTATCAACAATCTTTTTAATTTCTTCTGTTTCGATTGCATGGAGTTCTTGACCAGTAATGCTGCCTGTTTGAAAATCCTTTCTTGCGTTATGAATTCTCTCCGGTCTAAGTAAGCTTCCTACATGGTCCGCTCTAAATGGAGCTTTTATAAGTGTTTTTGTCATCTTTGATCTCCCTCTTTCCTTCTGCTATAAATCTCTTCTCTTAATATAAGGTTAGTGTAGCATAGGGAAATCATTATAAAGTAACACATAAAAACTATTTCGCATTATAGCTTTTAACTATAACTAATGTAATTCTTCGTCAATGGATTCTTTTAAATATTGTATATAAGTATTAGCCAACGTACTATTTGAAACGTTTTTATGAGTAATATACCCAACATGGATTTGCTCGTCTACCTTTAAAGGAATAGCTATAATATCTTTGCTATTTAATTTATGGCTAATGACACCTGTGGAAATGGTGTAGCCATTTAACCCGATGAGTAGGTTAAACAAAGTAGCGCGATCCGTCACCCGTATATTTTTCGGTCTGGAAAGCGTACTTAGAATCTCCTCCGAAAAGTAGAATGAATTATAATCTCCCTGTTCATATGAAAGATACGGATAGGGATCTAAATCATTTAATGTTACATACTCCTTTGCAGACAGCGGATTCGCCGAGCTGATAAAAACATGGGGCTTTGCGGTAAATAGCTCATGAAATTGTAAATTTCCTTCTCTTAAAAACTTGTGAATGACCTTTTGATTAAATTCATTGACATATAAAATACCAATCTCACTTCGCAGGTTTTTCACATCATCAATAATTTCATATGTCTTTGTTTCTCGTAAACTAAACTCGTATTCCGCTATATCATATTCCCTTAAAAGACGTACAAAGGCACTCACCGCAAATGCATAGTGCTGAGCAGAAACCGAAAAATGCTGCTGTGGAGAGCTTGTATTCGTATACCGATTCTCTAGAAGTTCTGCCTGTTCCACTACTTGCCTGGCGTAACCCAGGAATTCAGATCCTTCCGGAGTAATCAATATCCCCTTATTTGATCGCAAAAAAATCGTAATCCCCACTTCTTCCTCCAGCTCTTTTAATGCATTGGAAAGGCTTGGTTGACTAATAAACAACCTCTGTGCCGCTTTGTTGATTGAACGGCTTCTCGCCACTTCTATCACATATTTTAATTGCTGTAATGTCATGTTTGTCACTTTTCCTTTACTCAGAATTCTAATTATTTGGTTAAATAAATTCACAAATTGTATAATTGTAGGAGCTGTGCAATATCAATTACAGTGTTACCACCTTTTTTGACAAAGTGTAAGTATCGATTAAGTTATTGAGCTTTATGCAAAATAACTTAATAATCTATCAAAAGAATTGATTTCATCATATGGTTTAATTTCAGTTTGATTCTTGATTCTATTAGGATTGAACCAAATGCCCTTGATACCTGCATTTTGACAGCCGCCAATATCTTTTTCCAGGTCATCTCCCACAAATAACGCTTCTTCCGGCCGCACATTAAGTTTATTTAAGGCCAAATCAAATATGCGTTTGTCTGGCTTACTAAAGCCTGCTTCTTCAGAAATAATGACAATATCAAAATAACTATTCAAATTAGTATTAATGATTTTAGCGGTTTGCCTCTGGATAGTACCGTTTGTGATAATTGCAGCTTTAGCTTGCTGTTTTATAGTATTTAGGATATTTATAAGATCTTGGTTTATAGAAAAACAATTAGGAAAATAACTATTCCAAAAATCTTGGATATCCTTGCGCGGCAATCTATCATTGGTTGGATATTCATCAAATAATGCCTCCAATACATTTGTTTTATCGCCATATCCATAATCTCTTTTATCATACTCTTTAAATTTTTGCAGCATATCGTTTTTTGGGAAATATTTAACATCTTTATAATATTTTTCTAAGATAACATAAAATATTTCTTCAACTGCTCTATCCCTATCGAGCAAAGTATCATCTAAATCAAAGAGCATTGCCTTATAACTCAAATAACATCTCCCCCTACCTCTCACGGTTTAGATAAATATATATCACCATTATTTAACCTTTAAAATAAATTCTCACAATGTAATTATTTCATCAGTTTAAAATTTAGAGATTTGGCATTATAAATAATATAAAAATATAAATATAAAGCTAGCAATAGTGCAAGGGAAGAATAGATGACGGTTACTATTTGCAGTGAGTACCATTCCGCAAGTGCACCCAATGATAATGTAAATATGATTTGAACGATACTTTGAAAAAGATTGAGCGAGCTGCCAAAGCGTCCCATTAAAGATGGTGGTATCGTTTTTTGGTACACTGTGGCATACCCAGTATTACTGAAAGCCATGAAAAATCCTAGCGCAATAAAGCTTATCATCGCCAGCCATAAAACATTCGATGCATAAAATAACGCATAACTCGCCATCGTTAAAGCAAATCCTGCTCCGATATAGGTTTGAAGCGAAATCTTATTGACAAGAGCAGCAGCACAAACCCCACCTAAAATAGCACCTATTCCCGCAACACTTACCATTCCACCATATGTTGCATCTGTTGTCCGCAATACAGCTTTCAGAAATGTCATCTCCTGCGAATCCAGTGCAAAAGCCATCATTAAAGCGATTGTATAAATTATTAGAAAGACCAAAAATTGTGACTGACTTCGACTATATGCCCAGACTTGTGAAAAATCACGATAAATGAGATTGAATGTCAAACTACCGCGTTTTCCTGCAATTTCATTATCAACTTTTGGCAATGAAGCAATCACCCAGGCACAAACAAAGAATGTAAAGCCATTGATCCACATTGCAACATTTGTATTGCTTAATGCGATAATCGTGCCGGAGAGTGCCGGCCCGATCATAAAGGCTCCCGAACTAAGTGTACTATTTAAAGCATTAAATCTTTGTTTATCCGCGTCCTTTACGAGTTTAGTAATGATATAGGTACTACTTGGACCAAAAAGGGCGTTTGCTATATTGGCCAAAAATATTAAACTATACACAAGCCAGATTGAGGATGCAAAAGGCATGAAGCATACAATAATTCCTCTTGCAATATCACTTATAACCATTAATCTTTTTTTATCATTTCGATCTATAATAGAACCTGCAAAAAAATTACTGATTATGCGTGCAATCGGCCCGACGAGATAAATGCCTGCCACTGCTGCTGGTGATTGGGTTAAATGCCAAACAGCTAAATTTAGGGCGACTAAGTAAATCCAATTTCCCAAATTTGAAAAGCCTAATCCGCCTAATAATAAACCATATTGTTTCGCAAAGTGCATACGTTCCCCCCATTATTTCCCCATACGTTCCCGTACTTTTTCACTCGCCTTTAAAGCCCGTTTATAGCAAACACTCGCTTGTTTATAGGCATGCAGTTCCTCATAGAATGCTGCCCATAGAGGCGCATAGTACAAGATTAGAGAATAATATTCTTGACCTTCGAAATATGGAAAACTCTGTTCTTCTAGTTCCTTTAGCGACAAAAGAGACCTCTCTCCATCACTCGCATAATCTAATAGTTTCCATTGATACTGATGATGAAGAACATTAAAATTTTTCAATGGGTATATTTCAAAAAGCTGCCTCAGCTTCGCTATTTCACCTCGTTGATAAGAAGCACGCATCCAATTAATAATTGAATGGGAATCTAATTCATATTTATTCGCCTTTTCATAATAGGAAATGGCCTCCTTAAAAAGCCCCTGACATTCATAGCAATAAGCAATGTTATTATAGAGAGAACTCCATTGCTGTGGACTTTGAATCGTTTCTACATTTCTCAATAATTCTTCTGCTGCTTCAAATTCTGTTAAAGCTTCCTTGAATCTATGTAAATTATTCAGGATAACACCTTTCATCGAATATAGCTTTAACTGGAATAAAGGTTTATAAAGATGAGTAAAGGCTTGGGTTGCAAATTCAATATAAGATAGTGCTTGCTGAAACGAATACGTGCGATGATACGCAAAAGCTAAGTGATACAAATAATTGGCGTGTTCAAAATTGCTGGCAGTTTTCATATAATTTCCAACTTTATATTGTTCTTCTCTTTGGATAATTTTATGGAACTCCAAATACATTATATTTGAGTAAGTGGTTATCCCAATATAGAGTTGTGTCACTCTGTCTTGGGTCAAAATGACAAAGGGATCAATTTTGGCTAAGAGCTCCCGTGCTTCTTCAAACCTATTGATAGAAAATAAGTATCTACCGTAAATGAGTCCAGCAAGCAAATCGAGTTCTTGCCGAAAAACTACGGTTTCAAATGACTCTAACATTTCGACTTCATCTAGTTTAAGTTCTTCATTCGATAATAATTTTTCATAAATTTTTTCAAGAAAAGTTTGTTTTGCTGTCAATTGTTCTTTTTCTTCAATCATATCAATTCCTAGCCGCGCAAAAAGCATTTCATACACATTAGATTCAGCAATAACAACTCCGTTTTCAATACGACTTAAATAAGAGGTTGTACATATTCCAACGGACACATCATCTTGTTTCAACCCTTGCCGCTGCCGATGATACTTAATCAGACGCCCCCAGTTTTTTGCTTCCATATCTCCCAAAACTTCCACCTCCAAAATTATTTTATCAAAATTTTTCAATTATTTATTGCGTAAACTGCAATTAATTAGTTTAATCAGATGGCTATTTTGAACTTACTTACACAAAAAGCGGTTCAATGTTTTTAATCACAAGACAATCATTTCCCTATCTACATCATAATTAAATTATTTCAATTAATTGTTGACACACATATTAGCAGATTCTAATATGATAATAACAAAACATATTAGTTTGAGCTAATATGAAAGGAGTAATATAAATGCAAAAGCAAGGAATTAATTTTGAAATGAAGATGAAACTAATACATGGCTTTTCTAATAAAACACGCATGCAAATTCTTGAATGCATCAAGGACCAGGAAAAAACAGTTTCACAAATTATAGCAGAAACCAAAGGAAATCAATCGAACATCTCACAACATCTTGCCTGTTTAAAAGGCTGCGGGATTATTGTAGGCAGAAATGAAGGCAAATACATGTATTATAGCTTACGAAATCAACACATAAGAGATTTATTATCAATGTTCGATGTTGTACTAGAAGATGTAGAAAATGACGTTGCTTGTTGTGATCGTCAATAGAGTAGGTGGGAGAATAAATTGGCAGAAATATATGGTAGCTCAAAAAAAGAAGTTAAAGCACCTGAAAATAAATGCTGTAGTTCTACAATTAAGATAGTAGAATCAAGTTGCTGTTCCAGTAACAAGAATATTGAAATTAACGCGCTCTACAGTAGTGATGTTGAAAAGCAAAGCTGCTGCAGTAGTGAAAAACATCTTCCAATACTGGATACTAACGATTCGATCGAAAATATGTCCTTTAGTGTAATTGGAATGGATTGTTCAGCATGTGCAACAACTATTGAAAAAGGAATAAGCAAACTTAAAGACATAGTGGAAGTCAAAGTGAATTTCAGTACTGCAAAAATGCAGGTTGCTGCCAGTAACGCTAATGCGTTCATACCAATCGAAACGGAAATAAAAAAGCTTGGATACACTGTCGAACCTTTAAGTGTAAATAGAAACTTGAAAACATACAATATCGAAGGAATGGACTGCAGCAGTTGTGCAAAAAGCATTGAAAATCATTTAACTACCCTTCCATCTGTTAAAAGTATTAGCGTCCATTTCTCTACCGGTAAAATGAAAATCGACCATTCAGGCAGTATGGATGATATTATTTCAGAAGTCTCGAAGATCGGCTATAAAGCTTCATTACCATTAAAGAAACAAGCTATTCAATCCCAACAAAAACCTAAAAAAGAGATGAATTCGGTCCTTTTATCTGGAGTTTTGATTGCCCTTGGCTTTATTGCATCATTAAGCGGTATTTCTTCGATACTTACAACAATTCTTTACGCTATTGCTATAGTGATTAGTGGATTTAAACCGGCAAAAAGTGCATTCTATGCAATCAAAAGCCGTTCTCTTGATATGAATGTACTAATGTCGGTTGCAGCTATTGGCGCTGCTCTCATTGGTGAATGGCTTGAAGGTGCAACGGTTGTTTGGTTATTTGCAATTGGCAACTACCTTCAGAATAAATCGATTGAACGCACAAGGAATTCGATTCGTAATCTAATGGACCTAGCCCCTCCAGAGGCTTGGATTAAAGTTGGAACAGAGATTACTAAAAAACCTGTTGATGAAATCAGCATTGGAGATATTATGGTTGTTAAGCCAGGTGAAAAAATCCCTCTAGATGGTGAAATCATTCTAGGAGAATCAAGTATTAATCAGGCACCGATCACTGGGGAATCTATTCCAGTTGACAAAGCGCTTGGAGATTCCGTCTATGCAGGGACTATCAATGAACACGGTTCACTTGAAATCATGGTAACAAAGTTAGTGGAGGATACTACGATATCGAAAATAATTAACCTTGTTGAAGAAGCACAAGAACAAAAAGCACCAACAGAATCATTTGTAGATAAATTTGCAACTATTTATACACCCATTGTGTTTATCTTGGCATTGTTCATAATGGTGCTTCCTCCCCTATTTGGATTAGGAGCTTTTGGAGAGTGGTTTTACAAAGGATTGGAATTGCTTGTCATTGCTTGTCCATGTGCTTTAGTTATTTCAACTCCTGTTGCCATTGTGTCAGCTATCGGCAATGCTGCAAAGAACGGTGTCTTAATTAAAGGAGGTACTTTCTTAGAAAAGGCTGGAAATATCACTGCGATTGCGTTCGATAAAACAGGGACATTAACTGAAGGCAAACCTAAAGTTTCTGAAATTAAAACAATCAATGGCTCAGAACAAGAGTTATTATCTATCGCCTTAACTCTAGAAGATTATTCAACCCACCCTATTGCCAAATCAATTGTTGCGTATGCAAACGAAAAAGGAATACGCTCCTTTAGTGGAAATGCATTCAAAAATATTGTTGGTAAAGGTGTTCAAGCAACAATTCATGAAGAAATCTATTATGCTGGAAATATAAAGCTGTTCGAAGATCTAAATATTTCATTAAAAAATGTGAAAGAAATTGTTCAAGAAATTCAAAGCAACGGGAAATCTGTCGTAATAATTGGTTCAAAAACAAAAATTATCGGAATAATTGCGGTTTCAGATATAATCCGCGAAACTACCGCATCAGCTTTAAGCATGTTAAAACAAAGTGGCGTTAAACAGACGGTTATGCTAACCGGTGATAATGAAGGGACAGCAAAACTAATTGCTTCACAAACGAATGTGACTCGTTATTTTGCAGAATTATTGCCGGAAGATAAAGTAGCTGCAATTAAAAAATTACAGCATGAAGGCCATAGGGTGGCAATGGTAGGAGACGGCATAAATGATGCTCCTGCATTAGCAACAGCAGATTTAGGAATTGCAATGGGTGGTGCCGGAACAGACACAGCAATGGAAACTGCGGATATCGTGTTGATGGCTGACAATCTTGATAAACTGCCTCATACAATGAAGCTAAGTCACAAAGCTTTAAAGATTATCAAACAAAATATTTGGTTCTCCATTATTATAAAAGCAGCTGCACTAGCACTAATCTTCCCAGGCTTCCTGACACTCTGGATGGCCGTATTAAGCGATACAGGGGCTGCATTAATCGTTATTCTAAATTCAATCAGACTACTAAAATTTAACCAATAGGTTTACTTGAGATGTCTCTATATAGGGGCATCTCGTTTTTTTAATCCAAATGGCTAAAAGCACACAATTGAGCGTGGAATTATGATTGCATTGATCTATTTTATTGGTGTAATCGTTTCGACTTTCCCTATTTCCGGAGTACGTTGATTCCAACTAAAGCTGATTAGATACTCTCGACCGATAAAAGATAAATAGACAAGTCCTAACATCCAACACAAAACTTTTTTTGAGCTTTAAATGATGTTTGAATTGCTATCTTCGTACCTTCTGCATTATTTTTTTTGGTTCATTTCCTTACCACCCAAAGTAATTTAGTAGATGAATATTGCCAAATTACATTTATTCGTAAATTTCTCGTAATGTTAAGCTGTTAATTTAAATACAATTATCAATTATCATCAATTTTCATTTTTTGGTATTTTATGATACAAGAAGCGGAGGAAATCCAGCTCTGCTCCATAGCCATAGTGGAGTATGCACATCTATCGGTGCCAAGCCGCTTCCCTCAAGTGCTTTTTCCCAAGCAGATGAAACAGTCATTCGGTCATCCGCACCGCCATTGAGTACATCTACTGAACATAATCCTAACTTTTCTGTCGCTTTTAGAATATGAGTGTCTGGAGCAATCGTAATTAATTCCCGAGACTTCCAAGTTACCTTTGAATAGCATTCCAATGCGTATAACCAGTAATTAAAGATTTTGGGCCCGGAAAGGTAAGGAAATTCTGACTTTCTTGATACTTGCATGATCTCTTTTAATAGAGAAATGTCGAATTGGACAGATTCAAGTAACCCCTGTACGTTTCCTTGTTCAGATGATTTTACAATTCCTTTTGCTACACGCTGCCAAATATCGGGATGACGATTTGGTTGTAGCCCAACACGATGAAACAGCAACGCTTCACGTAGTTCATCGATATTTTTGTTTGCAACAAGACTCGGATCAAATATCCATTTCGTATAAGGATCTTGATACGCTTTTACTACGGATTCCCACAACGAATAAGAATTTCTTTGATAGTTTAAGGACATTCCCATTGTTAACACATCAATTAGTTCTTTCTCCTTAACTACATCCATCAGCACATCTTCCGGCATTATTTCTCCACCAAGAAGTCCATCTGAATGCATTTGTATCAAGATATTTATTTTTTGCAAAAATGCATCTGTTTCCATAATGCAGCCTCCAAGATTCCATATAATCTTAATTTATTCTCTATAAATGAAATCCATCATCTCTCAAAGAAAACTCTTCAACCTAACTGCCTGATTACTCTTTTATTTCTTGAAATAGATGATGCAGCATACGATCTTTATTATCAAAAAATTGCTTCATAATGGAATAATGCTGTGTTTCTTCCAATGTCGATTCGCTTATTCCATTCTCAGTAAGCTGGATGATTTTAGCATTTGGATAGGCCATAAGAATCGGTGAATGGGTAGAAATGATAAATTGAGAGCCTTGATTTACAAGCTCATTGATTCTTGCCAGCATCGACATTTGCCTTAATGGTGACAAGGCCGCTTCCGGCTCATCCAAGATATATAAGCCATTTCCTTGAAAGCGCTCGATAAATGCGGCGAAAAAAGATTCCCCGTGGGATTGTTCATGAAGTGATTTCCCACCAAAAGAATCAATAATTCTAGGTCCAGGTCCTGGTTCCTTATCTAAATTCTCTATATTAGTGGCTACATTATAAAAAGTTTCAGCCCTAAAGAAAAAATGATCCTTCGCTCTATTTACGCCTTTTACTAAACGAAGGTATTCGTCTAAATCTGAATGAGAGTCGAAACTAGAAAAATTAAAGTTTAACGTGCCTCCTTCTGGATTAAATCCAAAAGCAATGGCAATCCCCTCGAGTAAAGTTGACTTCCCCATCCCATTTTCACCAATAAAATAAGTTACGTTCGGGTGAAACATTACTTCATGGAAATTCTGCAGCACTGGGAGATTAAATGGAAAGTGGTGAAAAGATGGGATAAGGTCTCTTTTTAAATAAACAGATTTTACATACTGAGAATCTTGATCTAACACTACCAATTAAACATTCACCTCTAATTAAAATATTAAAATTAATTAACTGAATCTTAAAGAACAAAATTTCACTTCTCAAAAAGCTGGATAGAAAAATATACTAACATCGATAAATCCCTGATCATTTTCAACTATTCGACTCCATTTTCTAAAATGGAGAAAGTCTCATTTAGGCTATCAATTTCTGCCATAGCGCCATAAGGCAGGATAAACTTCGGTTCTGTATGGCCAAAATTCAAGTTATAAAGAATAGGCAAATCTTCCAAATTAAATTCTTTCATCACCTTTCGAATTTCTCTTTTATACTCTTCGTAATACGTCTCATCTTTTGGTTTGCCCAATATAATTCCATTTGTTTTTTGCAGAATGCCTTGTACAGCATAATTTCGCAACCAATACCTAAAAAAGTTGGGTTCTGGTTTATCTTCGGATGTTTCAAAGAAGAGAATGCTGTTCTCCCAGTATTTGCTCTCTGGCCAAAGCTCAGTACCTTTTGCAAATTCTAGCACTTCCATACACCCGCCAAGCAAACGTCCTCTAACCACACCTGACCCTTGAAGCAGTTCATAGCCAGTGTTTTGGTTCATAGTGCGTTGCTTATGCTTGTTCGTTTCAATCCATTCTAAACGTTCACTGGTCCATTTCTTAGCTGGTTGGATCTCTCCAATCATCTTATTCGAAAAGAGAGTTCGATTTACTGCTTCAATTGTATATGGATCCATCTCCACATTCTCGGCAAAATCTGTTAGGATGGCTGGTCCATAAAAGGAAGAGATGCCTGCTTTATGGCAAAATAAATGTGAAATGGTTACATCGGAGTACCCCATGAAAATTTTTGGATTTTTATGTATCACATCAAAATCAATATATGGAAGTAATCGAATACTATCTTCGCCGCCAATATTTGCAATGATTCCTTTAATATTTTCGTCTCTAAATGCCGTCATCAAATCCTCTGCACGAGCTTGTGGACTATTATAAAGATAATCTCCACCCTTCAAGCTATTGGGCATCGGTATAACCTTCAACCCGAAAATCTCTTCTAATCGTTTGACACCTTGTTCATATCGCCATCTAAGAGCTGGATCTCCTGCCCCTCCCCAAGATGGACTTACTGTCGCAACACAGTCTCCTGGCTGCAGTTTTTTAGGTTTAATTAACAAATGATTCCCCCCTAAATGGACTCGACTATTATAGAACTAAGTCATTCTAGCATTCTTAGTATTTCCATTCTTCTAAGCACCAAATTTTTTTCATTTCTGTATTTATTCTTACATTTTTACCGATTGCAATAGGATGCATCGGATGTGTATGACAAATGTCTATTTCAGCCAAGATTGGTATGGAATATCCATCTAATTGTTCCAGCAAAAGGTCAATTGGTTTTTTACCTGTTCCTAAATCATCATATCGCTCATGTTTTCCAAGAATAATTCCAGATACTTTTTCGAAAATTCCATGCAGCTTTAACATGGCAAGGTTCTTTTCGACAATGGAAGCATTTTTCATGCTGTCTTCGATTAACAAAATGTCCCCCTCTTGAATAGCTGGGAAATAATCAGTACCTATAAATCCATACATAGAGTTGTTATTGCCGCCAATCAGTCGTCCTTCTGCCACCCCTTCATTAAACCCTAACCACTCATTCGAAAAAAGAGTTTTTTCCTGTGTTTTTTCTAACCAATTAACCGGTTCATCTGACCAAGCTTGTGGTGTGGGTATCTCATAGGGCAATACATGATCTTTACAAAAATACGCTTCAAAAAACCGATATGTATCATGAACTAATGGATCAAATTCGCCAAAAGAAGGAACTATTGCAGGTCCATAATATGTAGTGATACCGGTCTTTGCATACAGTGCCATTAAGATGGCGGTAGCATCCGAATAACCAACAACGAATTTTGGATTTGTACGAAACGCTTCGTAATCAATGTACGGCAGTAAA
>Ga0182747_1002619_pt1 | contig 12522 bp, 11 predicted proteins | sample eDN3rd30CBELigBY_FD_128526 | JGI IMG/M metagenome (GOLD analysis project Ga0182747, IMG submission 128526) | Enriched backyard soil microbial communities from Emeryville, California, USA - eDNA 3rd pass 30_C BE-Lig BY (version 2) (version 2) | ecosystem: Environmental > Terrestrial > Soil >...
CAGCTAGATGGTTTTTTAAGCCAGTTTTAATACCATTCATCCAATTCTTTAATGACAGATTAATATTGTTTAATGCCAGCAAACTAAACATGTCAACTGACATTGGAATTATGAAATAATCGCATGAAATAATTATTGCTCTATTCAAAGCACCTAAGGATGGACCAACATCATATAATACATAATCATAGTCGTTATATAGTGAGGAGAGATGAGAGAAGACAAATGTTGTTTGCATGCCTCGAGGTTTCCCAGCCACTGCTGGATCCCAATCGGATGCTAAAAAATCTTCGCTCAGAGCTAATTTGGGGTCACCTGGTATTAGATCAAACCCAAATCTAGTTGTTTTGATAGGGACTATTCTTTCCGAAGCATATCCTTTTCCTCGACGCACGGGGTTTAAAAAATGCTCGATAGTAATTCGTTTTTCATTGCTATATATTTGAGATATCTTCTGCTCACCTAAACTATACGAAGTAGTATTACATTGAGGATCAGCATCAACGACCAGAACCTTTTTGTTAAGTTCCAAACTTAGATAGGCAGCAACATTACACAGCAATGTGGTTTTACCGACACCACCTTTGTTATTAAAAAAAACTATGCTTTCCATAACTTTTCCCGTTTTTAGATTTACCCCCTCTAGGGGTCTTAACTTTTGAAGATTGGTTTCATACTAATTGTTTAATGTTATCAAAGATTACATTAAATCTATAATTTCTTAAGTAAATTGTCAGTTGCAATAGCGCGCAGTGCTCTCCCCGCCTCGCCTGCACGCTTCGTGGGTCGGTTTTCATGCAGGTGCATCGGGGGGCTCAGGCCGCGCCGGGACAGGGCTGCGAAGGGAGTGACGAGGCGGGAAATCGCATGCAAAGCCATGCACCCGGTGGATGCATGGCTTAATTCAGGAAAAATAGCGGTATTTTCGGGGATTTTTGCGGGGGCTACCGGTCGGCCAGTTCCGTGCGCCGGCGGGCATAAATCAGGCTCTGTGCGGAGGTATATTTTTCCTGATTATCGCCCCCGCGAAGCCGCGTCAGGCCTGAATCCGATGGCCGTTAAAATATCACTGTCTTCTGCGGCATAATGAATTTCTTCACCGGCACTCAGCCACACGGACAGCGCTTCGCGCAGGCAATGCGCCGAACGGTCGAGCGTATGGTTTTTTATCTTTGCAGGCTGCATTTTAATCCTCATCAGCTCAGGTGCCAGCGTGGCGGCGAGCTCTGCTTCGTGTGCCTGCATGAAGTCATTCAGCCGGTTGCGGGTACTGATGCGCTGCACCGCTTCATGGGAGCGGATATAGCGCCCGGCGGCCTGATTAATCTCCCATTTTTTGACGTCGATAATGTCGCGCAATGTCTGCATTCTGCCCGGTATACGGTCATCCCCGGCCAGCATCTGCTCGCGGTATTCCTGCTCTGCGGCCGCCAGTTCGGCTTTGCAGTTCAGCCAGGCGGTTTCGTTCTTCTGACAGGCTTCAAAGGCCTGCTGTAGCGTGAGGGTGGTCATGGTCAGTTCTCCCCTGATTAATGGCGATATGGCGAGCTGTAGCAGCCCTGCACTTTACGGGGGGGATGACCGGCTCCGCAACAGGCGGCGTTTTCTCCTGCTTCTGTCAGACCTTACGCTCGCCGGGCGTGCTGGTGGCGTCATTGTCTATGTGCGGGAGGGTGACGACCGGGAAGCCGGTCAGGGAGAGCACCGGCTCATCCGCTAGCGTGACGGAGAAGGCGTTCGCTTTTCCACTCAGAAAGGTGACCACCTGCTGCATGACTGCATGACTGCATGACTGCATGACTGCATGACTGCATGCTGCAACATCATCAAGAAAACGGTTGATTATGATGGGCCTGGATGGCTCGTCAGCTGATGCTCAATATTAAACGCAGCTCAAAGATAAGTGGTCGTCAGCCATACCTCCGACTACACACAATCTCCAGCAGACGGTGGCGTAATATTTGATCCTTGGTGAATTTGCTCACTATAATACATGTATCCAAAATGCTACATGCTTAGTTATCCAGTCTCGAAATATTACATCACTAATGAATAGTGAGATCGTTTTTTTCTAAACAGAAGAGAAATGCACTGTAAGTTGATTTCAAACAACCCTCTTTCAATAAAATCAATTTATTAATGTGTAATGAAATTTTTAAATGCAAAGTGATGTTTAAACAAAGGTAGCCTTAATCAGGGAGGAGACTTGATGAGACTGGAGCAAGCATATAGTCTGGAATTAGGTAAGGACATCACAGCAGACGAGGCTGATAAATTTTTTTCTGAGGGAGCTTTAACTTCAAAGCATCTTTTTGAATGTCCTGAGCAGAGCTGTAATGCTCAGGTTACCTGTGCAAATTTGGATAGGCCAAAACGCCTTCGTAAGCGAGATCCTTACTTCAAATTTGTATCCGAACATAGCTCAACTTGCCGACTTGAAGCAGAGTCTGATGAAGAGATACGCTATGTGAAAACAACTCAAGAAGATCCTGAAGCACTCCCATTCATACTCGACGATGTAGTAGATATAGATTTATCCCCGCCAGGCAAACGTATTGTTCATGATTTACCCACATTAGAGGATGAAGACGCAATTGCAAAACGGCTGCGTAAACCAGTCGTCAATGATGACGAAGAAAGCCTGAAACACCGACATTCAAGGAAGCGACTTTCTGGCCTCGTTCATTCCTTTATTAGAAAAGAGAATTTTTTCCTCAATACGGCAGACGGGAAACTTCCCCTTAGAGATTTCTTCATAAAAGTTAACGATAGCAAAGATTTGAGTACATATTCAGATGAACCGCGCATTTTTTTCGGGAAGGCATGGCTTAACCGTAAGGATAATTACTATCTTGTACGTTTTGATAGTGAAATGCGGGCAGGGGAATTGAGGTGCAAACCAACTTTTTTCATCCCCGCCAGACTTGTTGATAGCTCAGAATACAAAAGAACGTCCAGGGAAATTTTAGATAAACTATCATTGGCATCAAGACCGCTTTATCTATTTATTTTCAGTGAGTTACCGCCTGTGAGAAGTAATGCTGGTGATTATATAAATTTCAAACTAGACGATTTGAATTACTTATATTACCTACCGTGGGGGAAAAATGATAACGGGTGAAGTTCTTTTGAGGGGCATAGTTGGTTTATGAATAGTATCTTGATTCACTTATGAGAATTTTATTTTTCCTTATCGATACTGAACAGTAATGTAACATTGCTCTATCCATTTTGGAAGGAGGAGATATAATCCCTAAAACAGGTATGTTTGCCTTACTACCAACATAAAATAAGATTATTTTAAATAAAATCATGTTTTTAACATAGATTGTCTATTAAACAACCTGTACATTAATCCACATATCACAAAAGGATATTGGGTGGTTTATGGCCTTACATGGAAAGTTTGTAATCAACGATGCGCATTACTCTCCGTTATTGTTTCCTGGGGTAGGAACATTTTTAGCGTTCTCTGGCGATGGTATTTATCGCAATCGGGGAGCTTGTGGCATGAAGCCAACAGTAGGCCCGGTTCCGGCGGGTAAATACTGGATTGTTGATCGTCCTGAAGGTGGACTCCGATCACAAGTTAATGCAGGTATTCGGGATCTTTATAACCATGTAGTGAATGGTGCGACGTTCAGGCATAACGAATGGTTTGCTCTGTGGCGGGATGATTGGGGAATCGACGATTACACATGGATTGAGGGGGTTAAACGCGGTAATTTCCGTTTGCATCCCGGTACGCTATCAGAAGGTTGTATTACTCTGCCACATGATTCTGATTTTGCCATGTTGCGCAATGCATTACTGAGAACACAGCGGGTAGATGTTCCTTGTATGAGTAAACTCAAGGCATACGGCACAATTGAGGTGATCGCCAATGGTAAAACATGCCCTTAGCTTGTTCCTTAAGATAGTGCTGTTTTCAGTGGTCATGCTGTTTGTCGCGAAGGTGATTCCTTACGACGGTTTAGTCAGTTCAATCATCGGTCTTTTCGATTTCCACAGCGCCAGTCGTTTTACTCGTTTCATACTGGGTGAACCCGATCCAGAAGTGTGGGAATCGTTACATTTTTACTTCGCTATTCTGATCAATATCCTGATCAGTGTTCCTGTCATGAGCGCGATGATCACCGCTTACAACGGCATGACACGCAAAGTTAATCCAGCCAACCTCTTTGGTGACTGGATTTTATCCACCCTGCGACGTCTGGCTAAGGTATTCGCGTTCACTTTCCTGTTCTGGGCACTGTTCCGCTTCCTGCCTTACTCGTCTGTTTTTACTGACGGAGAAACATATCCTGCTTTCATTATTGCGGCTGCCGTGGCTTTCAATCTGCTGCTAACGACGGCTTGCTATTGGTTCATCATGAATAAAATCACCACCAAAAGGAATTTTTAAAATGCCTGTTCCGGCTTACATGTGGCTTAAAGACGATGGCGGCGCAGATATTAAGGGATCTGTAGACGTCCAGGATCGTGAAGGGAGTATCGAAATTATTGGTTTTAGTCATGGTTTGAACATTCCGGTGGACAGTGCTAATGGCAAGATTACTGGCAAGCGATCGCACTCTCCGATGATGCTTGAAAAGGAATTTGATAGTTCCAGTCCGTATCTATATAAAGCTGTGTCTACGGGTCAGACGCTGAAGAGCGCGGAGATTCGCTGGTATCGTATTAACTACGCAGGGCAGGAAGAGTGCTATTTTATTATGACTCTTGAGGGCGTGAAGATTACAGGTGTGAATCCCGGAATGCCAAACGCTAAAATGGCGGGTAATGCGCAGATCAATCACATGGAATCTATTGCTCTTATGTACGATAAAATTACATGGCGCTATGTCGATGGCAACGTGCAATATACCGATGACTGGAACGTGAGAACATAGTCTGATAGAGCAAAGGGACATGGCTATTTCTGTCCCTTAACGTACCATCTGAACAATAACCGCTCCTGACGCATCAGGAGCGATATTTATTAGCTTCGTACACGTTTCCCTGCAATCACCCCGATAAACTCTCTTACCTGTTTCTGCTTCCTTGCCGACAGCTTCTCAACCCGACGCATCGCTGCTTCCAGCTCCGGTTCCGGCTCTACTGCCGTCAGCACGATACAGCCTGCCATTGCCCGTACTTCCACCTTTGTACCCGTCGCGAACCCCGCGGCTTCCAGCCACTGACCCTTCATCGTTAACGCCGGAATAGGGCGGTAATCCGGAAAACGGCTCGCATAGCTCACGGTAAGCTGGCGCTTATTTTTCACTGGCGCTTCTGCATCGAATGAATCTGCAATACAATCGACTTCAGTCATAATTGCTATTCCGTATAAATAGTGATTGTGATGAGCGATGCGGATGTGTTGGCGCATATCCGCATCGCGCTAAATAACACCTGTAAATTTAACCAGTGAAAAAGACAAAGTCCAGCGGATAATAAAACTTAATAGACGCGTTCTGGCTTGCTTTAAGAACCAGAGAATAATATTTGATGTGGATATTTACGCTGCGAAAGTAAAGCACCTGGATAGGCTTATTTCTGTGTGGCAATGAAAGGACTTAACCGCGTGGGATGACAATGCCATGAATAACGTGAAGGCTGAAAAACAGCAACAAAAACCTACGTTATCGTTAAGATAACGTAGGTTCATTATTATTTAATTAAACCGTGATTCGCTGGCTTGCCAGCTATAGGTGCCATCGGCCATTAACGCATCGCCCAGCTCCTGATAATGGAAGTCGTAAAACTCTGCGCTGGCGTCATAACCTGAGTAGTCTACAGCCGCAAGGCCAACGAACGCCCCGGTAAAGAATCCGCCATAGCTTTGCAGCACGTAATCGTCGGAAAGAATGGCGGCATCTAATTTAACGGGGATTTCCGTGAAATTGACCCCATCAAAACTGTATTCATAGCTATACGTTTGTTTGCGAACTTTGCTGCGGAACCAGACGAACTCGGTCCCTTCGGGGATCTTGATGGCATCATCTTTCAAATATGACGTGTATTTCCCACGGTTATTTTCACCGACCTCAATAACTGAGCCATTAATCTCATTCCAGGTGATGAACACAAAGCTCCAGTGGCGATCGTTGTAGTAATTCGTTAATCCTGCCATCTGTTGATAATTGAACGGATTAAATTTCACCTTAACCTGGGCATCAAAATAGAAGGCTTGCCAGCGTCGGGCAATAAGCGACAGGTTATGCGTATTGGCTAATGAACCCTGGCCGATTAACGTCAGCTTGCCATCGCCGGTGGTCCCCATTTTTTCTGTGAACGGAACCCGCAGCGTATTCCAGTTAGGATCGAGCGTTGCTGTTTTAAACGCATCGTACTGGCTATGGTCTTTGGCACTTTCGGTGTAAATGGCATCGGTTGGTCCTTCGACAAAGGTTTTTCCGCCGTGGCCCCCTTCGATACGCGGCCAGCCGTCCGCATCCCAATACACTTTCTGGATCGCGGTTTCTCTGCCCAGAGTTGACCAGCCACGAGGATCATAGGCCGACTCACCTGGACGATTCCACGGACGGGCGCAGAGCGAGGCATAATACCACTCACCTTTCGGAGTGGAGACCAAAGCGCCATGCCCTTGTTTCTGGATGTAGCTGTCCGGGGTATCGACGTTCGTTAAGAAGACTTCCCCTGGCTCGGTTTCAAAGCTGTTGGCCTCTAAGGTTTTGGAGCGCGCAACAACCTCCTGGTGGGTAAAGACGGTCCCCCCCTGCGCGGCGAAAAGATAATAATAGCCGTTCAGTTTGTAGAGGTGTGGCCCCTCGACGAGTGCAACGGCGGTGCCCCGATAGATGGTCCGCGCGGTTGCCGGTTTTAATTTCAGTGTCCTGGTATCAAGCTCAGTTAACGTGATGCCATCGAAGGGGTGATGGTACTCTCGATGGTCCCAGGTTTGCTGCACGATATATTTACGCCCGTCATCGTCATGGAAAAGCGAGGCATCAAAACCGACGCCATTCAGTTTGACAGGATCTGTCCACGGACCACGGATATCGGTCGCGGTGGTCAGATAGTTGGTCATGTCTTTAAAGGCACCTTCGGTGATTTTCACATCGGTATACACTAACCAGAATTGGCCATCGGCATACGAGAGCGCCGGCGCCCAAATCCCACCTGATGAAGGATTGCCTTTCATATCTAAAAGGGTCGTCGTCGACAAGGGACTGGGGAGCAGATTCCAGTGTTGCAGGTCCTTTGACTCATGCAAACGAACGCCAGGGAACCACTCAAATGTCGAGTTGGCGATATAGTAGGTGTCCCCAACACGGATAATACTGGGGTCTGCATTAAATCCGGGTAATACAGGGTTTTGAATAAGTGACATATCATTCTACCTTTTTAAAATTTCCAAATTTATATTTCTGAATTTTTATTAATTTTTAACTATACCCGGATCTCATCCAGCTGACGGTTGATCTCGGTGATATTTTTGTCTGAGATTGGATAGAGTTGAATAATGATCATCGAAATAGCGGCTAACACAATGGGCATCCACACCGCGGTCATAATGATTCCGTCGATCGCATTGGCACTTTGTTGCGCGCCGGTTTCGCTAAAGCCATAGGCGGCCAGTAACCAAAGTGGAATCGCGCCGCCAATCGTGAAACCAATCTTGAAGAACAGTCCCATAATCGCATTAATGATTGCGGCATTGCGTTTGCCTGATTTTAATTCGCCATAGGCAATCACTTCTGGAACAAGCGCCCACATGAAGCCAGTCGCCGAGGTTAAGCCCCATTGTTTAATGAAGGTTGCGACGTAAGCAAGCCACAGGGCATCGTGCATGCCTTCGCGTGACCACACGTAGGTCAGTAATTCACCCACAATAAACATGCCAAGGAAAAGATGGAAGAAGCCTTTTTTACCGAAGATTTTCTTCAGTCTGGACCAGAAAATAGGGAAGATGATGCCGGGAATTGAGGCGACAAGACCAATCGCTCCCATCCATTCAGAATGACCGACAACAAACTGATTGAAAAAGCCATTTACCGTGTTCATGAAAAACATGAAGGTAAAAGCTAACATGAAAAAGAATCCGAGAATGACAAGCGGCCGGTTATTTTTGAGTTCAAGGAATAAATCTGTCGCTTTTACGTTAGCCGTCTGTTCTGCCGTCGCAACCACACGCTCTTTGGTGAATTTATAGCAGAAGAAAAGCGCCGCTGCGCCGATTAACATATAAATTGAGTAAACGCCAAACCACGCATAGTTAGCCGACGGGTCGGTATAGTTACCCATATTCAGCTGGAGGCCAAAAAAACCCGTATCCTTGAGGCTGCGATCTTTGGGGGAGGCCATCTGCACAAACATCGGGAACAGGGTATAAACAAGCAGGTTGGCGCTGTTTGCCAGCATCATGCGGGTACTGGTCAGTTTATCAATCGACTCAGGATCTCTCGTCAATGATGCATTAAGCGAACCATAAGGAATATTCACCAATGAATAAACTAAATCCAGCGCCAGATAAATGATAAACGCAAATGGAACCGAACCTCTTATTCCGGGAATAGGCGCAAAAAGCAACGCGGAAAGAATCACGAGGGGAATGCCCGCTCTTAAAAGCCAGGGACGATATTTACCCGCACTTGAACTTCTTTTGTCAACATAGGTGCCGACCATCGGATCCCAGAAAACATTAACGATGCGCACAAACAGAAATATAAACCCCGCCGTCGCGGTGCTGATGGTATTTACCGTCAACATGTGAAGAGCAAGAAAACCGCCTATCGTACCAAAAACAAGGTTTTGCGCAAAATCACCCATCCCATAACCAATGCGTTCCCCACGAGTTAATTTATGATATTCATCATGCCGACTTTGCATTATGTTTTTGCTCATTCTAATCAAGTCTCCGGTTTCTTTTGAGAATGTGAAACACTTTCTGACACAGATGACCTCCGGGAATCCATTACGATTTTACATTAAGTAATTATGTTTTTTTACTTCTGTGATCATCGAAACTCAGGCTCTCTCGAGGCCGCGTATCCCGCCTGTTGACGCGCCGCTGACAGGCAATATCTGCGGCAGGTAAATGTCCCCCGGCAACAGCTGATTTTTATTTTAGTGATTGTCACCTGAAACCCTCGGGAAGGGAAGGGGAAGTATGGTTATCAATGTATTTAATATATGACGTTATTATTTGCGAGATGGTTCACATTTGCGCATTTTCTTAATTGCCGAATGAAATAACGTAATTGAGCCACCTGCCAGGAAAATACAGGATAGGTCAAAATTATTTATTTCTCGCTTCCTGAATGACGGAGTTCATTATGCCAGTTTATTTCGAACAGCTTGACCGCATACGTTTTGAAGGTCCAAAAACAGCAAACCCGCTGGCTTTTCGCCACTACAACCCGGATGAAATCGTGCTGGGAAAAAGGATGGCAGACCACCTGCGCTTTGCTGCCTGCTACTGGCACAACTTCTGCTGGAATGGCGCCGATATGTTTGGCAGCGGTTCTTTTGAACGACCCTGGCAACAAGCGGGGGACGCGCTGAGCCAGGCAAAATGTAAAGCTGACGTCGCTTTCGAATTCTTCCATAAGCTCAATGTGCCGTATTACTGCTTCCACGATGTGGACGTCTCGCCAGAAGGCGCATCGTTAAAAGAATATCTGAATAACTTCGCCAGAATGACCGAAGTGCTGGCGCAAAAACAGCAGGAAAGCGGGGTGAAATTGCTGTGGGGGACTGCTAACTGTTTTACCAACCCGCGCTACGCCGCCGGGGCGGCAACCAACCCCGATCCGGACGTCTTTGCCTGGGCGGCAGCCCAGGTCGTTGCCGCCATGAATGCCACCCACCAGTTGGGCGGCGAAAACTATGTGCTATGGGGCGGTCGCGAAGGCTACGAATCCCTGCTGAATACGGATTTGCGCCAGGAGCGCGAGCAAATTGGCCGCTTCCTGCAGATGGTGGTTGAGCACAAACACAAAACGGGTTTCCGTGGCACGCTGCTTATCGAACCTAAACCGCAGGAACCCACGAAGCATCAATATGATTACGATGTCGCGACGGTCTATGGCTTCCTCAAGCAATTTGGCCTGGAAAAAGAGATCAAGGTGAACATTGAGGCCAACCACGCAACGCTTGCCGGGCACTCTTTCCACCATGAAATCGCCAGCGCCATTGCCCTGGATATTTTCGGTTCCGTTGATGCCAACCGCGGTGATGCCCAGCTCGGCTGGGATACGGATCAGTTCCCGAACAGCGTAGAAGAAAACACGCTGGTCATGTACGAGATCCTTAAAGCCGGCGGCTTTACCACCGGTGGCCTGAACTTTGATGCCAAAGTCCGTCGCCAAAGCACCGATAAATATGACCTGTTCCATGGCCATATTGGCGCGATGGATGTGATGGCGCTGGCACTCAAAAAGGCCGCTCGCATGATTGAAGACGGTCAGCTGGAGCAACGTGTTGCAAAACGCTATGCCGGCTGGAGCGATGAAGTGGGTCAGCAAATTCTGCAAGGGAAAATGTCGCTGGCGCAAACTGCTCGCTACGCTGAACAGCATAACCTTAATCCTCAGCATCAAAGCGGACATCAGGAATTACTCGAAAACCTGGTTAACGCGTATCTCTTCGACTGAATCCTGCTTGCATGCCCCTGCGGGGGCATTTATTGCCAGTGTTATTTATCGTGACTGGAATTTATTTCGGCGCACTCGCTGTGAACCCGAGGCGGTACTGATATATAGACGACTTCTGTGTACTGAGAAATACACTCTCAGCACTACCGAAGAGCAAAAAATACAGAGAATCCTCGGGCCATAGAAATTGCGGAGAATAAAGTTAAAGAGAACCATTGATGAAACCTGCCTTTGCCGACAACCTCTGCCGGGGCAGCACCTGTTGTCTACGACAAACCGAGAAGGAGGGCCAAAGACCGCTGTAATGGCAATCATCGATAATGCTGGTTGGTGAATTATCCGAAGATATGATTCATCTGCATCAGCACGCATCAGCAAATATCACTCATGGAGACATTATCACGATAATAGCGTAAAGCCTCTGCGACCGTAAAAATAACAATGATATTGTTCTTATGATAGCGACATATTCTGTCACCCAGAATGGGATTGTTATTATCTGAATACAATTAAACTATATTGAGATAGACATGAACATGATAAAAAAACTTCCATTAACGATGGCGGTTATCGCCGCGCTTTGCCCTTTTTCCTCTGTTATGGCCCAAGAATTTACTCAGGAACAAATTGACGCCATTGTGGCGAAAGCCGTCGATAAGGCGCTGGCCGACCGCCAGGCGAAAATGGACGCCGCCGCCGCCAGGAAGGTGGATCTGGAAACCAACCCGCAAACCACCGCCGCTTCGCCGGATATGGCGATTCCGTTTGGTCTGAAGTTTAGCGGCTACGCCCGCTACGGCGCCCATTTCCAGACCGGCGATCAGAAGTACATCGGCGTCGATGGCTCCTATAACGGCGCCTCGGCGATTGGTCGTCTGGGTAACGAAGGCAACGGCGGCGAGTTCCAGATTACCAAAGCCTTTAAGAGCAGCCAGGGCGCCATCTGGGATATCAACGTGATGTTCGACCACTGGAGCGACGAAGTTAACCTCAAGAAGGCCTACGTTGGCGTCACCAACGTGCTGGCATCCAATCCCGGCGCCTATATCTGGGCCGGTCGTGACTTCCACCAGCGTCCACAGCAGGGGATCAACGACTACTTCTGGATGAACCACGACGGCCAGGGCGCCGGGGTGAAAAACTTCGATATCGGCGGCGTTCAGTTCGATGTCGCCGCGGTTTCGCAGGTCGAGTCCTGTAGTCCGGAAGTCATGGCCGATGAGTCTAACCCGTCGCGCATCACCTGTACCGGCGGCTCCGGGACCGGCGACGACGGTCACTATGCGCTGACCACCAAAACCCACAACATTAAGGCCGGCCCCATCGATGTCGAGGTCTACGCCAACTACGGCTTTGACTCCAAAGCGGTGGACAACGACGCGCAGATTGATGCCTGGCAGGGCGGCCTGCTGTTGAGCCACGCCAACAGCGACGACAGCGGCGTGAACAAAGTTATCCTGCGCTATTCCGATAACGCCGATAACAGCGTTTACAACAAAACGGACGGGTTGACCACCGTCTACGCCAGCTTCGAAGGTAACTATAAGTTCACCCGGCAGGCGCAGGTCGAATACCTGTTGGCCTTCCATGACTATGACAACAGCAAGGACAACACCGACAACCGCAAGAACTACGGCGCCATCGTCCGTCCGATGTACTTCTGGAACGATGTGCACTCCACCTGGCTGGAGGCGGGCTACCAGCGTGTTGACTACGATCAGGGCGGGGATAACCACGGCTGGAAGCTGACGCTGTCGCAGAACATCGCCATCGGGATGGGGCCGGAGTTCCGTCCGATGCTGCGCTTCTACGTCACCGGCGGTCAGGTCGATAATAACCATACCGCGAAGGTGAACGGCACCCGCGACGAGCAGCTGGACTCCCTGAACGTCGGCGGCATGTTTGAAGCGTGGTTCTGATG
>Ga0182747_1002621_pt1 | contig 12519 bp, 8 predicted proteins | sample eDN3rd30CBELigBY_FD_128526 | JGI IMG/M metagenome (GOLD analysis project Ga0182747, IMG submission 128526) | Enriched backyard soil microbial communities from Emeryville, California, USA - eDNA 3rd pass 30_C BE-Lig BY (version 2) (version 2) | ecosystem: Environmental > Terrestrial > Soil >...
ATGGTTGGAACCGCCGATCTTGCGCGTGCAGGCGCGCCCCCAATCGCAGGTCGGGCGAAGGGCCACGCGGATGCGCGGGCTGCCGGCGATCGGCCTGACGATGCGGGCAAAGGCCACCGGCCGATAGCGCCGCCCGTCATGCTGAAAATAGGGGCAGAAATCCACGATCTCCACCGCATTGCCTGCCTTGTCGCGATGATGGCTGACCAGCACCGGCGTATTGCGCAGGTAAGCCTGCTCCACCGACACGCCGTCTTCCAGCTCGATCGCCCAGTAACCGGCCTGCGGGTCTTCGCCGTGGAGCAGCGCGGAAAACAGCGGATCGCCATCCACGCGCGGGACGCAGCCCCACACGAAGCGCCCGGCCCGGTCGACCAGCGCGCTGACATGGCAGTTGCCGATGGGCCAGAGGTCGAGATCGGTCATGCGCCCTGCGCCACGCCGCTTTCCAGCCAGGCCAGCGCGGCCGCCACGCCGCCCAGGCGATAGCGCGCCAGGCTCGGCCGGGTTTCGCCGACCAGGATGCCGGCGCCGCCCAGGTCCGCCGCGGCGGCGAAGCCGGGCTCGTCTGTCAGGTCGTCACCCATGAACACGGGCGTGCCCTGCGCGAAGGGTGTTTCGCGCATCAGCGTGCGGATCGCGGTGCCCTTGTCGCCGCCCGGCGCGCGGACCTCTATCATCATCTTGCCCGGCTGGACCTGCAAGCCGTGCCGCGCCGCCAGTTCCTCGGCAAGCGCGCGGCATTCCGCCTCGGCCGCCGGGCATTGGCGATAATGCAGCGCCACGCCGAACGGCTTGTCCTCCACCAGCAGGTCCGGCCGCCGGTCGGCCAGGGCGCGCATGGCGGCCAGCGCTTCCACCAGCGCCGGCGGCCGGCTTCCCTTGCCCAGGCGCGCCAGGTCTCCACCGAACTCCAGCCCGTGGCTGCCGACGATGGGGATGGGCTGGCCCAGCAATGCCCCCACCTGCTCTGCCGGGCGCCCGCTGATCACCGCCACACGTCCCTCCAGCCCGACAAGCAGGCGCTGCATCACCCGCGCGAGCCGCGCGCTGACCGTCACCGCATCCGGCCTTTCCGCGATTTCGATCAGCGTCCCGTCGAAATCCAGGAACAGGCTCGCCGCGCCAAGCAGCGCCGGCGGCGGCTCCGGCATCGGCTTGCGGTCCGTTGCGTTTCCCCTCTCAAGCTCCGGCCTCTCGGCCCATTCACCGCTGCGCGGCGTGGTGGCGTTCGCGTTCTCAGGCTTCATGATGACAGGCTCATAACGGACCGGGCGCGAGAATGTTGCGCCAATCTTCCGAAAAGTTCTCGCCGAGATTTCGCCGGTCGGTCGATCCAGCCATTCTGATCGCTTCCGGGTATCGGGCCAATATGGCGCGTATGCGCATGCGGGCACAGGACTGTTCCTGCGCGGTCAAGCCCTGGGGGAGGCATCGTGTAAGCTGGCACCGGCGCATGGCGACGCCGAAATAGCGGCTTTATCAGGAGCAAGAACGGCATGTCGCAGCTTACCGTGTCACCACGCCCGGTTGCCAGCACAGCCCAGGGGCGGGTGGAAGGCTTGGCTGCCGGCAACTCGCTGGCATTCAAGGGCGTGCCCTACGCAAGGGCGAGGCGCTTCATGCCTCCAGAGCCGCCGGAGGGGTGGAGCGGTGTACGCCCAGCCGTTTCGTTTGGACCGAGCGCCCTGCAGACCAACGCCAATCCACCGTCGGGGCCGCCTTACGTGATCTTGCCGCAGATTCCTCGGCCGGATGGTGCGCCTCCACCCCCGATTCCCGAATCCGAACACTGCCAGTATCTCAATATCTGGACCCCGGCCTTGCGCGACGGCGGCAAGCGCCCCGTCATGGTATGGTTGCATGGAGGGTTCTTCTACGGCGGAACCGGTTCAACTGTGGACGGATCCGCGCTGGCGGGCCGGGGCGATGTCGTCGTCGTTTCGCTCAATCATCGCCTGAACGTGTTCGGCTTTTGCGATTTGCGCCAATTCGGCAGCGAATTCGCGCATTCGGGCAACGCAGGTATGCTTGATATCGTCGCCGCGCTCGAATGGATCAGGGACAATATCGAGGAGTTCGGCGGCGATCCGGGCCGGGTTCTTGTTTTCGGGACTTCGGGCGGCGGGATGAAAACTGCGTTTCTGATGGCCAGCCCGGCCTCGCATGGGCTTTTCCATCGCGCTGCGGCGCAAAGTGGCCCGGGCTTGCGCTTCATGGAGCCGGATCGCTCACGCGCGGCGACAGAACTGCTGTTCCGCGAACTCGGTCTGGGGCAGGGCGATGTCGGTGCGCTGCTCGAAATGCCCGCTAAGCGGCTTCTGGCGGGTTATCATGCAGTCGCGGCGATTTTGAAGCCCGGGCGTTTCATCGATCTGCCTTGCTTCGCCCCGGTGCTCGATCCCGAGCTTCTTCCGCGACACCCGTTTTCGCCCGATGCCGCACCGGCCACGCAAGCGATCCCGATGATACTTGGCTGGAATGCGCAGGAGATGAGCTTTTTCATGGGCAACGATCCAGCGGGCTTCGCACTCGACGAAGCTCAGCTGGAAGCGCGCATGGAAAGCCTGTTCGCGGACAAAGCGTCGGACCTGCTTTCCCTCTACCGCGCAGCCTATCCTGCGGCCCAGCCGAGCCAATTATGGATCCAGGCGCATTCGGATTATTCGATCATGTTGCCGGTTCTCGCTCAGGCCGAGCGGCGCGTGGCGGCGCACAGCACACCGACCTGGGTCTATCGCCTGGATTTCCCGAGCCCCGCTCTCGGCGGCAAGCTTGGTGCGCTGCACACCCTCGAAGGCAACCTCCTGTTCAATCAACCGGGCAGTGCACGCGCCTTGCTCGGCGACGGAGCGGCGCCGGCTGAGCTTGCCCGCACCATGAGTTCCGCGTGGGTCCATTTTGCAGCCGAGGGCAATCTGGATGTCGGACTGTCCAAGGGGGCGGCGTGGCCAGCTTACGATCTGGAGGATCGCCCTGTCATGCTGTTCGACACGCATTGCACGCTAGCCTTCGATCCCATTGGCGAGATTCGCCAGGCGCTATCCGAATTCCTCACTGCATGAAGGGTTCGCAAGCGAACACACTGCTGTTCTCGTCTGGAAAAGCTCCGAAGACAGGTACGCAATAATCTTCGGAAAATTGGGAATGGAATAGCGGGAATGGCGAAAACCTCCGGGCGGTGCCGAGGGCGGCGGTGAGGCTTAGGGGATATCCGAATGAACCCGCTCTTCCTCCTGGGTCGGCGGGAACAACCACGCCATGCCGGATGGGAGTGATATAGTGGTAGCCAGGTTCGACAGAATGCAAGCGGCGGGGTTTGTCGATCCGCAGCGCTTCGATGCCGAGCTGCTCGATTGCGAAGTCGAGGGGAAGCTTCCGTCGGATATGGATGGCATGTTCGTGCGAGTCGGTGGCGAGTGGTACTATCCGCCCAAATTCGCCGATGATGCGATCATCCATGCGGACGGCTATATCAGCAGCTTTCGGATCCGGCATGGCCGGGCGTCCTATCGCGGGCGCTTCGTGCATACGCCGCGTTTCGAAGCAAACCTGGCCGCCGGGCGGCAGCAGTTCGGCTATTATCGAAATCCCTTCACTCACGAGCCGCAGGTGCAGGGGATGGATGCCACCGTCTCCAACACTGCTCCGCTGGCGCATGGCGGTAAGCTTTTCGCCCTAAAGGAAGACGCGCTTCCTTACCGGATCGACCCCGAGACGCTCGAAACATTGGGCCCGTGGGATTTCGAAGGTGGATATAAAAGCAAGACCTTCACGGCCCATCCGAAGATCGATCCCGTAACGGGGGAGATGATCGCCTATGGCTACGAGGCGACGGGGCCGGCGAGCGACGACGTCTTTCTCTATTTCATCAGTCCCCGCGGCGAGGTGAATCGCGAGATACGGTTCAAGGTGCCCTATGTCTCGATCATCCACGATTTCGCGGTCACGCAGGAACACGTCATCATTCCATTCGCCTGCTATACAACCGACATCGAGCGGCTGAAGGCGGGCAAGATCCACTGGGGCTGGGATCGGCGGAAGCCGAGCATGATCGGGATCATGCGGCGTGACGGCGATGCATCGGACATGCGCTGGTTCAAGGGGCCGGAGCGCTGCATGATGCACACCTTCAATGCCTATACCGAAGGCAACAAGGTTATTCTTCACGCGCCGTTCTACGAATCCAATTTCTTCCCCTTTTTCCCCAACGTCGATGGCACTCCCTGGGACCCGGATCGGGCGGTCGCCTATGTCCGTCGTCTGACCTTCGACCTGGATAAGTCGGGCGATAGTTGGGAGGAGGAGATCCTTTTCCCAACCGTGATCGGCGACCTGGGCAAGATCGATCACCGCTACATGACTCTGCCGCAGCGCTATGCCTTCACCAATTTCAACGATGCATCGAGGCCTTTCAAGCCAGTTAGTGGCGATAACGCGCACGGCAAGATCTCAAACAGCTATGGCCGCTTCGATCTCCATACCGGGGCGCTCGATCGTTTTTTTGCGGGCGACCACCACACGTTGCAGGAGTGCAGCTTCGTGCCTCGGCGCGGCAGTACGGCAGAGGCAGACGGCTATCTGATCGGTATGGCGACCAATCTGGCGGAGATGCGCAGCGAGCTGATCGTCGCCGATGCCCAGCGCCTTTCCGAAGGTGCGATTGCGCGGGTGCATTTGCCCTTCCGGGCCGGCCCGCAGGTGCACGGTTGCTGGTACGACGCGGACTTGTTCGCTTCGTCTGCCAACGGCGTCCGGTTGGCGGGCGAAGGGACCTGATGGCCGGCGCGTTTGGAATCGCGATGGCCGCCGCGGCACTGCTGCTGCAGGCAGCCGCAACGGGAGAGAGTTCGATGATGGATTGTGACAAGGCTTGTCTGGAAGAGATCGGGGATCGCTACCGCGCCGCCTATCTGGCTCACGCCCCCTTACAGGCGCCGTTCGCCCAAACGGTTCGCTTCAGTGAAAACAATGTCGAAATGCCGTTCCCGGACGGAACCTGGGATACGGTAACGGACGAAGTCGGCCCGGTACTGACCTTGTCCGACACGAAGCTCGGTACGGTGGGCATCTTCACTGCAATCCGCCAGCGCGATATCCCTGGGTTCCTCGCCCTCCGGCTCAAGATCGAAAATGGCGAGATAACCGAGGTGGAGCACATCATCTCGACACGACGCAACCTATCGAGCCCGCCGACACCGATCGGCGAAGTCGAGAATTACGTTCACGAGCCGATCATCGATCAGAGGGTGCCGGAGAACGAGCGTGTTCCGCGCCAACGGCTGATCGAGCATGCCAATGGCTATTTCGACACGTTGCAGCACAACGACGGCGAAATCCGCGGGACCTGCTTTCACGCAGATGCCACACGCCGCGAGAACGGATTGCTCTTTACCGATATCGTTGGGGGGTTCCGCAGCGGACGCTATGCCTTCAACGATCGCGTTCGGCGCGAAATGGTGGTGATCGACGAGGAGCGCCAGGTCGCGATGGCGCGCGGCTTCATCGACCACAAAGGCGTGATGGACGAATACCACCTGACCGACGGAACCAAGACGAAGTCGGTGTTTCAGGAGCCGCAGACCTGGGGTTTCCTGGAGATGTTCAAGATCACGGATGATTGCATCGCCGCGGTCGTCGCGGATTTCTACCAGGCGCCCTATTATACGGTATCGCCCTGGACGGCTCGCGGAAACCGCTGATGATCGCACGCGGAGCCGAGACGGATGAGCCGGCAGCCGATCTGTCAGCCCACCACGATTGGACGCCGCGCACGATCTACACGCTTGGCTTTCTCAGCCTTGTCTATTCGTTCAACTTCTTCGACCGGAACCTGATCGGCCTGGTCCTCCCGCTGATGCAAGAGGACTTCGCGCTGTCGGACACCGCGCTGGCACTGATCTCGGGCCTTGCCTTCATCCTGTTCTACTCGGTTGCCGGCGTGCCGATCGCGCGCTTGGCCGACCTCAAGAACCGACGCAATATCATCGCGATCGCTTTCGGCTTCTGGAGCCTCATGACGTCGCTGATGGCAGTAGCGGCGAACGTCTGGCATCTGGTCGTTTTGCGCTTTCTTCAGGGGGCTGGGGAAGCGGGCGGGGTTCCGGCTTCGCAATCGATGGTGTCCGACATCTTCAGCCGGCACCGCCGCCCGCTGGCGCTCGCCATCGTTTCGGCCGGATCGATCATCGCCGGTCTCGTTTGGACGCCGGCGGCGGGGTATCTGGCGGACAATTTCGGATGGCACTCGACCTTCATCGCGGCGGGTGTTCCGGGCATCCTTCTGGCGTTGATCTTCTGGGCCACCGTGCGCGAACCGGCACGCGGTGCTACCGAGCCCAAAGGCGCCGATCTCGAAGGAGCGGCGTTCGGCGAGGCCGTTGGCTTTCTTGCCCGTCAGCGCTCCTATCTCATGGTGCTTGCCGGCGGTTCATTCATCGGGATCGTCACGGCGATCAACTTCACTTGGGCGGTGACCTTCATCGTCCGCGTGCACGGACTCTCGCTCACCGAAATCGGCCTTACCGTCGGTCCGATCCGGGGGATCATCGGCGCAGGCAGTGGGATTGTCGGTGCGATCATTGCGCAGCGTATGGGGCGGCGCGATGAGCGGTGGAATATCTGGGTCCCGGCGTTCGGCTCGCTTCTGGCGGCGCCGGCTGAAGCGCTGTTCCTGCTGGCGCCCGACCCATGGCTCTCGCTGATTGGGCTTAGCCTGCAATCGCTGTTTGGCGGGTTATGCATGCCTGCGCTTTATGCAGTGTGTCTTTCGCTTGCGCGCATCCGTATGCGCACGCTCGCCTCGGCGATCTTCCTGCTCTTCGTGAACCTTGTCGGTCAGACACTCGGCCCGCTGTTCATTGGCGTGGGGACGGACATTCTGACCGTCAGTCTCGGCAACGAGGCAATCCGCTATTCGATGCTGGCCGTGATGCCCACCTGTAGCGTGGCGGCGGGAATCTGCTTCCTCGTCGGCGCGCGTTTCCTGGCTCGCGACGTGGCACACGCCGCGCATGCGCGTGACGAGGCTCAACTTACCTAATTCAAAAAAGGGAAATGCATGGCCCAGACAGCAACCGCACCACATCAGCCAAATGCTCCCGACGCGGCATCGGCTACCGGTGCGATCGCCGCACATGTTGCTCGTACTCGCTTCGAGGACCTCCCGCCCGAAGCGGTGCGGGCAACCAAGCGCCGGGTAATCGACCTTGTCGGCTGCGCGATCGGCGGCGCAATGGCTCAGGCCAACGACGCCCTTATCGAAGTGTTGCAGCGCAACGGCCAGGTGAGGCAGGCCACTCTGCTGGGGCAGGGTGGGCGGCTTTGTGCCGCCGATGCGGCCATGGTCAATGCGATCACGTCGCGCTCTTTCGATTTCGAAGTGATGACGACAGTGGTGGCGGGCCAGATCATCCCGTCACACACCTCGCCCACGACGGTGATGACCGCCTTCGCTGTCGCTGAGCGCGAGGGCCGTTCCGGCGCGGAGTTCCTAACTGCGCTGACGCTGGGCGACGATATCGTGGCGCGGGTGATCGGCGCGGCCGGGTTCGATTTCGGCAACGGCTGGGATGCGGCCTCGGTGCATTCCGGAATCGGCTCCGCATCGATTGCGGCCAAGCTCATGGGCCTCGACGCTCAGGGCATTGCAGATGCCATGGGGATGGTAGTCAATCTCGTCGGAGGCACGGTGCAGGCAGCTTGGGACGGTTCGACTGATTTCAAGCTGCCGCAGGGAATGGCTGCGCGACACGGTGTGCTGTGCGCCGAACTCGCCGCCGCCGGCTGGACAGGACTGGAGGAGGCCCTGCTGGCCCCGAACGGCTTCTATCGTCAGTTCACGTCCGGCTGCAAACAGCCCGACACGTTAACCGACGGGCTCGGCGCGACCTATTACGCGGAGGAATATTTCAAGCCCTATCCCGCCTGCGCAGCCACACATTCGGCGATTGAGTGCGCGCTCGCGTTGCGAGGCAACCCCGTCTTCAGACTGCGGGAGGCGACCCGGATCGAAGTTCGCCTCTCCCCAAAACTGCTCTCCAATTTCTGCATCAAGCCCTATGAACCGCGCCGTTTCGCACATTGTGATGCAATCTTCAGCTACCGCTTCCAAGTCGCGAACGAGTTACTGAACGGGATCACCGCGCAGCCCCACTACGCCGAAGATCGGCTGCGTGATCCCGCGCTGCTCGATCTTACGCGCCGGATCGATCTCGCACCTTTGGAGATCGCCGGCGGCTGGTCGGGAGCAGGCGGACGCTGTCTCATCGTGGCGGAGATGGCTGATGGTTCGCGGATCGAGCAGGAACTGACAAGCCTGAGCCGTCATCCCGCCGTGCGCGCTTCAACCGATGAAGAGATCGCGGCGAAATTTCTCGCGCAATGGAAATTCGGTGGCCGGACTGATATTTCGCAAGGCCAGGCGGTGATCGATGCGATCACCCGCCTCGAAGAATTACCGTCACTTGTCGAATTCATGGAAATGATTGAAAAATCAATCAAATAAAATTGACATCTCGGATTTAAAAAGAACTGGAGAGTTTGACGCGGATCAATTTCCCTGCATATTGCATGTCGGACCCGCGAGCCAAAAAAGGCCGGGGAATAATGCAGAGAGAGGGCCGCGATGGGAAGGGTGCACACCGTTTCGACCGCCGGTATTGCCGCGTCGGAGCGCATTTTCTTCTGGAATGCAGGGTCGCACGAGATTGGCGGTGTCCAGGCGACGCCGCTCGCCGATGTGTTCGAAGCGGAGGCCTCGACCCGCCGGCTGGGCAATCTGATGGTCTTCGGACTGCGTGCGGCACCGCACCGCGTGCAATCGGGCCGAAGTGACGCTGGGATCCGTGTAGCGGATCCTTTTCTGCGCCTGAGGTATCAGCGTAGCGGCCAAAGCACGATCGAGCAGGACGGGATGCGGCGAGTGATGCGCGCCGGCGAATGGATGGTGTTCGATAGCTCGCGTCCGCATTGTTTCGTCAACGAACAGGAAGCGAGCCAGCTATCGCTCCAGCTCCCGCGCTCGGTACTGTCCGAGCGGGATTATCGTCTGGCCAAGTCTCTCCAGGGTCCGTTTTCAATGGACGGGCGGGTTAGCAAGCTGTTGTTCGAATGCCTTCGGCTGTCGATCGAGGAACTCGACGACACGAGCGAAGTGACCGAGCAGGCATTGGGCTACTCGATGCTCGAAATGTTCCGTGTCGCGATTAATGAGGTCGGTTCGGTACGGGACCGTGCGACCGGCCGCGAGGTGATGGAGCAGCGCGTACGCGAGTACATCCGCCGGAACCTGTGCGATCCGGAACTCTCGGTGGAGAGTATCGCCAAGGCGATGGGATGTTCGCCGCGCTACATCCATAAAACCTTCGAGGGCAAGGAATCGGTGTCGCGGCTGATCTGGTCGCAAAGGCTCGACCGGTGCAGGCTCGAACTCATGGCAGCTCACGGCCAGAGCATCACGTTGACAGAACTCGCTTATGAGTTCGGCTTCAGTAGTTCCGCGCACTTCAGCCGCACCTTCCGATCCCGTTTTGGCATGACGCCTAGCGATTTTCGGATTCGGGTGGCGGATGGCAGCCTGATCAACTGAACACTTGGATGGGTCCTGCCCAATGATCCGGAGAAGGATTGCCGCCGGCGTGAGAGAGCCGGCGGCATAGCTCCCCGCGTTAAAAGCGCTTCTTCACGCTTAGCGCCCACTCGCGCGGATGCCCGGGCTGGGAGGTTGAAATGCCACCAGTGCCGAGCGTCTGGTCGCGATTGGTCAAGTAGTAATACTTGTCAAACAGGTTGGTGACCTCGAGTGAGATATCAAAGTCCATTTTGGCCATGTGATAAGTCATCCGGGCATTGGCCAGTATGTAGTCGTCAATAAGATTGGAAGGCCGATTTGCAGCGTTGGAATAGATATCTCCCTGGAACGTTGCATCGAATCGTGGCGTTAAGGTGTCACCATCGCCAAGCTGAATTTGGTACTGCGCACCCACGCTCCATTTCCATTCCGGCACATAGGGGGGCAGATCGGTGAGTTGAGGCCCATTGGGCAGTGAGGGGCCGCCCGCCTGCGGATTGATATTCTTGTACTGGAAATCGAGATAGCTCAGCGATCCGTCGATTGTCAGGCCGTCCACGGGTTCGAGTACCGTTTCTATCTCGAAGCCCTTGATCGTGCCGTCGCCAGCATTGGTGACAAGGGCGCAGGGCCCAGGACCGCCGAATTGCGGGCATGTCGAAAGGGTGAGTTGGATGCCATCGTAATCGGCGTAATAGGCGGCGACGTTGAGCCGCACGCGGCGGTCGAGCAAATCGCTTTTGAACCCGATTTCGTAAGAGGTTAGCGTCTCCGGTGCGAACGGCTGGACTTGTGCGGCGGTGAACGGCCGCGGGTTCACGCCGCCGCCCTTGAAGCCAGTCGAATATTGCGCATAGGCCATGAAATTGCGCGTAAATCTGTACTGGACTGCGGCGCGGTAATCGAACCGGTCGTGGTCGTAGATGCCGACTTGGCCATTGATCGCTGCGTTCTGCACCGAACCGTCGGGCAACAAGCGGACGAAGGTATAGTCCTTGTGTTCGTCGGTGTAGCGGATACCGCCGATCACCGATAACTTGTCGGTCGCGTGCAATTCCAAATTGGCGAAGGCCGCGATTGTATCGGCATTCACCGGATCGTTCTGCTGGAACACCGGCAGGGGCGAATAGCGCAAATCCTGGAATGAATAGGCGAGCGAGCGCTGGTCCATGTAAAAGCCGCCCAAAGTCCAGTCGAGCAGGTTGTCGACCTTCCCGCTCAGCCGCAATTCCTGGCTGAATGACCAGAAGTCGATATCGGTCACGCCAAGCGTATGTGCCAGCGGCGAAAGATCGGCGTCGGTCGGGAAATGCGCGTCATAGGCGCGATAGGCGGTGATCGAGGTCAGCGCGATGTCATCCGAAAGCTGCCAGGCGATATTACCCGACAGGCCCCAGCCATCGAACTTCACCCGGCCGTCGGCAGTGACCAGCGGACGCGAGCCATCGGCCGGATCGATGAAGTTCGCATAATTGCAGAATCGGCCGCAGATGAACCGGTCATCGAATGGGACGGGGGTTGGAAACGGGTTGATGTCCAGCGAACCGGTATAATGGGCAATTTTCAGCACTTCGCCGGCCACGGTGTGATCTTCGTGAGTGTAATCGCCCGCAATGCTGATCTCGATGTTGTCCGAAGGCTCGAGACGAAGCTGCGCCCGGAAGGCCTGGGTGCTGACTTCACCTTCGCGGGCTAGCAGGCAATTCGTTTCGCTTCCCACCAGCGGGGGAACACCCTCGCCGGGATGGGCGCAGCCATAGTCGATCCGATCGACATAGCCGTCCTGCCACTTTCCCACTCCCGCGAGCCGGAACGAAACGCCCTCCGCCAGACCGACATCCATGCCGGCGCGCAGGTCGATCCGGTTGCGGCTGCCGAACGTCCCTTGGGCGTATCCCGAATTATCACCGGTCGGTTTCTGCGAATACAACTTCACTGCGCCGCCGATCGAGTTGCGGCCGGCGAGCGTGCCCTGCGGCCCGCGCAGAATCTCCACCCGATCGAGATCGAGCAGATCGAGGATCGAACCCGGCAGGGTCGCATAATAGACATCGTCGACATAGATGCCGACGCCCGGTTCAAGCGCGGGATTATAATCGAACTGGCCCACGCCGCGAATCTGTGCGGCGAGCGAGTTGCCGTAGATGTTCGACTGTGGCTTGAGCGTAACGGAAGGGGCTTGGTTGGCGACTTGCGACAGATCGGTCTGACTGCGCGCCTCCAGCATCTCGGCATTCACCGCGGTGATCGCCAGTGGCGTATCCTGCAGGTCCTGCTGGCGGAACTGCGCGGTCACCAGGATGACATCGTCGGCACGGCCGTCGCTTTTATTTGCCTGTGCGTCCTGCGCCTCGGCACTCGTGCCAATAATTGCCAGAACCGTGGCTCCCGCCAATAGCAGTGCCTTTCGACCCCGAGCCGGCCTCATCGCCATCCTCATCGTGTGTCTCCCCATATGGCCCGCGACCCGCCGCGGCGCGGGCCCTTTATCGTTGCTTGGGGAATGACACCTCACAGCGACAGACGCTCACCCAGACAAGAAATTTCCTTTGTCTTTTTGGGAACCGGCGGGGCACCCGGCGACAATAGAGTTCCCCTGGCGAGGGCGCGCTCAGAAACAGCATTTGTCAGCGGTGCACTAACTCCTTCTTTCATGTGGGGCTGCCAGGCCGACAGGGTCGATCTCTCCTCAGGCCAGGGAGGAAGCGGCAGTTCGCGTCGGGAGATGCGGGAGAGCGCAGCTCCGCCGTCCTTTTCCTCCGTCCTAGGCGTTCGTTGACCCCTCTCGAAAACCCGCTAAATCGCGCGGTTCCCGGCGCGTGGGGCGGTTAGCTCAGTTGGTAGAGCATCTCGTTTACACCGAGAGGGTCGGCGGTTCGAGCCCGTCACCGCCCACGCCGCGCGGCTTCCTGCACGGGTGGAACGCCCGGTTATGGCGTGACATTTCC
>Ga0182747_1002623_pt1 | contig 12512 bp, 8 predicted proteins | sample eDN3rd30CBELigBY_FD_128526 | JGI IMG/M metagenome (GOLD analysis project Ga0182747, IMG submission 128526) | Enriched backyard soil microbial communities from Emeryville, California, USA - eDNA 3rd pass 30_C BE-Lig BY (version 2) (version 2) | ecosystem: Environmental > Terrestrial > Soil >...
AGCGGGTTGCAGCTGGCAAGTCCACCTTTGATGGATGCATCAAACCGATTCCGGCAAGTCAACAAGTCCAGCAGTGGTCCTACCCAGCCACCGGGGGGCAGACCGACTCCTATCTTTACCAGCAGCGACTTCAAGATTACATTCGCTGTGAGGCAGAGAAGGAAGTCAAACGACAAACAGGGCAAATCTTTAATATCGTACCTTGTCAGGCACCGTAGCATATTCGGCTATCACCTACGGACAGGATTCCAGTTGCGTGAGGGTTGGGTCTCGACTGCTGTGTTCACCAGCCGCTGCTCAAGAACCTCGACCTGTGTGCTTAGCTCCTCAATCTCCAGATGCAACTCCTTGATGGTGTCCGCATATCTGAACATGACGAGGTCAATTCGTCTGTCAAGTTACGCTTGCCATCCCGCGCTGATGAATGAACCAGCACGCGAGAGATGTTCTGATCCACTGCGTCCGAAGAGGCCACGGTAGAATCTGAATGCGAGTGCCGGACCCATCACCAATCCCATCGGGTTGTCCTCCAACATCTACTCTAGCCACTCTACAGTTGGAGTAGTTAGACGAGACCTGCCCCTATACCTTGCTCGATTCCGAATCTGTATCCGTGGCTAGGTTCCCGTCCAACTATGAGGTAATCCGCGAAAACGAAGAAACGCATAAGTAGATACGACAAAGCATGGTCAGCGTTGATACAGACAGTTACTGGTCTGGTCAGGACTCTCTCCCGATAGGAGCGATGTGAAGCATTCGCGTGTTACCCCAGAAGCCTGTATCTGACCAGCTTGGTTCCATTGATTCCGGTGGATTAACTTCGAAGCGGATCCCCGACACATCGAAATGTCCTGAGCGATCGATGTTCGCGATTACGGTCGCGGACGCGTGAGATGGATACGCACCGAGATACGGTATCTGTGCTACCCAACCGAGTACGAATGCTCCGATCTCGGAGATCTGAGGGGACGGATTGCTGCTGGGATCGCTGACGTTAACGTAGATCGCAACAACCTCATCGTATTCCCATGTTGACATCAAGACGCTGTATGCTGCTTGAGGGTAGGCATGCGGCACGCAATACATTGTCACCCAGCCCGCGGACGTTCTATTTGGTTCACCGCAGTCCCCGATGGCATTCAGGTGCATTAGTGCAGTATCGGTATCCAAACTTGGGATGTGGTCGTAGACAGGTGCTGGTTCGTCAGGAGGAGCATCCCCTGAGCCATACCTCCACTTGAAGTAATGCTGTCCGACATTCCCAGCCTCAACCCTCCACGCAGGATCATTATTGGGAGTGTAGGTCAAGCATCTGCGCTCGAAGCACTGGATCAGAACTGGTTGGACTGCCCCTGCCACCTTGACTCTTGCCCAATAGGCTTCCGTCAGCGGGTACCCAGTGGCGTAAAACGGGTTCTCGAAGAGCGGTGCTTCTACGTATGCCCCATCCTCGTACACCGTTCCCCACGAGTTCATGAAATCCCAGAATGGCGTCGCGATCGTGTGGTTCGTTTCGGGGATATGGACAGCGGTGCCAACCCCGTAGTTCGCCATCTCCGGAACCGTGACGTACAGTCTTCCAGCTGATCCAGGAGACAAGAACTGGGTGATTACATTTCCCACACCGAATGGTTCCTCGTCCTGTAGCAACCCCATGAACCAGTAGGTCACGTTACTCGTGTCATCAGTGTCACCAGCGACGTTCACACGTGCGGGTTCGCGTGTCTTGTACGCGCTGTCACCGACCTGTATCTGGCCGGTCATCAGTTCCGTGACCAGTAGGCCGTTCGTGACCTTCCACGGGCTATCAGCCGGGACGTTGGGATCGTGGTTGATCTCCATTCGGCTCTTGTCGAAGTACTGCACCTCGCGGATTCCACTCGGAGCTTCGGTGTACTCCTCAGGACCTGCCGCAGTGAAGGGCTCTGGTCCCCACATCCACGTCCGGCTTACGGCAAAGTCAGCTACCGGCTTGTCCGTGCGTTGCCACGTACGAGTGAACGCATCGTTGGTGATGGGCACAGCCGAGGCAGATGGAGCCAAGGTTCCAAGCATCGCAAGCACCAGCACCGCAGCGATCGCCACTCGTCCGAGAACTGCGTTCACGATGTCCTCCAGTTCACGCCTGTTCGTCATGTCCCGCTCGCTCATCGCGCAGGCGCAAGAGATGTTCCACCAGTGCCAACTCGAGTGAGGAAGGCGAGGGCACAGGCTGGTGGACCTGATGCCCTCATGACTACCACGTCTGAACTTCGTGTTGGAGACTCGTCAGTCTTCGGGCTTCAAGCCTGGTTGGTGGGATTCAGGCAGACTGCTTCGCTGGATGAAGGCGTCAAACATCTCGACTGTATCCTCTGCGGACCTGACGCTTGAGCGCAGCACGTTCGCACGATGCGTCACGTAGATATGGATGACGTAGTCCCGCTGTTCGAGCTCTGACAAGCGCTGACGCAGGCTCTCGCGGTAGCGGAACCGTGTGTTCGGTGGCGGGTATGGCCGCCCCAGATAAGCGGGCGTGACCCAGACCACGTTCCACCAAACGGGCTCCACCTCATCGATTGGAAACGCATCCAGTTGCTCGATAGCAGATCCAGCGCCACGCTCCCATCGCACCACCGGCACCACGCGAGACACCGAGACCCATATCGCATTCGGGTCCTCCTGCAACTTCGAGAGGTGTCGCCTAACGTGCTCGCGTTTGAAGAAGGCGGTGCTGACGGGTGAGCGTAGCCGTTCGGGATCATCTCGGTCCCACTCGACAATCCATCGCTCACGGGTCGTGTTCATCGTCTTCATTGCGCCATATACCACTAGTGATCTCCTTCGGTGTGCCATGAGTCGTGCGGTTCGCAGGCAGCGGTTTGACAGCAATCTGACAGCAAAACCGCAGCGAAGTAGGTATCCAGCGCGTAAGTGATGGCTGACCTTAGGCTTGTAGATGCGTCAAACGAGATCACCAAGGGTCATGGCGAGCCCCGGATCGTACTTCTAAGCCGCATGTCGCAGGTTCGAGTCCTGCCGGGGGCACTCTCACTGCATTCGTTACGCATCCTCCTCCGGGTTCCAGCGAGCGCGATAGAGCGGGCTGATGCCACAGCAGGCCTGCAACGCCTGCTCGATGGCGCGTGCGTCGGCGATGGAAGCGGCTTGCATGCGGAGCGGGTCGGCTTCGCGCCGCGCAACGATCAGCTCAGTGCCTCCACGGCTGACGGTGGTGATCTGCGTGCAATCTACGAGCAGTGACTCGCCGGAATGCTGCTCCAGTGTGACAGTTGCATCGTGAATCGAGACGGCTGAGCCATCGGTCAGCAGGAATCTGTTCGCGGACATCGTTTCGTCCCTTTTGGATATCATCGTTCAGGCTTGGGCGCGTCGATCGGATGACGCGTTGCACATGTTCGTACAGCAAGTCGCTCGCCGCGATATCAACAGGTCACGAGTAGTCGGGGGTGGCTGGCATCATGCGTCTTCCAGAAGTACCCTCCGGTGCGCGCGACCAGTTCGATCGAGCCCACTCGGTTGTCTCATCCAACCTGTTCTATCGCGCATACAAGGATTTCGCGGCCCATGATGGAACGATCTACGCAGCAGCAATAACGTTCTACGCGCTGCTGTCACTGATCCCGTTCGTCATTTTCGCAGTGGCTATCCTGGGCATTTTCATTCGTGATCCGGATATGCAGCGCACGATCACCGACCACATCATCGGACTGTTGCCGGCCGACGCGAACCTCGACGAGCCGATCGCAAACGCCGTCTCTTCCGTGGCAAGTATTCAACGCAGCCTGCTTGGTGTCCCGGCGATTCTCGGGGCGGCATGGACCGCGAGCGGAGTGTTTGGAGCGCTTCGTCGCGCGTTGAATCGGGCGTTCGACGTGTCATCGAAGCGCTCGTTCATTCGCAGCCGGCTGACCGACGTCGGTTCGGTGATCGTCCTGACATTGCTGTTGTTCGGCTCGACGATTGCGACGATCGTCCTGAGCCTGATTCGCGCCAGAGCGGTTGAGCGCTTCAACTTCATCTGGTCAAACTCAATCTGGTCGCTGGTGTTCCTGATCGTTCCGATCGCTCTGTCGTTTCTCGTGTTCCTGCTCGCGTTTCGCTGGGTCCCTCGACAGACGCTGGGCGTGCGCGACCTGTGGTTCGGCGCGCTGCTCGCGGCGGTCGGCTTCGAGATTCTGAAGTACGGGTTCGCCTGGTATGTTGCCACTATCGCCGACTACGATCGGGTGTATGGAGCGCTGGGCGGCCTGATCTCGTTCATGGGTTTCGTCTATTTCGCCGCGATTCTCGTGATCTTTTCGGCCGAAGTCAGTCGCGAGATGGCCTCTCGCCGTGCGATGAAGCGGGAACAGTCCGGGTACGATAGTTGATGTCGGCGCGGTTGCTGTCTGGTGAAGGGTGTTCGACGTGAGGGTGTCGCTGCGATTCTTCGCAATTGTCCGTGAGCGTATTGGTGAGTCCGAGCGGACGATCGAGCTGCCCGCCGGAAGTACGGTCGCCGATGTCCTGGCCTGGGTGAATGGCGAGTTCGCTGAGATCGCTCCGCTGTTCCAGGCCTCGATGGTGATGCTGAATCAGGAGTATGTCGGGCGTGGCGAGCCGCTGAGCGACGGCGACGAGATCGCCTTCATTCCGCCGGTATCGGGCGGCAGCCAGGATCACGTGCGAGTGACGGATGAGCCACTCGATCAGGTGGCGATCTCCGCACGCGCCGAGCATCCGGGCGCTGGGGCAATCGTTACCTTCGCCGGGGTGGTACGCGACAATGCGCGTGGCCGGGGCGTGCTCTGGCTAGATTACGAGGCCTACCCAGCAGCTGCCGAGAAGATGCTGTTGCAGATTTGCGGTGAGATGCGCGAGCGTTGGCCGGTCCTGGCGGTCGCTGTCGAGCATCGCACGGGTCGACTTGAGATCGGCGAGGCGAGTGTCGTCATTGCCGTTTCGTCGGCGCACCGCGACGCAGGCTTCGAGGCGTGTGCGTACTGCATCGAACGCATCAAGGAGATCGTGCCGATCTGGAAGAAGGAGGCCTACGCCGACGGCGAGGTCTGGATCGGCAGTGAGGCGGCCTATCAGGTCGAGACAGGGCGCATCCCTGCATCACCGGAGTAAACCTCGTTCACATGAGGATATGTGAGCGTCCGACATCGCTCGAGTGTTGTCGAAGGCTTGCGTCAGCCTCGAAAGCCGTCTAGAGTGCGCCCGACCGCCATCCGTTTGTGGCTATCAGGGAGGGTGACGAGACATGGTGACGCTGGACGATCTGCTCAAGATGGCCGATGACGCTCGGGACGAGGTGATCGAGCTTACGCAGAAGCTCGTGCAGATTCCGAGTGTGAACACTGGCCGCAACGCTGAGCCGCCCTGGCCGCCGACAGGCAAGCCGGCAGCCGGCGAGCCGTATCCCGAGCCAATCGTCCCATTCGACGGCAGTGGCACGACCCGCACCGGTGATGAGCTGCCCGCCGCCGAATTGTTGCGCGACAAGCTGCAGGCGGACGGCATTGAGTCGACCATCTACATCCCCGGTGAGAACCGTGGGAACATCGTCGCCGGCCTCGGCGATCCGGGCGCCCGACCGAAGCTGCTGATGCTCTCGCACATTGATGTCGTGCCGGTGGAAGATGCCTCACAGTGGACACACGACCCGTTCGGCGGCGAGATCGTCGAGGGCCGGCTCTGGGGCCGCGGCTCATCGGACATGAAACAGATCGTCGCTGCCGAAACGATGGCGCTCATTCTTCTCAAGCGCGCCGGCGTCAAGCTCAAGGGCGAGCTCACCCTGGCGGTGTGTGCGGATGAAGAGTCCGGCGGCGCGTACGGGTTCGGCTGGATGGCGCAGCATTACCCGGAAATCCTGCGAGCAGACTACTCGGTGAACGAGGGCGGTGGCGCGCCAATCAAGGTTGGCGATCGCCTCATCTACCCGATCAACGTCGGCGAGAAGGGCCGCATGGAAGTGCACATCCACATCGTTGGACGTGGCTTCCACGCGTCACAGCCATGGAAGGCCGACAACGCCATCTATAAGGCTGAGGAGGTCATTCGCCGGATTCGCAACTACGAGCCGGAGGTGTCGGTCGATAACGCCGCCTTCACTGATCTCAAAACGCTCGCTGGCATTGATGAGCCAGTCACCGTCGATAACCTCGAAGAGGTTCTGGCGAAGGTCGACGAAGTGAACCCGAGCCTCGCGTCGTACCTCCGTGCTGCCAGCCGGATGACGTTCGTCGCGACGATGATCAACGCCGGAGTGAAGTCCAACTCGGTCGCCGAGAACTGCATGATTACGTGCGACGTCCGCTCGCTGCCGCACCAGAGCCCTGCCTACGTTCAAGAGCAGATCGAGAATCTGCTGTCGGGCGTCGATGGTGTGCGCGTAGAGGTCATCAACACGGCGGTGTCGAACGCGTCGACCTACGATTCGGAGCTGGCCGACCACATCATGACCGCCACGAAGAAGGCGATCGGCCGTGACGATGTCGAGTTCGTACCAGGTCTGACGGTTGGCTTCACCGACTCCCGCTTCGTCCGCCCACTGGGTAACGTCGCCTACGGCTTTATGCCGGGCCACCCGGACTCGGACCCGAGCAAATCCGGCGCGCACAACATCAACGAGTCGGTTGACCTCAATACGATCATGTCGATCACCCGCTATCTTGTTGCACTCGCCTGGGAGACGGTCGTCGATCACGACTGAGTGCCGGTAAGATCAGCGACATGGCGACGCGAGGGTGCAACACCGCACCCTCGCGCTCGTGTACGGAGTGACTCGTCGTGGCTGACGGTCGGATCCGCATTGCCAGCATGGTCGCCTTCTTCTTCCTCGTCGGCGCTGCGCTGGCGCTATCAGTCATGGTTTCCGGCGACAACACGTTAGCCATCGACCTGCGGATTTCTCGCGCTGTGCAGGATCGTGGGTTCCTGGGTGATCGCTGGATTGAGGCGCTCGGGTACTGGGTTGGCGCGTCGGCGATTGCGTTGCCGTTCGTTCTGCTCGTTGCCTTGTGGCAACTCCGCAATGGGCAGCGATGGGTAGCGGCACTGCTGATCGGAGCGGCGGCGATGCGTCCGGTCAACGTCCTGACCAAGATTCTGATCGGTAGCCCGCGGCCGACAGCCGAGCAGGTCGAGGTGTTGCGTCAGAGTTCCGGCAATGGCTTCCCGAGCGGTCATGTCTACGGCACGGTACTGATCGCCGGAGCGCTGTTCCTGGCCGCGCCGGTGCTGTCAGCATCGCGGCTCAGATGCGTCCTCATCAGGGTATGCGCGGCTCTTGCCCTCGTAGCGACCGCGTACAGTCGCGTTGCCTCCGGCGCGCACTGGCCCTCGGATGTACTCGGTGGTCTCCTCTGGGGGACGGTAGCGCTGCTGATAGTCGTTGCCGTGGTTGACCGCTGGTTTAAGCGACCGCCGCGATTGCGGCCCGTTGGTACGACGAAACAGACGGTCGAAGGCCGGTGACCCAAGCGCCAGCAGCGACACGACGACAGGCGGCCCGAACATGAGCAGCACGACGATCTGTTCCACGCGCTGGAATGTGTAACCCTCCCACCCCCAGATCCAGATCAGAACGGGATAGGCTGCCATTGCGCCCGCAGTCCAGGCCATAACCCGCGCGGCTGCCCAGCGCGACGTCGCCAGCCCAGCCAGTGCGACCAACCAGATGAGGTACCAGCTGCGGAAGTTGAGCGTCGCCAGAAGCAGGAAGACGAACACGACCGCGAACATCGCATCCGGCAAGCGCTGCGGGTGCCTGCCAACTCGCCATAGCCAGAGCAGCCCTACTGCGCAAAGCGCGAGCAGGCCGATCGCTTGAACGAGACGGACCGCAGTCGGCTCGGTCGTAATCTGCGCCAGGTCCTTGATTGCGAGCGAGGCGGGCGAGGTCGCGTAGATCCTGCCCTGCGTAGAGATGCTTTCGCGGATCGCGCCGATGTCGTAGAACGGCGCAAGCCCGCCGATGACCACGAGGGTGCTGAGAATGACAGTCTGTACCGTCGTGCGACGGAGTGATCCGTTTGCGCGCGCCTGCCGGCCGACGGCGATTGCTGCCAGGGGCAGCAGGATCAGTGCGACGTACTTCAGCAGGACGGCGGCGACGAGAATCGGGATGACCCACGCAAGGCGCTGATAGCGCCAGGCGACGACGCTCGCCACCAGGAACAGGGCAACGACCGTGTCGTTATGGCCGTTTCCGATGCCTTCCCAGAGAACGAGCGGGTTCCAGACGAACAGGAGCGCAGCCGCTGCCGGGCGACTGGCTGGTTCGCGTGCTGCCCCCTTCGCAATGAGCCATCCGGTTGCCAGGACGGCGTTGAGCGCCAGCAGCTTGAAGCCCAGCAGCGCGCGGAGAAGATGGTCGCCAGCGAGCGCGGTGATCGGTGCGGCGATCAGTGTCCAGAGCGGGCCGTAGGGCGAGGTGTGGCTCGCCCACTCGCCGCTCACCAGCCGACGCCACTCGTCGTTCGGAACGGCGTTCGGCGTGACGGCGATGGGATCGAATCCGTACTCCGTGAACAGCCGCGACCGGGCAGCGTACATGTGCATGTCGGTGGCATTGACCGGGTACATCGCCACCAGAAACAGCCCGGCAATCGCGGCCGCAGCCAGGATGATGACAAGCGCGATCTGCTGGTTGCAGCGCCGCGTAATGAGGTAGCCGCCGATGTAGAGCGCGAACCAGACGAGCAGGCCGGTGACGAAGATCTGAAACGAGCTGGTGGTGTAGTTGGACAGGCGACCGAGGTCAGTCAACTCCCAGACATGCTCGGCCAGCGGATAGCGCAGGGCGAAATACACAGCCGGCGCGACCATGCCGATCGCCAGCAGCGTGAGGAGGGCCAGCGGTCGCCACTGGATCGCGTCCGCGTCTGAATGGTCGACAGATTGCGGGTACGTTGAGCCGGCCATCGACACCTTTCCGTGCGGCATAGATGCTGTACTCGGTTCTTGCGCCACGGAATCCTACCAGTGGTAACGGTCGACGTTACGGACGCGCGCAAGCGCGGTCGAAACTCGTAAGATGACTGCACATGCCGGACGGTCGGTCGCAAGAAAGGGCCGGACTCTGAGCGTCAGTATGCTGCGCTATCACCATCGCTACCGGGAAATCGCCGGCGTGATCTCACGCCACGGGCTATGGTGGCTGGTCCAGCAGTTCGGCCTCGATCGTGTTCCGGTGCTCGGACGCCTGGGCTTCCGCGGCGGGCGGGATGCCGACCTGTCGCAGGCCGAGCATCTGCGGCTGGCGCTGGAGGAGCTGGGCCCGACCTTCATCAAGCTCGGCCAGATCCTGTCAACGCGTGATGATCTCCTGCCGCCAGAGTACATCATCGAGTTGGGCAAGCTTCGCGAGAATGCCCCGCCGGTCGATGCGGACGCGATCATCGGCGTCATCGAGCGTAATCTGGGCGGTCAGCTCGGCGATCACTTCGCGACCTTCGAGCGCGTTCCGCTGGGGATCGCGTCGATCGGTCAGGTTCACGGCGCGACGCTGCATGATGGTCGCTCGGTTGTCGTCAAGGTGCAAAAGCCCGGCGTGCTGGAGCGCATTAACGAGGACCTGCATGTCTTTTCCCAGTTGGCGTCGTTCGCGCAGCGCCACTCGCCACTTGCAGAGCAGTACGATCTCGTCGACCTGGCTGAGGAATTCAGCTGGACGCTGCGCAACGAGCTGGACTACCTCCGCGAGGGACGCAACGCTGACGCGTTTCGCGCCGACTTCTGCGACGTCGACGACCTGGTCGTTCCCGAAATCCACTGGGAGCTGACAACGGCGCGTGTCCTGACGATGGAGCGGATCGAAGGGCTGCGGATCAACGATATTGCCGGCCTCGACGCTGCCGGTATCGATCGCCCAGCGCTGGCGCGCCGCGCCGCACGCATTATCCTGGATGAGGTTTTCCTCCACCGCTTCTTCCACGCCGATCCGCATCCCGGTAATTTCGCGGTCTTCAACGATGGTCGGATCGCCGCGTATGACTTCGGTATGGTCGGTCGGCTGAGCAAGCGCAACTCGCGACTGTTGCTGTCGATGCTCTGGGCTGTGACGCGCGAGGACGCTGACCGCATCATTGATGCGGCGACCGGACTCGGCATCATTCAGGGCCGCTTCGATCGCCACACGCTGACGCGCGACATCGAGCGCCTGATCGATCGCTACCAGCGCATGCCCGTGGGTGAGATCGATCTCGAAGTAGTGATTCGCGACGTGACGACGCTCATCCGTATGCACAAGCTGCGCCTGCCCGGCGATCTGGCACTGCTGCTGAAGACGCTGAGCATGCACCAGGCAACGGCCATCCGACTCGACCCGTCGTTCACGCCGCTGGAGATTGCCGCTCCATACGCGCGACGCGCCGTTCTTGAGCGCTACGAGCCGCGCGAGCTCAGCACGCGCCTGCTAACTGGCGCGGAGGACGCCTTCGAGCTGCTGGTCGATGCGCCGCGCAAGCTCGACCGGCTGATCAACATACTCGAGAGCGGCAATTTCGAGACGGCCATTCGAGTCGTCGAGGCCGAACGCTTCGCGCGGGAGCTGCAGTCGCTTGTCAACCGACTCGTCGTCGCCTGGCTGGTTGGCACCAGCCTGATCAGCCTGAGCGTGCTGCTGGCGATTTATCGACCAAGCGGCCTTGAGGCCTGGCTGGGGCCGCTGTTCTGGATCGGTGCGTCAGTGACGGTCGCGGCCGGCGGCATCCTGGTGCTGATTCTGATGCGCCGCCGGCCGTGATCGTGAATCGCTACAGGTAGCGGTCGAACCAGTCGAGGATGGCGTTGAGCCGTTCGATGCGGTGCTTCGGCTGTCCGGTTCGCGACATGCCGTGGCTCTCGTCCGGATAGAGCATCATCTCGACGATCTTGCCGCGCCGCTTGAGCGCGGTGAACAGCTGCTGCGCCTGTCCGATTGGACAGCGCATATCCTGCTCCTGATGCTCGATCAGCAGCGGCGTGTCGATGTACTCGACATAGGTGATCGGCGAAAGCTCCCAGTAGATGTCGGGGTCATCCCACGGATCGCCGCCGATTGTCTGATCTGCCATTGCGAAGTAGATGTCGTCGGTGCCGTAGGTCGAGTACATGTCCGACAGGCAACGCTGTGTCACTGCCGCCTTGAAGCGATCGGTGTGGCCGATGACCCAGTTGGTCATGAATCCGCCGTAGGAGCCGCCGAGGATGCCGAGCCGCTCCGGATCGACGTAGCCCTGCTCGATTGCCCAGTCGACAGCGGCCATCAGGTCCGGCATGTCGTTCTTGCCCCAGCCGCGGAACAGCGAGCCGGCGAACTCGTCGCCATAGCCGGCCGAGCCGCGTGGGTTGGTATAGAGCACGACGTAGCCACGGGCTGCCAGCGTCTGGAATTCGTGCATCAGCGCCTCGGCGTACATGCCGAACGGACCACCGTGGATCTCCAGAAGCATCGGGTACTTTGTATCCGGGTCGAAGTTGGCCGGCTTCATAATCCAGCCGTGGATCATCGTGCCGTCGGCACTGGCGACGCGGAACTCCTCCGGTTGCGAGAGTGCGACGCTGTCTGCCCATTCGTCGCCGACGTGCGTGAGCTGGCTCAGCGTGCCATCGGTTTCGCGAATCCAGATATCACCGGCTGTCGTTGGTGTTCCGATGCCGAGTGCAAGACGGCCATCCGGCAGTGGCGCAGCACTGCTTACCTTATGTGCGCCGCTGGTCAGCAACGTGACGCCGCCGTCTGGCACGGCAACACGCGCGAGCTGGACCGAGCCCTCATCGCTGCAGACAACCAGCAGCGACTTCCCATCCGCTGCCCAGCGCGGCCCGCTGTCGGCAAAGAAGGTCGAGTCGCCAATGCCCTGATCGGCCAGTGACCGGTCGAAGCCGTCGCTCATGGATTCCGGCGAGCCGCCGCCGGCCGGCACAATGAACAGCTCCGTCCGAGCCGCGTCGGATGACAACTTGCGCGTGCCCATGCAGGCGATTGTCGTGCCGTCTGGCGACCACGATGGCCGTCGCCAGTTGCCGGTGCCGTCGCTGACGCGCCGGATGTCCTGACCGGCCGGCCGGATTGCGTAGATATCGCGATTGTTGGACAGCTCCCAACCCTCTTCGCGGTTCGAGGAGAAGGCGATCTCGTGCCCGGTCGGCGACCAGGCCGGGTTCGTGTGCTCGAAGGGGCCGTCGGTCAGTTGTCGCGTCTGCCCATCCACAACGTCAACGACGAAGATCTGGCGGTAGTGGTCGTCGAGAAAGCCCTCGCCGTCGAAGCGGAAGCGGATCGTCGTGATGACGCGCACATCGGTGTTCTGCGGAGCCTCGCCGTGGCGCACCTTCGACACAAGCGCGATCTGGGTGCCGGAGGGTGACCAGACGAAATCTTCGACCGGTCGATCCAGCGACGTGAGCCGCGTTGGTTCGCCACCGGCAACTGGAACCAGCCAGATTTGGCCCTTGCCCTTGTCATCCGGGTTGCGATCCGAGGTAAACGCGATTGTCTTGCCGTCTGGCGACCAGCGCACCATGCCGTCGCGATG
>Ga0182747_1002625_pt1 | contig 12507 bp, 7 predicted proteins | sample eDN3rd30CBELigBY_FD_128526 | JGI IMG/M metagenome (GOLD analysis project Ga0182747, IMG submission 128526) | Enriched backyard soil microbial communities from Emeryville, California, USA - eDNA 3rd pass 30_C BE-Lig BY (version 2) (version 2) | ecosystem: Environmental > Terrestrial > Soil >...
CTCGCCCTGCACGAACATCAGGCACGGGCTTATCAGTTGCTGTCATCGCCCGGTGTTCGCGGGGCGTTTGACCTCGGTCAAGAATCCGAGGCCACGCGCGAGCGGTATGGCCGCAACATCCATGGCCAATGCGTGCTGATGGCCCGCCGGTTGGTCGAGCACGGCGTCCCGATGGTGACGGTCAACTGGCACAACGACGGCCGAAACTTCTGGGACACCCACGGAGACAACTTCAACCGGCTCAAGAACGATCTGATCCCACCGGCCGACCAGGCACTTTCGGCGCTGCTGGAGGACCTGGATCAGCGGGGCATGCTGGAGGAAACGTTGGTCGTATGGGTCGGCGAGTTCGGCCGGCGACCGACGATCACGCCGGAAAACGCTGGCCGCGAGCACTGGCCGTTTTGCTACAGCGGACTGCTTGCCGGAGGCGGCATTCAAGGTGGGATCGTGCACGGATCCAGCGATGCCCATGCCGCCTACCCGGCGACCGATCCGGTCAGCCCACAGGATTTCGGCACGACGATCGTCCACGCGCTGGGGATGCCGACCGAGGCGATGTTGCCGGACCGCGAAGGCCGCCCGCACCGGATCACCTCCGGCAAGGTCGTCCAGTCGCTGTTCGCCTAGCTCTCCGTTGGAGTTCAGGCTTCAGCCTGTCTCTCGTGTTGGAGTCCAGGCTTCAGCCTGTCTCTCGTGTTGGAGTCCAGGCTTCAGCCTGTCTCTCGTTGGAGTTCAGGCTTCAGCCTGCTCCGTTCACCAAACGAAAAGACGCCGCCGTCGCGGGGGCGACGGCGGCGCAGAGCGGTGGGCAGAAGCCCCATCGGCGGGATCGGGTTAAGCCGATTTGCTGGTCGGCATCGGAAACAGTTGCCGGCGTCCGGCGACGATCGCTTCATCGATTGTGAACTGGCTGCCTTCGGGCTGGTCGGGCAGGTCGTACATGATGTCGAGCATCACATCTTCGAGGATCCCGCGCAAACCCCGCGCGCCGACACCTTTTTCCAGTGCCTGCTGAGCCACCATCCGAATCGCGTCGTCGGTGAAGTTCAGCTCGCAGCTTTCCATGCGGAACAGTTCCTGGTACTGCTTGATCAGCGCGTTCTTCGGTTCGCGCAGCACCTGGACCAAGCCGTCGACATCGAGCGGTTGCAGGTAGCTGATCACCGGCAGTCGGCCGACAAGTTCGGGAATCAGACCGAACTGCAGGATGTCTTCGGTCTGGACCTGAGCCAGCAGTTGGGCCTCGGTCTGCTCGTTGCGGTGACCGACGTCGCTGCCAAAGCCGAGCATCCGCTTGCCCAAGCGTTTGCGGATGATGTCTTCGATGCCGACAAACGTCCCGCCGCAGATGAACAGGATGTTGCTGGTATCGAGCTGGATGTACTGCTGCTCGGGATGCTTGCGACCGCCTTGGGGCGGGACGTTGGCGACCGTCCCTTCGAGCATCTTCAGCAGGCTTTGCTGCACCCCTTCGCCGGACACGTCACGGGTGATCGAGACGTTGCCGCTGCTGCGCCCGATCTTGTCGACTTCGTCGATGTACAGGATCCCGCGCTGCGCCGCTTCGACATCGAAATCGGCCGCATGCAACAGCTTCAGCAGCAGGTTTTCCACGTCTTCGCCGACATAGCCGGCTTCGGTCAGCGTGGTCGCGTCACCGATCGCAAAGGGGACGTTGAGCATCCGCGCGAGCGAACGAGCCAGCAGCGTCTTGCCGCTGCCGGTTGGGCCGGCCAGCAAGATGTTGCTCTTCTCGATCTCGACTTCGCCGCCACCCTGCCATTCGTTGGTCAACCGCTTGTAGTGGTTGTGCACCGCCACCGCCAGGATCTTCTTGGCCGAAGACTGGCCGATGACGTACTGGTCCAGATGCTCAACGATTTTCCGGGGAGCGGGAATATCGGTAAACAGCGTTTTGGACGGGCCGCGCCGACGCTGTTCCTGGTCGAGAATCGACTGGCACAGCTCAATGCACTCGCCGCAGATGTAGACGTCGCCGGGTCCTTCGACCAACGGCCCGACGTCGCGATAGCTCTTGCGACAGAACGAACAAAAAGCGTTCTTTTTGGTCGTTCCGCTCCCGCGACGGGAGGTGCTATTGGGGGTATCCTTCGAAGACATTCACGGGCTCCTTGCTGCTTGATTCGCCATGCTTGAGTAACCGGTCCAACTCGCCGCCACCAACCGTGAGCCTGAGCTCCGGTGGACGATGAATCGACTGGCGACTGCCACGGCAACGGACTGGGTGGTCCACAACTCGATGACTTCCCGAATCTCTCCGGGACGGGGCTTCCGTGTCCTCGAAGCTCGAGCAATTCGTGGTTTTGGGGTTAACGATCATATAAACGCGTCTGCTGAGCCCACGGCACTCTGGCTGGCGGAGGGAGTCTCCGCTGGTCAGGTTGCCAACCAACGCCGCGCCGACATCAGTCGGCAGACACTGGGGGAGGAGGCCATTCAGGGCGGTACTACGGGTCCGCACGACTCGCAGCGTCGTGGGCCCGATCCGCACCGCCGTGTGAGGCGACAGGGTCCGAGCCCGCGGCAATGCTATCGCCGTTGGACTTCGATTGTATCTTTCGGTATTCCGCCTCGGTTATGTCACCTCGGCGAAGCATTTCTTGGAAGTTTGACCGCAGCGCATCGTGCCCGAGCCGGTCGTCGGCGGTGTAGTCGCGAAACCTTGCCATCAGCGAAATGGCCGCTGCAAGCAGGATGCATAGAACCAGCATCCCAAGCACAGCCTGCACCGGTGTGGTCGTCCCTAAATCCAGCCAGCTCGACTCCATGGATATCCCGCCGCAAGTTCGAAGGGCAGCGCCGCTGCGCCGACATGTCTGCTGCTATTATCCGCCGTCAGCCCGCCGTTTTCCACCGTTTGTCGCTGCAAAGTAACGCACTTCGCGGCGGAAGGATCAAACTTTCCGCCGCTCTCTGCCGTAGTACCGCAGTCGACTCACGGCACGGGCGAATCATACGCAGCAGCCGGCAAGGGTCCAGCAAAAAAAGGCGGAATTCCCGCCCCTCGGTTTATGGGCCCCAAAAACTATTCTGCCTGCTGCTCAGCGCTGCTTATTGGCAGGGGCGGATTGACCTGCGACAATTGCCGTTAACGTCAAGTCCACCTCGATACGAGTTTGCCAGTGATCCGTGACCTGCCAGTAGAGCCTGCCGCATCGCCTGCCCTCTACTCCCACCTCGCCCACTGCCGGCCAGCCTTGCACACGCTACCTGCTGCTGCCACCGCTTCCCAAACAGTGTCTCAGCCTGACCGTAGCCGACGCTGGCTCGTGGCCATGACTTGCCTGCTGCTGGCGGTGCTCGCCGCTCCGGCATCCGCCAATGACGCTGAACCCGCCGCTGAGCACGCAGCCGAATCGACGGTTACGATCGATTACACGAAACAGATCCAGCCGATCCTCGCCCGCCGCTGTTACGCCTGTCACGGCCCTGCCGACGCGGCGGGCGGACTGAACCTGGCCGAGCGCGAGCCAGCGCTGGCCGAAACCGACTCGGGCCAGTTCGCAATCGTCCCCGGCGACATCGACGCCAGCGTGCTGCTGGCGCGGATCACGACCGAAGATGAATACGAGCGGATGCCGCCCGAAGGCGATGCGGTCACCGCCGAAGAAGCCGAGCTGATCCGCCGCTGGATCGCCGAAGGGGCACAGTGGGCGAAGCACTGGGCCTTCGAACCGCTGAACACTGCCGTCACGCCGCCAGCGGTCGCCGATTCGGCCTGGAACGCGCACCCGATCGATGCGTTCATTTACGATTCATTGGCCAAAGCGGGGCTACAACCCAATCCGCCAGCCGACCGTCGCACCCTGATCCGCCGCGCCTATTATGACCTGACCGGCCTGCCGCCTACTCCGGCCGAAGTCGAAGCGTTTGCCGCTGACAACGATCCGCAGGCTTATGAAAAACTGGTCGACCGGCTGCTCCGCTCGCCGCACTACGGGGAACGCTGGGGACGCCACTGGTTGGACCTGGTCCGCTTCGGCGAGACCAACTCGTTCGAGCGTGATGGCGCCAAACCGAATGTTTGGAAATACCGCGATTACGTGATCCGCTCGTTCAATGAGGACAAACCTTATGGGCAGTTTGTCCGCGAGCAACTCGCCGGTGACGAACTCGATGAAGTCACCACCGAGACGCTGACGGCGACCGGCTATTACCGCCTGGGGATCTGGGACGATGAGCCGGCCGATCCGCTGCAGGCCCGCTATGACGAACTGGACGACCTGGTTGCCACCACCAGCCAAGTATTTCTGGGGCTAACGATCGACTGCGCCCGCTGTCACGACCACAAAATCGGCCCGATCCCCCAGACCGACTACTACAGCCTGCTGGCGTTCATGGCCGATGTCAGGACGTATGGCACCCGTGGCGATCAAACCGGCAACAACCAAATCGATGTCACTTCGGAGGCCCTCAAACGCCAGTACGCCGAGAACGATCGCCAGCGGCGGCAGACCGAAGAAGAGCTGCACGCGATCGAGCAGCTCGGGATCGCCAAGATGTCAGCCCCCGATCAGCGCGCGACCGAAGGTTCGCAGCGCGAACGCAACCGCGTGCTGGCGAAACACCTGCGCAATCATCTCGACGACACCCAGTGGCAACGGCACGTCGAACTGAAGGCGGAACTGGAACGGATCGACCGCGAACTCAAGGCGTTGCCTCCGCGGGAGCAGGTTTTAGGGCTGGCCAAGAACGATGCCCGGCCCGGACCGACGCACCTGATGTTCCGCGGCAACCCACACGTCCCGGCTGAGGAAGTCGGCTTGGCGTTCCCGGCATTATTCGGTGAACCGGACCCGGAAACCCCTGAAGTCGGGGCCGATGCTCGCTCCGCCGGTCGCCGCCGGATTCTCGCCGACTGGATCGTCAACCCAGAGAACAAGCTAACCTGGCGGGTGATGGCCAACCGGCTGTGGCAGTACCACTTTGGCCGCGGCATCGTCGAGAGCAGCAATAACTTCGGTCAACTCGGCACACCGCCATCGCATCCGGAACTGCTGGATTATTTGGCGAACCGGTTGATCGCTGAAGGTGGCCAGCTCAAGCCGCTGCACCGGCTGATCATGACCAGCCAGACCTACCAAATGTCCTCGACCACCCGGCAGGATGCGCTCGCGGTCGATCCGCGCAATGAACTGTTGTGGAAGTTCGATTCGCGCCGGCTCAGCGCCGAAGAAGTCCGCGACACCATTTTGGCCGTCAACGGAGCGCTCAACCGCGACGTCTATGGCCCGAGCGTCTTTCCCGACCTGTCGGCCGAGATCCTGGCGGGGCAGTCGCAGCCCGGACAAGGCTGGGGCAAATCGACGCCGCAAGAACAAAACCGCCGCAGCGTCTACATCCACGTCAAACGTTCGCTGTTGACCCCGCTGCTGACCGCGTTTGACTTGCCGGAGCCGGACCGCAGTTGCGAAGCGCGGTTTGCGACGCTGCAGCCGGGCCAAGCGCTGGCGCTGCTCAATGGCGATTTCATCCACCAGCAAGCCAGTCGGCTGGCGGAATCGATCGGCGCGGCCGATCTGGATGATGAAGGTGTTGTCGCCGCGGCCATTCAGACGGTCTTGGCTCGAGCAGCTTCCGAGCAGGAAATTGCCGAGGGCAGCAAGCTGATGCAAGACCTGCAAGCCAACTATGGGCTATCGCGTGGCGATGCCGTCGACCTTTACTGCCTAACCGTCCTGAACTGGAACGAGTTCGTCTTCTTGGATTGATCCTTGATGGCTTCGCCGTTCAAAGATCATCCCCAACCGAAACCAGGAGTCCTTTCGTGAGTCACCACCGACCCACTCGCTCAGCATTTTGTGGCCGCACCCGTCGCGAGTTCCTTTGGCAGTCCGGAGCAGGCTTTGGGGCCGCGGCCCTGGCGTCGATGTTGCAGCACGATGGTTTTTTCGGCAGCAGCGCCGCGGCCAGCACCACGCCCGGCGCCGGTCCGCTGGCGATCAAGCCGCCGCACTTCGCTCCCCAAGCGAAGTCGGTGATCTTCCTGTTCATGTACGGCGGCCCGAGCCACATCGACTCCTTTGATTACAAGCCGTCGATGGTCGGGATGGATGGCAAGACCGTCAACGTCAAGACACACGGCCGTGGCGGTCACCGCAACGGCGGCCGGATCGTCGAGCCGCGGTGGAAGTTCCACCAGCATGGCGAGTGCGGCAAATGGGTCAGCACGCTGTTCCCGCACACCGCCAAGCATGTCGATGACATCGCCTTCATTCACTCGCTGACCGCCGACTCACCGATTCACGGCTCGGCGATGCTGATGATGAACAGCGGCAAAATCCTCTCGGGCAGCCCCGCGCTCGGCTCCTGGCTCACCTACGGTTTGGGGACAGCCAACGAAAACCTGCCCGGTTTTGTGGTGATGCTCGATCCGACCGGCGGACCGATCAGCGGCGCAAAGAACTGGAGCAGCGGCTACATGCCGGCGACCTATCAAGGGACCGTGTTCCGCAGCGAAGGGGCGCCGATCCTCGATCTGGCACCGCCCGCGGGGATGCCGCGCGGCGTCCAGCGGCGGCTGATCGATTCGATCCAGCAGGCCAACCATGAGCACTTGGCGACCCGGCCCGGCAATGAAGACCTGATGTCGCGAATCTCCAGTTATGAGCTCGCTTATAAGATGCAAAGCAGCGCTCCGGAAGCGGTCGATCTGGCCGGCGAGGACGCGGCGACGCTGGAGATGTACGGCATCAACCAAGAACGCACCCGCGACTTCGGTAAACGCTGCCTGCTCGCGCGGCGATTGGTCGAACGCGGCGTGCGGTTCGTGCAGCTCTACAGCGGCGGAGCTCACAACGACGACAACTGGGACGCCCACGGCGACCTGGAAAAGAACCACAACTACCACGCCGGCAACACCGACCAACCGGTCGCGGCGCTCTTGGCCGACCTCAAGCGAACCGGTTTGCTGGACGAGACGCTCGTCGTCTGGGGCGGTGAGTTCGGTCGTCAACCGACAGCGGAATACGAGACTGGCAGCGGCCGCGACCACAACGCGATGGGCTTCACGATGTGGATGGCTGGCGGCGGAATCAAGGGCGGCGTCAGCTACGGAACCACCGATGAACTCGGCGCGGCGGCGGTCGAAAACCCACTGCACGTGAAGAACCTGCACGCGACGATTCTGCACCTGATGGGCCTGGACCCCAACCACCTCGCCTACTTCTACGGTGGCCTCGATCAAAAACTCGTCGGCGTGGAACCGGTCCAGCCGATCCACGACATCATCGCCTAACGGTTGGATACAGAGAGAACTTCGGGCGGGTAAGACACGCCGCCAGCGGTACGGTCTTCCCATCCTAAGTTTGTGCTGTAGCAAAACACTCGTGGTCCGCCGAGGTTGAGTTGACGAGAACATGACAAAGTAGCAGGCGCCCAGAGTCTGCCTGCTACTTGAGTAATCGTCCGGCAAACTCCAGGCTGACGGGCCTCGGCGGCGGATGGGCGGGCCATTTCACCGGCATGTCATACGACCCAATCCGTACCGGTTCGTTCGGTACGCTCAATGACCTCCTCGCCCTTTCATAAACCCGCGTCGCCAATACAAGCCCGAAGCGCCAGCGAGCGACCTAATACAAGCCCGAAGCGCCAGCGAGTGACCAACCGACGCCAACGTGTGCCAGGTGTTTTTACTCGCTTGCGCATCGGGCTTGTAGGTTGCGGACGATTTGCTCAGGTGAGTGGCGTTTTCGTTTCTTGCCCGATGAAAATCCTCCAGCCAGTATTTGGCTCTGGACTTTCATAACGCCTGGATCAGGTTTTGGGGAGCATGCCACCAACCCAGCCCCGATTGAGCCGCTTTCCAAGGGGGCGTCCAAAATCATTGATGGGGGAGTGCTGCAGTGGTACGCTGGACACTGCCTGAAACTCACTGACTCGCTCATTGGTTGCTCGAGGTCCGCGATGTCGCGTCGATACGTGCTGGTGTTGCTCAGCGGATGGGTAGCGGTCTGTGCCGGTTGGCTGCCCACCGCTGTGGGAGAGGAAACGGCGGTCGACCGGGCCGACGAGACCTTCTTCGAAACTCGCATTCGTCCGCTGCTGATCGAAGCGTGCGTTCAGTGCCATGGTCCCGATGTTGCCAGCGGCGAATTGCGGCTCGACTCGCGGGAAGCGCTGCTCAAAGGAGGCGAGCATGGCCCAGCGGTGGTCCCGGGCGCCCCAGAGCAGAGCCTGTTGATCCTGGCCTTAAAGCACGCTGACGATCAGCCGGTTCAGATGCCGCCGGATGAACCGCTCTCCGTTGAGGCCATCGCCGATCTGACCGCCTGGATTGCCGCCGGGGCAAATTGGCCCGAGACGGAGGCGATCGGCCCGGATTCGCCGACAGCCCATTGGGCGTTTCAGCCGCTCGCGGACGTTCCCGTGCCAGAGGATCCAACCGGCCGGGGCGAGGCGCCGATCGATCGCTTCGTCGCTGCGGCGCGTCACAGGCAAGGCCTGCGGCCCAACGAGCCCGCCGACAAGCAGGTGCTGCTGCGGCGGGCTTACTACGACTTGATCGGGCTGCCGCCGACCACGGAACAAGTCGAAGCCTTCGTCGCTGACGACCGCCCGGAAGCCTTTGCCGGGGTGATCGACGCGTTGCTCGCTTCGCCGAGGTACGGCGAGCGCTGGGGACGCTACTGGCTAGACCTGGTCCGCTATGCCGACACGGCCGGCGACAACTCTGATTATCCGATCCCACAGGCTTATCTCTATCGCGATTACGTCGTCGACGCTTTCAACGCCGACGTTCCCTACGACCGTTTCCTGCACGAGCAGTTGGCTGGGGACTTGCTGGCCCGCGAGGCGCCGCCGGAAGAGTATGAGCGACTGGTGATCGCCACCGGTTTGATCGCGCAGGCCAAGCGGATGGGGACGCGCGAGTTGGAGGACATGCACATTGTGATCGAAGACACGCTGGCGACCGTCGCCCCGGCGCTGCTGGGGTTGTCGCTCCGCTGTGCACGCTGTCACGACCATAAATTCGAGCCGCTGTCGCAACAGGACTACTACGCCTTGTATGGCATTTTCGCCAGCACGCAGTATCCGTTCCCGGGGGCCGAAGAAGTGCGCAAGCAGACGCATTTCCCGCCGCTGGTTCCTCCCGACGAGTTGCGCAAGCGACAGGAAGCTGGCTCCGCGGAGGAAGCCAGCCCCACGGCGTACGCCGTTTCGGAATTGAAACCGATCGATGCGCAGCTTCAAAAGGCGGGCAACCCACGCGACTTGGGCGAAGCGGTCCCGCGCGGCGTGCCGCGCGTCTTGGATCCCGCAGGCCTGTCGATCGCCGCAGGGGCCAGCGGCCGACTCGAACTGGCGCAGTGGCTCACCACCAAGGCCGACTTCCTCACCGCACGCCTGATGGCCAACCGCCTCTGGCAGTTTCACTTCGGCAAGCCAATTGTGGCCACTCCTTCCGATTTCGGATATCGCGGCACGCCTCCGACCCATCCGCAATTGCTCGACTGGCTCGCGAAGGAATTCATTGCGTCGGGATGGTCGATGAAGGAGATGCATCGCCAGATCATGCTCTCCAAGACTTATCAGATGTCCAGCGAGCACGATGCCGCCAGTGCCGAGCAGGATACAGGCAATCGCTGGTATTGGCGGTTTGAACGTCGCCGGCTCGACGCCGAAGCGCTCCGCGACACGCTGCTGACCCTCGGCGGCACGCTGGATCTGGCACGTCCCGGTCCGCATCCGTTCCCGGAGCCTTCCAAGTGGACGTTCACGGCCCACCATCAATTCAATCCGGGCAGCTACCCTTCGAACCATCGCAGCGTCTATCTGATGGTTCAGCGGCTGCATGCGCATCCGTTTTTGTCGCTGTTCAACGGTGCCGATCCGAGTCTCTCCACGGCGATGCGCGACAGCTCGGCGCTGCCGCAGCAGGGGTTGTTTCTGTTCAACAACGAGATGGTTCACGAACAGGCCGCGGGCTTTGCGCGGCGTTTGATCGCGACTGACCCAAACGTGGCTCCTCGGCTGCGTCATGCTTACCTGAGCGTCTTTGCCCGGCCCCCATCGGCCGGCGAGCAATCGCACGCCACGGAATTTTTAAAGCGGTATGAAAACGCATTGGAAGCGGAAGGGGTCGCCGCGGAGGCTCGCGAGCTTGAGGTCTGGTCGGCGCTGGCGCGAACGCTGTTGGCGTCCAATGAGTTCATGTACGTTGACTGAACCCACAGACGAATCGGTTGGTTATGACACAGAATCATCGACTTGATCGCCGCGCTTTTTTGGCGGGCGCCGCCGCATTGGGCACGGCTGGAGAGTTGGCACTGCATCGCCAGTTGACATTGGCGGCGGAACTGAGAGGCGGTCATCCGCTGGCACCCAAGCCTGGGCATTTTCCGGCCAGAGCCAAGCACCTGATCTTTTTCTTCTTCACCGGCGGGCTGTCGCACGTCGACACGTTCGACCACAAGCCGCAGTTGAACAAAGACCACGGCAAGACGATCGGCAGTAACAACCGGCCGCTCAAGGGCACGGACTGGAAGTTCCAGCCTTATGGCGAGTGCGGCAAGATGGTCTCCGAATTGTTTCCGCACGTGGGCTCGGTCGTTGACGAGATGTGTTTTCTGCACACGGTCCGCGGAGACTCGGGCGGCCATTCTGCGGCGACGCTCGGCATGCTCACCGGTTCGATCACGTTTCCCATGCCGAGCATCGGCGCCTGGATCAGCTACGGGCTGGGCACACCCAACACCAATCTGCCGCCCTATGTCGTGCTGGCGGCCAAGGAACCATACAACGCCTATCTGGCGTGGGATTCCGGCTTCCTGCCCGGCTGCCACAAAGGAACGCGGTTCATTCCCGGAAGCGATTCGCTCCCCAACCTGACCAGCCCCATTGCGTCGGTTCGCCGCCAGGATCTGGAACGGATGATGCTGGACGACTTGAACCAGACTCACCTGGAGCGGCATGCGGGTGCGACCGAGTTGCAGGCTCGTATCACCAGCCTGCAAACCGCGCGGGGCCTGATGCAGCAAGCTCCCGAGGCGCTCGATATCTCGCGCGAGCCGCAGCATGTGCTGGATCTGTACGGCCCGGAGGCTGGCAACCCTGCCTCGTTCGCCGCGCAGTGCCTGACCGCCAGACGCTTGGTGGAACGCGGCGTGCGCGTGGTACAACTGTTCGATGTCGGCTCGAACACCAATTGGGACAACCACACCGACATGAAGTTGCATGAGAAGCTGAGCCGCAACGTCGACCAGCCGATCGCCGCGTTGATCACGGACCTCAAGCGTTGCGGCTTGCTGGACGAGACGCTGTTAGTGGGCTGTTCCGAGTTTGGCCGCACCCCCTGGGAAGATCTCACCCCTCAAGGCCGCGGGCATTACAACCGCAATTTCACGTGCTTTCTCGCAGGCGGAGGGGTGAAGGGAGGTTACAGCTACGGCGTTTCCGACGAGTACGGCGCGACGGCCGTGGAAAACCCGCTGCACGTGCACGACCTGCACGCCACGATCCTGCATCTGATGGGGCTCGACCACGAGCGGCTCACCTACCGCTACTCGGGCCGCGACTTCCGCCTCACCGACGTCCACGGCAACGTCGTGACCGACGTGATCGCCTAGACAAACCGCAGAGAGTCTTTCCGCCAATCACAACCCGAAGCGTGAGCGAGGACCTAACGCTGGGGCCAGCCGAATCCTCGCTCACGCTTCGGGTTATGAGGAATGTTTGTCTAGCTAGATGCCGAATCGATTCAGACGGGGCTCTCACGGAGGCGCAGAGGCACGGAGGAAGAATGCGGAGCCTCACCGCGAGCGGCAATGGCCGGACGCGATACTCCATGCCTCTGCGCCTCCGTGAGAGATTTTTTTTCAGTCATTTCCCCGCCCTCGATTTTCATCACACGTCACGCCGCAACGATGTGGCAGTGCGACGTTGCCTGCAAGCGCAAGTGGACGATCTGCGGCATGGTCGACCTCGACTTCCTCGTCTTCATCCACATTGAGTCGCATTGGAATTGCGTCTACTTTTCCAGATCGCTTAGTTGCAGATTCAGGGCCCCGACGGACATGCGGATTTCAATCAGTGAAATGGTTAATGAACCGACCATCAGAACCAGACTGATCGTGAAGACAACCTTTCCGAGAAAAATCAAACCTGCGAAAAGTAGCCCCATGCAGACGGTGCAGGACAGAAGACTTGCGACCCCGAGAGTCTGCATGTCTCGAATCAAGTTGACGCGCCGACGCAGGTTTGCAATCTGTGCTGCAGCGATGGGATCCGGAGTCGCTTGGTACTCGCGATGCAGCGTCCGGATGACGACTGCCAAGGCGAGGAACCGGTTGGTGTAGGCCAGCAACAGCAGCGAGATGGTTGAGAAGAGCAACGCTGGTGTGGTGAGGTCAATATTCATTTTCTGCCCTTTCAGGACAATTAACGGTGCCGCAGGTACCGAGCAAGGAATCCGGTCATCCGCAGGAATATAGGGCAAGGCATCGTCCCTCGGTCAGGTTCTCGCTGCACGCGTTTACGTCGAAC
>Ga0182747_1002626_pt1 | contig 12506 bp, 14 predicted proteins | sample eDN3rd30CBELigBY_FD_128526 | JGI IMG/M metagenome (GOLD analysis project Ga0182747, IMG submission 128526) | Enriched backyard soil microbial communities from Emeryville, California, USA - eDNA 3rd pass 30_C BE-Lig BY (version 2) (version 2) | ecosystem: Environmental > Terrestrial > Soil >...
AGGGCCAGCAGCTCGGGCAGCAGCGCCCGACGCAGGCCAAGGCCGGCGCCCTGCAGGGAGGGAGGTGTGTGCATGGTCAGGCTCCTGGGCGCGAAGTGCCCTCCCCGGCATCTACCCGGGGAGGATGCGGGCGAGGGTCAGTTTTTGGCCTGGCTCAGTTTGCCGTACAAGTCGGCAGGGAACGGCTTGCCGCTGGCGTCGAACTGGCCCTTGCGGAACTGGTACACCTCGCCCTCGGACAGGTAGCCGTCGTGGTCGGCGTCGATGGCGTCGAATTCGGCATTGGCGCCGGGGGCTTTCGCCAACAGCTCGGCACGGGATACCCGGCCGTCATGGTCGCTGTCGGTACGTGCGAACGAAGCGTCACCGCACTTGCCTTCGCCACATTTGCCTTCGGCCTGGGTGGCTTTGGCCGAGGCGCCGCCGGCACCGCATTTGCCCTCGCCACATTTGCCCTCGCCGGCCTTTTGCGCAGCGGCGAGTTGGTAGCCTTGTGGCAGCGGTTCGACGGCGAAGGCCGAAGCCGTGAGGTTGATACCGCCAACCAAGGCGATGCTCAGCAGGCCAAGGCGGGTTTTGTTTGGACGTTGGATACGGGTCATGGTGCTTCTCCTGAGTACGGTCATGCCGCTAGGGCGATAGAGCCAGGGAACGCCGCCATCGGGCTGTTCGTTCGGGCTGGCTCATTTGGCCTCAGGTGTGTATCCGGGGCGTATCAGGGTGCAGCGCGATTTGTAAGCGAACCGGTAATGCGCAGGGCGTGATACACAGTGATACACCGGCTCAGCCGATGCTCACCGCCTGGCTCACTTCCATCAGCAGCGGCACCAGTTCCTGCTCCACCTTTTCCACCGGCCAGGCACTGAGTTGCGCCGTGATGTTGATGGCCGCCACGACCTGGAAATGCACGTTGCGGATGGGCGCGGCGATGCCCACCTGCCCTACCAGCACTTGATCGCGGGTCAGTGCGTAGCCGTTGCGCCCGGCCTCCAGCACCCGCTCGAACAGGACCTCGCGGTCGATTTCGGTCTGCGCCGTGTAGGCCACCGGCACCACGTCGGCCAGGCTCGCCCGCACCCGTGCAGGCGGCAAGTCGGCCAGCAGCACGCGGCCGGCCGAGGTGCACCAGGCCGGCATGCGTCGCCCCGGCAACATCTCGGCATGGGTCTGGTTGGGGCCAGGAATGCGCATGACGTAAACGATGTCATGGCCGCTCAGGACAGACAGGTTGACCGTCAGGTTGCAACGCTCGCGGATCAATTTGAGCGCCGGCAATGCCCGGCTGACCAGCGGCGAGGCGTTGAGGTAGAGAAAGCCCAGCTCCAGCGCCTTGTGGGTCAGGCTGTAGCGCCGTGAACGTTCGTCCTTGGCCAGGTAACCCAGTTCGCACCAGGTATGGGTGAACCGCTGGGCCGCGCTCTTGGTCATGTCGCAGGCTTCGGCCAGCTCGGTCAGGCCGAGCGAGGGCTGGCCATCGCGGAAAATTTCCAGCACGCGAATGCCTTTCTCCAAGGTCTCGATGAACTGTGGGTGCTGCTGTCGCGCGTCTTTTTCGGTCACGTCGCATTGCCTCCTGCTGGGGCGCCAAGCATAGCCATCTTGACCGCTCACTGCGACCTGGCATATACATAGTACCACTACACGATAATTAGTATTGCATAGCGATACTCTAAGGAGGTTTGAATGCCTGGTCAACCGTCAACTAACTTGGCCACACGGCCCGCCTGGGAGCTGGCCGCTGAAATTCGCGCAGGACACTTGTCTGCGCGGGAGCTGACCGAGGCGTGCCTGGCGCAAGTCGAACGGCGCAACCCCGTGCTCAATGCCCTGGTCACCGTCGACGCCGAAGGTGCCCTGGCCAAGGCCGCTGCCGCCGACCGCCATCAGGCGCAAGGCAGGCCGCTTGGCCCGCTGCACGGTTTGCCGGTGGCACACAAGGACTCGTTCCTGACCGCAGGCATGCGCACCACCTGGGGTTCGCAGGTGTACGCCGAGCATGTGCCAAGCCAGGACTCGCTGATCGTCAGCCGCCAGGCCGAGGCAGGCTCGATCTTGCTGGGCAAGAGCAACCTGCCGGAATTCGGTGCCGGCTCGCAGACCTTCAACGAGGTCTTCGGCGCAACCCGCAACCCCTATGCCCCAACCTTGACCTGCGGCGGTAGCAGCGGCGGCGCGGCGGTGGCCCTGGCCACGGGCATGGTGGCCCTGGCCGACGGCAGCGACATGGGAGGCTCGCTGCGCAACCCGGCCAGCTTCTGCAACATCGTTGGCCTGCGCCCCTCCATCGGCCGCGTTCCGAACTGGCCCAACAGCAACAGTTTCGGCCAGCTGACGGTGGCAGGCCCGATGGGCCGCTGCGTGGCCGATGTGGCCTTGCTGCTGAGCGTGATCGCAGGCGAAGACCGCCGTGACCCGTTGTCGTTGCAATCGCCAGCACTGCCCCTGGACGCTCGCTTGCAAGGCGACTTCAGCGGCGCGCGCATCGCCTACAGCCCAGACCTGGGCGGCCTGCCCGTAGCGCCCGCGGTGCGTGCAGTGACCGAAGCCGGTGTGCAGCGCCTGGCCGACCTTGGTTGCGACGTCGAGCTGGCCGAACCGGACTTTCGCGGCGGCGCCCGGGCCTTCCAGGTGCTGCGCGCGCTGACCTACGCCAGCGGCTACGGCCACCTGCTCAAGACCCACCGCCCCCTGCTCAAGGACACCGTGGTGTGGAACATCGAGCAGGCCAGCCAGTTCACCGCGCAGGATGTGATCGACGCCGAAGCGGTACGGGCACGCATTTTCCGCGATACCCAGGCCCTGCTGGAACGGTACGATTTCCTCGTGGCCCCGGTCAGCCAGGTCTTGCCGTTCCCGGTGGAACAGCCCTTCGTCCGGCAGATCGGCGATCAACCAATGGACACCTACATCGACTGGATGAACAGCTGCTCGCTGATCACCCTCAGCGGTCACCCGTGCCTTTCGCTGCCTTGCGGCTTCAGCGAGCAAGGCCTGCCGGTGGGGCTGCAGATCGTCGGCCGTTATCGGGATGAACAGCGGCTGCTGGCGTTTGCCCAGGCGCTGGAGACACTCAATCGCCCTTATGTGGACCGCCCGCTGGTGGGATGACCCGCAACGCTGGCAAGGCGCGACAGACGCAGACACAACGCCGGCTTGAAGCCTTTTGAACAATGCCAATAACAGTCAAAGGAAGCCCTATGTCCATCCCATCCCACGCATCGCCCCGGGCGCGGCAACCGATCCGCGCCGCCGCAGGCTCGTTTCTCGGCACCCTGATCGAATGGTTCGACTTCTACATCTACGCCACCGCATCGGCGCTGATCTTCAGCCATGTGTTCTTCCCCGGCAGCAGCCAGCTGGTGGGTACGTTGTCCTCGTTCGCCACCCTGGCGGTGGGCTTTCTCGCCCGGCCGTTGGGCGGGATCATCTTCGGTCACCTGGGCGACCGCTTCGGCCGCAAGTACTCGCTGATCCTGACCCTGTTTCTGATGGGGGCATCCACGGTCGGCATCGGCCTGCTGCCCTCCTTCGAGCAGGTCGGTCTGCTGGCACCGGTGCTGCTGGTGGCACTGCGCATCCTGCAGGGCATCGCCGTGGGTGGCGAATGGGGTGGCGCGGTGCTGCTGGCCAGTGAACATGCGCCAGAAGGCAAGAAGAGCTTCTATGCCTCGTTCGCCCAACTGGGCAGCCCGGCCGGCCTGGTGCTGTCGCTGATGGTGTTCCGCTTCATCACCGAAATGCCGGAAGCCGACATGTATGCGTGGGGCTGGCGCCTGCCGTTCCTGGGCAGCGTGCTGTTGCTGCTGCTGGCCTTCGTGATTCGCCGTGGTGTGCACGAGTCGCCTGAGTTCGAAGACATGGCCAAGGCACAAAAGCCCGTGCAATCGCCAGTCAAGGCCGTGGTCCGCGATGCCTGGCCATTGATCCTGCTGGTCATGGGCGCCTGCACCATTGGCATTTCCTCGGCCTATTTCACCAACACCTTCATGATTGCCTACGCCACCCAGTACCTGGGCATCAAGAGCTCGGTGATCCTCGAATGCCTGTCGGTGGTGGCCATCGTCCAGTTGATCAACCAGCCCATCGCGGCCTGGCTGGCGGACAAGGTCGGGGCCGGCCGATTCCTGCTGATCACGTCCGGGGCCAGTATCCTGGTGCCCTATGCGATGTTCAGCCTGGTGTCCACCGGGCAGAGCACGATGATCATCCTCGGCATCTCGCTGGCCAAGGTGTTCTCCTCGGCGTTCTATGCCGTGATCGCCGGGTACATCGTCAACGTGTTTCCGGTGTACCAGCGCTACTCGGGCATTTCCCTGGCTTACCAGGCCTGCGGCGCGCTGATCGGCGGCACCACGCCGATGGTGGGCACCTTGATCGCCGGCCAGGCGGCAGGGCAATGGTGGCCCCTGGCAGTGTTCTACTCGCTGCTCGCGTTCACCTCGTTCGCCTGCGTGATGCTGCTGGTCCGCCGGCGCAGCACGGTGCTGCAAACTAGCTTCGCCTGAGGCGCAGATCGCCAGGCGCGTGTCTCACCCTGCCAGCGCCTGGCGAGGCAACCTTCAGCGTTTGTCCAGCAACCGCGCCAACAGGAAGGTGGCCACCACGGCCAGCACCACGGCCGCGGAAATGGACGGCAGCGGGCCCCACTGTTCGATCGAGGCCTTCACGGCCAGGTAGAAGCCCAGTACCCCCACCGCGCCAATGGCATTGCCCCGCACGATCGCCCCCAGCTCCTGGTGCCCGCCCTGAACATGGGCGAACACGGCGAGCGGCCAGGCAATCACCGGGATCGGCGCCAACATGCCACTGGCCACCGGCCCCAGCCATTGGGCACTGGCCGTGATCGCCACCAGCAGCAAGGTGGCCGTGAGCATGCGCATGGGGATGACCCAGCGTGGCAACGGCACCACCTTGGCCGGGGCACTGTCCGCCTTCGGCGCAGTGACCACGATGATCAAGCTGAGCAGCACCAGGGTCACCGCGACCGACGCGGCCAGCCAACCCAGGCGGCTCATCAGCCACGCGCTCGCCGCGTACACCGCCAATGCCGCCAGGCAGCCGATGAACGCCGACACTCGCCGGGTCACCAGAAAATAGAACAAGTACGTCATCTGGACCGCAGCCAACCCCGCCAACGCACCCGGCACCGCCTGCAGGGCGAACCCTGCGCCCTGCTCCAGGCTCAGAAACAGGATGACCAGGGCCGAGGTAACCGGCAGGCCGGAGAGCAGGCCGCCAATTTTGGTGCCCCAGCGTTTGGCCGCCAGGGAAATGGCCAGCATGAGCATGGGGGTGATCAGAAACTTCAGGTAGAAGGCAGTCATGAAAGGCACGGCAGGCTCTGGAACAAGGACCGGCATGATACCTCAGCACAGCCCCGGCAATGGCCCCTGCACAAAATTGCTGTCAGCCGCTGGTGGCCCTGGCCAGGGCCTGTGTATGCTGCCGTCGACCGAGCACTGCCGAACGGACTCCCCGCCCATGGCCGTTGACCTGCAAGCCCTCTACCCGAAGCTGATCCACCTGATGCTGGACACGGTATTCGTGGTCGACCGGGACAACACGATCGTGTTCGTCAGCAACGCCTGCGAAGCGCTGCTGGGCTACCGCGCCAACGAGCTGACCGGAACGCCGATCACCCGCTACATGCACCCAGACGACCTGGAGGCAACGCGGGCGTCGATCATCCGGGTGATGAACGGCCTGCCCCATCTCGATTTTCGCAACCGTTACCTGCGCAAGGACGGCGGCATCGTACACATCCTGTGGTCGGCCTGCTGGTCCGAGGAACTCGGTGCGCGCATCGGCGTGGCGCGCGACGTCACGGCGCAGGCACTGGCCGAGGAAGAACTGCGTTTTCTCGCCCATCACGATCCGCTGACCCGCCTGAGCAATCGCTCGCTGTTCAACCAACGGTTGGCCGCTGCGCTGCAACGGCAACGCCCGCTGGCGCTGTTGTTTCTCGATATCAACGACTTCAAGGTCATCAACGATGAGCATGGCCATGCCATGGGCGACCGCGTGCTGTGCTCGGTGGCAAGGCGGCTGGAGGGCTGCATGGGTGAGCACGACACGGTGGCGCGCATGGGCGGTGACGAGTTCACCCTGCTGCTCACCGACCTGCCCACGCCTGGCGCCGTTGCCGAGAAGACCGCGCAGATTCTCGCCGCCATGGCGCAGCCACTGGAGGATGACTGTGGCGAGATGCCAATACCGTCCTGCAGCATCGGCATCGCCTGCTACCCGGCCGACGGCGAAGATGCCGATACCCTGCTCAGCCATGCCGATGGCGCCATGTACCGGCAGAAAAGGCGGCGATCCGCGATGGGGTGAGGTGACAAAAACCCAATCTGTCGACTAGCACAAACCCTGTGGGTGCAACTGTCTTGCTCAACTTCTAAAAGTTCACGCGATTCCTGTGGGAGCCGGCTTGCCGGCGATAGGGCCCGAACAGGCTGCGCAAGACAACAATGCTGTCTCGTCCGCACCGGCCCCATCGCCGGCAAGCCGGCTCCCACAGGGAATGAGTCAACTTTTGGGCAGTGAGCAAGACAGTTGCTCACACAGGGATCGGGCAAGCTTTGGGACAGTAGCTCTCACACTCCCGCAAGCCAGCTATCGTTACCCTCGCAATGCCAACCCCACGTCTCGCCTGGTCCCCCGTCAAGGAGCCCGACATGCCACTGGTACGCATCGACATCAAAAGACACCCAGACCCCGCTCACCTGCCAACCCTCGGCAAGGTGGTCTACGCCGCCCTGCGCCAGACCATCAATGTCCCGGAACACGACAACTTCCAGGTCCTGACCGAGCACGACGCCGACCGCCTGGTGAACGATCCCCAATACCTCGGCATCCAGCGCACCGATGGCCAGGTGTTCATCCAGATCACCCTCAGCGAAGGGCGCACCGTCGAGCAGAAGAAGGCCCTGTACCAGGCCATCGCCCAAGGGCTCGCCCGTGAGGCCGGGGTGCGCCCGGAGGATGTCTTCATCAACCTGGTCGAGGTACACAAGGAGAACTGGTCCTTCGGCAACGGCATCGCTCAGTACGCGACTTGAGCGCCCAGGGCAGTGTCGCGGAGCACGTCGCTCGCTGAATTACTGGAAATTCACCGCCGACGCCGTGACTGCCGTGGGCAAGCGGCCAGAAACCTGGGCGTGCTGCGCCGCCTGGATCAACTGCAGGTTGCGGTTACGCAACGCGGTGTTGCGGCCCACGCGCAGGTTGGAGCGCGTGGCCAGCACCTGCGCCTGCTCGTACTGCCCCTGTTGCAGGCGCAGCACGCCCAAATAATGCAAGGTAGCCGGATTGCTCGGCTGAATCTGCAATGCTCGTTCCAGCGTTGCGGCGGCCTGGTCCAGCTTGCCTTCTGCGTACTGCTCGGAGGCCGTTTCGATCAACTGGGTCGAGGCGTTATTGCTGTGTACCTGCACAGCCCGTTCACGGGCGAAGGTCAATGAACTTGTGGCAGCGCAGAGCAACAGGATAAGCGCCGGCAAACTACGCATGCTCGTCATCAGGTAAGCACTCGACCGATCCAGGACATTTCTGGTTTGAAGGAAGATGCTATCGACTGCAAGTGCGTGGTGAAGTTCCCCGGCTGGGCATCAGGCTTGCGGGGCAGAATCCGCTTCGAGGGCGGCTTGCTCAGCCATTTTCAAGCGGTCGGCTTTGCAGATGTACTTGGGTTTGCTGCGTGGCGCCAGCTTGGCACTGGCCTTCTTGGCATGGGCTTTGAGCAGCTGATTGATTTTCTTGCGGCGATTCATGGTGGGCTCGGTAAAAAAAGAGATACGCTTGCAGCCTACACTGTTAACGCTGGCTGTTGGAGCGCCCGCCGTGACTTATGCAAATGCCACGACGTTCTTGCAGAGCCTGGACGACGAATGGGCACGCCACATCGCCGCCATCGGCCCGTGCCGCCATCAAACGAAACCGGCCCGTGAACCTTACGAAGCGCTGATTCGCGCCATTGCCTACCAGCAACTGCACGTCAAGGCGGGCGACGCGATCGTGGCGCGTTTTCTGGCGCTGTATCCGGGTCTGGCATTCCCGCCCCCAGAGCAATTGCTGGCGACGGACGCCGATCTGCAAAAGGCCTGCGGCTTCTCGGCGAACAAACTGGCGACCATCCGTGCCGTCGCCCAGGCGCGTCTGGATGATGTGGTGCCCACGCTGGCTGACGCGAGGACCATGAGTGATGCCGAACTCATCGAGCGCCTGGTCTCGTTGCGCGGGGTGGGCCGCTGGACCGTCGAGATGTTCCTGATCTACAGCCTGGAGCGCACGGATATCCTGCCGGTCGATGACCTTGGCGTGCGTGAGGGCTACCGCCGGCTGAAAGGGCTGGAAAAAGCGCCGACACCGCGACAGATGCGCGAGATCGGTGAGCGCTGGAGCCCTTATCGCACTACTGCGGCCTGGTACCTGTGGCGCGTGCCGCCATCCAGGTGAATTCAAGCGCAAGAACCGGAGTGCTTGCGCTGGCAGGGGTTTCTACACTGGCTCCACTACGACCTTAGCGAGACCGCGCCATGAACCAGCTCAAGCCGTCGAGCGCCTCCTTCGGCACAGATGAACAACGCTGGGCTGCCGTGCAGGCCCGCGATCCCGCCGCGGACGGGCACTTCGTCTATGCCGTGCGTACTACTGGCGTGTACTGCCGGCCCAGTGCGTCCTCTCGCCGCCCCAAGCGCGAGAACGTGGTGTTCTTCGCCAATGCGCAGCAGGCGGAGGCGGCCGGCTTTCGGCCTAGCCAACGCCCGTCACGGGACCAGACCCGCGCCCGTGAACAACGTGCAGCGCTGGTGGCCAAGGCCTGTCGCCTGATGGACAGCGCGCCCACACCGCCAACCCTCGACGAACTGGCCGCTCAACTGGGCCTGAGTGCCTTCCACTTCCACCGTGTGTTCAAGGCCGAAACGGGCCTGACGCCAAAGGCCTATGCCTCGGCCACCCGTGCCCACAAGCTGCGCGAAGAACTGGGCCAGGGCGCCACCTCGGTGACGGACGCCATCTACGGCGCCGGCTTCAACTCCAACAGCCGCTTCTACGCCACTTCCGAGCAACTGCTGGGCATGCACCCCCGGGCCTATCGCGACGGTGGCGTGGGCAGCACGATACGCTTTGCCGTTGGCGAATGCTCCCTGGGGCCGATTCTGGTAGCCCAGAGCCAGCGAGGCATCTGCGCGATCCTGTTGGGGCAAGATCCCGATGCCTTGGTGACCGACTTGCAGGACCGGTTCCCCAAAGCCCAATTGATCGGCGGCGATCGCTCGTTCGAAGCCTTGGTCGCCCAGGTGGTGGGGTTCATCGAGGCGCCCTCGCTGGGCCTGAACTTGCCCCTGGACGTCAGGGGCACCGCGTTTCAACAACGTGTCTGGCAGGCGCTGCGGGAGATCCCCCCTGGCACGACGGCAAGCTACAGCGAAATCGCCGAGCGCATCGGTTCGCCAAAAGCCGTGCGGGCCGTGGCCCAGGCCTGCGCGGCCAACCACATCGCGGTGGCGATCCCCTGCCACCGGGTGGTGCGCCGCGATGGCGACATTTCGGGTTATCGCTGGGGCGTCGAGCGCAAGCGCGAGTTGCTCGAACGCGAATCCGGCAAATGACTGCCCCCCACATGGTCGAACAGCGAATGTGGATATTGCTGGGCAGCGACGGAAAGCGCCTGGCCAGCACCCAACCGGGCACCCTGGGCGGCCACCGACGCGGCAAGCGCTATGGCAGGCTCGATTGCCGTGCTGCCCTGCAGGCCATTGCGCGCGGCGGGTATGTGAAAGACCGGGTGTTCTTTCTCGACGAGGCCTGCGCCATTGCTGCAGGATATCGACCTTGCGCGGTCTGCATGCCTGAGGCGTATCGGCAGTGGAAGAGCGCCGCGAAGCAATCATCAGGGAAGGTAGACGATGCAGGCAATTAGCGAAGAACGTTTGCTGGCGATCATTCAGGAGAATTCAATCAACCGGGCGTTACTGGCGATATTGCCGACCTTGCAGATACCCCACTGCATGCTGACGGCTGGCTGTCTCTTCCAGACCTTCTGGAATCATCGCTCGGGGCAACCGGCTGAGTGGGGCATCAAGGACTACGACATCGCCTACTTCGATGAAGACCTTTCCTGGGAGGCCGAAGACCGGATCATCGCCCGCGTTCAGCAGGCCTGTGCTCATCTTGGGGCCAGTATTGAAGTGCGCAATCAGGCCCGCGTCCACCTCTGGTACGAGGCGAAATTCGGTGCCCATTACTCGCCGTTGAGAAAAGTGACTGAGGGTATAGATCGCTATCTGATCAGGTCGACATGCCTGGGTGTTGATGTGGATACGGGTGCGCTGTACAGCACCCATGGGCTGGACGAACTTCAGAACGACCTGCTCAGGCTGAACGAGTTGAACCCGCAGCCTGAGTTGTTCAGGGAGAAGGCCGCCAGCTACCGGTCGCGCTGGCCCTGGTTGATCCTTGGCTCGTGACTGGTCGCGATTGAACCTGGGCATACGACCTCAAACGGACACTGATTCAAGATTCTTTTGCCAGTGCTGGCCTCATCGCCGGCAAGCCGGCTCCCACAGGAGTGGTACCAGCCCCAAGGCTTGCATTGTGACTGTGGGAGCCGCGCTTGCCGGCGATGGGCCGCGAAGCGGCCCCAACATCCAGATGTCTACTTTGGGTCGATAGCGGGCAGCCTCAGCAAGCCGCCTTGCGGCGCACGCCCCTGACCCCTCCCCCCAGGCAGGTAACGGCAAAGGCAACCACCAGCGCCGCCGTCCCCAGCAGGAAGATCAGTTGCTGATTGGACCCCTCCACCAGCATGGCGATCAGCGCCGGCGTCACCGCCGCGGCGCCCATCAAGGTGATGCTCACCAGCGGCGTGAGCTTGCCCGTCGGGTCGTTGGTGGTGATCAGCGCCATGTAGTACGACAGCGACAGCACCCAGCCGAAGTTGATCAGCAGCAGCGCCACGAACAGCTGCATCGGCGTGCGGGTATGACCGGTGAGCATGGCGATGGAGATGAATACCGCCACCAACCCCACGGCGATCATCAGCTGGCGATTCACTCGCGCCCCCAGCAAGCTCGGCAGCCCTGCTCCCGGCAGGCCGCCGAGGGCCGACAGGCCAAATGCCCAGCCGATATCGACCCCATCGATACCCTGGTCACGCGCCAGCTGGTCGATGAAGCCCCAGACGCAGTAAATGGCGATTTGCATGAACAGCATGCCCACCAGCGCGCTGCGCCCTGTACGCGCCGAGCCTCCCTGGGCGGGCGAGCCCTCGCCACTGGCCAGCAAGGCCGCCGGGCGACGTGGCAGCGCCAGGCTGGCGCCGCAGATCAACAGGTACCACAGGCCGAACGAACACAGCGCGGTCACCGCCCCGCTCTGGGCGGCAAGCACTGGCAACGCGGCGGAAAACAACGAGTACTCCGGCGTCTGCAGCAACAGCATCAGCCCGAACGAACGGTCCTGGTTGGGCATACGGCCCAGGGTGGATACCGCGTAGGCATAGATCAGCCCGGCGCAGGTGCCGGCCGCCAGACGCACGGCCAGCAAGAGGGCGTGGGTCGTGGCGAAGGCGGTGGCGATGCTCAAGGCCACGCACAGCACGCCGACGAACAGGCACAGGCTGCGCCCGCCATGGCGCTTCATCATTACCGGGCACAACAAAGTGCCCAGGGTCATGCCGATCATCTCGACCGAGACGACCCAGCCCTGCAGGTCGAGTGGCAGGCTCAGTCGCTCCGTCAACAAACCCATGAATATGGGTTGCACGCCACAGACAATGAATGACGTGCAGGCGATGAAAATGAGGGCGGCACGCAGTCGCTTGGAATCATTGATCATGAGTAGATCCCCGAACACAGCTGTTGTTTTTATTGTGGGTGGTGACCGCGCCCGAAGCGCCGTGGCAGACAGCTTGCGGGCCCAGTAGCGAACACGGCCGGGCCGTGCTCGCGCTCAATCCTGAGCCCTGCTCGAAGGCTTTGAAAGTTAAAAATCGGAATCGACTTCAGTGGGCTTTTTAATGCAGCCAACGTGGCCTTCGCTGCATCCAGAAACGCACTGCGGTCGATCCTGATAATTAATTTGTGAGGCCCCTGCTTCTTCCCTACCGTGTAACGCTACTAACAACCAAAGGGGCCATCGCTCGCCTGCGCGCGTCCTGTCGATCCGGCCCTGCTCCAGAAAGGCCTCCCATGAACGACCGTGAGTTCATCAATGCCATCGACGCCGATGGCCTGCCGCTGCACATCGCCGTGAAGAACGGGCGCATCAGCCACATCGGCGCGCAACCTGCCCCTGAGGCGGCCCGCGAAACCATCGACCTCGAAGGGCTGCTGGTGCTGCCGGGGTTCGTCGATGGTCATATTCACCTGGACAAGAGTTTCGTCGGTGACCGTTGGCGCCCGCACCAGCCCGTGGCCACCTTGCGTGAACGCCTGGCCGTGGAAAAACGCGAACTGGCCAGCGCCCCGCCCATCGTCGAGCGCGCGCAGGCACTGATTCGC
>Ga0182747_1002629_pt1 | contig 12496 bp, 11 predicted proteins | sample eDN3rd30CBELigBY_FD_128526 | JGI IMG/M metagenome (GOLD analysis project Ga0182747, IMG submission 128526) | Enriched backyard soil microbial communities from Emeryville, California, USA - eDNA 3rd pass 30_C BE-Lig BY (version 2) (version 2) | ecosystem: Environmental > Terrestrial > Soil >...
ATCACCAGAAACAAGATAGGCGACATCGTATAAATTACTAACCGGACATATATGGTTTGGAATGACTTCCACCTTTTCGCCAATCGATATTTCGTTTCTAAATTTTTCATTATAGATGATGGCATGCTCATCATACATGTGATTAATAAATACTCCATCAGAATTTTTAATGTATCCCAGTCCTGTAGTTGCACAGATTCCCTCATTACGTGTTTGCATCGTTAAACCCTTCGCTCCAACATCCATAATCACTCGTTCATGAGTTGGCTTACTAATGACAGTAGTTAAAATACTTGCAGCGCATCGAGAATAAGTACCAATTGCATTCCCTTGGGATACATCCATAAGGATATAAGTTCCTACACGAAGCTCTGTAATTCCTTCCATCACCTCAAAACCAAACATAAAGGGAGGAGTAGAGCCAATACTAATAGTTTCTAGTTTACAACCTAACTCTTCTGCTAATCTAGCAAAATGTAGGGTACGACCTTGAGCTAAGTTATAGCGAACACGGCAGTCTTCTACATCTTTTGCTTTATAAGTATGTCCATCATGAGAGAAGATTCCTTTTAAATTCACGTGCGAACAATTCATAATATACTTCACTAACTCGATATAATCTTTTTCTTCAATTACACCTGAACGGTTTTCGCCAACCTCAATTTCTATTAAAACTTGTGCAGGTTTGTTACTGTCGGTAAATACTCTTTCAATCATTTGAATTTGCTCAATGCTGTCCACGCCAAATGAAATATCAATGGTTTGAGCTAACTTTTTAATACGATTCAATTTTTGTTCACCAACGATCTCATTTGCAATAAAAATATCGGTTAATCCATTTTCAGCCATTACTTCTGCTTCGCCAACCTTTGCTACTGCAATTCCTTTCGCACCTGCCTGAACTTGTAATTTTGCAAGAGCGGGCATTTTATGTGTTTTCGTATGTGGACGAAGGTTTACGTTATGTTTATTTGCAAAGGATTGCATATGGTTAATGTTATCGAGCATAATCTCTCGATCAATTAGTAAGCTTGGTGTATCTAAATTTTTCACATGCATAGTTATCGCTCCTTAACTTAATAGATTTTTGTTAGACGTCAAATTTTAAGGGTAAGTATTTCAATGTGGATGAAGGACACCTTGTCCGGAAAATCGTATTGAGATGTCCTTCATCAGTGTTATGAAGTACAACTGGCCTAGAAAATCTCCAGGAGGTGTCCTTCATCAGTAATATGAAGGACACCTGAGCAAGAAAATCGCTGAGCGATGTCCTTCATCGGTGTTATGAAGGACAACTGGGCAAGAAAATCGCTGAAAGATGTCCTTCATCGATGGTATGAAGGACAACTGGGCAAGAAAATCGCAAGGAGATGTCCTTCATCGATGGTATGAAGGACAACTGGGCAAGAAAATCGCTGAAAGATGTCCTTCATCGGTGTTATGAAGTACAACTGAGCAAGAAAATCGCTGAAAGATGTCCTTCATCAGTGTTATGAAGGACAACATGGCCGGAAAATCACCGCAAGATGTCCTTCATCGGGTCCAAGGAATTGCATGTGCACCAGAAAAATCGCCAAATGTTGGCTGTAATCCAAATTTAGACAGTCAGTATCAATGAACTTCAGCATGCTATTGCAAGCCTTCATCCCCATAAATCAGATGACCATATAAAATTTGAGAATCTAGTTACTCTTAATCCCAGCCCCACATAAAGGGAATACTACTTTCTGTTCCTTTAACTCTGGGTATTTGTCTATAAATCTTAAATAGGCTGCATAGTTAACAGCAGAAGTGATTTCAACATAGATCCCTTTTAATGCTAAAGCTTTTCTTGCCTGAATAATTTCATCATCTGCAACAACGATAAGATCTCCATCAGTTGCGCGAACTGCTTTTAAAATTTCAGATCCTCTTGCAGGGGCAGCAATCGCAATCCCTTCTGCGAGTGTACCAGCATTCTCAACCGGTTCAACTACATCTTTACCTGCCTCAAATGCTTGATATATTGGTGCACAACCACTTGCTTGCACTGCTAGTATTTTTGGCAGCTTGTCAACATGCCCTGCGTCTTTCAACTCTTGTAACGCAATATAAGCTCCAATGAGTAGAGTTCCATTACCTACAGGGAGGATTAAAGCCTCTGGTAATTGACCATTCATTTGTTCGTAAATTTCATATACATATGTTTTTGTACCTTCCCAAAAGAGAGGATTATAGATATGACTTGCATAAAACAGGTTCGTTTCTTCGACCATTGCAATCGCTGCGTTTGCAACATCTTCTCTTGTTCCAGATACCTTGTGAATAACCGCACCGTGTGCTTCAATTTGCTTAATTTTCTTATCGGATGTTGATTCGGCAACGAAAATATCAGTTTTGATTGCTGCTCTCGCACCGTATGCTGCAATAGAGGAACCTGCATTGCCGCTACTATCGGCTACAACTCTATCTACTCCTAATTTTTTCGCCATCGCAATTAGAACAGCTGCACCGCGGTCTTTGAAGGATAAAGTCGGCATATAGTATTCAGCCTTAGCGTATAGATTGTCAGAGACCTTCACGAGTGGGGTGTCTCCTTCACCCATAGATATGTCTTGCCAAACATCATTCTCGTCAAAAGGTAATACGTCGATATATTTCCAAAGAGAGTGATTTCTAGCAATTGATGTTTTAGAAAAGTCTATTGGTTTTTTATCAAATTCAAAGTTCAATAGACCACCACATTCACATTTCCATTTAAGACTGTCTAAAGGATAGTTCGTTTTACAATCAACACAGATATAGTTCATGGATAGATCACACCTCTTCATCTTTGTATGCTATTGCATCTAGCTCAATTTCAAAACCGAAATGTAATTCCTTCGTTGGGACAATGGAACGTGCTGGTTTATGCTCACCAAAATAATGTTTATAAACTTCATTAACCGTGTCCCAATGGGATATATCTGAAATATATAAAGTAACTTTCATAACATTCTCTTTTGAAGCATCTGCAGCTTCTAATACAGTGCTTAAATTCGCTAATACTTGCTTTGTTTGGGCAATAATATCACCATTGCATTTTTCGCCTGTCAGTGGGTCTACAGGTAGTTGACCTGAAATAAATATAAAGTTTCCTTTTTGAGTTGCAGGAGAATAATGACCTGCGTTTGGTTTTGCACCATCAATCGTAATAAGTTTCATCCCAATCCTCCTGGAAATATAATTTTCTCTACAAATTATATAAAAAATTATATATTTACTCTAAAAATATAGGACAGGAAGCATCCTATCCTTTTTGATTTCGATCCTTAATTTCATCAAGATAACTGTATACAGTCACTTTAGAAATGTTTAACTTTTCGGCGACGCGTTCAATTGTACCGCGAATAAGGAAAATTCCCTTTTGTTCCATAAAACGAATCATTTCAATCTTTTCTTCTCTTCTAAGAGTATCAATTGATTTGTTGCCGATGGTCGTATCAATAATTTCATTTGCAACTTCTGAAATATGATCCATCACATGGGTTTCCTCATTTGAAAGAATAGTATCAGATAAATCATTTGGCGTTTGGGGAACCAAACTACTAAGCCATTTAATATTTTCTGTAATTTTTGTAGTGTCGATATTGATACATAATGCACCTTTAACTTTTTTATCAGTGTCTCTAATTAAGACTGTTGATGATTTAATCAATCGGCCATCATCCGTTTTAAAATAGTAATTAGCTGAATAATCATTTGTGAAATTTTGGGAAAGTAAAACGTCTGTAATAAGATGGTTAAAACTTTGTCCGACTTGTCTGCCTGTTACGTGATTGTTCACGGTGTATACAACGGAATTTTGAGGGATTGTTAAATCATGTATGACAACCTCACAATCAGTACCAAAGGTTTTTGCAATTACCTCTGCGATTGGAATGTATTGTTGGACGATTGGATTCATTTCGAGTTTTCCTCTCTAAAAAGAATGATTCATAATAGATATAGTTGATTATATAAAAAATTATACGACAAACCAATAAGTTTTTATAAGCTGTATTAATCATAAGTAAAACATCCTACAGCATAGTATTATTTAAAACAGGGATTTCTCAATCTCTTTGATACTTAAAACAACAATTGTAATTTAATTACTTATATAAAAATTTATATGCACTTATCATCAAAAGATTCATAGAACAGATCTCATTCTATGAAAGGAGTGGATAAATCAGCGAATAAAGAGTGATAGTTTGTGATTTATTGTAGGAAGTGCTTTTTGTGCCGTAATTTTTTAGTAGGATTTTGAACTTATTATTTGTATTCGTCTGCAAAGTTTTGGTAAGGGAACCAATACAAATGGAGGTTAAATATGAAGAAAATAGGCTTGCTTACACAAATATTAATTGCATTTGTGATTGCAATTATTTTAGGTGCCTTGATTGGCCCTAATATTGAGGTTGTTAAACCTTTAGGTGATTTATTTTTAAGACTCATTAAATTTATTATCGTGCCACTAGTTCTTGCCTCTCTTGTAATCGGTGTAGCTGGGGCAGGAGATATTAAGCAAATTGGAAGAATGGGTGGTTTCACATTAGTTTACTACCTTGCAACTACAGCGATAGCGGTAATTATTGGTTTAGTGTTAGCAAATATATTTAGACCAGGTGATGGTCTAAATATGTCACTTTCAGGGGACAAGACAGATCCATCAGCAGCCCCAAGCATAGTTGATACACTATTAAATATCATCCCAACAAACCCTCTAGAATCACTCGTTACAGGAAATATGCTCCAAATAATCTTCTTCGCACTATTCATTGGTATAGCCATTTCAATTCTTGGTGATAAAGCAAAAACGCTCTATAACTTTTTTGATCAATTAGCGGAAGTCATGTACAAAATTACTGGTATGGTTATGAAAGTAGCGCCTATTGGGGTATTCGGATTAATTGCGCCGATTGTGGGCCAGTATGGAATTTCAGTTCTTCTTCCATTGATTAAGCTAATCTTAGTCGTTTATGTGGGATGTATCCTTCATGCTGTGCTTGTTTATTCGGGTTCAGTGAAGTTGTTTGCAAATCAAAGCCCACTTAAATTCTTCAAAGGCATTGCACCTGCAAGTTTAGTAGCATTTAGTACATCAAGTAGTTCAGGAACTTTACCAATTACGATGAAAAGTGCTGAAGAAAATCTAGGGGTTTCGAAAAAGGTAAGTAGCTTTGTTCTACCGTTGGGAGCTACTATAAATATGGATGGGACTGCATTATACCAAGGGGTATGTGTATTATTTATTGCTCAATTTATGGGGATTGAGCTATCAATTACACAACAATTACTCATTGTTCTAACAGCAACACTTGCTTCAATCGGTACAGCAGGTGTTCCAGGTGCAGGTTTAATTATGCTAACGATGGTTGTTACTTCGGTTGGACTTCCATTAGAGGCTATAGCATTAGTTGCAGGTATTGACCGTATTTTAGATATGATACGTACATCTGTAAATGTAACTGGAGATGCTTCAGCTGCAGTAGTAGTACAGGCGATAGAAGATAAACGTGATTTAAAAGCAGCAAATAAAGTGAGTGCTTAATAAAAGCTAAAGGTTGTTGGGAAATTGGGAAACCAATTTTTTAGCAGCCTTTTCTCCGCTAGTATTGAAAGTCGAAACTATGAAAAATTGCAAAAAAGACATAAAGAGTGAACGTCAATGTAATCGTCAATTAGAAATTAAGTAAGCTACCCAAACATAAAATTACTATTTGAATACGATAAATTAGTAATTTGTTTACGGGGGTTGTCAAATTGGTGAATAACTATAACAATTCAAAACAAAAACCTGAAATAACGGAAGTTGAAATTGCTGCACTTGGTGTCATTGGAGGGATCATCTCTACATTTGGTGGTGGCTTACAAACAATTGCATCAATTCTCGCCCTACAAGATATTGAGCAAGAAGAACTCCTAAACAAGAAAACGAATAACAATAAATCGAATGACAGTAAACAGAATGACATAAATCGAGAAGAAATTAAAAAAATGCAAAAGCAAATAGACACTTTATCAAAAGAGATTAAGCAAATTAAACGATTGTTAACTGAAAGAAAATAAGGATTTGTGCTCTTAAATTCAAAAAACAGATGAAGTTTAATCGGTTCTCTAACATTATTGGGTACAATAGTGAAAGAAAATGTTTTTTTGGAGGTAATTTATGAAGAGTGCAAGTCCTTATATTTTTGTGGATAACTGCTTAGAAGTAATAGAATTTTATCGGAACCTAGTAAATGGAGAAATTAGAGATGTGCAAACGAGGGAAGATGGTAAATGTCTTCATGCTGAATTAATAGTTGGATCAAGTGTCATCCACTTCTCTGATACGTTTGGACAAACTTCCCAAGGTGACAATGTTCGAATTTCCCTAGATTGTGATAGTGAAGAGGAGATTAGAAGGGTGTATCAATCGCTAATTGTAGATGGCAAAATTACATATGAACTACAAGATACACCTTGGGGAGCTTTACATGCAAACGTAGTAGATCAGTTTGGTATAGGATGGCTCCTAAACTATCAGCAGTAATAATTTAGCATAGAAAAACAAATTAAGCTCAGAGATAATCTCTGAGCTTAATCTAATTAACTGGTTATTCATTTTCAATTGCAGTATCTTGCTTTTTCTTACCTGAAGCAAACCATCCAATGACAGCAATGGAAACCATAACAACCCAGAATATTGTATTCCAAATTGGTCCTGCTACGAAAGAATGTGGAATGATATGAATTGCCTCATGAGCCAGTGTATGCATAACTAATTTTATCCCAACCCAGCCTACAATTAACATAGCAGCAGATTCTAGACTTGGACGTTCTGTTAATAATTTGATGAATAACTGAGAAGCGAAACGAATAATTATTAGACCAGCAAGTGCACCTAAAACAATTAGAACGAATTGAGCTGTATCTATTCCTCCGATGTGACCAAACGTTGTTGCAGGTAAAGCAATTACTAATGCAACAGCCGCCAAAATCGAATCTACTGCAAATGCGATATCTGCTAAAGCTATTTGTGCAACAGTAGCTTTGAAACTCTTCTGTTTCACTTCGGCTTCTCCATGATCCTTTTTAAGGAAGTGTTTAACGGCAATAAATATTAGGTATGCTGCGCCAATTGCTTGGACTTCCCATACACCAAATAAAAGGGAAACAACAAAGATTGCACCAATACGGAAAACAAAGGCAAGCGCTAATCCAATATCCAATGCTTTTTTCTGAAGGTCTTTTGGTAAACCTTTTGCCATAACTGCCAATACCAAGGCATTATCTGCTGATAATAAACCTTCTAGTACAATTAATACCAGTAAAACTCCACCATACTGTAGAAAAAGTGCTAAATCCATACTATACCTCCAAAAATAATTTATCATCAAAGAAAAAGTAAAGACCTTTGAATTATGAAATTACAAAAATTTCATAATTCAAAGGTCTTGTTAACAACTCTAGGTCGCCAATAAAACCGATGGGATTTTCCCATGTAATGACGGCTTTATTGTTAAAACTACTCCCCTTCGAACATATACATCTATATTAAAAATATACAAATCAGACGAAAAATACAATAGATAATTCCAATTTGTTGATAATATTTTTTCTATAGATGAGACCTTTTTAAAAAGAATGGCAAACCCGAAAGTAAATTATACTCAACAAATCGATTCAGCATTTGTTTTTACTTTCTGGGAAACTTATCTTTATAGAATACTTAATCTCATGATTGAACTTCTAGTGAGATTTTATTTTTACATAACACTGCTTGTATTACAAAGTAATCAACTTCACCATTTAATGCTTCCCATATTGGTTTAAGTTTGTCGCTCTGTATCTCAGTAGTGATATCAATAATTCTCGATTCTATAGTTTCGTCAAAAATTTCATGCCACTTGATTTCATATCCTTCTTCAGCACAACGAATAATGTGATTCTGAATTGTTATTTTAGATAATTTACGCTTCTTGGAGATTTCATCTATGCTGACACCATCATGAAACATTTCGAATGAAATAACATGACTCGGCTTGTCATCTGATGGTTGTTTAATTCCTTCTTCTATAGGTTTTGTAGAAAAGGGTATTTCTTCACCCTTTATATTATGATTAGAAACGAACTCAATTATTTCATCAATAAATGCTTGTCCATATTTTGCAAACTTACTTTGCCCAACACCTTTTATTTGAAGCATGGATGCCTCATCAATTGGAAAATAGCGACACATCTCTTTTAAAGTCGCATCGGAAAAGATAACAAAAGGTGGTACTTGTTCTTCTGTGGCAATATTTTTTCGCAATACCCGTAGAATTTCAAATAATTCTTGGCTTTCCTCGCGTTCTTTCGTCTCTTTAACAGTCGATTTACTCTTTTTCATCCAGACAGTCGTCTCTCCCTTTAAAACAGGAACGCACTTTTCTGTTAAACGAACAACAGGGTATTTTCCATCCGTTAATTGTAAAAAATCTTCTGTTAGTAAGTAATTAATGGTATCTACAATTTCTTTTTCTGTTTGAGAGCGTAGTAAACCATATGTAGATAACTGGTTAAACCCAAGTTCACGAATTCGTTTTTGGCTTGACCCCTTTAATACTTGCGCTATTAATGTAGTGCCAAAACGCTCACCCATACGCTTGCAGCAAGAAAAAATCATCTGTGCTTCACGGGTAATGTCCACTCGTTCACGTGTATCCTTACAATTGCTACATTTTTCGCATTTCATTTCACTTTCATCTGGATCAAAGTAGCGAATAATATATGATTGAAGGCACTCCTCTGTGTGACAATACATCACCATTTGGTTCAGTTTGTTATAATCCTGTTCTCGTATCTCTGGATCAAAGGTAGATTGTTCAATTAAGAATTTTTGCAACTGTATATCCTGCTGAGAAAATAATAAGAAACATTCGCTTTCCTCACCGTCACGTCCTGCGCGGCCAGCCTCTTGGTAATATGCTTCAAGGTTTTTTGGTAAATTATAATGAATGATAAATCGAACATTAGATTTATCGATACCCATTCCAAAGGCATTGGTCGCAATCATAATTGGCTTTTCATCATAAACAAATTGTTCTTGCGCATTTTTTCGTTCTAGCTCGGAAAGCCCAGCATGATATTTCGCGACAGAAAAGCCCTGTACACTTAGATAGTTATAGAGTCCATCTGCTTCTTTCCGACTGGATGTATAGATAATTCCCGAATCTTTTGGATGTTGATTGATATAGGTTAATATAAAGTCTCGTTTATTTGCCCCTTTAATGATATTGAAGCTTAAATTTTCCCGGGCGAAGCCATTTTTAAAAGAATCACTTGGATCAATCTGCAATAACTGTCGAATATCGTTCGCCACATTTGCCGTTGCTGTAGCAGTTAAAGCGACAATGATAGGATTCTGATTTAATTTCTTCAAAGAGGCTACTATGGAACGGTAACTCGGTCTAAAATCGTGACCCCATTGAGAGATACAGTGTGCTTCATCAAAGGCAATCAATGGAATAGGAATAGAATTCAACAAGTCTATAAAATAGTCCGAAACAAATCGTTCTGGTGCCACATATACAAGTTTATAAGCTCCCTGACGAATATTAAAAATACGCTCTTGTAATTCCTTTTGTGTTAGTGAACTATTAATAAAAGTAGCTGGAATATCTGAAGCAGTAAGAGCATCAACTTGGTCTTTCATAAGTGAAATGAGAGGAGAAATGACGATTGTCGTTCCATTGAAAAGAAGAGCTGGGATTTGAAAACAGATTGATTTACCTCCACCTGTAGGGAGAATTCCAAGGGTGTTTTTTTTATGTAAAATATTTTCAATTATTTCTGTTTGACCACTTCTAAAATCAGGGTAACCAAAATACTGATTTAACAAATTTCTTGCTTCGTTTAACAACTAAAACCACCTCAATAGCAGTATAGCATGTTTAATCTACTTGAGTCTTCTGTCTGAAAATGACAAAAATAAATGACGCTATATAAAAACAGCGTCATCATTTCATTCGGAATTATTGGCTTCGTTCTAAAGAATAATTTAAAAAACGAACAATTTTTTTATTATCTTTTAACTCGATACAATGAAGTCCTAAATCTGAAGTAGGGAATATCATCCCGTCCGTAATTGAATGATTTAATAATACATTTAACAAGTGGGAAATCGTTCCAGCATGGCTAATGAGTAACACCTGGTTACATTCTTTATAGTTCTCTAGTATTTCGTAAATGGCTTCTTCTACACGATGTCGAAATGCAAGTTCGGATTCTCCTTCTTTAATTGCTTCAGTGAGTGGGCGTCCATTTGGAGGCATTGGATATTTTTTCAATGCTTCTTCTCGTTTTAAACCTGCAAGTACACCATTATTCCATTCAACGAGTCGTTGATCATAAACGACTTCCGTACTTAAAGTTTTAACAATATGCTCTGCTGTTTGTTTTGTTCTTGTCATTGTACTTGAAATGACAATATCCGGATTAAAATTACTTGCAATGAATTGTGCCATTCTTTCTGCTTGCTGATGGCCAGTCTCTGTCATTTGAAAATCAGCTCGACCTTCATGAACTTGTAAAAGATCTGCTTCAGTCTGTCCATGTCTTAAAATTAATAAAATCATACAAAGCTCCTCATATCCCCAAAATTTATTTTTATCTATGTTGGTCTATTAAAATTTGATTTCCGTCTGGATCTTCTAAAGTAATAAATTCTGGACCTTCTGTGGAAGGGTCCGCTTCTTTTGTTAATGAAATTCCTTTTTCTAATAATTGTTTTTGAATTTCACGAACATCTGTAAATGGATCGATGTTTTGGGCATTTTCATCCCAACCTGGATTAAACGTTAAAATATTCTTTTCAAACATGCCTTGAAAAAGTCCAATAATAGATTGACCGTTCTTTAAGATTAACCAATTATTTGTAATGTCACCGCCAAGTGTTTCAAATCCAAGATTCTCATAGAAAGCTTTTGATGCGTGAATATCCTTTACAGTTAAACTTACTGAAAATGCTCCTAGTTTCATAACATAGATCCTCCCATTTTTTATTTAAAATCTTTCATAGTATATCTATATTTAGTATAAATTAACAGTTTTTGTTATACAACATGAACAAGTAGAAGAACTCTATCTAAATAAGGTATGTAAATATAATAATGATTCTAATATTGGATTAGATTAAAATAGATGTTGTAAAAATTGTAAATAGGGTGTAAATATATTTCAGTCTATTAGATTTAAAAACTATTAGGGAACCAATTAGTAATTTCGATTCAAGAAGGGGTAGAGGGGATGTTTATATGAAAAAGAGAAATAAAATATTGATCATTGTAGCCTCAATTCTAGTTGTACTATTATTGATAGCGTACATTGGAGTAGGAAATTACTTTTATGAATATGCATTAGATGCTAACGATGATAAAGAGTTTATGGATGATAATCCTCATTTAGAGGAGAGTATTGCAGTAAATGCAGATGTTGCGCAAACTGCTGAGCTTGCAGATGCTGAATTTAAGGAACAACACCCATCAGTAGACATGTCAATCATTTCTGATGATAAGTTGAAATTAAAGCTTAGTGCAGATCTGTATGAAAATGACGTTAATAGTTCAAAGTGGGCAATTGTTGTTCATGGATATACAAGTAAAGCTGCGAATATGACTCGTTATGTCCGAAATTTTTATGAGCAAGGCTATAATGTACTAGCGCCTGATCTAAGAGGACATGGGGATAGTGAGGGTGACTATATTGGTATGGGCTGGCACGACCGACTAGATTTACTTCAATGGATTGGTCAAGTAATCGAAAAAGATCCAGATGCTGAGATTGTTTTATTTGGTGTATCGATGGGAGCAGCCACTGTAATGATGGCTTCAGGTGAAGAGCTACCATCAAATGTGAAGGTAATTGTAGAAGATTGCGGTTATTCTTCTGTAAGTAAAGTCTTTACGTATCAGTTAGACGATTTGTTTGGGCTACCTGAATTCCCAATCATAAATGCTGCTAGTACCGTTGCAAATTTCCGTGCTGGATATGACTTGTACGAGGCATCAGCTGTTAAACAAGTTGCAAAAAGTAAAACGCCAATGCTCTTTATTCACGGAGATGCAGATACATTTGTTCCTTTCGAGATGTTAGATGAGGTGTATGAGGCAGCAAACGTAGAGAAAGAAAAGTTAGTTATTGCGGATGCGGGTCATGCAGACTCTGAGAAAGTAAACCCAGAATTATATTGGAGTACAGTTTGGGGCTTTGTTGGAAACTATATTAAATAGGAAGCTTTTAGTACCTATCCATGATCGAGTGGATAGGTGCTTTTTTATTTGCTTGTTTTTAGTGCAAACTCGCTCAATATTAGAAAAAATTGTGTAGTTATTAGAAAATTTACGGGGTTTATTAGAAAAAACGAAGGACTTATTAGAAAACGATCCAATTCTAAGGCCCAACAAGCTCAATATTAGAAAAAATTCGGTAGTTATTAGAAAATTTACGGGGTTTATTAGAAAAAACGAAG